>Ga0310345_10000997_pt1 | contig 34438 bp, 39 predicted proteins | sample HC15DNA20500_MG_FD_204667 | JGI IMG/M metagenome (GOLD analysis project Ga0310345, IMG submission 204667) | Marine microbial communities from station ALOHA, North Pacific Subtropical Gyre - HC15-DNA-20-500_MG | ecosystem: Environmental > Aquatic > Marine > Oceanic | place: Pacific Ocean: North... | reverse complement strand
AGGCGCTGTCCTGGTTGGCCCCACGAGCCCGGCTGACTCACCGGCTGCGCCAGCACGTCGAGGTCCTGTTAAGCCTCCTGCCGCTCAAGCAAATCGCCGGCCTGACCGGTCTGCACTGGCACACCCTCAAGACCCTCGACAAGGCCCGGCTGGCCCGGGACCTGCCCGAGCCAGACCTCAGTCTGGTCCGTTACCTGGTTATGGACGAGTTCGCCCTGTTCAAGGGCCACCGTTATGCCAGCGTGGTGATCGATGCCGAGACCCGGCAGGTGCTGTGGGTGGGTGAAGGTCGATCCCGCGAGGCGGTCCGGCCCTGCTTCGAGTGGTTGGGGCCTCATTGCGAGCACATCGAGGCGGTGGCCATGGACATGAACACCGCCATGGACCTGGAGGTACAGGCCTGGTGCCCCAAGGCCCGCGTGGTCTACGACCTGTTCCATGTGATCGCCAAGTTCGGCCGGGAGGTGATCGACCGGGTCCGGGTGGATCAGGCCAACCAACTGCGACAGGACAAGCCCGCACGGCGGGCCGTGAAGCGGTCGCGGTGGTTGCTGCTGCGCAATCCTGAGAACCTGAAGGCCGATCAGGCGGACGAGCTGAAGACGTTACTGGATCTGAATCAGCCGTTGATGGTGGTGTATCTGATGAAGAGCCAGCTCAAGGAGCTCTGGTACGCCCGCACCGAGCGGGCCGCCCGGTGGCGTTGGACACGATGGTTCAACATGGCTCAGGCGAGTGGCCTTGCGCCGTTGATCCGCTTCGCTCGGCGTCTGAAGCCCTATGCCGAGGGCATCATTTCAAGCGCCACCTATCGTCTCAACACCAGCGTGCTGGAGGGTATGAACAACAGGATCAAGGTCATCAAACGCATGGCCTATGGCTACCGGGACAGCGACTACTTCTTCCTGAAGATCAAAGCCGCTTTTCCCGGTAATCCGCGATGAACCTTTTTTGAGGCGCCCGAAACCGGTCACCCCTGGAAGTGCTAGACCTTCCATAAGCTGCCCATAGCGAACGACGTGAAGCGCAACTTTGCAAAGTCGACCGAACGTGAGCAGGAAGCGTAACCCGTGAGCCCATGAAGGCCGTGCCACCCGTAAGAACCGGATGCAAGGTGGCGCAGAGCAGGGCGAGCAAGTCAAAATTCGCGAAGTTCTTGTGGTCAAGGCGAAGTGGCGTAGATCCGGCAGTTGTGCGGTGAAGGAGTGCGTTCTTACTCGAAGAGATACGCCCTTACGAGTGAAAATCTGACATTGAGAGATTGAGCTAGAAGACAGGGGGAGAGTTACCAGTACGGAAAAATAGGAGAGGAAGGTCCTGATTACGGCGGGAAGAACTGTTTCAGATGGTCGCGTAGCGAAGCTCGCCGATCTGGGAATAAGGTTAAGCCGGAAAAACCGCGGCAGCGGGAAAGTAACCTCGCCGAATCAGATATAAGTGACCTCGGGCATAGAGTCGGGAGAACCGAAGCCTGATGACCTTAATAATTCCAGCCACGCGGTACGGACCCGCATGTCGGGTGGTGTGAAGGACAGAGCCATATCGCACCCATAGCCGTTTACCTGCGCGCTAAGCGGGTATGGGTGTTGACTTCCGATGCCAGTCACGTTTTTACTTTCTCGAAGGCCAGAATACCTGTCTAAGCGAGACGCCCAAGCCGTGGTGGGTCGCGGACTTCGTTGTTCAATAAGGACGCACGCGACATAATACCTGTTTAATACTCAAGGAGAGATTGTGCCCCTATGTAAGTATTTGACACTCGAAAATGCGTTAAGGGTTTTAAAAGGGAGAGCGAGGTTTGCTAAGTCGAGGGCTGGCTTTCAGTGACCCTGCATGTTACGGAAGTGTGTCTGTCAGCTTTGATGTTTTTGCAACCAGAAGACAACCGAGTGTTTGTGAACTAGTATCTGACGTTGAGTCTAGCCATGGTAATGTCATCAACTCTAGAAAAATTTTAAGATCGCGGTATCAGGCCAGTGGTATTCTGTATTATGCAGTCCCTCGAAGGATTTTCAACGTATGTGATAGAGCAACCTTCGTGCCCTGGTGACCTTATAGACGTTTACAAAAGATCTGATTATCTCACTATGTGGAAGCATGAACTGTCACGAAATTATTGGCGCTATGATGGAGTGGTTCTCCATTGATCCTGGTTGATTGTGAGGACAAACGAAGGCTGGCCAAAATTTGAGTGGCAAAGTATGTGCTTGACGAAACCTAACACTCGCATGTTGACGGGCCGGCGTTCCGCTTTTGTTTAAAATAATCACGGATACCGGCGTTAACAGTAAGAGACAATGGAGCCTGAATGACGAACGACATTGATGACAAAGAGCTTGAAGATTGGTTCTCTGAGGAGGAGGACGAAGTTGATTTGGATTCCTCTGACAGAGATGACGATCCCGCGACGAAGTACGCTAGAAGCCAACTTCGAGTAGTTAGAGAGTCTAAAGATTATCAACTCGACTATTTGCGGCATGTCTTGAGTGCAGAGCGTCAACTCATCGATACTTCACCAGCTTATCAGCGCAGACTCCGCTGGAGCAGAAAAAAAAGATCTTTATTAATCGAATCATTTCTGCTCAATATTCCTGTGCCCCCGGTCTTTCTATATGAACATGACTATAATGAGTACGAAGTAATTGACGGAAGACAGCGCTTAGAGGCTATCAAGGAGTATCTTGCGAACAACTTCGTTCTGACAGGATTAGAATTCTGGCCGGAACTTAATGGTAAACGTTTTAATAGTTTGCCTACGGTGCTTCAGAAAGGTTTATTGAGGCGAAGCCTTTCTGCCATAGTCTTGCTAGCTGAGACACGAGATGCTGAAAAAGATGACTTGGATGTGCGCCGCGTTCTTTTCGATAGGTTGAATACGGGAGGGACTAAACTCAATCCACAAGAATTACGGAACGCGCTTTATCCTGGGCCTCTTAATGCCTTATTGATAAATCTTGCTCGAGATGATGCCTTTACTTCTGCTTGGGGCATCCCTGCGAAGACGCCGAATGAGGTGCAAGAGCCGCCAGACTCATTAATTAATAACACTCTTTATAGGTCGCTGGCCGATGCAGAGCTGGTTCTTCGCTTCTTTGCCATAAAGGACGCGATAGTAAATGAAAGAAGTGGATCTCTTCGTCGCCTATTAGATAGATTTATGGAAAATCACTCCCATGCAGGTGATGGCGAATTACAAGAGATGGAAGCTGATTTTAAATTTTGTATTCATAAGTTGTACAAGGCGTTCGATGGAGCTCCGTTTCGACTCCCGACCACCGGTCGGCCAAGTCGCCCACTATATGATGCATTGATGGTCGCGCTAAGCTTAAATGACGACTTAAAAATAAACTCTGAATCAAAAGATCTGAGAGAAATAGTAAATAATAATTTAGAAGATGAGGAGAAATATGAGGTTTTGGTTGGTAGAGGAAATACGATAGAGTCTATAAAGAGCCGAGTCGCTTTGGCTGAGAAAATGCTGCGCGAAGCAGCGGAGTAATGCATGGATAGACTTGAGCTTGCTTACGAAGACTTTGCTGCTGATATCAGAAGAATAGAGCATTTAGTGAGTCTAATTCGGTCAATTAAGAAATTTGGTGCAGCAGATGTCAAAAATGCAGGAGGGGAAAAGGCAGAAATATGGGAAGAAGCTAATGAGCTCTTGGTCCAATCAAAAGAACGGAGAACGGATCTTCCTATAATGACGGGTTCATTATTGATGTATATGGCTGGTAGATTTGAATACTTTGTAAAGCAATTGGTGGAGGTAACTGCCGAAGAAATGGCAGGCAGCGTCGATAGCTATCAAAAACTACCGGATAAATTCCGCAGTCATTTAAAGCTCCAAACTATTGAGGTGTTACAGAATCCAAGGCGGTATGGATATGATGAATTGATCGCTGATGAATACCTAAAAGATTTTTCGACGCTAATTAATGGCAGTTACAACGCAAATAAGGTTTCCGCTTCGCTGCTTTCAATAACAGATTCCAATCTAAAGTCCCGGATGCTTGCAGATATCGCGAAGCGGCTAGGGATAGAGAATATATGGAAAGACATTGGGAAGCAGTCGTTGATGAAACTTGCGCTTGAAACCGCATCCGACGGCGAGACAACTAAAGAAGCGCAAGTAAAACTAGATGAATTGATGGAAGAAAGGAATAGCCTGGCGCATCCTACCGGTGATATGACTTTTCCAGGTCCAGAAAAGGTTCTGGAAGTCGCCAAATTTCTTTCGTCTTTTGGGCAAGCAATACGTGATCAGTTTCGAGTTTATTTAGCTCAATGGAATATCTAGGCCTACTATTAACCAGTAGATAAAGCCGAGCAGCTACTGCGCTGCACTTCGTTTCGGTGATTGCCCAAGGCTTTAGCTGTATTTAATAGTCGAAGCCGTGCTGAGAAAGTTAAATTATCCCGTGAAGTTAACCTTGAGGTAGAAAATTTGCACCAATCTGCGTTAATTGACTCCTACGACGAGATTGCCAATCTCCAAAGCGCATTTTTGCGTAGTAAGTCAATACAAGCACGGAAATCTTTAGGCCAATTCTTTACGGGGTCAACTGTATCTGACTACATGGCTTCGCTAGTCAACAAGCCGAAAGGTAAGTCTGTTCGGATTTTGGATGCAGGCGCGGGGGCTGGTATTCTGACTGCATCTGTCGCTATGAGGTGCCTAAGCCTTGGTTGCACGTCTGTTCACGCCGTACTTTATGAACTGGACAGAGACGTACTTCCTAGCCTTGAGCGGACATTGAAAGTCGTACAAAACTTTTTTAGTCAGCGAAACGGCGTCTTTAGCTTTGAAATACTCTGTGAGGATTTTGTCCTTTCCAGGCCAGATAGAAATAAAGATCGATCAGGTTTTGATGTTTCAGTTATCAATCCTCCATACTTCAAATACAGCGCTAAAAACTCTCCTTACGCCAAAGCCACGGCTGACTTGTATAGCGGTGACCCAAATATCTATGCTTCATTCATGGCAATCGTATTGGCCTGCATGAAGCATGGTGGTCAAATGGTCACTATTACACCTCGAAGCTTTACAAATGGGTTGTATTTCAAAGGTTTTCGCGCCTATTTGTTAACTCATTCAGCGCTTGATCTAATCCACATCTTTAAGCGTCGAAACAGGGTGTTTAAGAATGATGACTCGGCTGTACTTCAGGAGAACATTATTTGCCGATTTATCAAAGGGAAGGTGCAGGAAACGGTAGTAGTTCGCTCGAGTGATTGTGACTCTAGTCTTGAAGATTGTATGGAAGATCGACACCAGATTGAATTGATCGTTGATGCTTCCAACGATCAGAAAATAATTCGAATCCCAGAATCAGCGTATGAGGCTTGTATTTTAAGGAAGGCTGAAAGTCTTCCAACGACTTTTCAGGGGGCTGGCTACTTTATTTCGACTGGTCGTATAGTTGAACATAGAACTTGTAATTTCATTACGGAAAATACCAGGTCGCCCAGCTCAGTGCCGCTTTACCGACCACATAATATTACGCCTTTAGCGGCCGCTTGGACCGGAAGCCATAAAAAAGATGTGTCTTTTATGCTCATGGACGGTCACGTGAAGCACACAATAAAGAACGCTAACTTTGTGTTGTTAAAACGGTTCACATCAAAGGACGAAAAACGTCGTTTGGTTGCAGGCGTTTATCTGAAAGGCAGTCATGATAGTAAATTTATAGGATTTGGGAACAAAATAAACTATATCGGTGTAACCGACGGCAATTTGCCAAAAGTGGAAGCGTATGGGCTTTCGGCCATACTCAATTCGTCTTTCATGGACACGTATTTTAGATGCATTTCCGGTAGCACCCAAGTTAATGCAACTGAGGTTCGAGTTATGAAGTTTCCAGAACGTGAGCAGGTGCATGAGATCGGCAGTAAGGTGCAGAAAGCAGGGGCATATGAACCTCGTGAAATAGATCTAATGATCAATCGTGTGCTTGGTTTGGTCGACACAATCTAACAGGGGTGAGACTTGAATTATACTGAGCAGAAAATTGAAAAACTTGAGCAGGCCAAAGCGCTGCTTGCTGCGCTGGGGCTGCCCAAAGCACAGTGTAATGATCGGTCAGGTTGGGTGTTTCTGGCACTGGCGAATATAAAGCCCTCCGATAAATGGAGCAGCGCAACCGCTCCCCTGTTGCCCACCGTAAGTATCATGGAGTTTATCCGTAGAGAGTACGGCATGGATTACAAACCGAATAGTCGTGAGACTATCCGGCGCCAAACGCTTCACCAGTTCGAGCAGGCTCGTATTGTTGATCGAAATCGTGATGACCCTAACAGGCCTACAAATAGTAAAGATAATAATTATTCTTTGAATCAACCAATTCTTGAAATATTAGCAGAATACCCGGATGCCGGTTGGTTGGCAAAAATTCAAGAATATAAAGGGGCGGTACGAGAACTGAGGGCACAGTATGATCGCGCGCTTGAAATGAATAAAATTCCGATCAGCCTTCCAAATGGAGATACTATTAAATTATCTCCAGGGAAACATAATCAGCTTCATGCAGACATCGTACATGAGTTTTGCTCACGGTTCGTAGGCTCTGGCGGTCGTCTCTTATATATCGGTGATACAGCCAGCAGCCGAAACGAAGGAGGAAAATTGATGCTCCTCGAAGCGGAGTATCTGGAGTCGTTAGGTGTGCCCCCTATGTCACATGACAAGCTGCCCGATGTGGTTGTGTATGACGAAGAAAGGAAATGGCTATTTCTGATAGAAGCAGTCACAAGCCATGGTCCTGTTTCGCCTAAGCGTTGGATTGAGCTTGAGGAGGCATTTAAAGAATGCAAGGTAGGCCTTGTTTATGTTACAGCATTTCCAGATCGTGCGGAATTTCGGAGAAATTCGGCTAATATAGCCTGGGAGACGGAGGTTTGGATTGCTGATAATCCAGATCATATGATCCACTTTAACGGCGACAGATTTTTGGGGCCTCATGAAAAAACAGATAACCAGTAATCGCTCACGACTATAGGGGCTGGCCCGAATGCGAGCATCGTTTGCGAGTGATTTAACTGTCGAAAGTAGAGCGTCAAAAATTACGTCTAGAAGGACTGAGGTAAGATCTTCTTTCATGTGCTTTGTTACATTAAATGAGAGCAAGTAACTTTAGATTTTTTGAGCGCCGATCAGGTAAGTCTAAAGTAAGATTAAACCCTGTTTTCCGGTAATCGGGGCTCCTGGGGTAATGCGCAAAGGCAATGACGTCAATCTCAACGGGCTGCTCAATGACGATTCCATCGTGGGGACGTCGATCCAGGATTAGTTGTTTTGTACTTATGTCGTGGAAGAGGTGCCAGAGGAAGAAGACCCTCTTCAATGATATCAAGCGCTACATCAAAGGCTTCGGAGAGTTCGACGCCCACAATTCGTACCATGCTGCGGCCTCTATGGCTTCCTGCGCGGCCGCATCCCGTTCTCACCGCTGCCGATCCAGCCTTTCTTGTAGTTGGCGTAGGCATTCATCACTGCTAAGAAGTGTGGCCTTGCCGTCCCGGACTTGGGATACGCGTCGAACAATTTCATCACTCCAGGCCTGTTCCACGGATTCATCATGGGGGCCATCCAGGCTCATAAGGAGCTCTTGGACCAACTCGGCCTTTTCCGATTTGGATAGGGCCGAGATCTGTGAACGTAACTGGTCTAGTGCTTCGGTGCTCATGACTGCCTCCGAGAACACTGGCTCCATGTTATTCAGGACTCAAGACGGCCACAAGATGTCAAGGTAGGCTGGCTGTCAAAACGCCACTAACGGACACATTCCGACGACTGGAGCCCCGACCTTTGGCCGAGGCCCACCGTTTACCGACGAACGATTGAGAGCCGCCCTTCCTCCACGGTGACGGACACCGGGGTATCGATGGTGAACCCGGCCTGTTCCAGCCAGGTGCCTTTCAGGAGGAGGAAGGGAGTGATCGGGTTGCCGCTGCAGGGTTTGCTTTTCAGGGTGTAATCCCGGTGGCCTTTGCGGACTTTGAGGGTACGATATTTCATGGTATTGCTCCGATAGATGATACGTCCAAGTACGCCCTGTAAGGGCGGTCGGGCAGTTGAACACCGCTCTATCAGACGGCCGCGCGCCTTCCCCGGAGGTATTGTATGGCTACGCGCTACCCGACCATTGATTGGTCACGGGCGTTACAGTACCGCAAATCCAATGGGCACGGCGACTGCTGACAGGAGGTGTGTTCAAGCACCGATTGCCAGCGTAAAAGAGCTCCCTCGGCAGAGCTGTAAGAATTCTCAGTCAATCCTTGTAAGCCATTTGCGTTTCGTCGGTGAAGAAAGATCGTACGTCACAACAAGGCGTGATCTAGGGCGTCGGCGAATACTCCACCCTCGCCGACAACCACCTGCTCAAGCGCCTCGAAGTCATCGGCTGCCAGGCCGCCTACCCCGAGCGCCGCGCCAGCCACGAATTCATCCTCACCTTCGCCAAACAGGCCAAGGACAACCACGTCACCGCGCTCGACATCGCCAAGCGCCTGCTCGACTACAACCAGCACGCCCCCACCATCGACTTCCCGCTGCTGGTGCCCGAATGCTTCCTGATTGAGCCCACCGAAACCAAGGAAGCCATAAACGACTTCATCGACGCCATGACCAAGATCCTGGAAGAAGCCAACACCAACCCCGAGACCGTCACCGAAGCGCCGTTCACCCGGCCCGTGCACCGGCTGGATGAGGTGAAGGCGGCGAAAAGTTGGATCTGGTTTGAACTGAGTACTGGCGGGGTTTTAAGGGTTGGTTAGTCATTACTTCCGCAGGAGCCTTTCCTGGCGCTTTTCTTTGTGCTTACGCGCCATGCGGATGCAGGTGTTGACTTGTGATGCAGATCACGCTTTTACTTTGTGGGGGCTAAAACTACAATTAAGCGAATTACCCTGATTCTCTGACCGGTCGAGATAAGCCGTCTAGGGCGCAATATTGGCGCTAACGTTAGAAGCCGCGAGGAAGTAGTTACGCTCTCCGAACAGTTCGATTGTGCTGGCGAGAAACTATCTGAACTCGACTTGGTTTTGGGAGGATGTTAGGTGGCTAGAAAAGCACTGCTGTTGGTAGATCCCGCCGAACTCTCTGTAGAACGCCGCGTTACCTTGTCGAGGAGCTTATGACCGATGTTATAGAACATAAAAATCAAGATGATGAGATGGTCTACAGAATTGACAAGAGAGCTCGTAGGGGGGAGTACTATATACTTATTGGCGACCGACAAGGGGAATTTGTTAACAACCCTATTGTTATTGACGGTTTTACCAAACTTCCGTCAGGGTTTTACAAAGACGGTTATGGGCTGACGGGGGGCGGAAATTTAGCACTCAGCGAGATTCGCGATAAGTTTGATAAGAATATTGATTTAACCATTAATAATACGAATTCCAGCAAAATCGATGCTAGGGGAAAGTCGGTCAAAGTAGAGTTCTCACATAGAGAGCTATCTAAGCTCAACGAGGTAGTTAGGACCATTAAGCGCGAACGAAATGAAGATATGCGCGTTGAAGTCCAGCATTTCCTCGGAGCTACATTCAACCAGTTCAAAGAACTAAAGGATACTCAGCCGGGATACATACCTGGACGTCTGGCGGAGATCCTTGGTCATGGTTCTGTGATATCTAAACTAAGCACAGAGGATCGAGAGGCTCTTGAGAACTTAATACCCGATTACCTTTCTAATATACCCGGCACCTTGAAAGCAAAGAAAAAGCTTCAGGTGATTTTTGAATCATTAGATGCCGGGAAGAAAATTTACCTTAAAAAAGTTATTGAAGAGTTTCGTAAAAAGCTTGAGCGAAATGGGAAAAGTGAAAATGTATGGCAAAAGTTTCTATCTGAGTACATTTTGGTGTTGAAGAGCAACTACGGTGAGGTTCTCGAAAAAGAAAGTGTCTCTTTGCAAGGAAAATTCCCGGATTTTATGCTGATCGACCCATATGGTTACCTTGACATTTACGAAATTAAGAAGCCGTCGACAAACATGCTAAAACTTGACCCAAGTAGAAATAATTATTACTGGGATACTGAAATATCTAAAGCTATCGCTCAAGTCGAGAATTATGCGCACCAATCTCAGCGGCAAGCTGATACACTGAGTAACGACATTCGGAAGGCAAAAGGCGTTGAAGTAAATATTGTTAGACCTAGAGGATATATTATTGCTGGACGAAGATCGCAATTAACATCACCAAAGATGCAGGACGACTTTAGGATACTTTGCGATTCGCTCTCAAATATTGATGTAATTTTATATGATGACTTATTAGAGGGGCTGGAAACCTTCGTTTCCCGCGCCGGAGCAGAAGCATAACGACGCCATACACACGCTTGGTGCGTGCATGGCGCCGTTATAATTGACTAGGAATCCATAGTGTCTACACCTACACTTTTCATCTCATATAGCTGGTCAAGCCCTCAACATGAACAATGGGTTGTTGAGTTGGCAACTGCCCTCCGAGAGTCCGGAATCGACGTAATCTTGGATAAATGGGATTTGAAAGAAGGCCATGATGCCTTTGCGTTTATGGAACGGATGGTTAGTGACCCAGCTGTTGAAAAAGTTGCGATTATTAGTGACCAAGTGTATTCCGAAAGGGCCGATGGTAGGTCGGGTGGTGTAGGGACGGAGACTCAGATAATCTCCAAAGAGGTGTATGAAAATCAACAGCAGGATAAGTTTGTGCTGGTTGTTAGCGAGAAGGACGAGGATGGAAAGGCTTATCTTCCGACTTACTACAAATCGCGTATTTATATTGACTTGAGCGAGCCCGACTCGTACGCAGAGAACTTCGACAAATTATTGCGGTGGGTTTTTAATAAGCCGCTATATGTAAAGCCGGAAATAGGAAGCGCACCCGCGTTCTTGACCGATCCCAATTCGATTTCTCTTGGAACAACTTCGAGTTTTAAAAGAGCAATTGCTGCAATAAAGGATAATAAAGAACACTCGTCTGGCGCGTTGGATGAATATTTTGAGAAGTTCTTGAGCAATCTTGAGCGCTTTCGTATAGAAAAAAATGAAGAGGAGCATGATGATTTAATTGTTAAGAATATTGAAAGCTTTCTTCCCTATCGAGACGAAGCAGTTCAAATTTTCATAGCGCTAGCCCGATACGCGCCGACTGAAGAGAAAATCGTCAAGCTTCATAGATTTCTCGAAGGTTTAGTGCCGTACATGAGCAGGCCTCCAGAAGTAACACATTACACGGATTGGGATTTTGACAACTTTAAATTCATTGTCCACGAATTATTCTTATACTCCTTTTCAGTTCTAGTTAGATATGAACGTTTCGAGCAAGCTGACTATCTTTTAAGAAATCAATACTACGTCCCGGGAAATGGCGATTATGGCAATGATGTGATGGTTGACTTTCTTGTGTTTAGGCAGTATATGCCTTCTCTTGAGGGGAGGAATAAAAGACTTGAGTTACGGCGGCTATCGTTGCGCGCAGATATGCTAGAACAAAGAAGCAAAAGTTTCGGTCTGGATTTTAGGCACTTAATGCAGGGAGATTTCATATTATTTATGAGGGCAGAGATAGATGACGAAAGCGGTTATTACGGCTGGTGGCCAGAAACTCTGCTTTACCTGTTTAGGTTTCATTCTGCCTTTGAGGTTTTCTCAAGATCTGTATCCGAAGAATATTTTGAGAAAATGAAATGTCTATTAAATATAGATAATAAAGAAGAGCTTGTCGAGTTGCTGTTAAGTTACCGAGGTGGAAATCGTCGGCTACCTAGGTGGGAAGGTAGTTCAATCAATCCGCAAGTGCTCATGGGCTTTGACCGGATAGCAACCAAGCCATAAGATGGTATAAGAATCACTTGAGCTCGTACATAAATAAAATGCTTCGGCTTGCTTTTGCTGTCGATAATTCGATACGCTAGGTGGTTGCGCTACACGCGCCATCCGAGGTGACCATTATAAAATTCTAATATTGCAGTACTAACAAAGGCATCGAACCAGCGGTGTTGCTTTCCTGGGATTACCAGATATCTACCTTCTCCTTCCTGGGGCGACGAAGCCCCAGCTTATCGCTGGGGCTGGTTCTCAGCGATTGTCATCTCGAACAATCGACAACCGCCCATCCTCAACGGATACGGAGACTGGTGTACTAATCATGAACCCGGCCTGTTCCAGCCAAGTGCCTTTGAGAAGAAGGAATGGAGTGATGCGGTTGCCGCTGTAGGGCTGGCTTTTCAGCGTGTAATCCCAGTGACCTTTGCGGACTTTCAGCTTGCGTTGTTTCATGGTGTTGCTCCTTGTGCTTATTTCGAATTAAAAGCAATGGGTGGTCAGGAGGTTCGAAACAGCCACAAGAACTGCTCTGGGTATTTCCCGAAGGTGTTGTATTCCCCAGACCTCCCGACCCTTACAGGCCGGTTTTCAGGCACAAAAATACCGCGGTTGGTTCGGGTTGCGGTGAGGCCCGCTTGTGGGAGTTTCGACGCTCCTTACGAGAAGTGTAGTTCTGTTTGCGCTACTGTCAATGCGTCCAGTGTGTCGCAGTGGCGATAAAGCGCTTTTCCTACACGCTTTTAATCTATTGCTTACGTGGGGTAGTGATTGTTTCGTTGGTGCGTGCAGTTCTCCGCTTTTTCCACCAAACCATCACCCCCGTCACACTCAACACGATCACGACTAAGCCCAAGACAGTCGCAACAACCCGATACGTTGCCCCACCCACCGCCGCGATATGCAGGCTGGTCAGCCAGGTGGTGATTGTGTTCCCCGCCGCTTCCCCGGTGGGCAGGTAGTGGCCCAGCAGGGCCCCGTCCGTGGCGTCCACGTACACCCAGGTCTCCCCGAACCGCTCGTTCACGTCGCTGCTGGTGCGCGCCATCAGTTTGAGGGCGTTTTTGTGTGGGGTGTAGGCGAAGCGTTCCAGGGTGTGGATTTCCAGGTCGCGGTCTTGGGCCAGGGTTTCCAGGTGTTGGCGGGCGGCGTGGTAGCCGGGTTCCCAGCCGATGGGCGGTTGTGGGCTGGGGTTGGCGCGGGTGGGCACGGTGGCGAGTGGGTCTTCCTGGAAGCTGAGGAACAGGCCGGTGGTGGGGCGGTAGATTTGGTCGTAGAGGGTGAGGGCGACGCCGCTCCAGGCGAAGACGAGCAGCAGGGCCCAGGGCCAGAGGCCGCCGGCGCGGTGCAGGTCGAAGGTGCGTTTGTGGCCGCCGGCGCGCCAGCGGATTTGCCAGGCTTTGGCCCAGCGTGTCCAGAAGCGGCGGGGGCGGTGCCGGGCGTCGCGTCGGCGCGGTGGGGGGAAGGTGAGCCAGGCGCCGACGAAGCAGTCCAGGGTCCAGAGCAGGGCGACGATGCCGAAGATCCAGGTGCCGATGGTGCCCAGGGCCAGGGAGTGGTGCAGGCGGTAGACGAAGGGCATCAGGTTGGCGAGGCCCTGGCTGAGGTCGCCCCACAGCCGGCCGCCGAGAATCTGGCCGGTGTAGGGGTTCACGAACACTTCGTCGATGGGGAGCGCGGGCGTGTTTGCTTTTGCGCTGAGGAAGAAGCGCACCGGGCTGTGGGCGTCCGGGGGCGCGAGCATCATCCAGTGGACGTTGGCGTCGGGGTAGGCGGCGTCCACCTGGTCGCGCAGGGCGAAGGGCGAGAGCGGTTCGCTGTGCGCCGCCGGGGGATCGACCTGCAGCCACTGCGGGTTGATCAGGGCGTCCAGCTCGTAATACCACACCAGCAGCGCGCCGGTGAGGCCGGCGATGATCAGGAAGCCTGCCATCACCAGCCCGACGTAGCGGTGCAGGACGACGAACCGCTGTCGCACTGTCATCGAAGCGGGCCCATCAGAACAGGTACTTCACGCGCGCCAGGTAGGTGCGGCCTTCTTCGCGGATCACGCCGTCGAACGAGCCGGGGGAGAAGATCTCCTCGTCGGTGACGTTGTTGAGCAGCAGGTCCAGTTGCAGGGCGTCGGTGACGGCGTAGTAGGCGCCCAGGTCCACGCGGGTGTAGGCGGGCAGGGTGACGCTGTTGTCCGCGTTGGCGGGGCGTTCGTCCACGTAGGCGACGGTGCCACCCAGGCTCAGGCCGGTGACGGTGTTGAGGTAGTAGCGGCTTTGCAGGGCGGCGGTGTGCAGGGGCACGTTGACGAAGCGGTTGCCTTCCAGGGTCTCGTCGTCGGTGCGCAGCACTTCGGTGTCGGTGTAGCCGTAGCCGGCGCTCAGGTAGAGGTTGCTGGTGGCGTAGCCGTCCACGGTGAGCTCGGCGCCCTGGGAGCGGGCGCGGCCCTGGGCGACTTCGAAGCCGGCGTTGAGCGGGTCGCTGATGGCCATGTTGTCTTTTTCGATGATGAATCCGGCGGCGTTAATGTTGAGGCGGTCGGCGGTGACGCGCACGCCCGCTTCGTATTGCACGCTCTCTTCCGCGTCCAGGGGCTGGCGGCCGGAGGTGGTGCCCTGCTGGGGCACGAAGGCTTCGTTGCGGCTGGTGTAGAGCGAGGTGCTGTCGGTGAGGTCGTAGACCAGTCCGAGCTGGGTGGTCCAGGCGGTTTCACCGAGCTCGGCGCGGGTGACGGCGTCGCCGGCCATGAAGTCGGTGGTTTTCTGGGACTGCTCCGCGTCGGTGTAGCGCAGGCCGGCGAGCAGGGTCCACTTCTCGGCGAAGGCAATGCGGTCCTGGACGAAGCCGGCGAGGATGCGGTCGGTCTGGGTGAAGCCGCGGTCGCGGGCCTTCGTGCTGAGGTCCATGGGGCCATGGACCGGTTCGTACAGGTCGATGGGGTCGATCACGTACACCTGGGTGGGGCGGGTGCTGTCGGATTCCCGGTAGTTCACGCCGGCGATAAAGCGGTGGGTCTGGCCGGCCAAGGTGGCTTCGCCGCTCAGGTCGAGGATCACTTCGTGGTCGGTCTGCTGGGCGTCGTCGCTGGCGAAGATGATGCGGTCGAGGGTGCGGAAGTCGGCGCCCAGGCCGAACGGGGCGTATTCCTGGAACGTCTGGTCGTTGCGGGTGTAGGCGTAGCTCAGGCGGGCGTCGATGGTGTCGGTGATCGCCTGGGTGAGCCGGGTGTTCAGGTAGAGGGAATCCCGCTCGGTGGTGGCGTCTTTCCAGGCGGTGTTGAAGTCGTCTCTGTAGTCGCCGTTGGGGTTGGGCTCGATGGCCCCTTCCGCCGGGGCGCCGCCGGGCAGGGCGGTCCATTCGTTGGCGGAGTAGCTGCCTTCCACGGTGAGGTTGGTGGTGTCGGTGAGGTCCACGGTGACGTTGGGCGCCACGAACAGGCGTTCGTACTCCCAGAAGTCCAGCGAGGTGCGGCTGTCCTGGTGGGCCAGGTTGAGGCGCGCGCACCCGGTCGTTGAGCGGGCCGGTCACGTCCAGGGTGGTGCGGTGGTAATCGTAGCTGCCGTATTCGGCGCCCACTTCCGCCTGGTAGTAGTCCAGCGGCTGCTTGGTGACCACGTTGATGGTGCCGCCCGGCTCCATCTGGCCGTACAGCACCGAGGCCGGGCCCTTGAGGATTTCCAGGCGCTCCACGTTGGCGAGATCGGTGGGGTGGTCGGTCTGCCGGAAGCCCAGGCCGTTGACGGATTCCTCCGCGTTGAAGCTGCGGATCAGGAAGTCGTCGGCGAACATGTCGCGGCCGGAGCCGGCGCGGTTGGCGCTGGGGGTGAGGCGCACCACATCGCCGACGGTGTCGGCCTGCGCCAGCGCGAAGTTTTCCCGGTTGTAGACGCTCACGCTCTGGGGGATGGCTTCCACGGTGTCGTTCTTCTGGCGGCCGTAGACGGACACCGCTTCCAGGGTATTGCCGTCGGGTTCCGGCGCCGCTTCCAGCCGGTAGCCGCTGTCCACCCGCACGGCGGTGACGCCGCTGCCGGCCAGCAGCGCGCGCAGGGCTTGCTCCGGCGTGTAGTCGCCGCTCAGCGCCGGCGCCTGCTTGCCGTCCAGCAGCGAGGCGTCGCCGCCGATGGCCAGCCCGGTCTGCCGGGCCAGATCGATCACCGCCTGGTCCAGCGGCTGGGCGGGCAGGTTGATGGTTTGCGGCGCCTGGGTTTGGGCCAGGGCCGGTTGGATGAGCGATAGCGGGGTCAGCAAGCCGAGCAGCAACAGCGCCTTGGGCGCGGTGGTTCCGGTGTTCATTCTTTGGCTCCAGCGTAAATTCGCGGTGTTGTTTTCGCGTGTCTTACCTATGAAGACAAAGCAGGGGAGCCAATCGGGCAGTGGTGGTGGCAAATTTTTTTGGAGGGTGCCCCTACCGCCACCACGGGCCTTGGACCTGGATTGTCTCCAGGCCCGGGGAGAACGAGGCGGTGTTCAGGTTGAACGGGGGCAGGCCGTCCCGGTCGACGTGGGCGAGCAGCTTCTTCGCGCTATCCAGCCGCTGCGGGCCACAGCCATCGGTGAGTTGGAAGTAAAGGTGCTGTTGGTCGTTGCCTTGAACGGCGGCGCTGGGCGGGACCTGGTTGAAGCCCATATCCGGGGCCTGGCCGACTGACGTGATCAGGGTTTTCAGTGCGTCCTGCTTGTTGCCGGCAAATTCGCTCCAGTCCAGATCGACACGGAAAATGCAGTCGCTTCTTGCAGGCTTGGTCTCCGTGGCGTGCGCCAGAGCCGCGATGGTGATGAAGAGAAGGAGAGCAAAAGTTCGAACCATGGGGGCCTCTTCGCTGAAAGCCAGCTCGCGCCGGTATCGATGTCATCCACAATGTCCTGCTTCTTTGTTTGGCTCAACCCATCAAGCCGCTTCAACAACGTTCTTATTGCGACCGGCGACGGACGGTGACGTACCAGGGGGTGAGGTAGCGCACTTCCAGGTTGAGGGTGTCGGCGAGCAGGGCCAGGGCGGCGTCGCTGTCGTTGGCGGGGAGCACGCCGGTGAAGCGGGGCGCGTCCGGGGCGGTGAGGGCGTCGTCCAGGGTCAGCAGGCCGGGGCGGTGGCGGGCCAGGCGGTTCACCACTTCCGTGAGGGGCGCTTTGCTGAAGGCCAGGCGGCCGTCGGCCCAATCGGGGCGTTGGCGTGGCGTATCGGCGCGGGCGATGACGCCTTGGCGGTTCAGGTCCGCCTGCTGGCCGGCGGTGAGGTTCAGGCCGTCGCCGCCGTGGCGCGGCGTGACCGCCACGGTGGATTCCTGCACCGCCACCCGGGTGAAGCCGTCTTCCAGGCGCACGCTGTATTCGGTGCCCAGGGCGGTGGCGGTGAGGTCGCGGGTGGTGACCTGGAAGGGCCGGTCCGGGGCCTTGGCCACGGTGGCCAGCAGCTCGCCGCGCACCAGCTCGACGGTGCGGGCGGTGTCGCTGTAATCGAGGTCGATGGCGCTGCCGCTGTTGAGCACCACCCGGCTGCCGTCGGGCAGGGTGAGGGTGCGGATCTCCCCGGCGGCGGTGCGGTGGTCGGCGGTCCAGTAGGCCCAGGGCAGTTGCGTGCCGAGCAGCACCGCGAGCAGCACGGCACCCAGGCCGGTGAATTGCCGGCGGCGCTGGCGGCGGCGTTCCTGGGCGGGCTCGGTGGCCTGCCACAGGCGCTGGATCTGCTCGAGCACCTGGCGGCGGCGCGGGTCCTTGGCCTGCCAGGTGTCGCACTCCGCCTGCAGGTGGGGGCGCTCGTCGGCGCCGGCGGTCTGCAGGGCGACCACCCATTCGGCGGCTTGCTGGCGGATGCGGTTCAGCTCGGACACGGCACCTCCGCCAGGCTGTCGTAGAGGCGCGCGTGGCAGTGGGCGAACGCCTTGGCCAGGTACTGTTTGACGCTGCTTTCGGACACCGACAGCCGGCGCGCAATCTGCCGATACGTCAGGCCCTCGAGACGCGCCATCAGGAAGGCGCGGCGCGGTTTCTCGGGCAGTTCGTCCACCAGCAGCTTGAGCACCGTCACCAGCAGGTCCCGGGCGGCGGCGATCTCCGCCGGGCCGCGCTGGTCGCGGGTCTCCACCAGAATCGCCACTTGGCGCAGGGCTTCCTCCTCCACCTGCCGGCGGTGGTGGCGGTTGATCATCAGCCGGCTGGCGATGACCATCAGATAGGCGCGCGGATCACGAAGCGCTTCCAGCGACTGCTCGCCCAGAATCAGCCGCAGAAAGGTGTCCTGGCTCAGGTCCGCCGCGTCCTGGGGGCAGCGCAGCCGCCCGTGCAGCCAGTGCGTCAGCCAGCCATGGTGCGCCGCATACAGCTCGCCCAGTTCCCGTTGGGAACCGGGCAGCAGGGGCTGGCTGTTGGTGGCGGCGCCGGACATAGGATTCGATTCGCATTTATAATTGAGAGTGATTATCAATTAAAGGGCGGCAAAAGTGCAACTGTTAACCGGACCCTCTTCTTTGCTTCTCAATTTTCTGGGAATTTGAGAAGCAAAAGAGTAACTTGCTCATAATTGCGATTTTTTGAGCAGGTCGTGCCGCATCTGCTCAATAGGAGCTGATCATGAGCGAGTCCGCACTGTTTGCCTTTCCGCCGCCTGAATCGCTGGAAACGCCCCGCGTGTTGCGGGCGTTGATTGACGCCCACCGCCATCTGGCGGAACTCAAGGGCATGGCGCGGAGCATCCCGAACAGCCGGCTGTTGATTTCCACTTTGTCTTTGCAGGAGGCGCAAAGCAGTTCGGAGATCGAGAACATCATCACGACCCAGGACGCGCTCTACCGGTACCGGATACAGCCCGAATCGGCGGATCCGGTGAGCAAGGAGGTGGCCTGGTACGCCCAAGGGCTGGATGCGGGCTTCGAGGCGGTGCGGGCCAAGGGATTGCTGACGCTGAATACCATTCTCGAAGTTCAGGCGGTATTGGAGGGTAATGACGCGGGCTTGCGCCGGACGCCCGGCACGGTGCTGGTCAACGAGCAGACCGGGGCCACGGTCTACACCCCGCCGCCACCACAGCAGGTCCCGGATCTGATGTCCGACCTGGAGAGGTACATGCATGAGCAGAGTGATGTGGATGCGTTGGTGCGTATGGCTGTGATCCACCATCGCTTCGAGACCATTCACCCGTTCTACGACGGTAATGGTCGCACCGGCCGAATCGTTAATATTCTGTTTCTGGTCAAGGAAGGACTGCTGGATTTGCCGATTCTGTATCTGAGCCGCTATATCAGCCAGACCAAGCAGCGCTATTACCAGGAACTGCAATCGGTGCGGGAATCAGGCGACTGGGAGCCATGGTTGCTCTATATGATCCAGGGCGTTTCGGAAACCGCGCGGCACACCTGCACGCTAGTGGAATCCATCGGGCGGCTGTTGCAGAGCCACAAGCATTACATCCGCGAGCATTACCGGTTCTATAGCCAGGATCTGATCAACAATATCTTCCACCACCCTTATACCAAGGTGGCGTTCGTACAATCGGACCTGGGCGTCTCCCGAGCCACGGCCACCCGTTATCTGGACGCATTGGCCGAGAGCGGTATTCTCGAAAAGCACCGTCTTGGCCGCGAAAGCTATTACGTGAACCGGGAGCTGGTGGATCTGTTGTTCCGGATGCCGCCGATGGACATAGGCAATGAAACATAAAGGATCGTCGAGGAAACGATCATTCCCTGTCCGTGGGCGGCGCCTGTTTCCTGCCTTGCTGGTCGGCGTGGTGTTCTTCATCGGGCTGGCGATTCTCGCCCCCGCGTCGGAGTGGCGATGGTTTGTCGGTTTCTATGCGCTGATGAGCGCGATCAGCTTTTCACTGTACGGCCTGGATAAGCGGTCCTCGACGCGCGGCGGCTGGCGTACGTCGGAGGCTCGGCTTCATCTTATCGAGTTGCTGGGCGGCTGGCCCGGCGCCCTGCTGGCGCAGCGGGTGTTTCGTCACAAGACCCGCAAGATGTCTTTCCTGGTGGTGTTCTACCTCGCGACAGCGGTCAATCTGGCGGTGCTGGGGTGGCTGCTCTTTGCGGACAACCTGTAAGGATCACTTACAGGTTCGTAGTGAGGCTAACCGCCGGCCTTTACCCGGCCCGGCTCTCGTCCACGTCATCCTTAAGCCAGGACTTGATCGTTGACGGCTTCAGTTTCGGAAAAGAAGCGGGTTTGGCCTGGCTCCAGTCCACGTAGTCAGAGGAGTCATGGGTTTCCCAGAACGTCCGTTCCTCGGCTTCGGTTTTGAACTCAGGCGTCTTTTTTTGCTTGCTCATAAACAGCCCTCTCTTTGCGGTGCATGTCGCGAGCGGAAATCACCCGAATCAGCGTGCCGCTTTGTCTCCGTTGAAACCTGTAACATGCTCTAAATCGATCATTATGACCAATGGGGGTGCCATGACCGCGAGCACGGTGGCGTTATGGAGTTGCGGGCTGTTCTTTCTCACCGGTCTGCTGACCGGGGTTTGGAAGTACGTTCAGATCAGAGGCAGTGACAAGGCCCGGGCGCATTACTATGTGGATGTCGCCCACCGGGCGAGCCTGATGTACGCGTTTGCCTGCCTGGTGCTGGAGCGCTTTGCTTCGCTCAGCGTCTGGCCGGAGTGGGTCAACGTGCTGGCGGTGTTGGCGTCGGTGCTGTTCTTCGCGTTGGCGGTGGGCAGCTACATTCTGCACGGCGCGCTCAAGGACACCCGCAACCAGCTGCAGAAGCCGCACGCGTTCGGTTCCGGGGTTTTGCCTGCGTGGCTGATGAGCGCCTTTATGTGGGCCCTGGTGGCCGGCGAGATCGGCGGTTTCCTGGTGCTGTTCGCCGGCTTCGCCGCCGCCTAGGCGGCGTTGCCGGTGAAGGCCGGCGGGCGGTTCAGTCCCCGCCGGTGGGCGTCACCCGCCAGATCGTGTTGGACAGATCATCGGCGATGATCAGCGCGCCCTCCGGGTCCACGGTGACGCCCACGGGCCGGCCGCGGGCGTTGCCGTCGTCGTCGAGGAAGCCGGTGGCGAAGTCGATGGGCTCGCCGTCGGGTTCGCCGTTGCTGAACGGCACGAACACCACTTTGAAGCCCACCGGCACGCTGCGGTTCCAGCTGCCGTGCTGGCCGACAAAGGCGCCCTCGGCGAACTGCCCGCCCATGTTTCCATCGGAGAAGTCCACGCCCAGCGCGGCCACGTGGGAGCCGAGCGCGTAGTCCGGTTTGATGGCGCTTTCCACTTTCTCCGGCTTCGGCGGTTTGACGCGGGTGTCCACGTTGTCGCCCCAGTAGCTGTAGGGCCAGCCGTAGAAGGCGCCTTCTTGCACCGAGGTCAGGTAATCCGGCACCAGGTTGGCGCCCAGTTCGTCCCGTTCGTTGACCACCGCCCAGAGCTGGTCCGTGTCCGGGTGGATGGCGAAGGCGGTGGGGTTGCGCAGGCCGGTGGCGTAGGGCTTATGCCGGCCGCTTTCCGCGTCGATCTGCCAGACCATGGCGCGGTCTTCCTCCACGTCCATGCCCCGTTCACCGATGTTGCTGTTGGAGCCGATGCCCACGTAGAGGAATTCACCGTCGGGGCCGGCGGTCATCGCCTTGGTCCAGTGGTGGTTGATCTTGGCCGGCAGGTCGGTGACTGTCTCCGGCGGGCCGCTGGCCCGGGTCTGGCCTTCCTCGTAGTCGAAGCGCACCAGGGCGTTCTGGTTGGCGACATAGAGGGTGTCGTCGATCAGCGCCAGGCCGTAGGGGGCGTTGAGGTTATCGGCGAACACTTGCCGGGTTTCGTAGCGGCCGTCGCCGTTGTCGTCGCGCAGCAGGGTGAGCCGGTTGCCCGGCTTCACCGACGTGGTGCCCTGCTTCTTGATGTAGCCGGCGATCACGTCCTTGGGGCGCTTGGCCGGCGCGTTGCCGCCGCCGGAGCCTTCCGCCACCAGGATGTCGCCGTTGGGCAGCACCAGGGTCTGGCGCGGAATCTTCATGTCCTTGGCGATGGCTTCGATCTGGTAGCCGTCCGGCACCGTGGGCTTCTCATCGCCCCATTCGGTGGGCGTGGAAATGTCCATGCTGGGCAGCAGCCCGCGGCTGGGTTCGGGCAGCGTCGGGTTGGGGCCGGTCTCCGGCGGTGCCGGGTCGCCACCGCAGGCGGTCAGGGTGGAGAGCGTGGCCAGCGTGAACAGCGCCAGCGCGGGTATTGAAATCGTCTTAGCGTGCATGAGCCACCTCCCGGGCGCGCAGCCCCGCATAGCCGATCCAGCTGGCGATCAGCGCCAGCAAGGTCACCACCACCGACAGCCACAGGCCGGCGGGCATGGCCGCCCAGCCGTCCTTCGCGTGGACCAGCGCGTTGATGAAGCCCACGGCCATCATCACCAACAGCACGATCAAATAGGCGAAGTGTTTACCGGTGCGCTGTCGCCCGCTAACGACGCACTCAACCAGCGCCCACAGCGTCACCAGGGCGCCCGTCAGCATGGCGCCGGCGATCAGCCAGGAGGCGAAGTTGGTCCACTGCACTTCATAGGTGGACGAATAGGCCAGGTCACTGAGCAGCGCGCCCAGGAACAGCGGCAGTGGAAAGGCAAGCAGGATGGCGTGCAGCGGATGCAGCGCACGCGGGTAATCCGTTACGTTGTTGTCAGCCATGACAGGTCTCTCGCTTTTTGAGGCTCTTCCCGTGCTACGCCCCTTTCGCGACTAATGCAAAGGGGTAAGCGCGTGCTCCATCAAATAGCCGGCGAATTTTAATATCTTTAATAGTTTGAGCGATGGCACGGCTATTGCTTCGGCTCTCGCATGACTCAACACTCTGACCCCATGAACGAGCGCGTGGACGACGTGCGGCGCAAGCTGGACGTGGACGTCTGCAGCCTCTACCTCGCGCACCCGGACCGGCAAACCCTGGAGATCGTCGCCACCAGCGGCCTGCACCGGAGCGTGATCGGCAAGCAGCTCGGCTACGCCCAGGGCCTCACCGGCAAGGTGGCCCGCACCCGCCGGCCGGTGGTGGCCCGGGTGATCCAGGACCACGCCGACTACTTCCACGTGGAGGGCTCCGGCGAGGAGCGCTTCAAGAGCTACCTGGGCATCCCGCTGGAGCACGACGGTGAGCTGCACGGCGTGCTGGTGGTGCAGACCGAGCAGACCAAGACCTTCTTCCACCGGCATATCCAGGAGGTGCACCGCGCCGGGCGGGATCTGATGGCGGGCCTGATGGCGCTGACTTCGCCTGATCAAGCTTGACATACTATATATGGTATACATATCCTATTTGGTATGTGGGATGTACTCGAGCACAGGAAAGTGGCAAAGAGCCTGGCGGCGGCGCCCGTCGAGGTTCGTAAGCGGTATGAGAAGTGGAAGGACATTGTCGCCATCTCGGGGCCGCAGGGACTGCGGGCGATCCGGGGATTCAACGACGAGGCTTTGTCCGGCAAGTGGAAAGGTTTCCGGTCTTCACGACTCAACATCCAGTACCGCGTCATTTACCAGGTTCATAAGGATAAGGTGCTCGTACAGGTAGAGAAGGTCACTCCCCACGATTACGGGAGGCAATGAAATGAGTGAGTATCGTAAAGCGAAAAAGGGTATCGAGGTCTCCGTCGGCGAGTCCGTCCGGATACTGCGTGAGCTGCAGGAGATGAGCCAGAACGACCTGGCCACCGCCACGGGCATCGCGCAGTCCACCCTCTCCGCCATTGAGAACGACCGCGTGCGCCTGGGCGTGGAGCGCGCCAAAGTCCTGGCCCGTGCTTTGCGTTGCCACCCGGCGGTGTTGGTCTTCCCCGGCTGGGATATGGGACAAGACTCCGCCGCGTAATCATCGAGACCTGCTATTCCTCCGACCGCCAGGCCGGGTTCTGGAAGGCGTCGACCAGAAAGTCGATCAGGAAGCGCAGCTTCAACGGCAACTGCCGGCGGGAGGTGTAGATGGCGTACACGCCCAGCTCGGTGGTTCGGTAGCCTTCCAGCAGCGGCACCAGCCTTCCGTCCCGCAACGCGTCGTGCACCAGAAAGTCCGGCTGCATGACGATGCCCTGGTCCTGTAGCGCCGCGGCGATGCAGGTATCGCCGCTGTTGGCGTGCAGCCGGGGCCGCGTTCTCACCACGTCTTTTTTCCCGCCGGGGCCGGTGAATTCCCATTCGTCCTTGGACGACCAGTAGGTGTAGGAGACCACGTTGTGGTCGGCGAGGTCCTGCGGGCGCTCGGGCGTGCCGTGTTGCTTGAGGTAACCGGGGGAGGCGCACAGCACCATGGTCGTGGTGGTGAGCTTGCGCGCGATGAAGGTGGGATGCGGCGCCCGCGAAATGCGCACCGCCAGGTCGAAGCCGTCTTCCACCAGGTCCACGGTGCGGTCGGAAAGCGACACTTCCATGGAGACTTTCGGGTGCTGCTGCAGGAACCGGCCCCACAGTGGCGCCAGGTGCGATATTCCGAAGGTCACCGGCGCGTTGATGCGCAGGTGCCCCGAGGGTTCACCGCTGCGCTGGCTGAGCTCGGATTCCGCCTCCGCGAGGCCGTAGAGCAGATCCGTGCAGCGGATGTAGAACAACTGCCCCTCGTCGGTGAGGGACAGCTTGCGCGTGGTCCGGTTGAGCAGCCGGGTGCCGAGACGCTGCTCCAGGTCCGCGACCTGTCGGGAGACCGCCGCCTTGGAGGCCTTCAGGGCGTCGGCGGCGGCCACGAAGCTGCCGTTGTCCACCACGGCGGTAAACGCCTGCATTTCCTGGAACTTGTTCATTGATTGTCTCGAAAAACGGAACAGACAGTTAATTAATACGGCGTTTATCCCGATAGTTTCAACAAGTTAGAGTCGACAACTCACAAGTGGCCGCAGTCGTTGGAGGTAACCATGACTCGTTTGCCGACGCTGTTTATATCCCACGGTTCGCCGATGCTGGCGATCCAGGAGAGCCTAGCCCACCGGTTCCTGCTGACGCTTGGCGACACCCTGCCCAGGCCCAAGGCGATTCTGGTGGCGTCCGCCCATTGGGAGACGTCCGCCGCGCCGGCGGTGTCCCTGACGCCGGACCCGCAGACCATCCATGATTTCGGCGGTTTTCCGCGCGCTCTGTTCGAGATTGAGTACGGCGCGCCGGGCGCCCCGGAGGTCGCCGCCCGCGCGGTGGCCGAGCTGGAGCGGCAGGGCGTGACGGCGCAGACCCACGCCACCCGCGGGCTGGACCATGGCGCCTGGGTGCCGTTGCGTCTGATGTACCCCCAGGCGGATATTCCCGTGGCGCAGATTTCCGTGGTACGAGGCGCCTCGCCGGCCGAACACCTGCGCATCGGCCGGGCGCTGTCCAGCCTGCGCGATGAGGGGGTGCTGGTGATCGGCTCCGGCTCGCTGACGCACAATCTGTACGAGTTTCGGGGCGCCGACATCGATGCCGCCGTGCCGTCCTGGGTGAGCGACTTCAGCGCCTGGATGAAACAACGGCTGGAGGCGGGCGACGCGGCGTCCTTGGTGCGCTACCGCGAGCAGGCGCCGTTCGCCGCCCGCAACCACCCTTCCGAAGAACACCTGTCTCCGCTGTTCGTCGCGCTGGGCGCGGCGGGTGACGGGGCGAAAATGGAACATCGGCACGCCGGCTATGAGTACGGTGTGCTGGCTATGGACGTCTACGCCTTTCAATAACCCGTATCTATGTGATCTTCGAAGACATCGCCACCTCCGACTGGGCCGGCGGCGGCAAGCTGTTCGGCGAACCCGACCCGGGCTGACCGGGTAACAGCCGGACGTTTATCGCCTGGGCTTGTTCTTCGCTGGGCGAAAATGTACGCTAATTTGTACTTTATAGTGTACAGAGAGGTTCCCATGTCACGGGTCCATGTCGATGAAGATATCCGCCCTTTGTCTGAGTTCCGGGCTGGCGTCGCAACGTTCGTAAAGCAGATTCAGGAAACCCGACGCCCGATGGTGTTGACCCAGCGCGGGCGTGGCGTGGCGGTTCTGGTTGATGCCCACGAATATGAACGGATGCAGGAGCGCTTGGAGGTCCTCGAAGAGATCTATAAAGCGGAAGAGCAGCTCGCCGCCGGCGATGGGCTCTCTCACGAGGGTGCGAAAGCGCGAATCATGGACCGGCTGTCGCGATGAACATTGTCTGGTCCCCGCTTGCCTTGGAGCGTGTCGAGGATATTGCTCTGTACATCGCGGAGGATAATTCCAAGGCGGCGGTCGACTGGGCGGACGAGCTGTTTTCCGCGGTGGAGCGGCTGGGCGAGTTTCCTGAGAGCGGGCGCATTGTTCCCGAGGTGGGTGCTCGGCGTATCAGGGAAGTCATCGTCGGTCAGTATCGAGTGATCTATAGCGTTAAAGAGCGGATCGATGTGCTGACAGTGCGTCGTTGTAGCCAGTTGCTGCGCCCGTATGAGATTCATGACCGGGGCGCATGATAAAGGTCGGCGCGTTCACTGACCAAGACGAACCGCCCCAAAACCGGGATAATGGCGCCCATTGAAGGCCATGGCGCGCCCCACTCCTTAATCCCGGTAGTTCCCTCATGCAGATCAACGTCAATTTCCTCGACAACCTCCGCCTGGAGGCCAAGTTCGACGACTTCACCGTGGTCACCGACCAGCCGATTCGCTACAAGGGCGACGGCTCGGCGCCCAGCCCGTTCGATTACTTCCTGGCGTCGTCGGCGCTGTGCGCGGCCTATTTCGTGCGGGTGTACTGCAAGGCGCGGGACATCCCCACGGAGAACATTCGGCTGTCGCAGAACAACATCGTCGACCCGGAGAACCGCTACAACCAGATCTTCAAGATCCAGGTGGAGCTGCCGGAGGATATTTCCGACAAGGACCGGCAGGGCATTCTGCGTTCCATCGACCGCTGCACGGTGAAGAAGGTGGTGCAAACGGGGCCGGAGTTCGAGATCGAAACGGTGGAGAACCTGGACGAGGATGCCCAGGCGCTGCTGATGGCCGGCATCGACGGCGAGGCGCGCACCTATATCGAGGGCAAGGACCGGCCCCTGGAAGACACCATCGCCACCATGTCCGGCATCCTCGAGGAGCTGGGCATGAAGATCGAGATCGCCTCCTGGCGCAATATCGTGCCGCACGTCTGGTCGCTGCACATTCGCGACGCGGCCTCGCCGATGTGCTTCACCAACGGCAAGGGCGCCACCAAGGAAAGCGCCCTGTGCTCGGCGCTGGGCGAGTTTATCGAGCGGCTGAGCTGCAACTTCTTCTACAACGATCAGTACTTCGGCGAGGAGATCGCCAACAGCGCCTTCGTGCATTACCCCGACGAGCAGTGGTTCCTGCCCGGCCCCGACGACGAATTGCCGGCGGAGATTCTCGACGCGCATTGCCTGGCGATCTTCGATCCGGAAGGCGAGCTGGGCGGTTCCAATCTGATCGACACCAATTCCGGCAACGAGGCGCGCGGCATCTGCTCGCTGCCGTTTGAGCGCCGCTCCGACGGCGAGACGGTGTGGTTCCCGTCCAACCTGATCGAGAACCTGTACCTGAGCAACGGCATGAGCGCGGGCAATACCCTGCCCGAGGCGCAGGTGCAGTGCCTCTCGGAAATCTTCGAGCGGGCGGTAAAAAAGCAGATCATCGAGGAAGAGCTGGCGCTGCCGGACGTGCCGGAAGCGGTGCTGGCGAAATACCCGAATCTGGTGGAAGGCGTCGAGGCGCTGGAGGCCCAGGGCTTCCCGGTGCTGGTCAAGGATGCCTCCCTGGGCGGCCAGTTCCCGGTGGCCTGCGTGGCGCTGATGAATCCGCGCACCGGCGGCGTGTTCGTGTCGTTCGGTGCGCACCCGAGCCTGGCGGTGGCGCTGGAGCGCAGCCTCACCGAACTGCTGCAGGGGCGCAGTTTCGAGAATCTCAACGACGTGCCGCTGCCCACCTTCAACAGTCTGGCGGTGAGTGAACCCAATAACTTCGTGGAGCACTTTATCGACTCCACCGGCGTGGTGTCCTGGCGCTTTTTCAGCGACAACGCCGACTACGATTTCCAGGAATGGGACTTTTCCGGAAGCTCTTCACAAAGTACGCAACAAGAAGCGGAGAACCTGTTCGGCATCCTCGAGGACCTGGGCAAGGAGGTCTACATGGCCGTGCACGAGGACCTGGGCGCGCCGGTGTGCCGGATCCTGGTGCCGGGTTACTCCGAGGTCTACCCGGTGGAGGATCTGGTGTGGGACAACACCAACAAGGCGCTGGATTACCGCGAAGACATTCTAAACCTGCACGCCCTCGACAACGGCCAGCTGGCCGATCTGGTCGAGCACCTGGAAGAGAGCCAGATCGACGACTACACCGACATCATCACTTTAATCGGCGTTGAGTTCGACGAAAACACCGTCTGGGGCCAGCTCACCGTGCTGGAGCTGAAGCTGCTGATCAACCTGGCGCTGGGCCAGCATGAAGAGGCGCTGGAGCGGGTGGAAGCCTTCCTGCAGTTCAACGACAACACCGTGGAGCGCAACCTGTTCTATCGCGCCGTCAGCGCCGTGCTGGAAATCACCCTCGACGACGAGCTGGAACTGGACGACTACCTGCGAAACCTGCGTCGTATGTACGGCGGGGATATCATGGACGCGGTGGTCGGCTCGGTGGAGGGCGGCGTTCGCTTCCCCGGCCTGACGCCCACCAACATGCGTCTGGACGGTCTGGAAAAACACCAGCGCCTGATCGAAAGCTACAAGAAGCTGCACGCCGCCCGTGCGGCCCGAGCGGAGAAATAACGATGGCAGCGCCCCTGATCCCGATCATCAAAGCCGTCGCGCCCTATGTGGCCCAGATCGCCACGGTCGCGATACCCGCCTTCACGTCGCGCAACGCCGAGACCGGCCAGGCCGACCCGGTGGTGGCCCAGCAGATCCAGGAACTGCAGGACGCCGCCACCCACAACGCGGAATCCGTGCAGGTGCTGGCGGACAAGCTGCAACAGGCCCTGGACGGCATGGAGATGGCGGCCCGGGCGTCGGAGGCCCGCTTCGCCAAGTACCGGCTCGCCCTCGCCGCCGCGCTGGTGGTGTCCGGCGCGTCCCTGGCTTTGAGCGCTTTCCTGCTGTTCAGCTAGCTGGATTGCCCGGGCTGCCAGCAGCCGATACAATGAATCGCAATTGCGATGCAGGAGCTGCCCCATGAAGTCCGCGACTATTCCCCCTCTGCGCGTGACCCCCGATCTCCGTCGCGACGCGGAAAGTGTGCTCCAGGAAGGGGAGAGCCTGAGCAGCTTCGTCGAGGAGGCGCTGCGCCGCCAGGTGGAGCACCGCAAACTGCGTGAAGAGTTCATAAACCGTGGGCTGGCGTCGCGAGACCACGCCAAAGCCACTGGTGAGTACGCGTCCAAAGAGGAAGTGATGGATTCCCTGAGCGGTATTCTGCGGGTGGCAGAAGGCGGATAATGGGTTTCCGTGTTCGCTTTACGCTCGATGCCAAGTCGGACCTGGAGCGACTTTACGGCTTTTTGGTAGAGCAGGACCCGGTGGCGGCGAAACGGGCCCTGGCGGTGATCGATCGGGCCTGGACCGTTCTTGAAGATTTTCCTTTTTCCTGCCGCAAGGCTTCTGCAGCCACCCCCTTCCTGCGTGAGTTGGTTATTTCGTTTGGTGACGCTGGCTACGTGGCTTTATTCGAGATCGAAAACGAGCACACCGTGACCGTGCTGGCGGTACGACATCAGCGCGAGGACGATTATCTCTGAGCCAGCCAGGAGAGAATATGGAGTCCAGAACCGAACATCGTGGCGCCTGCCTTTGCGGCGCGGTGGGTGTTATCGCTAAGCCGACCAGCGACAAGGTGGTGCTCTGCCACTGCAAGATGTGCCGCCAATGGGGCGGCGGCCCCATGTTCGCCGCTGAGTGCGAGCAGGCCCTCACCTTCGAGGGAGAGGAGCACATCGCCAGGTTCCAATCGTCGACGTTCGCCGAACGGGGTTTCTGCAAAATCTGCGGCACGCATCTGTTCTTTCGTTACATCGAAAAGAACCACTACGCCCTTCCCGTCGGTCTGCTGGAGGACAGCGAGGCCTGGACGCTCTCCGGACAGATTTTTATCGACCGGAAACCGTCGTTCTTTTCGTTCGCGGAAAAAACGGAGAACCTCACCGAAGACGAAGTGCTGAACCGCTAACGTCGTCAGCCCGGCCCGCTGTCAGCAGGGCCGGGCCTCGGCAATTACGCCCGCGCCGGCTCCGGCGGCAGGGTGCCGCCCGGGAATGCCAGCCGCAGGTTCTTCAGCCAGGTGGTGCCGAACTGCCGCCACAGGGGCGCGGAGTTGTACGGCAGGCCGTAGCGGTCGGCCAGCGCTTTGACGCGCGGCGCCACTTCCGGATAGCGGTTGCTGCACAGGTCCGGGAACAGGTGGTGCTCGATCTGGTGGCTCAGGTTGCCGGACATCACATGGAACAGCGGGCCGCCGGTGATGTTGGCGGAGCCGAGCAGCTGGCGGATGTACCACTGGCCGCGGGATTCGCCTTCCACCTGTTCCTCGGTGAAGTTGTAGACGTCGGCGGGGAAGTGCCCGCAGAAAATAATCACGAACGCCCAGATGTTACGGATGATGTTGGCGACGAAGTTGGCGCCGGCCACCAGCAGGAACACGGTGAGCGGGGATTCCGGCACGAAGAAGGAGATCGGGATCGACACCAGCGCCGCCAGACCCGGCCACATGATGTAGTCCTTGCGCACCTGGCCCCAGATCTTGCGGCCGATGTGTTTCATCAGCGGCAGAATCTCCTTGGGTTTTTTCTTGCCTTCGCCCACGTCGATGATGGCCTGCTCGTGCAGGGCCACGCCTTCCTCGAAGAACAACATCAACGTCACGAAGTAGAGCGGCTGCAGCAGATAGGCGGGCTTCCAGGGCTGCAGCGGCGTCACGCGCATGATGCCGTAGCCCACATCCAGGTCTTTCTCCAGCACATTGGTCCAGGTGTGGTGCACCACGTTGTGCGAGTGCATCCAGCGGTCGGACGGGCTCATGGTGTCCCACTCCCAGGTGTTGGACTGGATCTCCGGATCCTTCATCCAGTCCCACTGGGCGTGCAGCACGTTGTGGGCGATCTCCATATTCTCCAGGATCTTCGCCAGGCCGAGCAGGATCACGCCCAGCGCCATCACGATCAGCGTGGTGCCCCAGCCGGCCAGCGCGTGCGGCCAGGCGGGCAGCAGGAACAGGCTGGCGTAGATGGTGAGCCGGCCGAACAGCGCCATGCTGCGCTGAATGCGGATCAGCCGCAGAATATAGAGCCGGTCTTTCTCGCCCCGGGATTCCAGGGTCTCGTAATAGATGGCGTCCATCTCGCGGCCGAATTCGTCGATTTGTTCTTCCGTGAGATCCACGGGTAAACCCTGTCGCTTACTCATCATGACCTCCTAGATGTCCAGTTCGGAGTCGCCGGCGGTGGCGCACACACAGACTTGCACGATGGCACCGGGCTCGTTGATGTATTCGCCGCTGCGCAGGTCGCGCACGCAGCCGGATTTCAAAGTGGTGTTGCAGGTGTGGCAGATGCCCATGCGGCAGCCGTGGGGCGGGTTGAGCCCGGCGTCCTCGGCGATGCGCAGCAGGTTGGTCTGGCCGTCCGCGTCCACGTCCAGCTCGCTCTGCGCGAAGCGCACCTTGCCGCCCACCGCGTCGTCGGGGATCGGCGCCAGCTCGGCGCGGAACCGTTCGATGTGCAGGCGGTTGGAGAGGCCGGCCTCTTCCCAGACTTCTTCCAGGGCGGCCAGCAGCCCCGGCGGCCCGCAGGCGTAGCAGTCCCGTTCGCGCCAGTCCGGGCAGGCCTGCTCCAGCTTTTCGCGGCTGAAGTAGGCGGCGTTGTCGTCTTCCTTCTGCGTGTGCACTTCGTGCAGATGGTAGTGGCGGTGCTGCGCGTTCAGCTTGCGCAGCTCCTTGCCGAAAATGGTGTCGAACTCGTGCGGCGCGTAATGAATGTGCACCGTGTCCGGCAGGCGCTGCTGCTCGATCAGGCTGTGCAGCATGCTTCTCGCCGGCGTGATGCCACTGCCGGCGGTGATGAACAGCGGCTGAATCGGCGAGGCGTCCGGCAGGTAGAAATCGCCCTGGGGCAGGCCCACCGGAATAAAGTCGCCGACTTTGAGATTGCGCACGATGTGGTGGGACAGCCGACCGCCGTCGATTTTCTTCACGGTGATGGTGAAGCGGCCGTCGTCCCGCTCCGGCGGCGACGAGATCGTGTAGGTGCGGGTGTAGTGCCGGCCATCCACCGGGATGCCCACGCGGATGTGCTGGCCGGGGCGGTGCAGCCGCCAATTGGCGCCGGGCTGCAGCGTGATGGTACGGCAGTCCTTGGTCTCGTCCCACACGTCCACCACCCGCGCGTGCATACGGTGGGTGGTCCACAGCGGGTTCACCAGCTCCACGTAATGGGAGGTACGCAGCGGGAAGGCGAACATGTCGGTGATCGCCGCCAGCCTTGTCAGCCAGCCTTTCCGCGGTTTCGGGTCCTGCGCCTGGGTCATGGCCTGGGCTCCTGTATTCACTCGTTATTATGCTGTTTGTGTACAGGTGTTCACGTTACCTCAGGTTGGCGTGGTTTGGGAAGAGGGCAATTTTGTGCAAATGTTGAGCGGTTCCCCCTATAGCCGATAACAGCACGGTTTTGCCGGCGATGCCAGGAGAGCGGGCGGCCTAGAAGGGCGCCGCCCAGGCCGCGACATAAAGCCCCAGGCCGAACACTGCGTGAGTAAGCAGGCTTTGCAGGCGCGCGGCGTTGGGCCTGGGGGTTCTCGAGGCGGCGATGCCGGCGCCCATGCCGGGCTGCATCAGGAAGAACGGCGCGGCCACCGTGCCGATGCCCACCGCCAGGGCCGGGCCGAGGGTGGGGCGCGCCGCCCATTCGGCGCCGCCTAACCCGACCAACAGCCCGGCGAAGGCGATGCCGATGCCGTAGTGTGCGCTCCAGCCGATCAGGCGCTCGCCCGGCATCTTCGGCGCGTCGGCGATGTTGTCGTGCCGGAAGCGGCCGTGCGGCATGTGCGCGATCCAGCGGCCGACCAGGCCGTAGTCGAGCCCCTTGCCGCCGAACAGTCTTTGGCGCAGCCAGCCCCACAGATCCATGATGGCGGTGGCTCCCACGCCGATAAAAAATATAATCGCTAATAGAGTCATGGCGTCTTCCAGTCGGTGTCTTCGTTGGGCGATGAAGACAGCTTGCTACTTAAAGTCGACTTGAGGTCAAGGGCTATGGATATTTCCGAGGTGGTGCGCCGTTCCGGTCTGCCGGCGTCCACGTTGCGTTTCTATGAACAGAAGGGGCTGATCGCCTCCGTGGGCCGGCGCGGCCTGCACCGGGTGTTCGCCGCCGGTGTGCTGGAGCAGCTTTCGCTAATTGCGCTGGGCCGCGCGGCGGGATTCTCCCTGAATGACATCGCCGGCATGTTCGGTGCCGACGGGCGCCCCCGGATCGAACGGCAACGGCTGCTGGAAAAAGCCGACGAGCTGGATCAATCGATCAAACAATTGACCGCCATGCGGGATGGCCTGCGCCACGCGGCGGCCTGTTCCGCGCCCAGCCATCTGGAGTGCCCCAAGTTCCGTCGTTTGATGGGGCTGGCGGGTGCCGGGGTGATCGGCGAACGCCGAAACGGAGCCTCTGTGAAAAAGTAGACGCCCGAATGTCGAAGCCGGGACAGGCGGTTCGACCAGTTCCTGACGCCCGTTGCAGGGCCCTTTCGATTGCCAGACAGGAGCCGAACCATGTCCCGGATGATTTTCGTCAATCTGCCCGTCGCCGATCTCGCCGCCTCCATGGCGTTCTACCAGACGCTGGGGTTCGAGAATAACCCGCACTTCACCGACGACACCGCCGCCTGCATGGTGTGGAGCGACAGCATTTTTGTAATGCTGCTCACCCATGAGAAGTGGCGCACCTTCACCGACCGGCCGATCCCGCCGGCCACCGCCAGTGAAGTGTTGCTGGCGCTCAGCTGCGATGACCGCGATATGGTGGATCGGCTCAATGAAAAAGCGGACGCAAGCGGCGGCACGGCGGACATCAACGCGATCCAGGACCTGGGCTTTATGTATTCGCGCAGCCTGGCGGACCCGGACGGCCACGTCTGGGAAATGTTCTGGATGGACCCGACAGCGGTGCCGGCGGACGATGCCGGAAGCTAGGGCTAACCCGCTCAAGGAAGGGAGCCGTCATCCGGGTATCGGCACCAGGACCGCGTCACCGGCCGCAAACGGTTCCCCGTTCTCGTCGTTCCAGTCACCGAGCTCGGCGCTGGCGAACACCTGCCGTTTACCGGCTTTCACCACCCGCCCGGTGACCCGGAACGCACCGGCAACCGCCGGGCGCAGGCAGCGCACCGAAAACTGCGAGGCGGTGACGTTGCCGGCCACCGTGCCGGCGGCGAAACCGCAGGCGGTATCGATCAGCCCGCCGATCAGCGCGGCGTGCAGGTGGCCGCTGTATTGCGCGAAGTCATCGCGCCAGTCCAGCCGCAGAATGACCCGGCCGCCGTCGGCGTGCTCCACGTGCAAATTCAGCCATTGGTTGAACGGTGCCAGGGCGGAGACCTGGCGTATTCGATTCAGTAGTGCGGTGTGGTCGCTCATGGGACGTCTCCAGATCAACGTTGGACTTTGAACACGCCGGTGGCGCGGGCGCAGGGTTCGCCGTCGGCGAGTACGGTGGCGCTGGCGAAGCTGAGGCTGCGGCCCGTGCGGGTGACGTCGGCGCGGAA
>Ga0310345_10000996_pt1 | contig 34447 bp, 29 predicted proteins | sample HC15DNA20500_MG_FD_204667 | JGI IMG/M metagenome (GOLD analysis project Ga0310345, IMG submission 204667) | Marine microbial communities from station ALOHA, North Pacific Subtropical Gyre - HC15-DNA-20-500_MG | ecosystem: Environmental > Aquatic > Marine > Oceanic | place: Pacific Ocean: North... | reverse complement strand
CAATAATACCTTACATTCAACATGATGGGGTTGTGGGGGGCGACAGCATTGGTGAGGTATACATGGTCAAATTCTGTGAAATTTTGGACAGCCACTTCCGTCTCTTCCGTTCCATACGTAAGATCATGGACCTCATTACCAGCGAACACGTCGTGGTAGTGAGGGGCATCGCATTCCGTTTGATACCAAACTGCGGTTTCAACAGCAGTTTGGAGATCAGCCCCGTTCGAGTGGATTGTAGGGACATGTTCGGCATGGAGATCAAATAATTCTGCAGTCATTTCTTCTACGATAGGTTCAAGATAATATCCTGAGTTTCCGTCAATCCGACTTTCAACAAGATTTTCGACATACATCTCACCAATCTGCACAATAAGAGTGGAAGAGCGACGGTCAAGTCCTGTTTCCAGTAAGAGGGTCATCTGCTGCTGGGCATTAGCGACATTATCTCGGTCAGCCATGATTATCGTTAATTTTCGTTCGGGAACTCGTCTAGTTTATGTGTAGATCCTTCATATATCGATTTTAATTTTTATTTAAATTAGATGAGAATATAATAAATCATCTGGATTTATTTTTGTATATTTAAATCCATTTTCTTTCATTTTACTAATAATATTATTGATATCTTCTTTTTGTTGTAATTCAATTCCAAGTAAAACAGCACCATGATTTTTATTATTTCTCTTTAAATATTCAAAACGTGTTATATCATCACTTGGACCTAAAACATTATTAATATATTTCTTTAATTCTCCAGGTGTTTGTCCAAATGTAATTAAGAAATAATGTTTTAAATCTTGATGTAATAATGCTTTTTCGACTATATCAGGATATCTGGATATATCATTATTTCCCCCTGATAAAACACATACAATATTTTTTCCTTTTAATTTAGATTTATCTATCTTATCTAAACAAGAAATACTTAAAGCACCAGCAGGTTCTAAAACAATTCCTTCATTTTGATAAACATCTATCATATTATATGATAAATGATTGTTATCAATAATGAATGTATCATCAACTACATCTAAACAGATTTCAAATGTTTTTTTACCTGCTGTTTTGACACTTGCACCATCAACAAATGTATCAATATTTTCGACTGTAGTTATTTCCTTATTTTTTAAAGAACGGGTCATAGAATCTGCATTTTTTGGCTCAACGCCATAAATTAAACAATCTTTATTCATTATTTTAGAATATTGTCCAACACCTGATATTAATCCACCACCACCAATCGGTAATATAATCATATCAGGTTTAATTTCATCATAAATTTCATTACCAATTGTTCCTTGTCCGATAATTACATCTTCGTCATCAAATGGATGGACGAATATTGATTCATTTTCTTTACAAAACTGATTTGCGGCAGATAAACTTTCATCAAAATTACTACCTTTTAAATGTAAAGTTAATTTATCTTGACCATAATATTTAATTCTATTTACTTTTTGTAATGGAGTATTTTCAGGTAAAAAGATATGATGATTTAAATTTAACGAACTACAAGTTAAACTTACTCCTTGTGCATGATTTCCTGCGGATACTGTTACAACAGTTGGAAGTTTTTTTTTTTCTGGTCTCCAAACATCTTCATCACGCAAAGTCCATTTATTTTGCTCAATTGATTTCATGATTTTATTATAAGCACCACGAATTTTAAAACTTCTAACACTTTGTAAATCCTCTCTCTTTAAATATAAATTACAGTTAAATTTATCAGATAATCTTTGATTATGCTCAAGTAAAGTTTTATGAATAATATTACTACTTCTCATTTGTGTAGCGGCATGATCAAATCTAAATTTAGATAAGGCATTTTTAATAAAAGTTCTATGAAAATTTGGACCAAAATTCATTATATATCGATATATTACTATTATTAATTAGATATATATTAATATATTATTCTTATATATTCAATTTTCATTTCTCTCAACTTTATGGAAAGATCTTTTCAACAGCACTAAATAATCCTTTTAAAACTTTATTAGGTTCATTTGTTCTAATGAAGAAAACAGTTAAAACAACAAACCAAGCTACAAATATATCGTCTGAATAATGTCTTCTATTTGCCAATATTAAAAATTGGTTCAAAAAATTAAATAGTAATAATAAGGTTGTATGTTGATCTGAAACATAATACAGATAGTATAAAGTAGCTATTAAACATGTTAGGGTATGACCACTAAACATTAAATCACAACATCCACCTATTCTATATTCACTTCCTTCTTCAGCAGAACAAGTACGAATTGATGGTAATATTGTTAAATTATTAGCAATTAATCTAATAATGTATAAGAGTATTAAATCTGATACAAAATCTACTTTTTGTGTCCAAGTTAAAAAGACTAATGCCATTAATGGTGGAAATCCAGCAACAAAATGTCTAAAGTAAGCAAATAATTCTTCATTATATCCTTTAAATTGTATAAATGGCAAATAAACATGACCAACATCATATATTATCTTTGTTTTTAAATTTCCTTTTGTATATCCATTAACATCAGTATGATATCTTCTAACAAAACCATTTAATCCTATAACTACTAGTAATAATGCTACAGACGCAACAAAATCTAACTTAATTGCTTCCATTATATATTATATATTATATAAGTAAGAAATTTAATCTACTTCATCTACTTCTACAGTTTGTTCTTGTTTTTGTTCTTGTTCGTTTTGAGCATTTTCACCACCTTGATACATTTTCTGGATAATTGGTTTAATTTTACCCTCTGTTTCATTATATTTATTATCATAATCTTCTTTAGAACGTGTATCATCTTGAAGCCATTCAATACATTCATTTACAATACTGTCAATTGTAGAAGAATCTTCTTCACTGATTTTATCTTTTAATTCACTAGTCATTGAATTTCTAACTGAATAGACATAATTTTCAAGTTTATTTTTAGCATTAAGTCTATCAATTATTTTTTGATCTTCTACTTCATATTTCTTAGCATCATCAACCATCTTACTAACATCATCATCACTTAGATTAGTTCTGTTTGTAATTTCAATACTATTTTCTTTACCAGTCTTTTTATCTTTAGCACTTACTTTAAGAATACCATCAACATTTAGAGAAAATTCAACTTCAATTTGAGGAACTCCACGAGGAGCAGGAGGAATACCAGTTAATTCAAATGTTCCTAGTTTATTGTTATTTCTTGTAAGTTTTCTCTCACCCTCAAAAACTTGAATAGAAACACCTGGTTGATTATCTTGATAAGTTGAGAAAATCTTTGATTTTTGAGTAGGAACAGTTGAATTACGATCGATAATATTAGTCATAACTCCCCCAGCCGTTTCAATTCCAAGAGAAAGAGGACAACAATCAATTAGTAAAATATCAGCACCACATTCTTTATCAGTTAAAATACCCGCTTGAACTGCTGCCCCATAAGCAACTGCTTCATCTGGATTAATACTTTTACATAATGTCTTTCCATTAAAAAATTCAGAAAGCATACTTTGAATTTTTGGAATACGAGTTGATCCACCAACTAGAACAACCTCATCAACTTGTTTTTTAGAAATATCACTATCTTCTAGAACCTTTTTGACTGGATCTATACATTTCTTAAATAAATTACCACATAAACTTTCAAAACGAGCACGAGATAGAGAAGTATAGAAATCTTCACCATCATAAAGAGCTTCAATTTCAATTGAAGCATTATTCCCCGAAGATAATTCTCGTTTTGCCTTTTCACAAGCAACTCTTAATCTCTTAAGTGCTTTATCATTCTTCCGAATATTTTTACCATTTTTATGTGAAAATTCAGTAACAAAATTATTTACAAGAATGTTATCAAAATCTTCACCACCTAAATGAGTATCACCTGAAGTAGCCTTTACTTCAAAAACACCATCATCAATTGTTAGAATAGATACATCAAAAGTACCACCACCAAGATCAAAAATTAAAACATTTTGCTCTGTATCTGATTTTTTATTAAGACCATAAGCAATTGCAGCTGCTGTTGGTTCATTAATAATTCGTAAAATATTTAATCCAGCAATTTTTCCAGCATCTTTGGTTGATTGTCTTTGAGAATCATTGAAATAAGCAGGGACAGTTACTACAGCATCAGTAACTTCATGTCCAAGATAATCCTCCGCATATTTCTTTAAATATCCTAATACCATTGAACTAATTTCTTCTGCCCTAAATCCTTTAACTTCTCCATTATATTGTGCCTGAATTAAAGGAGTATCATTTGGACCACTTACAATTTTAAAAGGTAAATTTTTAATATCCTTTTGAACTACTGGATCACTAAATTTAAGACCGATTAATCGTTTAGCATCAAAAATCGTATTTTTAGGATTTCTAGAGGAACTCTTTTTAGCAGGAGCCCCAACTAATCTCTCATTTCCACTAAACCCTACATAACTTGGTGTTGTTCTATCCCCTTGAGTATTAGGGATAATTTCGACTTGTCCGTCTTTCCAAACACCGACACAACTATTAGTTGTACCTAAATCAATACCAATTGCATATTTTTTTGTATTTTCAGTCATATTTAATATATTAATATATGTTGAATTTATTTAAATAGTTTTAAATTAAAAAAATAAATTTCAATTTTAATATTAGATTAAATTATTATAATGAATACAATTGATTTAATTTATATTAAACTATTAAAATTAAATTTACAAAATGATATTATAAAATTAATATTAAAATATCTTTATTGCGAATATACTGAATGTAACAATATAATTTATAAATATTATAAATCTTGTATACCAAATATTTATATACATTTTGGAGAAGAACCTCGTTGCGGTTTTTATTGTAAAAAACATTATAGAAAAATGCAGGTTTTTTTAACCAATAAATATGTTATACACTAAAATAAATTTGATAATAATTGTATATTATCATTATTATTACTAATAAACACAAATATTCACATAAATTATATATACAAGGATAAACAAAATTATATATACAAGAACAACAATAATATATTAAAAACAATAATAATACAAATAATAACATCTTTTTATTCAGATTAAAATTCAATTTTATATCTAAATAAATTATACAATATTTGCTACTTTACGATAATAAATATTATTTGGTCTAATTATTTTAAAAATATTATCTACTTTAGCACCATAATATCTACTAACAATATCATTATTACTAATTAATGGTAAATTTATGCCATATGCTGAATATATCTCTTCAGTTTCTTTTTTATTTAATAAAATGTGTTTGGGAACCATATGATGTTTTGTTACATTAAATTGTAACTCTTTTAATAAAAATACTTCAAATAATATATCACCAAAATCTTGGGCAATATTATTATATTGAGAACTAGTTAATTCATATTCAAAAACTAAAATTACTAATTTTGGTTGTGTTTTCTTCATCTTTTTAATTAGTTTTCCAATTTTTGAAAGATTTACTTTATCATCCCAAAAAATTGTTTCTACTTCTCCTGTTTTTAAATTTAAATTATTTTCTTTATATTCTTTTTGAATTTCGTCTGAAGTTAGTTTATTTTTCATTAATTTTGCTACTAAAAAATCTCTATCATTTAATATTTCAATTACAGTTTCTCTTGCTTTTCTTAAACGATTATAATTTGGCATATCTCTTAATATAATTTATTCAAATATAAAATTTTTATATTTAAACTCGAATTAAAATCGAATACAATTATATTTAATTAATCAATAAAATGGTTTTAATTAATGATATTACGAATATTGTATTTTCTTATAATGGAAAATTAGAAGATAATACAATGTTTTTATGTGATTTTTATGACAACATTTACGATAATGTAATGCAACATGAAGGAAATACGTTTTCTGCTAAAGAACTTAATGCTATATATCATAAATCTCTACCTTGTCCTTTTGAATATATGGATAAACAAGATACAGTTGTTAAAAAATGGTGGAATAGAATTAAAGATAGCAATTTTCTTAAATTAGCAAAAGAAGAATTATATGAAGATATATTTGAGAACGTGGAAAAAAAGTCAAGTGATATTGGAAGTAATTATTTCATGGAATGTTTTGAACTAATTTACAAAATAAAATTAGCTCGAAATCCTATGATTATTGATTTTGATGAAAAAGGAAATTTACGTATGTATTATAAATAACTCTCTCTCTCTTAAAATTAAATATAAAAATTTCCAGTCCTTATTTTTTATCATTATTATTAATTTAAAGAAGGAAAATTGGAGGAGGAGGAATATACTCTAAAGTAATATGCTCTTCCGATTCAATACTTTTTTTATAATTTTCTTTCGCAATTTTACGACATTTTGAATTTAACCATTTGTTCCAAGCATCACGGGTCTCCCATTCAGAAATAGTAATCATTCTACGACTTTGAGTATAAACTAGACTATTTGTTGTCATTGGAGCCCAATAAGATTCTGCGCCAGTAAATCCATTGTATATTCGTACTTTCCTATTTAATTCACTAAGATACTTCTTAATTTGAGATTCATTACCAGGAGTGGAAATACGAGTACTCAGAATTTTCACAGGTTTATCATTTAAAAACCCTTCTAGTTGTCCCATATATAACTCACAATCATATGTTCTATATCCACGAGCCATAATTCGTTGAGGATTAAACTTAGAAGCAATTGTTTTACCAAAATTCATCATCTTAAATTAAACTTATTTTAATTATTTATTATTTTAATTAAATTATGTTTAAATCAATTTTAATTTTAATGATGATAAATTGCCATTTCAATACCAGTTTCCTTGAATGAATTCTTTACATAAAAACCGATTTTATCTCTATCACAATTTAAAATACATTTATAACAACCAAATGCTTCTGATAATTTACTTAAATGCTGAACTATTGCTTTACCTAAACCTTGTCTTCTATAATTTTTACTAACTACTATATCTTCAATATGTCCAACTTTAGAACAGTTATGAATAAATTTCATTTCTATTAATAAAGTTCCTGCTCCCATCAACTTACCTGTATTCATATTCTCTATCACATAAATCATATGATTTTTGGGCATCTCATTAAATCGTTGGATAAATTCTTTTTTGATTATATTACCAACGGTTGTTAACTCGGATAATATAGTCAAATAACCTTTATCATAATCATCTTCTCTTAATTGACGTATAATAAAATCGTTTGCAGCCATATTTGATATATTTATTATTGTTAATATACTTATACTATTTTTGTAACTTTTTTAATAATTTTATCATTCCATATACAGCCACTTTGGATATCCCAACTACTATACCAAGATGTATACTTACCTTCACGAATATTATGAGATGGATTAACTGTAATTTCTATTCCTCCAAAATCTTTTACTACTTTATTCCAATCAATTTGTGGATAATCCCATGAACCATAATAATTTTTAGAGGGTTCTTCTATCATATATTTTTTACAAAATTTAATTAGATTTTTCTTTGTTTTTATTACTAAAATTTTATTAAAACTTGGATTATTTAAGTCTGTTAAAGAATTATGTTTAAATTTTAATTCATGTAAATGAGATTTTTTATTCAATTTGAATTCATTTTTATTTTCCCAAGAATCAGAATACATAAATTCAGCCCAATAATATTTTATAGAATACCATTTACCAAAATTATTTATTAATTTTTTATATGGTGTTAACTCTTTCTTTTTAAATGTTTTCATTTTAAATATTTCTATTTTATTTATAAAATTACGATAAGGAAAATCCTGTTTTTTTATAATAACCATATTCTATTATAAATTATTCATATATTTTTAAATAATTTAATCAAATAAAGCATTCTTCCAACGCTTTAACATCTCATCATTATGTTTTTTCCCAAATTCAAGTATATATTTTCTCTTTGCTTCATAATCAAGTGTATCTATTTTCTCTTGTAAATTATCCCAAGATGAAAAATAAACAAAAATATCTTTATGTTCTTCTGAATACCATTCTGATTCAGTTATTTTATCAGCCATATATGGAGGACTCCAAAAAAATAAACCACAACATTTTCTTTGTAATGTTTCAAAAAACTTTAGACTTGGAATAAAATAAATAATTCCTAATTGAATTGACTCGAATAATGATAAATTAGACCAAGAATAGGGAATATGAATAATACCCTTAAAATTAACTAAATCTCTTGGACCATTATACTTACCACAATAATTTTTTATATATCGTGCTATTAAAAGCCTAGATACATCAACTAATTTAGTATCATTATGGTATGGTGGAACAAAAAACATCTCTTTTTTATTTATAGTATCAGGTATTTTATGAATTCCTTTAAAAGATAATTTGTTTTCTATAAATTTTTTTGATATAAAACCACAAGGTTTTATTATATTTTCACCAATAGGAACAGATTTACTTATAGCATAAGTATTTTCAAATTTAGTATATGAAAATAATTTAACGTTCTCCATATTTTTTGTATTTTTTAATAAATCAAAATACTCTTTGTCAGGAAAGTCTGTTCCATTCTCACATCTAGTTTTCGTGTCATGATAATCAAATCTATTACATATCCAAATTATTAATTTTCCTTTATAATCATTTTGAAGAAATACTCTTGATATTGGACAAGTATCCGAGACAAGTATAAGATCAAAACTATTATAAAAATCTTTATATTTATCCCAAACTTTTTTGGCAAGATGATGATCTATATTATAAATACTACTATCTTTTGTCTCCCCATCTGTAAATTTTATATATTCACTATCTATTTTTAATTGTTCAGATATATATTGAAAATCATTAAATAATCCCTTATGAAAACCGATATGTAATACCTTCATTATAAATTACGATTTAATATATATTATTATTATAAATTTAAGTATAATTTTCTAAAAAAATATCCTATCTATTATAATGGTATTATATGGAAGAAATAAAATTTAAAAAAGGTTGTTGCCAAAAATGTCTTATTCAAGAAAGAAAAAATGTTTTCATAAAAAATGATGCGGACTCACTATGCCATAAATGTTATAAAATATCTAAATTTTGTATAGTTTGTTATAATACTTTTAATACAGATGGTTATTTATGCAATTATTGTTTTAATAAATGGAAAACTGGTAAATTAGAAAAATGCCCATACTGTCAAGAAGATAAATGTGGCACTAGAAGAGGTGATACTATTAAATATTGTACAAATAATTCTCAATATACTGATTGCAATGAATTTAATTCATTGATAAATTATGTTTATTCCCAATCTCAAAAATACACTAATAAAAACTAAATTTTTTAGTCTATCTTTTAATATAATCTAATTAATTGTTACATTAAATGATTTATTCAAAAATGATTCAGTTTCATTTACAACTTTATTATACATATGAAATACAACTTCACTCATACTATCATATTGAGTTTGGGCGTATTCTGATACAGAATCAACATACTCATGAACTTCTGTTGCCATTTCACCAACTTTAACTAATGTTTCTTTTGAATTTTCTACCAAACGAAGATAATCCCCATTCATATAAGTATCAATACAACGACTATAACAACTAGTTGAAGCCTTTTTACTATCAAGTAAAGAACATCGAAAATTACACACTGAATACATTGTATCTCTCCCAATCAATTTCGTAAGACCTCCATCCTTTTCTTGAAATGCCATATAAGAAATAATCAAGATAAAAAGAGCAGTATTTACAAAATGTCTTAGACTTTGTGTTGAATATCGAATAAAAAGATACCAACTATAAAATACAACCCCAAAAGCAGTTAATACAAGTACTAACCAACTAAGATCATAAATTGATTCAATTACAAAATCTTTAAAAAAAAATGTTAAATGAAATCCATTAGGACAATCACAACAGGATGATTTATCTAATTCCACACGAAACATTTTAAGTTGCATACAAGGACAACATTCATTATCATCTTCCATTAGTAATAGCCCAATATGCTGAATTTGATAAGCAACACATGCTACAATTACAGCAATAAATAAACTTTTGATTATTTTCATTATTGTACTAATCATTCAATTTTTTATTAATTTTTAAATTTAAAATCAATTTTAAATTTATAAAGTTGTTACCGTTTTTGCTAAATTTTTTGGTTTATCTGGTTCATAACCACGTAAAATTGTTAAACAGTAAGCAATTAATTGTAATGGAATTACTGATATGATTGAAGAATATGAATTATTTCTTGGAATTTTTATTATATGATGATAATTATCATTATTATAATTATTGTTATCTGTTATCAAAATATTTAAAGAACCTCTACAAATTGTTTGTGCCGCTGAAATTTCAATTCTTGATGAATCACCCATCTTTAAAAATATTATTGGAGTACCGTCATCTATTAAAGCAAAAGTTCCATGCTTTAGGGCTGATGATGGATATCCTTCAGCATGAATATAAGATAATTCTTTTATCTTTAATGCTCCTTCCCTAGCAATTGCTTCAGTATCTTTAGTTCCTAATATAAAAATAGATTTAGCATCCTTAAGTTTAGTACAAATTTCTTTACATTTATGATATTGATTAAATACTGAACTCATATTCATATGAAGATTTCTTATATCTCTTATCATCTCCATTCTAACATTCAAAGATTTATTCCTATTTTGAGAAAACCATATCGCTATTAATGATAATACTAAACATTGAGATGTAAATGATTTTGTAGCAGCAACACCAACTTCACGACCAGAATTTAAATATACACCACAATCTGATTTATGTGATATATAACTACCTACAACATTAACTACTGAAAATGTAGTTATCCCCCTTTCCTTACATATATCCATTGTTATACTCACATCTTTTGTTTCACCTGATTGAGATAAACATAATACACCAAAATCATTGGCATTCTCTGGTATGTAAAATGACTCAAATTCTGAAGCATCAATTACTTGAACTGTATCAAAACATCGCAATTTTCTCATAAAACGAGCACCAACACGACCAGCATTTAAAGATGTACCACAACCTAAAATAAGTAAATTCTTTATTTTCAATAATACTTCCGATTTACCATCTAAACCACCTAATTTTACTTTACTATTACCATCTAATCGACCACCACCATTATAAGCATTAATTATACTATGAGGTTGTTCATATATTTCCTTAATAGTCCAATGAGGATATGGTTCTGGTGATAGAGATATATATTCAGAAATTGTTTTCCTCAATTGATAATCAGATAATTTAAGTTCTTCTGATTCTTTATTTTCTGGATTTAATTGTTTAATAATATTATCCTCTTGAATTATTACCATAATCTCTTTGTCCTCTAAAGAAATATATCTATTAACATAATTTGAAAAAACACTTTGCTCTGAAGCAATAATCGCAAAATCATTATGAATACCAAATCCTACTAATAATGGACTACCATTTTTTGCTAAATATAAACGATTTGGCTCATTTTTATTAATAATTACTAAAGCCCAAGTTCCTTCCAAAATTTGTGTAGCATTACTAATAGCATCATACATATCTAATCCATCATCTAATAAACTACTTATTAAATTTGATACAACCTCCGTATCTGTTTCAGATACGAAATCATAACCCTTTTTTGTTAATTTATTATAAATTTCTTTATAATTTTCAATAATACCATTATGGATTACTGAAATTTTATTATTAATATCATTATGTGGATGGGCATTTATTTTTGTTTTTGGACCATGTGTAGCCCATCTTGTATGCGAAATACCAATTGTTCCTTTATGCATATGTTTATCCATATTTAATACATTTAATGCCGAACTTTCTGGCGATGTCGCATATTTACTAAGTACAAACTCATTTTCAAATATAGTACAAATACCAGATGAATCATAACCCCGATTTTGTAAAATCTGTAATCCTTGATATAATATACCAAAAGCAATTCTTGTTCCTATATAAGCACAAATACCACACATTATTATAATAATATTAAAGATTATTTTATTTTTTATACAACGATCCACTTTGGACAATAAACTGAATTCCAAGTTTTTGGACCCTGAGGACCAAACCATAATTGAGGAGCAACTACAATTTTTTCATCTGATTCATTTAAATATGCACCCCACCAACTAAATGAACTGTTAGCAATAATATGATATTTACACATTGACATTACATACATATCAATATAATCTTCATTTCCTTCTACAAAATGACAATTAAATCTTTGAAAAATATTACTAGTTTTACACCATTCAATATCATCAGAAAAAATTACTAATTTATAATCTGTAATTAATTCTCCGATTGAAATCTTTAATTTACTACAAATCGCCATTAAGGCACAATCATAATACTTTTCATTTTGGATGAGATGGACATGTTGCAATTTTACATAATCACCTCTTCTTACATGAATTGATATTGTTTTTGAATGTGAAATTTTTTCTAAATTGTCATTTACTAATTTCTTTATATCTTGTCTTAATAAACCAGTTTTGAAAAATTTTATAACCGAATCTTTATTATTTTTGAAATATTTTTCACATTGAAAATATCCACGCATTCTCATTTCTTTCTCATATGGTAATTTCTTATATTCAAAATTTGTTTCTGTATAAATTCGCATTTGTGTTGGTTCTTTTAATCTAGGTAAATATTCAAAAATTGAATCATAATAATCTTTACGAGACGTCGCACTAATTCCTAAATTAGTTTTCTCGGAAAAATAAATCTTATCATCATTATTATCCAACCCATGTGATAATCCAGTAGCAATCTGAAACATTTGGTTTCCTAAACCACCCATTAAATAAGTATAAATAACCATTATTATTTATATTAGGAATAAATCTTTAAATATTGTAATTTATACATATTAACATATTTGAAAATATATTCAATTAAATCTTCTGGATATATAATTTCATAATTCATAAAAAATTTATTAAATTGAGATTTATAATCTAAATAATATTCAAATCCTAAATCTACTGCTGTTACTGTTAATTCTCTTAATCCATCATTTTCTATATTCATCATTAAATTAAAAATTGAGTCTCCATTATTATTTTTAATATCTGTATTAAAACCAATTGCACATAAAAAAGTAATTATCCCAAACTTATGTCGCTGAATTGCTTTATGTAAAATGGTGTTACCTAGTCCATCAATACTGTATAAATTATCATGTTCCTCATATAATAACTTTAATAATAATTTGTGATAATTATTATAACAACAAATATGTAATGAAGTTGTTTTATCATCCATTGATAATGATTGTGGTAAATAAGTACTAAAAATTAATTCAATAAAGCCAATCGCTTCATCGTTATCGGAAGAACGTTCTTCTTTTCCTTTTAATTTTGAATGAATCATATGAAAAAATTCATAACCACTAGCACTTGTAAATTCTTCTTTAAACCCATCACAAGTTGATACATTATTTATAGCAGCTAAAGCATGTTTTAATAAATCAGATGAGAGTAAAAAATCTATATCAATTAACTTTAACTTTTGAATATATCTATAAATTATATCTGATTCTAAAAACTTATAATCCATATCACTACTAACAGAAGAATTTGCTATTAAAGCACCACATACACTCAATATTGATCTGTTTACACTATCATCTTTATCATCTAGATGATTTATTACTTCACTAATTATATCAAATATTTTCATTTCAGATAATAATACTAAATTCGTATCATCTAGAGCACAATTTGATAAACAACCAAATATTGTATGGGATACTTTCTTATGATCTTTATGTAATCTTAATATTTTTATAAGAAAAGTCATATTATGTCTCATCTGAATACGAGCAGAATTATTACGACATAAATTCCATAAAGCAGAAGCACCCAGCCATTGAATTATCCAATTATCTTCATATAATCTTAAACACTTTATAATATGTCTGATAACATTATTTTCAATTAAGATTGGAATATACTCTTCTTCCATTGATATATTTGAAATTAATCGTAAAATTGTTTGCGAAAGTATTTCATTATCACAATTATTAAATAAAGTATTTACTATTCGTATCTTATTTTTATTCGAAATACTTTCTGGAGAAACATTCATTAAATCTTCTAAAAATATTATATCTTCAGGAGTATAATGATTATTCCGACATTTGCAGAATAAATAATTCATATTATATTTAATACTTATTTTTATATTAAATAAAGATTTCAATTTTATTTTATTGCTAAATACGTTTCAAAAAAACAAGAAGTTTTACAAAAAATTATAAATAGTACAACCAGACATTATTTATATGTTAATAAAATATTTTACCTTAATGTATTTTATTAATATATTTTATTCTATGCTTATTGTTTTACACCAGCGTTATTATAACTTTACCATGACCACTATTATTGCCCGCCCAGGCAGATGTATTGGTTCCATTATTACGAGAACCACCACCAAAACCTCCATCAACACTACCTGAAGTTCCGGAATTACCACCACTGTATCCACCACCACCGCCACCCGGATGGTAATATGAAGACGCACCACCACCAAAACCACCAATAGGATCATAAGCATATGGACCCCCAGACTGTCCACCTGCTCCACCGTTCGTAAAAGCCTTACCTCTACTTGTCGTATTCGAACCAGAACCATCATTATTGAAACCGCCACCACCACCACCACCATAAGCCCCCTGACTTCCACCAGTGGTGGAACTGGTATTTGTTGCATCAGCATCACGGCCAGTATAATTCCATGATGCCCCTCCTGCAGCACCACCACCACCAGCAACAATTAATACATCACCTGTTCCAGCTGAACTATAATTAGTTCCCTTTACCACAAAAGTACCTCCACCAGCACCAGCACCTTGTGCTCCTGGTGATGAGTTGGTATTGCCAGTAAATGTTATTATAACTTTACCCTGTCCATTATTATCAGCAGCCCAAAGAGATACACCTGTTGCGTTATCATAATATGAACCTCCACCACCACCACCACTAGTACCACTACCATGGGAATCACCAGAAGCACCACCCGAATATCCACCACCACCACCATTTGAAATAGCACCACCACTTCCACCTCCACCAAATCCACCGTCTGTATGTTGGACTCCCCCTTTACCGCCATTTACAAAACCTTTTGGTGCATTACCACCATGACCAAATGAACCAGTACCATCTCCTAAAAATCCAGCACCTGGTTGTCCATGCCCACCCGAGCCTCCATAACCATTTACCCCTCCTACAGCATTACCGTAGTTGGTGTAATCTCCTCCACTTTTACCTGTTTCACCACCATGTCTTACAGAATTAGATTCAGTTCCACCACCACCACCAGCAATAAGAAGAATTGAAGCATTACTATTATAAGGTGATTTTATCACAAATGTTCCACCACCACCACCACTCCCATACGGCGAATCTGCTGATTCCTGTCCAACCAAAATATGAATCCAATCACCTTCTGTTAAAGAAACTGTACCATGTATTCTCGCACCATAACCACCGGTTTTTCCACCCCCATCCCCAGCTTTAGCACCATAAGCATCAATTGTATATGTTCCTGTTTTTGGAACTTTCCATTGTTGAATACCATTATAACTACCAGTTACATTAAAATAGGAAGTACTATCTGTCCAAGATGGAGAATATGAAGAACGACATTCTGTAAGTGTAGGACCACTCGCTCCTGTTTTACCACAATTTGTAAATGTATGAGACGAGAATGTATATAAACCAGGACTACTACCAGTTGGTTGTGCTCCCATTTGTCCAACTAATATCATATATTTATCACCACTAGTAAGATTAAACGTACCCTGCAATCTTGCTCCTTTACCATACTTGATGGTGTTGGAACTATTATCACCCCCTCTTGCTCCATAAGCATCAATTATATATGATGCTGTTGATGGAACAGTCCATAACTGATACCCTGTCTGTGTTACATTAAAATAGGAAGTACTATCTGTCCAAGATGGAGAATATGAAGAACGACATTCTGTAAGTGTAGGACCACTCGCTCCTGTTTTACCACAATTTGTAAATGTATGAGACGAGAATGTATATAAACCAGGATAACCCCATGTTTTTCCTTTAAAATGGGAATTAAGACTGATTGCCCCTGATGATGGAACAGTAGTAGAATCAGAAAAAGATTTACTTCTAAAGGAACTCAGACTGATATTAGTTGTAGAAAGATTAGTACTATTTACATTATTATATGCGTTTACTATCCCTGAAAATGAAATACTTGATGTTGGAATAGAACCTGACATTATTTATATATTAATTAAATATTTTGTTTTAATGACCAAGAACATGGCAAGTTCTAAAAAAATTTCTCGTTGGTGGAGTACTACTACTGTTATCAATTACTTGTTTAATATATAAAAATATACATTAAATAAGGGACTGGTTATATATATGTTGGAAATGTTTTTTTAACAATTAATAATAATAAATTATTATCAACTGAGAAGACATTAAAGAAACTATTTCCGAATAGATATTAATAAAATCGATTTTAATTTTTATTATATTTATTTTATCAGGCAACCCGACCAAAGATATAGCCACAACTACCAAAGGCAGAGCCAAGGCTATAAATTTTACGGGACTTGTTATATATATGTTGGAAATGTTTTTTTAACAATTAATAATAATAAATTATTATCAACTGAGAAGACATTAAAGAAACTATTTCCGAATAGATATTAATAAAATCGATTTTAATTTTTATTATATTTATTTTATCAGGCAACCCGACCAAAGATATAGCCACAGCTACCAAAGGCAGAGCCAAGGCTATAAATTTTACGGGACTGGTTATATATATGTTGGAAATGTTTTTTAACAATTAATAATAATAAATTATTATTAACTAGCAAGACATTAAAGAAACTATTTCCGAATAGATATTGATAAAATCGATTTTAATTTTTATTATATTTATTTTATCAGACAACCCCGACCAAAGATATAGCCACGGCTACCAAAGGCTATAAATTTAACGGGACTGGTTATATATATGTTGGAAATGTTTTTTTAACAATCAATAATAATAAATTATTATTAACTGGCAAGACATTAAAGAAACTATTTCCGAATAGATATTAATAAAATCGATTTTAATTTTTATTAAATTATATTTATTATCGTATGAAGCAAGTATATAATTTATTTGAAAAAAGTGCTAAATTATTAGAAAAAATATAATTTGATGAATTTTATTTGGCCATGGATTTTTTGGTCCATGACTATCCATGCCAGTTGCTGAAAATTAAGAATATTCATATAAACGATTACAAAAATATAATAGAGATAATGTATCAATCCATTTATATATATATATTGTTTTAATGGAAAATTATAAATGTACGATATGTTTTATAAATATAAAAACAAAAAGTTCTAAAATCTTATTAAATGAGAAATTTGTTACAAAATGTAAATGTAAATATTATTATCATGAACGTTGTATAAAAACTTGGATGAAAATAAAAAAAACATGTCCAATATGTAGAAAAACTATTTTTGATAATAAATATGATATGCATAAAATTTTAATAAAAAATTTTTGTTGGATGATTAAAGAAATATTTTTTGTTTGTACTCCTATATTTTTTAGTTTTATAGGATTATTATTTCTGAATTTAGGAGTATTCACAACTATTTTGATACAAAGATATTTAATAAATATGTGTTATATTTTATTTATATTTCCTCCTATTATTTTGTCATTATTAATTTTTATTTCAGTATTACAATTCAATAGAATAAATTTTATTAGAATAAATTTTTATATATTAAATGTTTTTTGATCCATTCTTTAGTTTGAAAATACTTCATTATATATTTGTATATAATTATATTAAGAAACATTATGAATGAAGATAAAATTATAGTTTATGCTGATATTGTCGGGGATTTACTTCATTATGGACATGTAAAATTATTTGAAAATTGTAAAAAGATGGGAACTCACCTAATTGTTGGTGTATGTAGTGATGAATTAGTAGAATCATATAAAAGAAAACCTATATTAAATATGGATGAAAGAACAAATATGATTTCTTCTATTAAATTTGTTGATGGTATTATTAAAAATCCACCTTGTCCTATTACTAAAGAATTTATTCAAAAACATAATATTGATCTTGTAGTACATGCTGATGATATGTCACAAGAAAGTTTAAATCATTGGTATAAAGCACCAATGGAATTAGGTAAATTTAAAACTGTTAGTTATACTAAAGGGATTTCTACATCTGAAATTCTTAATAGAATCAAAACTAGAATTCAAAATGGAACTCTTTAATTATTTCCATTTTCTAGTTCGTCTTCTATTTCAATATGAAAAGGAGCATCAAGAGTTTCCTCTGTAGTATTAGTAATATCATAATTACTAAGCATAGTTAATTTAATGTCTACGTCTTTTTTATATAAATAAGTAAAATACATAAAAGTTGCTGTGGCTACAGCCAAACATAGATTTGTTATTTGATGTTGTGATGGCATATATTTGTCTTATATTTACAAATATTTAAATTTTTATTTATTATTTAAACAAATATCAATAAAATTAAATATTATTATATTTGTTTTTAATAATCCTTCTGGATGAAATTGACATCCATATCTTTTTAACTCTATATTTTCAATTCCTTGAATTATACCATTACTTGATTTTGCAATTACCTTAAATTTTGGAGGAACTTCTCTTACTTTATCTTTATGAGACTGATAAGCAATAAACTCTCTACCTAAACATTTAAATAATTTAGATTTTTTTTTTGTATATATCACTACTTTTCCTGTATCTTCTCTCTTCATTGAAATTATTTTACCACCATAACTAGCAGCCATAACTTGAAAACCAAAACATATTCCTAATATTGGAATATCTTTTAACTGAGTCAACATTGCAATATTTTTATTTATTGAATCAATTTCTAAAGCTTCACTTAAACATAATGGCCCACCACTTAAAATTATACCAAAAATATTCTCTAAATCATAACGTAATATGTTATATAAATCAACTCTTTCAGAAAGAATCTTATACTTAACACCTTTATCTTCTAAACATTTGATCAATTTAGGAGTCATAAATGCCTTTTTCAAATTTTTTGTATTATCTACTATTAAAATGAATTTATCGGTCATTATATATTTATTAGATTTTAAAATCGAATTAACACAAACTTATTTAACTTATATATAGAAAATATATGCCTACTATTTACGGTATTAATATGGCTTATACTTATGGAACATCTGAATATAATGAACTTATGCATGATGCTGATATGCTTCCTGATTTAGATGAATACAAGGAAATGATGTTTGATCAAACTATGCAACAAATTAATCAATATGATGAAACACAAGGAAATTGTGAACTATCTGATTATTATATAGCAATTCAAGACCATATTTTTTTTGACGATGACTTAGGCTTTATCTCTAATTCGGAACAAATTAATACTCTTGTTATGAGTATTTTCGAACATTTTGATTGTCTTAAGGATGATGAAATTATTCATATTCTTCAAGAGTATGAAAAATATGGGTTACCACTTCATAAAATAGTTGATAATGAAGAAGATAATAATAATATTATTATTCTATTTCTGAATGAAAAGAAATATCATATCGTTCATCAACTTTTGACACTACCATCATTTGCTAAACAATTTGATACAATTAGAAAAGAACTTAATAGTGATGGACAAAGTATTAACTCTCTACTTAAACAATGGAAAACTGAAATGTCACTTGCTATTGCCAAATATACTAATTATCAAAATGCTGATATAGTTAATATGATAATTGAAGGTGCTTATGATGATATTTTTGAAAAAGTTTATACACTTTAAAATTAAATTATAAAACCAGTCCTGAATATTATTAATAAAAATAAATAAATTAAATTCATCGATTATCCAAATAAGACCATATCACATGTGGCAAATGAGTTTCCCTCAGTTCATTAATTAACATAGCACTTTGTTCATAAGTATCTTGAATATTAAAATAATTGATAATATGTTCATTAAACAGAGTTACACCTAATTCATTCAAACTGGGAATCCCCATATTTGGGACAAGATATCGATGAAGATATCCAGTTGATTTAGAAATCCAATCAACCATTGCTTTATATTTCAATTTTTCCTTATCATAACCAATTCTACCATTATCAGAAATACGAGTTTTGAGTTTCATTACATTCTTATGAATTATATTAGCACAAGTTGTATAACACCATTCTGAGAAATCAGAATTACGATGCTTAACTGATAATTCAAAAGTTAGATTATAAATACCCATAACAAGTGGTTTAGATGTCATAATATTATCACATTGATAAAGAATACTCTTCATAAAAGCAACTTTTAAAAATTCTGGATTTTCTCTATTCATATAAATATCTCCCCAATTAATCTTAACATTTTTTGGCTCATTATATGCTAATGCTTCATCTAGACGAGGATAAAATTCAAGCACTTTATATTTGAAAGCATTTTCAATTAAACCATATCTTTCAATAATAATTTTCATTTCTTTTGAAGTTTGTTTTACTTTAATAAGATCCTCGAGAGACATAAAAGACAATGTATGCGATATTGTATCGTAAGATATATGTCGAAACATATTTAGTTTATCTTTTTTTCTATAAATTCTTTATAAATTGATTAAATAATCAATTAATAGTTTTTAAATAAACGATAATATATTCGATTTTAATATTTTTTTTAATTATTTTTTTTAATTTTTTTTTTATTATTAAATGGGACTTATTATTAAACTATTTAAAATACATGCCAATCAGCAGGATCAATAGAACCCCACGAATCTTCTTCTTCTTCTTCCTCTTCCTTCATATGTTTATTAATTCTCTCAAGTAATATTATTTCAAAATCATAATACTCTCTATTAACATGTTTATCAAATCTGTACCTCATTTCAACATTTAATTCAAAATCAGCAGGATCAATATTATTCTTATAAAGATAACTATTCTTAAAGTTTAACCATTTATCCATATTTAAATTTCCATCTTCATTGCTATCTAGATATTTGTAATAGTTATTTTTAATATACTTTTTCAGATAATTTGATATATTATCATATTTTTCCCATAATATTAATCCTTTGGTATAATTTATAATTACTTTATTAATATCTTTTACATTTGTTAACATATTTATACAGAAATATTTATATTTTGATTAACTCATTTATAAATCAATTTTAAAATCGATTATAACCAAACTTAATCAATAATTATTAAAATTTATATATAAAAACTATGAATTTAGCAAAAGGACGAAAATTACTTTTGGAACGTATTGCTCCAGAAGAAGCATTAACAATTAATGTTTTAAATGAGGATGAAGTTATGTTGCTTTTATCAGAAGTTTATCAAGACCGGATTTCAGGACCTGAATTACAATTTTATAAAATTCAACGATTAAAACCAATTTTTCCTAAAAAGAAAAAGAAAAAGGACAAAACTGACAAAAAATTGAAAAATGAAGTAGCATGTTTAAGAAATGAATTACAAAATATTAAAAATTTACTTAAATCACATGTTAAACAACCTACACAAGTTAAACAACCTGCACTGTTTTACAAAAATCAATCAATTGAAGACCTTCGTAAGGCTAAACTCAGAGATATTTTAATCGAAAATATTGATAAATATCAAGATACGGAAATTACTTTTATGTTATCAAGTGTTTATAGTAAAAAACTTACAGAACAAGATAAACATATATTAAAACTTAAATAAAGAATTATTTACGGGACTAGTATTTATAAAGACGAATATCAGTCATATTTAAATAATTTATATAAAAATATTATATTATTATAAGGGTATAAATCAAATGTCTTTCTTAATCAATGATACTGTAGAAACAGTGGATAAAAAACAAGGAACAGTTGTTAGAACTAGATGTCTAGGTTTAGGTAAAGCATTTCTTGTTAATATTAACGGACAAACTCATGCTTATCTTGGAGATAATCAATCTAAACTTCGTCTTAAAAAAACATATCAAAATAAAGTAGCATATTTCTTTGATGGTCCAATTAGTATGTGGGGATTAAATTTAACAAATCATTATAATGTATCTGACCGCTTAAAAACATTATTAACAACAGAACATAACTTTACTGATACTAAAACTGTTAGATCTAACCCAACTCCTTCACTGGATGAATTTATTACTAAAATGCAACAACCAAATACATTAGGTATTTTATCATATTGTGGACATGGAACTCAAAGTTCTTCTGGTTCAGAAAGTGATGGAACACAAGAAAGTTGGTTTGGAATTGGAGATACAACCTTTACTAGTAAAATTAATTCTATTCATTCAACTAGTTTACTTATATTAATTGTTGATGCTTGTTTTAGTGATGGAATTATTAATCAAGACCAAATTACAAATCCTGTTAATTATATTTATTATTCCGCCGCAAGACAAGATGGTCCAGATGATACTAGAAGTGCATTATATACTGGTGATGGTGGATGGTTAACTTATAATTTCATTGATTTCTTAGAAAATAGAACAAAAACTACACATATTTCTTATAATGAAATTTTAAATCAATTAACAAGTAATCCATCCAGATATTATAATGATGGTGGAAACAATTTACATTGGCCTAAAATTATTACTTCTAATCAAAATATACTTGATGATTTTTTTTTAAACTAATTTTTACAATCACAAAATTTTTATATAAAATTATATATTATATAATTATATAAACATTATGGATTTTAGATTAAATAAAGGTTTATGTAATAAAATAACTGAAGAAGATTGTTGGACAGTTATTAGAAAATACTTTGAAACAAAAGGATTTATTAGTCACCACTTAAAATCATATAATAAATTTGTTAATAGTGATATTCAAGATATTATTCATTCAGTAAAACCGATTACAATTCTTGGAAATGAATATGATTCCAAACATGATGATGATAAAAGAAAGAAAAAATTAGTTTTAACATTTGGTGAAATATCCATTGACAGTCAATACATGGAAGAAAATGATGGTTCTATTACTAAAATCACACCAAATATTTGTAGATTAAGAGATTTAACATATCGAGCTTCTATTTATGTGAATATGATGAGAACAATATCTGAAATTAATATTACTCAAGGTATTGAACTCATAATTAAAAATGATAGTGAAAAAGTATTAATTGGAAAATTACCAATTATGTTAAAAAGTGTTCTTTGTATCTTACAAAATTTATCCAAAGATGAATTAAAACAAAAAAATGAATGTATATATGACCACGGTGGTTATTTTATTATAAATGGAGCAGAAAAAGTATTAATTTCTTCAGAAAATGTTGCTAAAAATAGATGGATTTGTAATGAAGATGCTGATAAAAATCTTAGAATGTTCTCTTTATATGAAATTCATAGTGCTTATGGAACATATCCTATGGCATTTAAAATAACATATAAACAACCTAACTCTGATTCACCTATTTATCCTAAAAAAGTATTCAGAGTTTCTATAAAAAAGGGTATTAATATTCCTTTTTTTATATTATTTAAAGCATTAGGTATTATTAATCATGAAGAAATATTGGAATATATTCTATATGATGAAAATGATACTGAAATGAAAGATCTATTAAATTCTAGTTTATCTGAAACAGAATATCTTACTACACAAGAAATTGCTTTACATTATATTGGAAAAAGAATTTCTCCAGCCCATATTCAACAAAATCAAATGATTGAAAACGCAAAAACTCATATTAATCAAATATTATTTCCTAATTTACCTGGAAAATATAATAGCAAAAATAAAATTTTTACTCTTGGATATATGACAATCATAGCATGTATGACTATTTTAAAAAGAAAAAATATGAATGATAAAGATAATTTTATTAATAAAAGAACCACTGTATCTGGTATATATATTAAAGATTTATTTGATAGAATTTTTAGAAGATTTATTATGAATATTAAAATGCATATTAAAAATAAATTTGCTCTTCAAGGACAAGACAATTTCCTTCTCAGTTCTTTAACTAATAATGGTGAATATATTACTGAAAATTTAAATTACTCATTTTCAACCGGTAATTGGGGAATTAAAGGACAAGAAAATATTGAGGCTGGTATTTCTCAAAAATATGATAGACTTAATTATTTATCCGCATTATCTATTTTGAGAAGATCCGCAAATAATACTATTGATCCTAATTTAAAAAAACCTGAACCTAGATGGTTTGAAGCAAGTCAATGGGGTATGTTCTGTGCTACTGAAACTCCTGAAGGTGCTAAATCTGGATTAACCAAAAATCTTGCTCTAATGTGTGAAATTTCAAACGACTCTAATATCAGAACTATTTATAAATTACTTGATAATTCAAATTTAGTTAGTCCTTTAGAAAGTCTTTCAGTTAAATTAAAAAATAGTTATACTAAAGTTAGAATTAATACTGGATGGTATTTTATCACAAAGGCACCTCGCGCATTAGAACAATTTCTTTATAATATGAAAAAGAAAGGTATCTTAAATGAAGATGTAACTATTGATTACAGATATAGTATTAAGTCTATTAGTATTCGTTGTGATCATGGAAGAGTTATGAGACCATTATTTACTATCGATCCTAAAACCGGATTACTTAATATTACCAAAAATGAAATTTTATTACTCAAAAATAATATGATTGATTGGAATTATTTAATATCTAAAAATATGGTTGAATATGTTGATGTTGAATTAGAAAGTAAATTACTAATTGCTATGAATTTATCTGATTTACTTAAAAAACCTCTTGGTGCTACGGGTTATAAAAAAAATACTTACAATCCTTTCCTGTCAAGACACAAATATTATACCCATTGTGAAATTAGCCCTGCTATGATTTTAGGTGTATGTGGCTCAATTATTCCATTTGCTAATAGAAATGATGGACCACGTAATGTATTCGAATGTGCTATGGCTAAACAAGCATTAGGTATTAATGGAACTTCTATTAATCAACGTTTTGATGGAACTTCTGTATCATTATATTATCCACAACAACCATTAGCACAAACTAAAGCACTTAAATTATATAACTTTGATAAAATACCAGCCGGACAAAATTTAATTGTTGCTATTGCTTGTTATACTGGTTATAATCAAGAAGATTCACTTATATTAAATCAATCTTCTATTGATAGAGGCCTTTTTAGAACAACTTATACTCATTCATACTCCATTGAAGAAGAATATAATGAAAATATTGAAAAACCAAGTTTTATTAATTGTATTAATTGCTCTAAAAATTCATATGAAAAACTTGATAATGATGGATTATTAAATCTTGGAGAAAGAGTTACTGGAGCAGATATTATTGTTGGAAAAACAAGTAATATCCCAATTAACGAAATTGATGAAAATAATTTATTAAAAAATAAAAGAAATGTCAGTGTTAAAACTAAAAATGATAAATATGGAATTATTGATGATGTTATTCTTACTTCTAATCAAAATAATAATAAATCTGTTAAAGTTAGAGTTAGAACCGAAAGAATTATTCAAATTGGAGATAAATTCGCATCTAGACACGGACAAAAAGGTACTTGTGGTATTACTTATCGCCAAGAAGATATGCCTTTTACTAAAGATGGTCTTGTTCCAGATCTTATATTAAATCCACACGCTATTCCATCAAGAATGACAGTTGGTCATTTACTTGAATCTTTACTCGGAAAAATTGGATGCTTTAAAGGAACTACAATTGATGCTACTATCTTTAGCAAAATTAAAGTCGAAAATGTTGGTGAAGTACTTGAAGAATTAGGATTTGAAAAATACGGAAATGAAACCTTATATAATGGACAAACGGGAGAAAAATTACAAACTCAATTATTCTTTTGCCCAACTTTCTATCAAAGACTAAAACATATGGTTGATGATAAAGTTCAAAGCAGAACTCCAGAATCTGGACCTGTTATGAAATTAACCAAACAACCTGTTAAAGGCAGAAGCAAAGGAGGTGGAATCCGTTTTGGAGAGATGGAACGTGATTGTATATTGTCCCACGGAGCAATGGGAGTTATTAATGAAAGAACATTAGATAGTTCTGATGGTATTGAATTACATGTATGCCCAATATGTGGATTAATTCCACAAAGACTTGATAATGGTAAATACTATTGTAAAGTATGTGATAATCGCGAAATGGCAGTTTTAAAAGTTCCTTATTCCGCCAAAACATTAATGCAAGAATTAATGTCTACCAATGTCCATATGAGATTTATGTTGAGTAAAAAATAAACCAGTCCCCCTTTATTTATATTATTAATATAATATAAGCATTATTTATTCAGCAATATAAGCAGAATATGAATCATCTGAACATTTTTTCAGAACATCCTTATTCTTGATTGCTGCCTTGACTTTAGCCCAACGACGCATCATCGGTATTCGAGCCCTTTCCTGCTTCTTTTTCTCCATTTTCTTCATCCCAATTTTCCAGTCATCCTTAAAAGAGAGATCAATTGAACGTTGGACATAATGTAAATTCTTTACCATTTCTGGAATTCGCGGATCATTCAACATATCAATATACTTTTTACGTTGAATATCACTCATCTTCGCAAATAAAGCAAAATCAAATGAATTGATTGATGCTTTACAATACTTATTGTTAATATCAAGATATTTACGCCACTGGACATCAAGATTGATGGCGAGTTGCGAAATAGAAACACGAGGTGATTCCATTTTAGTTTTTGTTTTCGTTATAGTTTTCGTTATAGTTTTCGTAAATATAAATCAGAAGTATAATTATGTATTACTAAATCAGAAGTATAATTATGTATTACCTCGGCAATTCAATTTTAAATTTTCGTTTAGAGCCACTGTAGTCTAAATTTCTCACATCTCCAACCACGAGGTATTCCTCGACTCTTCTTATATATCCTGATTGATCCATCCAACCATTAGAATGAGCACGAAGATATGTATTATGGATTATTCTTAAAGCAAATTTACCTATTTAAACGATGGGCGTATCTCCAATATCTATGCCATGTACTATGAACTGGATTCCAAACACGATTCATTATATTATGAACACCACCAACATTAGATTGACGAGGCATATGATATCTAGCCCATCTATATTTACTTCTCATATACCTTAAGAATCTAGCATAATGGTTTTTTGCTCTTCTTTTTCTAAATCTTCTTCTCAAATTATTGTACCATCTTTCTCTATTTCTTAAATGAATTCGTTTAGTTCGTACTACTTTATTTTTATACCAATTTCTTTCTAAATTGTTAGCATGTCTCCAATAACGATGCCAAACACTATGAACTGGATTCCAAACTCTATTAAATATATGATTTACACCACGACCATCCCATTGACGAGGCATATGATATCTAGCCCAGTTATATTTACTTCTCATATGTCTTAAAAAATTATTATAATATCTTCTTGATTCACCTCTTCGTAATCGTCTTGCTAAACTATTATACCATCTTTGTCTGTTATGTAAATGTCTTCTATTAACATTTACTCTATGGTTTTTATAATTTATTCTTCTACGTTTTAAATGATTAGCATGATTCCAATGTTTCCTCCAATTATTATGAACTGGACTCCAAACTCTTCTAAAAATATGATGAACACGATTTGCATCATATTGTCTTCTCATATGATATTTTGCCCAATTAAATTTATTATTTGCCCAATTCAGAAACCTTTGATAATATGCTCTAATATGACGACCAAAACGATTTCTTAAACTAATATACCATCTTAATCTATTATTCAAATGATTAGTATAAACATTTACAGAATTATTTCTAGCATTTATTCTCTTTCTTCTTGCCGCTTCTTTTGCTAATCTAATCTTTCTCGCAAGTTCTGCAGCTCTTCTTCTTGCTGCTTCTACTTTTCTTCTTCTTTCTGCCTCACGACGTCTTCTATCTGCTTCTATTTTCTGTCTTCTTGCTCTTTCAGCAGCAATTCTTGCTAATCTTTCTCTTCTTTTTCTTTCTGCTTCTGCTTTCTTTCTTGCCACTTCTGCTTTTACTTTCGCAATTCTTGCCGCTTCTGCTCTTTCTCTTGCAATTCTTGCTCTTCTTGCTGCTTCTATCGCTCGTTTTCTTGCTTCTTCTGCTTTTCTTCTAGATTCAGCATCTGCTTTTTCTTTGGCAATTCTTGCTAATTCTTTTGCTTTACGAATTGCTTCTTTTCTTGCCTTTTCCGCAGCAATTCTTCTCTTTCTTTCTTGTTCTGCTTTTTTTCTTGCTTCCTCTGCTTTTCTTCTTTTTTCTGCTGCTGCTTTTTCTGCTGCGATTCTCTTTTGTCTCGCAATTTTCGCTAATCTAGCCCTTCTCTTTGCTTCTTTAATTGCTGCTCTTCTTCTTTTTTCGGCTTTCTTTCTTGCGATTTCTGCTAATCGTTTTCTTCTTGCTTCTTCTAATTTTCTTTGTTTTTCTAATTCTGCTAATTTTCTTTGTCTTTCTAATTCCCTTTGTTTCTTTAATTCTTCTGCTCTTCTTTTTGCTGCTTCTGCCCTTGCTTTTGCTTCTGCTTCTGCTTTCTTTCTTGCTACTTCTTTTGCTTTTCTGATTTTTTTTAATCTAGCCTTTTCTGCTGCTCTTTTTCTTGCTAATGCCGCTGCTTTTTCTGCTGCGATTTTTACTTTTCTTGCAGCTTCTTCTGCTTTCTTTTTAGCAGTTTCGTCTTTTAATTGACCTGCTAATTTTTCTAATTCTTTTAATCTACGTTCAAGTTCTTTCTTCTTTAATTCAGCCCTTTGAACTGCTCGGTTTTTTGCTTCTTCTCTTAATTTAGCCCATTTTTCTGATCTCTTTTTAGCCGCAGCAACTCTTTGTGCTTCGAAGTTTTCTCTTTGTGCTGATTTAATTTGAATAATTCGTGTAATATCAAGAATTTCGGCTTTTCTAGCAATAATACGCTTCCTTAATCGTAATATATAAGTACGATATCTGTTTGTTTTATTATTTAAGAGTCTAAGTCGTAATATAATTCTTTTATAATTTCTATTCTTGTTTCTAAATACCTTATTTGCTTGATATCTTTCTTTATTAGAATCATTTCTTATCTTAATTCGTCTATTAAGTTCTTGATATAATTGTTTTAAAGTAACTCTTTGTTTATTAACATTAGAAACTGATACAACATATGCTAGAATTGTTTTATTATTCTTCTTTTTATCTGTTATTTTCTTTGCTACCTTTGCTTTTTTAATTACTTCTCTAACTTTACTTTTTTGTACTCTATATTTCTTAAGAGCAACTTTTGTATTTTTAATTTCCCTCTTGGTAATTTTTGTTTTTTCTTTTATAATCTTTTGTGCAGCCTGTTTCTTTCTTTTTAATTCATTTAATTTTACTGTTTTTAATTTACGAACATCATTAATGTTCTTTCTTACAGCACTTTTTTGATTTAAAGATTTATTAGCATTTGCTAAATATTCTTTTACTTTGTCTTTTTTATGTTTTAATAACTTATCTAATTTTACTCTATTAGTTAATAACTCTTTTCTTAAAGTAAATGTTTTTGTTCTTGCTTCTTTTAATTTTTTTACTATTTTTTCTCTATTTGTAATTTTTTTTTTAACATTAGAATCTCGTTTAATAGAAATTTCTTTAAATTTTTCTAGTTTTTTATCAACTTTTTTTCCCCATATTTGAATTTTCTTTAATCTTCTTTGTAATTTTTTTACTTTAGAAACATTATCTTTAGAAACTTTTATCATTCCTTCTACTGCTTGAATCTTTGAAACAATTATTTTTTTTCTATGAACTAATTTATTTACTCCTCTATTTATTTTAAATAATAAAATACGAACTCTTCTTTCATTTCTTTTTGCTTTAAAAGTTTTGTGGATCATTTTTCTAAATTGAGTTTCCTGTTTTTTTAATTGTTCCCCTTGGTTCTTTACAACAGCAATAATTTCTTTTCTTCGAACATCAATTTTAGTTCTTTCTTCTTTAACTTTATTTTCATATGCTTTAATTTTATTCCTTTCTGCTATTATTTTCAATTTAGCAACATCTTTTAATTTTTTTCTAATTTCTTGTGCTGTTTTTCTTGCTGCCGCTTCTGCTTTTTTCTTTTCCTTTTTCGCTTTTTTCGCCGCAACTAATGTTTCTTTACGTTTTCTATCTAATTCTTTCTTTTCTTCTTCTAATTTCTTTGCTTCTGCTGCGAATTTTGTTTGTGCTGCTTGTAATTCTTTTAATCTTCTTTCTGCATCTGCTTTTGCTTTAGCATCTGTTGCAGCTTTTGCTATTCTAATTGCTTCTTCTTTTGCTTTTCTAATTTTTTCTTCTTCTGCTTTCTTTTTTGCTAATTCGCTCGCTTTTCTTTCTGCTTCTTTTCTTGCCGCGATCGCCTTTCTTCTTTCTTCTTCTGCTTTCTTTTTTGCTTCCTCTTTTCTTCTTTTTTCTTCTTTAAGTTTCTTTTTCTTTGCTAATGCTTCAGCAATTGCTTTCTTTCTTGCTTCTTCTGCTTTTCTTGCTTTTTCTTCTGCTAATCTTTTTGCTTTTAACGCTTTTCTTGCTTTCTCTTTTGCAAGTTCTTTAGCTTCTGTCGCTTTCTTTGCCGCTTCTTCTATTGCTTTACGAGCTGCTTCTTCTGCTACTTTCTTTGCTGCTTCTCTTTTTGCTTTTTCTTCTGCTGCTTTTTTTGCTGCTTCTCCTGCTTTCTTTTTTGCTTCTTCTGCTTTTCTTGCTAATTCTTCTCTTTTCTTTTTCTCTGCTGCTAATTTTTCAGATATTTTTCTTTCTGCTTCCTCTTTTTTTTTTATCTTTGCTAATCTTTCTGCTTCTTTTCTTTTTGCATCTTCCTCTTTTCTTTTAAATTCTGCTAATCTCGCAGCTTCTTTCTTTACTGCTTCCAATTCTCTTCTTTTATTTTCCTTATCCGAACAAGTAGGATCACGACCTTCTTTTTTACCATGTTTCTCCCAATGCTCTTTTGCTTTAGCATGATTCCATTTAATATTTTTAGTTCCAAAAGCTCCTGCTAAATCCTTATATCTAGCTAAATAACATTTAGCATCAAATCTGTTTGATTTATCAGCGATATCTTTAGCAAGTGCTTCTGCTTCTTTTTTCTTTCTTTCTTCTTCTGCCTTTTTGGCTGCTTCTGCTTTTTGTTTGGCAAGTTCAACAAGTTTTTTCTTTTCTGCTTCATTTGTTGCTTTCTTGGCTGCTTCTGCTGCTTTTCTTGCTTCTTCTGCTTTTCTTTTTACTTCTTCTTCTGCTTTTTTCTTTACTTCTGCTGCTACTTTTGCTTTTCTTTCGGCTTCTTCTTTAGCAAATCTAATTTTTTCTATTTTTCCTAATGCTACTACTTTTGCTTTTCTTTCTACTTCTTCTCTCTTTTTTCTTTCTTCCGCGACTTTTTTCTCGGCGGCTGCTTTTTCTGTAATTAATTTAGCTGCTCGTTTTCTTGCTTCTTCTTCCTTCTTTTTAATAATTTCAACTTGTTTTCTTGCTTGTTCTGCTTTTTTCTTTGCTGCTAATTCTTGTTCTTTTTTTATTCTTACTGCTCTTGCTGCTGCTTTTCTTCGTGCTTCCGCTGCGACGACTTGTTGTTTTCTTCTTTTCTCTTTTTCAAATGCTTTTCGTCGGATAACTCTTTCTGCTCTTGCTTTTTTAATTGCAACTAATCTTCTTTTACGAGCTTCTTCACGTTTCTTTTTAAGAATTTTCATTCTTGCTATTCTTCTCTTTCTTGTTACTTTTCTACGTTTCTTTCTAAGTATGGCACGTTTTTTTGCTAATACTCTTCTTCTTCTTCTTTGTTGTGCTCGTTTTTTTAATAATGCTGTTTTTCTTGCTTTTTTAGCAATTACTTTCTTTCTTTTTTCTTCTGCTTCTTTTTTCTGTTGTACAATTCTTTTAGTTTTCTCTTCTGCTTCTTTTTTTCTTTGTAATCTTCTTTGTTTTAAATCAATTACCATTTTTTCCTTTTCTTGAGGACTACACCAAGATTCTCTTTTTTCTTTTCTTCCCTTTTTCTTCCAATGTTTTCTAGCTTTTTTACAATTATCATTTAGTTTCTTTTGAAGATCTTTATTTTTTCCAAGATAACAGGCACAATCGAATAATTTAACTTTTTTTGCTTTTCCCAAATCACCAAAACTTGGTAATTTAATTCCTTCTTTAATGATTTTATTTAATACTTTATTTGCTTTTTTCTTGATTTGTTGTTTTGTTCCACTTAGAATAACAACAATACTACCTTTCTTAACATCAGTACATTTTAATGGTTTCATTTTCTCACTACATTCTTTCAAAAATTTATCTTTTTTATTACCAACTATTTTTTTAAAATCCATATTAAAAGTAACAATTCTTTTAACTGGTTTTTTTACTATACCTTCTTTCTTTTTTTGAATATTTTGTTTTTCTTGTTCTATATCTTTTTTGACTTGTTCTTGAATTTTCTTTATTTTAGCAACTTTTTTAGCACCAAGAGCAATTGCTTTTTTTTCTTTTTCTACTTTAAGTTTTGCTACTTTAATTTTTTGTTTTATTGCTTCTTTTTCTTTTTGTTTTAATTTTAATGCTTCTAATTCTAACTTCTTCTTTAATTGCTTCTGTATTTTTTTTTGCTTTTCAATATTTCTCTTCTTTTCTTCCAATGCTTTCTTTTGATATGCGATATAAGGTTTATTTAAAAATTTAATTTTCATCATAAGAGCATTAATTTTTGTTTGAGTCAATTCTGCTGTTGAAATTTGTCCTTCTTTTTTTTGTGTTTCCATTTCTTTTGTTAGTTCTGCTTTAGCTTTATTTAATGAAGTAATTTGCTTTCCTACTTTTTTATAATCAAAAGAACCTGTTAAATCAGTAGTAGCAAATTTCTTTACTTCTTCTAATGTTTTCATTCGTTTTTTCAAAACTTTGACTTTTTTTCTATGTTTCTCTTTTATTCTATCAGCATTAATTTCATCTTCTGATGCTATTTTTAATTTTCCTAATTTTTCTTGCATATCATTTTTTAATTTTACTATTTTATCTGTAGTATCACTTGATTGATTTCGAGAATTTTGAGTTGTTGTTGATCTTTTTCTAATATCAATTAATGGAACTTGGTTTTGTGCACCCATTTGCTTTAATCTAATTTTTCTGGTATTTTCTTTATTAATTTTATCAATAGTTTTAATTACGGCTTGATCCATTAATTGCTTATGAGTTTTATTTGATTCATTATTCTTACATTTTTTCTCTTTTTGTTGAATTACAGATTTCATAGTATATGGCTTAGGGCCTTCACATCTTGAATCTTTTGTCCATTTTCCTAAATATGGATGTGTTTGTAACTTATCCACTGTATAATTATAACTCATATCTATATAATATAAAGTTATAAATTAAAATATAATATATGTCATATGAAATAAAATGGGAAATTGTTTTGCAAGAGGAATTTTTATTAAGAGATATGCTAATCTAGATACACAAAAAACAAAAAAAAAAGAAAAAATATCAAAATTACCGATACATAATATACATATTATTGAAAATTATATTGATACAAAAAATAATAATCATAAATTAGATGAATTAATTAAATATCTTGATTCAAATATTATCAGACAACCCGATATCAAGAAACCCAATACACCAAAGGCTATGGCGAAGCCTATGAATGAATCTCCTATGGAAATAAACTCTAATAAAATTATTAAATATAATACTTTTATTATAACTCGTCGTAAAAAGATTAACATAAAAAGACTAATGACAATTTAATAATAATAATCTTCATCTTCATCTTCATCATCATAGGCTTCCTCAAATTTTTGATCATCATCAAATTTAGACATCATTTCATCCATTGGATTTAATTTAGTAGAATTAGATGCCATAAAATCCATACCTAATGATTTAAAAGTTCTATCTTTGAAATCAATCCACATACTTCCACTTCTGCTTCTTATATTAGCAATTGATAGAGTAATATTAATAATAGCTACAAAAATTAAACCACCTGCAAATAAATAAAGTGGGATTTTTGTTGGAAATAAATCATCATATTCCCCATTAACAATAAAAGTCCAAATTTGTAATAATCCTACAAATACTAAAGATAGGTAGAATTGAATTTGAAAATCAAACGTAATTGTTGATTGCCATTTAGAAACAGAATCTACTAATTGATACCAAAGACCATTAAATTTCAAGAATGAACCACAAATTATTAGAATAACTAATGCAACTAATAATTTTGAACTTAACCAATATGTCATAGAATCAGTTGTTTCAATTTCCGCTAATCTATAATAAATAAATATGGCTAAACAGACTAATATAAGAATATTTGAAACTATACTAATAAATTCACCTATTTTTATTCTTTTTGCTAATTCTGCTTGTACAATTTTATTTTTAATTAAATTTTTTTTTTTTTTTTTATAATAATTTTTGT
>Ga0310345_10000995_pt1 | contig 34450 bp, 33 predicted proteins | sample HC15DNA20500_MG_FD_204667 | JGI IMG/M metagenome (GOLD analysis project Ga0310345, IMG submission 204667) | Marine microbial communities from station ALOHA, North Pacific Subtropical Gyre - HC15-DNA-20-500_MG | ecosystem: Environmental > Aquatic > Marine > Oceanic | place: Pacific Ocean: North... | reverse complement strand
CGCGCCGTCGACGGGTTCATTGGGCTGCCGGCGCGAGGCGACCACGACCTTCGCGCCCGCATCAACCAGCGTCCGGACGACTGCCGCGCCGGCGCCCTTGGTGCCGCCCGTCACAACGGCCCGCATGCCCTCAAGCTTCAGCCAGCCCCCGCTCATTTGATCTCGAGCTCCACGACCTTGTCATCCTTCACGCGGAAGCGATGATCGAGCATGACTGGACTTCCCGGAAAGCTGCCTGACACTTCGGCGGTGACGATGATGAGATCATTCTCGGTCCGCGATTTCATCGGCACGGACTCGAACGGCGTCTTCTCATTCGTCTCGCGCCACCAGGTGGCGATATCTGGAAAGCCGACATGGTCCTTCTGCTCATCAATGATGTGCGCCGTGTCTGAAAAGACATGCTTCAGCTCATCCTGGCTGGCCCGCTTTGAGAGTTGGAAGAAGGCCGCGATTGGCTTCGACAAGGTCATTGCATTGCTCCTATTGGCCCCGCAGGGCATTCTGTCCTGCGACTTCAGATCGAACGGCACCAAATCGATGACAAGAACCGACCAGAAAGTGGGGAACGCACCTCCAGGTGAGAAACGTGAATACACTGCAGAATCCGCAGCGGCCGGGGTCGAAGAAATTTTCCGGATGCTGGAGGGAAAGTGGAAACTCACCATCCTGTTCAACCTGTTTGGCGGTCAGACGCTCAGGTTTTCAGAGCTTGAGCGCGCCATTCCGGACATATCGCAGAAGATGCTGACGCAGCAGCTGAGGCAGATGGAAAAGGACGGCATCGTGCAACGCACCGTGTTTCCCGAAGTCCCGCCCCGCGTTGAATACCATCTCACCGATTGGGGCCAGTCGCTCTGTCCCTCCCTCGATGCGCTCCTGCAATGGTCGGAGAAGAAGCCGCACACCTGAAGGCGACTCTAGGGCTTGCACCCTCCGCCGCGCGGCGTAGAACGCCCGCAACAACGGAGATGCCCCATGATTCCACGCTATGCCCGCCCCGAGATGACCGCCATCTGGTCGCCTGAAAGCAAATACGGCATCTGGCTGGAAATCGAGACGCTGGCCGCCGAAGCGATGGAACAGCTCGGCCAGATCCCCGCAGGCACCTCCGCCACCGTGCGCGAGAAGGCAAGCTTCGATGTCGCCCGCATCGACGAGATCGAGGCCGAGGTGAAGCATGACGTCATCGCCTTCCTCACCAATGTCGCCGAACATGTCGGAGAGCCCGCCCGCTTCCTGCACAAGGGGATGACCAGTTCGGACGTGCTCGACACCTGCCTCAACGTGCAGCTCGTGCGCGCAGCAGACCTCCTGCTCGTCGGCATGGACCGTGTGCTCGCCGCCCTGAAGAAGCGCGCCGAAGAACACAAATACACGCCCAAGATCGGCCGCAGCCACGGCATCCATGCCGAGCCGACCACCTTCGGGGTCACGCTCGCCACCTTCTATGCCGAGTTCACGCGTGGCCGCGACCGCCTCGTCGCCGCGCGCAAGGAGGTCGCGACCTGCGCCATCTCCGGCGCGGTCGGCACCTTCGCCAATATCGACCCGCGCATAGAAGAGTATGTCGCCGAGAAGCTCGGTTTCGAGCCAGAGCCTGTGTCCACGCAGGTCATTCCCCGCGACCGCCACGCCATGTTCTTCGCAGTCCTCGGCGTCGTCGCCTCGTCGATCGAACGTCTCGCCACTGAAGTGCGCCACCTGCAGCGCACCGAAGTCCTAGAAGCCGAGGAGTTCTTCTCCAAGGGCCAGAAGGGCTCATCCGCCATGCCGCACAAGCGCAACCCGGTGCTGACCGAAAACCTCACCGGCCTCGCGCGCCTCGTCCGCTCGGCTGTGACGCCAGCGCTTGAGAACGTGGCCCTCTGGCATGAGCGCGATATCTCCCACTCCTCGGTCGAGCGCGGCATTGGCCCGGACGCCACGATTCACCTTGATTTTGCCCTCCACCGTTTGGCGGGCGTCGTCGAAAACCTGCTCATCTATCCGGACCGGATGATGGACAACATGATGCGCCTTGGCGGGCTGCATAACTCCCAGCGCGTGCTCCTCGCCCTCGTCGAAGCCGGTGTCAGCCGCGAGGACTCCTACCGCCTCGTCCAGCGCAACGCGATGAAGACCTGGGCCGGCGAAGGCCCCTTCCTCGACCACCTGAAAGCGGACAGCGAAGTGACCGCGAAGCTGACCGACGAACAGCTCGAAGCCCTGTTCGATCTCGACTACCATTTCAAGCGTGTCGACCTGATCTTCGACCGCGTCTTCAAGGGCTGACGCCAGCGTCATTTTCCTTGCAAACTGCGACATAATGGTCCACGATAGTTGAATACAACTATCGGTCCCGCGACCGGTTCGGACGCTCCTTCTGGAGCCATTGTGAATCCGCCGGCGAAACAGGGACTTGGGGAGGACCATATGAAGATCACCGCTGCCCACACGCTCGCAATGTCAGTCGCCGCCGCTGCGCTGGTCACGGCCTGCTCGCAAAGCTCCACGGAGACGCAATCGGGCCAGACTGCGCATGAAATGGACATGCAGCATGGCGAAGCGCCGGACGTCGATGTCGCCGAATATGCCGACAATTTCACCCTGATCGACCAGAATGGCGAGGCCCACGAACTCTTCTATCATGCCGACGCCCCGGCCGTGGTTATCATGACCCACGGCAATGGCTGCCCGATCGTCCGCGGCGCCGTGCCGGACTATCAGAAGATAGCCGCGCAATATGAGGCCCAGGGCATCAAGTTCTTCATGCTGAACTCGAACCTGCAGGACACGCGCGAAAGCGTGAAGGCGGAGGCCGAAGAATATGGCGTCACGCTGCCCGTCCTGATCGATGAAAACCAGCTCATCGGCGAGTCGCTGGGCGTCGTGCGCACCGCTGAAGTGTTTGTTCTGGACCCGGCCAAGGGCTTCAAGGTCGTCTATCACGGCCCGCTCGATGACCGCCAATCCTATGAGCGCGCAAGGGCAAAGGCCGACAATCACTTCCTTACCGAAGCGCTCGACCAGATCGTCGCAGGCCAAGACGTCACCGTCGAAGGCCCTGTCCTCAGCCCCGGCTGCCTCGTCAACTTCCCTGAGCGCGACAACAGGGAAGAGCACGCCAACATATCCTACGCCTCCGAAGTCGCGCCGATCCTGCTCGACAAGTGCGCAGACTGCCACTCGGTCGGCGGTATCGCGCCCTGGGCCATGACCGACCATCAGACCGTGCGCGGCTGGGCCCCGATGATGCGCGAGGTGATCCGCACCGACCGCATGCCGCCCTGGAATGCCGATCCGCACGTCGGCAAATGGAAGGACGACAAATCCCTCACCAATGATGAGATCAAGACGCTCATTCACTGGATTGAGGCTGGCGCCCCCCGCGGCGACAGCGAAAGTGATCCGCTGGTTGAAGCCAATCTTCAGATTCCCGAATGGCCGCTCGGCGAGCCGGACCTGATCCTCACCCTGCCGGCCTATGACGTCCCGGCCAGTGGCATCATCGACTACACCTATCCGGTCGTCGAGAACCCGCTGACCGAAGACAAATGGATTCGCGCAACCACGGTGAAGGCCGGCGCGCGCGAAGTCGTCCACCACGTCCTTTCCGGCTATATGTCTGAGGTGCCGGAAGACGGCCAGGGCTCAACCGGGCGCTGGGAATTCTCGACCGGCGGCTATGCTGTCGGCGCTGAATCCACCATCGCCGAGGATGATATCGGCACGCCGATGCCCGCTGGCGGCGCCATCGGCTTCCAGATGCACTACACACCGGCTGGCAAGCCGATGACGGATGTAACGCAGATCGGCTTCTACTTTCATGACGAGGTCCCGAAATATGTCAGCCGCTCCAGCGTGATCCTCGACGCCTCGATCGAGATCCCGCCAAACACGGCCCGACATGTAGAGACCGCCTATCTGGAGATGCCGCACGATGCGATCCTTGAGCGCGTCTTCCCGCATGCCCACTATCGCGGCTATGCCTCGAACATGAAGATCCGTTTCCCGGACGGCCGCGAGGAACTCCTCATCTCCCTGCCGAAATATGACTTCAACTGGCAGCGTGGATACGAGTTTGATGAGCCGCTTGAAGTGCCCGCAGGCTCGCTGCTGATCGCCAGTTACACCTACGACAATTCTGAAAACAATTTCGCCAATCCGGACCCGAACGCAAAGGTGACCTGGGGCGAGCAATCCCATGAGGAAATGCTCTACACCTCCTTTTCCTTCCGCTGGGCGGACGAAACCTCGGACAATCGCAAGGACGAGTATCAGGAAGCTCTGAACGCCAATCGCCTGTTCGGTGCCATGGATGACAATATCGACGGCAAGATCGAACTGGCCGAACTGCGCGGCATGATGGGCGACCGCCTCAAGCCGGTTTTCCCTGCCCTCGACACCGACAAGAGCGGCGCGCTGTCGAAGGAAGAATTTGCCCAGATGAATGCGGTCATGCAGCGGATGCGCGAACGCGCAAGAAGCTCCGGCCAGCCATAAGGCGGCACCCTGCCAGTTAAAATGCAAAGGCCGGCTCGAATTCGAGCCGGCCTTTTCGTTTTGCGAGTTGGCGCCCGCGCTGCTTAAGCAGGCGTGTCCTCATGAGACCGCTCGGTCAGCTGCCAGGCTGACTTGTCGATATCGAGATCGTCGAACTTGTCCGCGTCGAACATCGGCACTTTCACGCCAGCTTTGCGCTGCGCGTCAAAGTCTCTCATGACGCGCAGGCCAATCGGGAAGAGCAGAGCCACAGCGAACAAATTCACCATCGCCAGCAGGCCCATCGTGACATCGCTGAAACTCAGCACATCGCCAAGCTGGACGGTCGAGCCGAGAACGACAAAGCCGATGACAATCACCCGGTAGATGTTCACCGCGATCATATTGTCCGGGATGTAGTAGTCGACGGCGTTTTCGCCGAGATAATAGGAATACATGATCGAGGAGAAGGCGAAGAGGAACAGCGCAAAGGCGATGAAATATTCCGCCCATCCGCCGACATGATCGGCGAGGGCAAGCTGCGTCAGCACACCCTGTACCTCGTCATCCACACCAAGGTAGGACTGCGTCGACAGGATGATGATCAGCGCTGTCACCGTGCACATGATGATCGTGTCAATGAACACAGACAGGGACTGTACCATGCCCTGCTGGGCCGGATGCTCGACATAGGCGGCCGCCGCCACATTCGGCGCTGAGCCGAGCCCCGCCTCATTGGAGAACAGGCCGCGATTGACGCCCATCATGATCGCGCCGCCAATGCCGCCGGCCACTGCCTCATTGAGGCCGAAGGCGCTCGTCACGATGGTTGCAAAGGCGCCCGGTATCTGCGGCAGGTGGGTGACCAGAACGAAGAGGCCGAGCAGCGCGTAGAAGACGGCCATCACCGGCACAATGATCTCCGCCACGCTCGCAATCCGGCGCACCCCACCAAAGATGACGAGGCTCACCATGACCGCAAGGCCGATACCCGACCAGAGACGCGGCGTATCAAACGCGGAATCGATGGAACTCGTCGTCGCAAAGCTCTGGAAACAGATGAACGCAAAACCAAATGTCACCAGCAGCAGCAACGAATACACAAAACCCAGCACGGGCGCGGCCTTGCCGAGCTTCTTGCCGAGGCCGTGCTTGATGTAATAGGCCGGTCCACCGCGAAAGTCGCCATTATGCTCCTTCTGCTTGTAGAGCTGGGCAAGCGTGCATTCGAAATAGCTCGTCGCCATGCCGACAAGGCCGACAACCCACATCCAGAAGATTGCGCCCGGCCCGCCCAGTGCCAATGCTGCAGCAACGCCGGCAATATTCCCCCCGCCAACACGCCCCGCCACGGACAGCGCAAGCGCCTGGAAGGAGGAAGGCTGGTCGGTTTCGTGCTGGAAGCCCTGGCCGAGGACTGAAAACATCGAGCCGAACAGTCTGAACTGGACACCCCGGGACCAGATTGTGAAGATGAGACCGAGCGGAATGAGAACGGCAATCAGAATCTTGCCATTGATAAGGTCGTTCAGAAAATCGAGCATGACATCCTTGAATTATCGCAGCATTCTGTCTCTTAAGCGGCTCGCAGACCGGAGTAAAAGCCGCGCGCTGCTGTTTGCTGTCCTTATACTAGGTCTGCTCGCTCCGCAGGCGAGCCTCGCCGAAGCCCCGGTCAAGATCGTCAACTTCACGGCAGACTGGTGCGCCTCCTGCCACGAATTCGAACCGAAATTCGCCCGTGCTCTTGAAAGCTATACGGTCGACGAGGTTGAGCTCGTCACTGTCGACCTCACCCATCTGCGCTCAGGCGATGACAGCAAGCAGGCCACAATCAGGGCCTCGAAGGCCCTCCTGCGCGCACACAATGCGGCCTATCTCTGGGACTGGTATGGCGGATATACTGGCCTTGCCGTGATGATCGCATCGGACACCGGAGAGCCGATCAGCTGCGTCGACAAAACCTATTCAGCCAGGCAGATATCCGACCGCATCAAACTTGCAGGTATCCTCGCGGAAAAGGCGGCGCCAGGCCGCCGCCGACCGGACGGGGCCGACTGTCCAGCGCCACTGCGGTAGCAGGGCAACACTTCAGGCCCCGTGCGCGTTACCTGCTTCATCTCGCCTTCACGATGCCTCATTTAAGGGCGATAGCGCGCGGATTGCGCAATCAGAGATCCCTTTACCGGAAAGGACACCATTGTCGGATCAGTCTCCCAACCGTTCGATGAATGACCGCCCGCCAACCTATGATGGGCGTGGCAGCAAGGAAAACTGGTTCCAGAAGACCCTGCCAGGCCGGCCAATCCTGAAATGGGGGCTGATCGTCCTTGCATCGCTGTTCCTCATCGCGCTGCTGGTCGGCTGGCTCTACTGGCAGAGCCTTTATCGCGGCATGCCGAGCCTGCCCTCAAATGAACAGCTCTGGGCCAAGGGCCGCGAGCAGGCGATCGAGTTCATCGATTCCGAAGGCGACACAATCGCGATCCGCGGGCCGCGTTATGGCCGCGCGATCAATCTGGAAGACCTGCCGGCCCACGTCCCGCAGGCCTTCATTGCTGCCGAGGACAAGCGCTTCTACGAGCATGACGGCGCGGACACCCAGGCGATCCTTCGGGCTGTCTGGGCCAATGTCACCTCCGGTGAAACCGTGTCGGGCGCATCGACCATCACCCAGCAGCTGATCAAGAACCTCGTCCTCACGCCGGAGCAGACGTTAAAACGCAAGGCGCAGGAAGTCCGCCTCGCCCGCCAGCTCGAGCAACGCCTGAGCAAGGAAGACATCCTCGAACTCTATCTGAACCGCGTCTATTTCGGGTCGGGCTTCTACGGCCTTGGCGCGGCGTCGCGCTTCTATTTCGGCAAGAATCCGGAAGAGCTGACCCTCGCCGAAGCCTCGCTGCTGGCCACCCTGCCGCAGGCCCCGTCCCGCCTCGCGCTGACCAACAACATGACCGACGCCAAGGCCCGCCAGACCTATGTCCTGCGAGAAATGGTCGAGGCCGGTTTTATCACCACCGCTGAGGCTGACGCTGCCAAGGCGCAGGAAGTTTCTCTCGCCGAGCCGCCCGAACGCGATCCGCAATTTGGCTATGCCCTCGACGCAGCAACAGAGCGGATCGACGAAATCCTGCCGACCCTGCCGGGCGATCTCATTGTCCAGCTGACCATAGACGCAGACCTGCAGGCCAGCATCGACGAAGCCTTCACCAAGCGCATGAGCGAAGACGGCACCGCCCTGAAAGCGAGCCAGGCGGCGGGCATCGTCCTCGACGGCGACGGGCGTATCCTCGCCATGTATGGCGGTGTCGACTACAGCAAGAACCAGTTCAACCGCGCCACGCAGGCAAAGCGCCAGCCGGGCTCGGCCTTCAAACCATTCGTGTTCGCAACCGCCATCAAGCAGGGGCTCACCCCCTATGATGTGCGCCGCGATGAAGCGATCACCATTGATGGCTGGTCGCCGGAAAACTATTCGCGCACCTTTTCAGGCCCGATGACGCTCACTGAAGCCCTGAAGGATTCGATCAATACAGTCGCAGCCGAACTCGGCCAGGAGGTCAGCGAGGAAGCCATTATTTCGCTCGTGAAAAATTTCGGCATGTCCGGTGATTTCCAGCCCCTGCCCTCCATTGCGCTCGGCAGCCAGGAAGTCACTTTGTCGGACCTTGCCCGCGCCTATGGCGTCTTCATGACAGGCGGGACGCGCATGGACCCCTATCTCGTCGAGCGCATCTCCAATTCTCGCGGCGATATCCTCTATGAGCGACCGGAATACGACAAGAAACGGGTCTTTGACCGGCGCGACGCCGAAACCATGGTCGCCATGATGGAGCGTGTCATCACCGATGGAACCGGCCGCCGTGCAGCCATGAAGGGCTGGCAGCTTGCGGGTAAGACCGGCACCAGCCAGGACTCCCGCGATGCCTGGTTTGCCGGTTTCTCTGCCGTGCGGGTGGGGGCCGTCTGGGTCGGCAATGATGATGATAGCCCGATGGCCAAGGTAACGGGTGGCGGCCTGCCGGCAGCGCTCTGGCATGACATGATGGTGCTCGCCCATGAGGGGCTTGAGCCACAGCCGCTCGCCGGCGCCGGCTCTCTCATCACCCTCTCCCCCATGGCGCAGCGCCGCATCGCCTTCTACCGCGACCTCGGCATTGCCTTCGATAGCGCCGCGACGAACTAGCCTCCTTCGACCGTTTCGCGGCCACTTCCCCCGCACACCGGGGAAGACAGCCCCCCATTAGCGTATCGCCTTCCTCCCCCGTTCACGGGGGAGGTGCCGGCAGGCGGAGGGGGCCTACCGCACCGCCTCGAAACTGTCGGCATGCGCCAGATCCCATTCGCGCGCGAGGTGTGTTGCGCCGGGATCAGCAAGCAGGCTGCCGGGTTCCAGCAGCTGGTAGGCCCGGTGCCCCGGCGCCGCGATATCTTCGGTCACCCGGTGCATGATGTGGCGCGGCGTCAGCTCATTGGGATGGCTGCAGCCGGCAGCGCCGACCACCTCCATCAGCGCTCTCACCGTATTGCGGTGATAGTTCGCCACCCGGTCCGCCTTGTCCGGCACGACCAGTCCGCGCTGGCGGAACTTGTCGGTCGTCGCGATGCCCGTCGGGCAGGTATTGTTGTGGCAGTTGAGCGACTGGATGCAGCCGAGCGAGAACATGAACCCGCGAGCCGTATTGATCCAGTCTGCGCCGAGCGCCATGGAGGCGGCGATGTTGAAAGCGGAGATCTGCTTGCCGCTGGCCGCAATCCGCACCTCGTCCTTGAGGCCGCATCCCACCAGCGCATTGCGCACCAGGACAAGTCCCTGGCGTAGCGGGGCACCGACATGATCCATGAACTCGGCGGGCGCAGCGCCCGTGCCGCCCTCGCCGCCATCAACGACAATGAAATCCGGCTTGATGCCCGTCTTCAGGATCGCCTTGCAAATCGCCAGGACTTCCCAGCGATTGCCGACGCAGAGCTTCATGCCGACTGGCTTGCCGCCTGACATCTCACGCAGCTCCGCCACCCATTCCATCATGCCAACAGGCGTCGAGAAGGCGGTGTGCGCAGGCGGCGAGAAGCAGGTCTGGCCAACCGGAATGCCGCGCGCCTCGGCGATCTCTTCGGTGACCTTCGTGCCCGGCAGAACGCCGCCATGGCCGGGCTTTGCGCCCTGGCTGAGCTTGATCTCGATCATCTTGACCTGATCGTCGGCGGCGACATCGCGGAAACGCTCGGCGTCAAAGCTGCCATCGCTGGCCCGGCATCCGAAATAGCCAGAGCCCAGTTCCCAGACGAGGTCGCCGCCACCCGCCTTGTGATAGCGCGAAACCCCGCCTTCGCCTGTATCATGATAGAAGCCGCCCTTGGCCGCACCGCGATTGAGCGCCTCGATGGCATGCGCCCCGAGTGAGCCGAAGCTCATGGCAGAGATGTTGAACACGCTCGCCGAATAAGGCTTCACCGTCCCGCTTGCCCCGACCATGACGCGCGGGTCGACATCCGCATTGTGCCTGGCGGCAATCGAGTGCGACAGCCACTCATAGGGCGGCCGACCGATCTCGAGCTGGCTGCCAAAGGGCTCAACCGAAGAGACATTCTTCGCCCGCCGGTACACCATGGAGCGCTGTTCGTGATTGAACGGGCGGCCCTCGGTGTCGCTCTCGACGATGTAAGAGCGGAAAAACGGGCGCATTTCCTCAGCAATCCAGCGGATGCGCGCCAGGATCGGGTAATTGCGCCACAGCGAATGACGCGTCTGCAGAAGGTCATACAAGCCCAGCAAGGACAGCGCGCCGAAGACGGCAACCCCGATCCAGTACCACACGCTGACCTCGGTAAGAGCGGCCAGAACTGCCGTCAGCACAAGGATCAGAAGCAATGGCAGGAAGCGGTACATGAAAAGCCCTCATCAGCGAACAGGGCTCAACATAAGGCCCGCCCCCGCTGGGGCAATGTCACTGAAGCCTGCCTCTCACGCTGATGCAGAATTCTTCCCGAATTGCGGAACCAAATGCGGCGGCATCTGTTGTGCTTGTTCTAGTTTCTTCGACGCTCGCATATCCGGACCATTTATGTGAGCGAAGAGGAGTGGCCGGAGCTTCCCTCGAAGTTCCGGCCTTTTCCGTTTCTGACAGGCTGCCGTTACCTAGTAGCCATTGATCTGCGCAAACCGGTCGCGGTGGAAGCTCGCCGAACCGAGCAGGGCTTCCTGAACGCGAGCCCGCTTCATGTAGAAGCCGGCTTCATGCTCGTCCGTCATGCCGATACCGCCGTGCAGCTGCACCGTATCATTCGAGACAAGGTGCACCGTCTCACCCGCCATTGCCTTGGCAAGGCTGGCCAGTTCAGCAATGTCATTACGCTGCTCATCAACCGCCGAAAGGGCGGCAGAAACGCAGGACGTGGTCAGCTCCAGATCGGTGAACATCTTCGCCGCGCGGTGCTGCAGGGCCTGGAAGGAGCCGATCAGCTGGCCGAACTGCTTGCGCGTCTGAAGGTATTCATGCGTCATCTCGAAAGCCGCGCGCGAGGAGCCGAGCATTTCGGCGGCGAGCGCGATCCGGCCCCGGTCGAGCACGGGTTCGAGAATGTCCATGCCCTTGTCGGCCGCGCCGAGCACATGGCTTTCCGGCACGTGAACGTCTTCCAGCGTCAGGTGTGCGGCACCATGGCTGTCGACCGTGTTCAGTGTCTGGACGCTGACGCCATTGGCATCGCGCGGGACGAGGAAGAGCGTCAGGCCATGCTTGTCGCCAGCCTCGCCGAACGTGCGTGCGACGACGATGAAGACATCAGCGTGATGACCGTCCTGCACATACTTCTTCGCACCGTTCAGCGTATAGCCCTGGCCATCGCGTTCGGCTTCCGTCGCAACGCCGGCCGGATTGTGGTGGCTGCCCTCATCCAGTGCGAGCGCGGTGGTGACTTCGCCTGACGCGATCTTTGGCAACCATTCCTGCTTCTGGGCTTCAGAGCCGCCCAGCAGGATGGCCGATGCGCCGATGCAGGCTGTCTGCAGAAGCGGCGTGGAGGCCAGCGTGCGGCCCTGCGCTTCCATCACCTGGCCAAGTGCGACCATGCCCATGCCGACACCGTCATACTCTTCCGGGATCAGCACGCCGAAAAAGCCAAGCTCGGCAAGCTTCTGGCGGCCTTCCGGGTCGACCCCGTTCTTGCCGCTGTCGCGAAGGCCGCGCAGGTGTTTCACCGGCAGCTCATCACGCGTGAAATTGATGGCGGTATCCCGCAGCATCTCCTGGTCTTCAGTCAGGACAAAACTCATCTTCGTTTCCTACTCTTTACAAGGCCTGCGCACCCAGGCGCGGCCGTTCATATTCTTGTTGACGACTACTGGTGATCGCGCAGGCCGAGCACGCGCTTGGCGACCACGTTGAGGTTGATCTCGCTCGTGCCGCCCTCAATCGAGTTGCCTTTCGAGCGCAGCCAGCCACGCGTGACCATCTTGGCCCCCTTGTCAAAGCCTTCGCCTTCCCAGCCGAGGCCTTCCGTGCCGAGCGCTTCAATCATCAGCTCATGCTTGTCCTGGTTCATCTTCGCCGCGGCGTATTTGATGATCGAGGCCGTGTGACCGACTTCCTGGCCGGCTTTCGCCTGCTCCTGGCTGCGGCGCACCGTCAGGCCGAACGCTTTTGTGTACATCTGGTGGTCCGCGATGCGGCCGCGCAGGTCACCATCGAGCAGCTTGCCGTCGCTATCGGTCCCGACATGGATCTTGGCATATTCCTCAAGCTCCAGCATGCCGGAGCCGCGCGCCGCGCCAAAGCCGCTGGCGGAAATCGAGGAGCGCTCGAATTGCAGCAGGCGCTTGGCAATTTTCCAGCCGCCATTCACCTCGCCGACGAGCTGGTCCTTCGGCACTTTCACATCATTGAAGAAGGTCTCGCAGAACGGCGAGGAGCCTGAGATCAGCTTGATCGGCCGCGTCTCGACGCCTTCGCTCGCCATGTCGAACAGGATGAAGCTGATACCTTCATGTTTGACCGTATTGTCGGTGCGCACCAGGCAGAAGATCCAGTCGGCCTGGTCGGCATAGGACGTCCACACCTTCTGGCCGTTGATCAGGTAATGGTCGCCCTTGTCCTCACACTTGGTCTGCAGGCCGGCAAGGTCAGACCCTGCGCCCGGCTCCGAATAGCCCTGGCACCAGCGCGTGCGGCCATGGATGATGTCCGGGATGAAGCGCTTCTTCTGCTCTTCATTGCCAAACTCCAGAAGCGCCGGACCGAACATCCAGAGGCCGAAGGAGTGCAGCGGGATGCGCGCTTTGATCCGCGACAGCTCCTGGTTCAGCACCTTCACCTGTTCGCGGTCGAGCCCGCCGCCGCCATATTCCTTGGGCCAGTGCGGCGCGGTCCAGCCGCGCTCTGCCATGCGCTCAAGCCAGACCTTTGAGTCCGGATTCTTGAATTTCTCGCGGCGCCCGCCCCAGACAACTTCGTCCTCAGGTTGCGGCGTGCGCATGGATTGCGGGCAATTTTCTTCGAGCCAGTCACGAACTTCCTGACGGAAGGTTTCGAGATCGGACGGTGCGTCATAAGGCATTGTTTCAGTCTCCTCCGGGCCTGCTTTTGTCGGCTTGTGATAGCACACTAGCGCGCAGGGATCGCTGCGGCCAAGCCTAACTTTGCGTCATATCACAGCGCAAAAGGCACATCAGTATAGCCAGTTTTCACCAAGTCGGCCTCAGCGGCCGAAACGACCGAAGAAACTGTGCTCCGGACCGGTCTCGAAGCCTGCCACATTGAACAGGTGCACAACCGCAATGAAGATGCCGAGTACGCAGAACACCATGATCAGCCCCCAGGGCAGCTGGTGCGGCCGGCCATCCTTGCGTTCGCGCTTGCCCAGCTTGGTGTTTGCCAGGACAATCAGCGCTCCGAACAGGAGGATGGCGAGGACAGGGAAGATCCAGGCGGCCATGCAGACACGTGCTCCAGGGGTTCAGGCTGATGCGGTGTCTTTGCCCAGAATGACGGACGGACCGCAAGCCCGAAGACCGCCCTGACTGCAGCCAGCGTATGGAGCGGCCAGTAAAGTGGCCGTGTCACGAGCGCCATGAAGCGCGAAACGGACCAGCGCCCCGGCGCCGCCAGGTCCGCAAGCAGCGCGCAGACATACCCCGTTCCGAACAGGCCGAGGCTGTATGGGTCGGGGCTTAGTTCCGGAACGACAAGCCCCAGCACGACAATCAGCGTCATCGGCCCATGAAGCAGGGCGCTGAGCAGCGCTCCACCCAGCATGAGGTTGAGCGTAATCCAGCGCAGGAGGCCAAGCTCGGACATGAGCCGCACCGGATTGCGCATCACGACGATCAGGGTCTGCATGAACCCCTTGATCCAGCGGCTGCGCTGGCCAAGCCAGGCCGGGAACCGGGTTGGCCCCTGCTCATGGGTCGGGCTATGGATGAATGCTGTCCGGCCACCCATCCGGGCGATGCGCAGGCCAAGATCGGCATCCTCCGTGACATTCCACGCATCCCACGCCCCCATGGCGATCAGGTCCCTGCGGCGAAAATGATTGCTCGTCCCGCCCAGCATGACCGGGTGCCAGATCTTCGCGACCGCCGGAACGAAAAGGCCGAACTGGACGGCATATTCCAGTGCCCAGTGAGCCGCGAGGAACCCGGCCGACGGATTGGTCGATACCAGCGGCGCCTGCACGCAGATCGCCTGCGGCCCATGCCGGTCGAAAGCCCGCAGCGCGTCTTTCAGCTGCCCCGGGTCCGGCCGGTCTTCGGCATCATAGATCGTGACAAACTCGCCCGTCGCGAAGGCCAGCCCATAGTTCAGCGCACGCGGCTTGGTCATCGGATCGCCTGCGGGTACCGTCAGCACGCGTGCGCCATCCGGCAGCGCAGACCGAAGCGCTGCTTCTCTCGTGTCATGGTCGTCGGCCTCGACCAGAAGGATGATGTCGAGCTTGTGCCGGGGCCAGTCGAGCGCTGACAGGTTGCGCGCAAGCTGATCGACCATGGCGGCTTCATGGCGCAGCGCGACCAGCACCGAATAGACAGGCAAGTCATCTCGCAATGCATCTGGCAGGGTCGCTTTGCGCGAAAACCGCAGCCAAACCCCCATGAGGGTGAGGATAAACCGCCAGAAGATGACCATGGCGAATACCGCATAGGCAAACACCCAGAAGGCCGTCAGCGTCAGATCGGCCTGCCAAATGGCGCCCGCCAGAAGGGCCACCACTAGGAAGAGCGCGATCATGGCTTGAAGAGGCGTAAACAGCTTTTCGGCGCTGAGCGAAGGTGGCAGGATCATTGACTGCGACAGCGCTTCGCGAACTGTGCCAGGCGGCACCTCGGGTTCAGGCACAGCCTCCGGCACAAAGCCTGGCCTCAATCGAACGACGTTCGACCGGTCTTCACGTCCCAACCCCATAGTGTCGAATGGAAACCAGAGAGATAATTATTTCAAGTTTTTTGCTCTCAACGAGAGAGAAATTCGCCAAGACTGTGACCACTTTGCCATGCCGCCTCCACGCGCGGCGCAATTCGCCAGTCCCCTACTGCACCAATGGAGGCGTTGGCGTCCCACCCAAAGGCTTCGCCGACGCCTGATTCCACCTTGGCCAGCAGCCAGCGATGGGCAGCTGAATACACCGGCGAGGGCGCGCCAATTAGCTCGATGAAGGCGCGCGCCAGCAGGTCTGCCGCCTCCTGCGGTGCCAGATCAAGACTGGCCGTCGCCCACTCGGGCGTCGCATGCAGCACCCAGGTTTCAGCGTTGCCGCGCCCCGGCTTGGAGCCGTCGCGGGCGACCCAGGCGAGAGGTCCCTGCCTCACACTGGCACCGTCCCAGTCAACGCCCACATCCCCCTCAAACGCCAGCATCGCGGCCCAGCAGGGGGCCGAACGGACGCCGCTTGCCTCACTTGCCAGGCGAGGGCTCACCGGCTCCAGCAGGCTCGCCGCCTGTTCCGCCGGAATGGCGCAGACCACCGCATCGAACGGGCCATCGCGCCCGCCCCCCCCAAGAACCAGCGTCTTCACAGCCCCATCGGTCTCGATTGCCATCACACGCGAAGACCAATGGACCTTGTGGGTCTCGGCCATGGCCTTGATGAGCGCGTTCATCGAAGGCGTTCCTACAAACATCTCATCCTCAAGGGATCGCTCGGCGAACGTCCAGCGTCCCTCCGCAGTCTCTGCGGTCACGAGGCGCGGTGACCATTGTGCGATCGCCCCGGCATCCATCAGCGGCTTGAGACGCGTCCGGAACGCTTCGCTTCGCACCGTGAAATACTGCGCCCCATGATCCCATCGGCACTCGCCGGAGGGCGTCTGTGCGCGGCGGGTCGACATCCGGCCACCCGCGCCGCGCCCCTTGTCATGGAGAACAATGTCATGGCCGGCACGGCTCAGCTCGTCGGCCGCCGCCAGTCCGGCAATTCCCGCTCCAATGATCGCGATCTTCATGCAAGGGCCCTCTTCGCCGCCTCAGTGTGCACCTAGTCCATAGGCCAATCTGGCAAAGCGCGGGGCGCAAATTAAATACAGCCACCGGTCCTGCACTTTCCGGAAAGACCAGCGTCATGTCCCGCGCCACAAGAAAGACCACCGGTTCGAACCGGAAGGCCAGTCTGCCGGGCAAGACCTGCCCAGTCTGCCAGCGACCTTTTGCCTGGAGAAAGAAGTGGGACCGCGTCTGGGATGAAGTGAAATACTGTTCCGAACGGTGCCGAAGAGCATCCCGGAGCGGCTGAGTCGCCATTCTTATCGAAAAACAACAAATATATCGCCTTGATTTTATTGAATTTCATTGTTTTTCGCAAAATTCTTATTGCTTTTCGATAATATCATCCCTAATTTCAATTCATCGGCGGCGCGGATAGGCCAAGCCCCGAAAAACCAGAGACCGGCAACAAGACCGGAAACATGCAACGAAGGAGTAATTTAGATGCAACCGCTCGCCTCCCAGAGCTCCACCGCCGCAGCCAGCCACGCTTCGGCCCTGTCCACGGCACCGATGGTCGAGACCATCGCGACCGCTCCCGGCGGTCAGGTCGCCAACGACAACACGGCAGCCTGGAAACCCAGCCTGCTCGTCCTTCGCCGGCGCAGACTGAGCCGGCGTGCGAACCGCAGCTAAGGAGAGTGGAAGAGCCGGACAACTCCTTGCGCCGGTCCGGCCTTCCCTGACAGAGCCGCCCTGCCCCGCCCGGCAGGGCGGTTCAACCTTGTGGGCTAGGCAAGCGTTTTCGGCCTGACAAAGTCCACCAGCCTGAAATGAACCGGCACATAAGGTCCATCATCCTCACTCTCGAAGAGGGCCGCTGCCCCCGTCGGGAATTTCTCGGCGAGCTTCATCGCTGCGCGGTGATTTTCGCTTCCTGCCTGCGAAAGGATAAATCCCGCCAGTTCGTGCAGGCCCGGATTGTGCCCGACGAGGATCACGCACCCATAGTCTTCTGCGACTTTCTTGATGAGCGCTTCCATGGCCGGAATGCCCGCGAGATAGAGGTCATCCGAAACCGTTGAGCGACATTCGGGGACATGTCTGGCAAGGTGCCTCCACGTCTCCCGCGTCCGCCGTGCCGATGAAACGAGCGCATGGTCCGGCTGCCAGCCCGTATCGCTTAGAAAGCTTGCAACAAGTTCTGCATCTTGATGCCCCCGCTCAGTCAGCATCCGGTCGCGATCCTTGATGCCCTCATTCCAGGGTTCGGTCTTCGCATGGCGCATGAGTATGAGGCGTTTCATGCGTCAGTCAGGCTCCGCAGGACCTTAGTAAAATTAAACACCTGAATAAGCCCCTCGAGCTTGCCGCTGCACAGGGCGCGGCCCATCTTCCGCCGCAAGATAACGCAATTGATGGAGATTTCCATGAGCCTTTTGCTCGGTGATACCGCGCCGGATTTCGACGCAGAAACAACGCAAGGCAAGATAAGCTTTCACGACTGGGCCGGCGATGACTGGGTTGTGTTCTTCTCACACCCGGCTGACTTCACCCCGGTCTGCACCACCGAACTCGGCTTTACAGCCAAACTGAAGGATGAGCTGGCCGCGCGCGGTGCCAAGGCGCTCGTCATCTCGGTTGACTCCGTTGAGGACCACAAGAAGTGGATCGAGGACATTGAGGAAACGCAGGGCGCGAGCGTCTCTTTCCCGATCATCGCTGACACCGAAAAGAAAATTGCGACCCTGTATAACATGATCCACCCGAAAGCCGACCCCAAGGTGACGGTGCGCGCGGTCTATGTGATTGACCCGAACAAGAAGATCCGGGCGTCCATCATCTACCCGCCGAGCGCCGGTCGGAACTTCAATGAAATCCTGCGCCTCATTGACTCCATGCAGCTCACCGACGGCTACAAGGTCGCAACCCCCGTCAACTGGCAGCAGGGCGAGGATGTCATCATCGTGCCAAGCGTTTCGGATGAAGATGCCGACAAGCTCTTCCCGAAGGGTTACACCACGGTGAAACCATACCTGCGTGTTACGCCTCAGCCGAACAAGTAGGCAAGCAGGCCTCACGCCAATAAAAGAAGCCGCGTCGGATCGCTCCGCGCGGCTTTTCTTTTGTGCTCACCATTCCCGCCTAATTCGTCAGCAGCTTCAGCAGCCTGGCACCGCGGCTCTTGCGTTTGCGCCGTGTCTTCAGGCCAAGACGCTCACGCACCGATTGCGGCTTGCCGTGGATCGCGCGCAGCAGGTCCAGCCGCTTCATCGCGGCTGATTTTCTGGATTTCCGGATCGTGAGAGCGATGGTTCACCTCGTCAGGTTGCGGGTCCACCCTAGCACAGATGCGCCTATGTCCGAAGGCCATCGCCTGTGATTGGCGGGGCGCGACGTGTCAGCTGGCTGGCATCATGATCTTGCCATTTACCAGGTCGGAATAATCCGTCACAAGCGCTTCGGTCACTTCGCCCGGCTTGTAGTCCACGTCTCCGATGGAGCGCACAGGCGTCAGCTCAGCCGCCGTTCCGGTGATGAAGCATTCGGAGAAGGTCGACAGCTCTTCCGGCAGAATGGTGCGTTCGACGATCTCTATCTGGCGGGCCTCGGCGAGCTTGATCGCCGTCTGCCGCGTGATCCCGTTCAGGAAGCAGTCCGGTGTTGGCGTATGCAGCGCGCCATCGCGCAGGAAAAAGATATTCGCGCCGGTCGCCTCTGCCACATGTCCGCGCCAGTCGAGCATGAGCGCATCGGCGAATCCCTCGCGCTCAGCTGCGTGCTTGGACAGCGTACAGATCATGTAGAGACCTGCCGCCTTGGCTTCGCAGGGTGCAGTCTTCGGATCAGGCCGACGCCATTTGGCATGCGTCATCGCAATGCCCTTCATCTTGTCGGCGAAATAGTCGCCCCAGTGCCAGACCGCGACAGCGAGGTGGATCGTATTGTTCTGCGCCGAAACACCCATCATTTCCGATCCGCGCCAGGCAATCGCGCGCACATAGGCACTGTCCAGGCCGGACCGGGCCAGTGTCTCGACCTTCGCTGCCTCGATTTCATCAACCGTGAACGGAATATCGAATCCAAGAATCTGCGCCGATTTATGCAGGCGTTCGGAGTGACGGCGCGACTCGAAAATCTTGCCACCATAAGCGCGTTCGCCCTCGAACACGGCGGACGCATAATGCAGGCCGTGCGTCAGCACATGTACTTTCGCCTCACGCCAGTCAACGAATTCGCCATCCATCCAGATAACGCCGTCGCGGTCGTGATACGCTTGAGCTGCCATGATTTTCTACGTCCTTGCTTGAACTTCGTACTGAAAACCGCTCCATTCTCAGACTGTGGCATCCGAAGTCAACCAGAAGCCGGGCGAAACGGGGCGGGTAGATCCGCGACTCTTTCTCAGGGAGGAAGAGCTCGATAATGGTATCGCCTTGTTGCTTGCAAGCGAAAGAACAATTGCAGAGGCGCTTCGTCGCGCCCAGAAGCAGACCGGACTCAACATGCCGGCCCTGAAACTGATGATGACAATCCGCTTCCAGCCTGACCGGACAGTGACCGAACTACGCCAGCTGACCGGTGCGACCACCCCTACGCTCGCCCGCCTCCTCGGCGAACTCGACAAGCGTGACCTCGTGCACAAGAAACAGGGTGGACGCGATGCCCGCCGACGTCGCCTGACCCTGACCGGGAAAGGCGAAGACCTGATCGCGCCGATTGTGACCGACCTTCGATCCTCCCTGCGCGAAGCCTATCGCGAAGCCGGCGCAATCGCCGTCGCCGGAAGCCGTGCCGTCCTGGATGCCCTTACCCGATGAAGGAAGCCCCTCACATCCTCGTTGTTGATGATGACGACCGCATCCGGACGCTGCTGAAGCAGTATCTCACCAGCCAGGGCTATCGTGTGACGGCCGCGGCCCATGCGGCGAGCGCCCGCAAGCTGCTCACCACACTCGATTTCGATCTCGCCATCCTCGACATCATGATGCCGGGCGAGACCGGGCTCGACCTGCTCGAAAGCCTGCGCCGGAAGGGCGTCAATAGCCCGGTCCTCCTGCTCACCGCGCGCGGCAACACGTCGGATCGCATCGAAGGCCTCAAGCGCGGCGCCGATGATTATCTCGCCAAGCCGTTCGAGCCGGAAGAACTTTCCCTGCGCGTTGCCGCCATCCTGCGCCGCACGCATGTCGAGGAAACGCCAGAGGAAATCGAGATGTCCGGCCTCGTCTTCAATCCGAAACGCGGCGAACTTTTCGAAGGCGACAAGCGCGTGCGCCTTACCGAGGCCGAATTGCAGCTTCTCTCATCGCTCGCCTTCCGGGCTGGCGAACCTGTCAGCCGCGAGGAACTCGCCTCCAATTCGCCGGGCAGTACCGAACGCTCAATAGACGTGCAGGTCACCCGCCTTCGCCGCAAGATCGAGCCAGACCCGAAACAGCCCATCCACATTCAGACCGTCCGCGGCATCGGCTACCGGCTCATGCCTGACTGATCCGCAATGGCGAAGCGTTTCCACATCCGTCTCCGGGACATCACGCCGCGCGGACTTTATCCGCGCTCGGTGCTGATGGTCGTGCTGCCGATGATCCTGCTTCTCTCGGCGGTGACCTATATCTTCTATGACAGCCACTGGCGTCACACGTCGCGCAAGCTCAGCCAGACCATCTCATCGGAAATCCAGTTCATGGTCGAGCTGCGCCGTCAGTATCCCGACCAGTTCGACGCCCTGCGCGACGAGGCCAGCCGCTCCATGCAGCTCGATGCTACGGTGCTTGAGAACTCCAGGATCCCGACCGAACAGAAACGTCTCTTTTTCTCGGCGCTGGACGACATCTTCTCCCGTGAACTCGACGTATCGCTCGACCAGCCCTTCTGGTTCGACATTTCCGGCTATGGCGAGAAAGTCGAAATCCAGGTCCAGGACGGTTCGGACGTCATCCGTTTCATGGCCGAACGCGACCGGACCTTCTCGACCACCGGGCACATCTTCATCGTCTGGGTCATCGGCGCATCGGGCATCCTGATCGCTCTGGCGCTCGGCTTCCTGCGCAACCAGGTCCGCTCCATCCTGAAGCTGACCGAGGCCGCAAAAGCCTATGGCCGCGGCCGCGATGCGGATAATTACCGCCCGTCCGGCGCAACGGAGATCCGCGATGCTGCCCGCGCCGTGATGGACATGCGCACCCGCCTCACCACCTTTGCCGAACAACGCACAACCATGCTCGCCGGCATCAGCCACGATTTGCGCACGCCGCTTACCCGTCTCAAGCTCCAGCTCGCCATGATGGAAGAGACTGACGACATTCGCGCCGCCCGCGAGGATCTGCGCCAAATGGGAGCGATGCTGGATGAATATCTCGCCTTTGCAAGCGGGGTGGAGGGCGAAGCCCCCACGGAAATGCGCTTTGACACGCTGGTCGCCGACACGGTGGCTGCGCTCGGCGGCCAGGCCACCATCCGCAAGGCTGACGCCGTCAGCATTATCGCCCGTGAGGGCCTCATCCGCCGTGCCGTGACCAATCTCATCTCTAATGCGCAGGGCTTTGGTGACCGTGTCGAGATCGATATCATCGAAGGCCCGCACATGGCTGAGCTTGTCATAGATGATGACGGGCCAGGCATTCCCCCGGACGAGCGCGAAGAGGCCTTCCGCCCTTTCCACCGGCTCGACGCGTCGCGTAACCAGAACGTTCCCGGCACCGGGCTCGGCCTTTCCATCGCTCGCGACACTGCCCGCCAGCATGGCGGCGACATCCGCCTCGAAGACAGCCCACTTGGTGGTTTGAGGGTACGGCTCAGACTGCCAATTTAAGATGACAGATCAGGTGTGCGTCTCGCTCGATGAGCGCCAGCTCATCAGAGCGCCCATCTCCTGCGGTTTCAACGCATCGCCTATGGCAAAGTTTGGAACTGGGCTCTCAGATCACCTGACGGTGATCGAGAGTGACGCGAGACTGCAATTGAGGAATGCTTTTTAAAAGCCCACCGGCGCAGCCAGCCCCGGTGCGCTGAGGCAGATCACCTTGAACCGCCGCCCCATCTCGGCCGGATCGACCAGCCGGGTCACACCCTTGTAGATCTCTTCGGCCCGCCCCTGATTGGCCCTTATCAGCGCATGCATTCGCGCTTCAACGCCCAGCCCCATCAGGAACGGTCCCTGCTCGACCGGCCCATGCACGCTGAGGCCTGCCTTCTCCGCCAGTCGCCGCAACCGCCCGAAATCGACATCGACGGTAAGGTCACTGCTGCCCGGCAGCGCGAGCGGCCCGACCTGAAGACCGCGCTGAAACGCCCGCAACGTGTCGCCCGGTGCGCCTTCGGACACGCCATAGTCGATGAACAGGGCCCGCCCCGGCACAACCGAAAAGGCATCCTTCAGCACATCGACAAGCGTTTCCAGTGCCGGCTGCACCTCGAAGGATGTCGCCCCGTCGCGCATCTCGAAAGCTGGCGCATTCGCCTTGTCGGTCGCAATGCCAATCGCAAGGTCGCCCTGGTCATCAAGGCCGACCACCTTCTCATGCCAGTCACCGTCCGACTGCACGAACTGGCGCGCCGGCAGGCAGTCCAGCCATTCATTCGCGATGAGGATGAAAGGCGCCTCACCAATCGACTGGAACGCGCCCAGAAAACTGGGATGAAGATCCGACAGCCGTTCCTTCTGCGCCGCCGAATAGACCGGGCTCGCCTCATTGATGGCGACATCGAACCCCTGCCCGCCATTGGCCTGACGCACCGCCCGCATCATATCGTCCATCATCGTGCCGCGGCCAGCGCCTGCTTCAACCAGTGAAAAACGCTCCGGCGAGCCAAGCGCTTGCCATTCATGCAGCGCCCAGAGGCCCAGCATCTCACCGAAGACCTGGCTGATTTCAGGCGCTGTGATGAAATCCCGACCGATCCCCGGACGTGTCGCATAGTAGCCGTGTTCCGGGTCGTGCAGGCAGGCATTCATATAAGCCGAGACCGGCATCGGACCGCCTGCCCGGATCAGGGATTTCAGCTTGCTCGCAAGGCGCGTCATGCCCCCGCAGTGCTGACTGGCGGCTTGCGCAGCGCATTCCAGACAAGGAAAGCGCCACCGATCCACATCGGAAGCGACAGGAGCTGGCCCATGGTCAGCCAGTCCGGCATCACGCCCCAGGTAAAGCTGTCAGGCTCGCGGAACTGTTCGGAGATGGTCCGGCCGGCACCATAGAACAGCAGGAACAGCCCCGCTGCGAGGCCCGGACGTTTCAATAGGCCGAACTTCCAGACGAGGACTGAAATCACGATAGCAGGGACGAGGCCTTCCAGCGTCGCCTCATAAAGCTGGCTCGGATGGCGCGGCATCTCATTGCCGGTATAGACCCACGCATTGGCGTTCCAGTCATAGGCCGATGGCGTGCCGCCAGCATTGCCTTCTGGGAACACCATGCCGACCGACGCGTCCGTATGGCGGCCATAAAGCTCGGCATTGATGAAGTTCGCGCAGCGGCCAAGGAACAGGCCAATCGGCGTCACGACACCGGCAATGTCGCCAATCGACATCAGCTTCACACCGCGCTGCTTGGCGACCAGCAGGATCGCAATCGTCACGCCCAGAAGCCCGCCATGGAAGGACATGCCGCCTTCCCAGATACGCAGCAGGCTCATCGGGTCGCGCTGCACGCTGTCGAACTGGAAGGGCAGCTGGTAAAACAGGATATAGCCGATCCGCCCGCCGAGGATCACGCCCAGCGTTGCGTAGAACAGCAGGTCGTCAATATCGTCCTTGGTGGCCGGGCTCGTGCCGCCCCACAGCTTCGGACGCGCCGCAAGCGCCAGCGCATAGCGCCAGCCAATCACCAGGCCGGCAATATAGGCCAGCGCATACCAGCGGATGGGAAAGCTGCCGAGGCCGGCAAAGCCCAGATCGATCTCGATCAGCGCCGGGCTGAACTCCGGAAAGCTGAGCGCGCTCGTCATCAGTGCGTACATTCGTCGTCTTTCCCCTTGAAGCGACCTGTCCTATGTCGAAGGCCACTGACTAGTCAGCCTCACATTCTGCGGCAAGGAGTAACCACATGGCCGGAACAAATCCAATGCTAGATGACCTTGCAGGCCTGATGACGGGCGCAATGGGCGCCGCACGCGCAGCTGGAGATGAAGCAAAAACCGCCATGCAGGCCCGCGTCCGCTCCATGATCGCCGACATGGATCTTGCCGAACGCGACGAAGTCGAAGCCCTGAAGGCCATCGCCCTCAAGGCACTTGAGCAGGTCGAGGCGCTGGAGAAACGCGTCGAGGCGCTGGAAAAAAGGAAAGGCTAGCTAGCGCCGAAGATATTCGCGCAGCGCAGCGCCATAATCGCGGTTTGCGAGTCCGGCAAACGGCTCAGCGGATATGCACTCCTCCAGCACGAGAGCGTCCTCGGACTCGACCGCGACAGAATGCATGGAGCATCCCCTGGTCGAGACCAGCGTCACTTCTCCGGTAAGCTTTCCCTTCCTGAACCTTGACCGGCTCTTGCTCACGGGCAGGAAATCCCACTCCGGTTCGATGGAGACCTGACACAGAAAAGCATGCGCCGACTGCGACCATTTTCCCTTGTTGAAGGGCGAAAACTCGCACGCGTTCGAAAGCCATCGCCGCACATCGTCCTGGAGCGGCATGGCAGACGAGAACTGCAGGCCCCAGAGATCAATCTGGCCGCGTTGGCCGAGCTTGCGCTTGACCTGGAAATGGGTCTGGTCACGCAACTTCATGAGCAGGTCGCAGCACCCCTTCCTGAAGATATATGTGTCCGTCCGCCGGCTATCGTCGACCCGGTCCCAGCTCGCAAAGAACTTCGTCATCTCATCTGTCTGGCAATTGTTCGGCCAGCATCGAAACTCGTAGCGGCTTTCCATCGGCTCATGCCATGCTCCGGGAGGGGGCGTGTCCGTTCGGCGCTGAAGCTCAATGGCTTCCGGAAAAGCATACGACACAGGCATTTCGGCAGCCGAACCAGACATGTTGGGCATCGACAAAACTCCACTTCAAGCAATCGGACCACCGGTTCTCCAAACTGGCTCACCTGCCACAGGTTCCCGCCATCCGGTGCAAAAGCGTCAATTATTTTGCCCGGCAAGGCTGACACTCTTGATCAGGGCGAACACCTCCTGGCCGACCACCAGGTCGAGGTCGCGAAGAGCGGCCCTCGTGATGCGGGATTTCAGCGTCCCGGTTCCCGGCAACACGCTGAGATCAACCTCGACCCCGCCCGCCTCAGGAGACAGGGCAGTGATCCTGACCGGCAGGATGTTTCGGATGCTGAGCCCCGTCGGACGCGTCAAGGCAATCGAGACATCCCGGGCATCCACGAACAATCGTACGACGGAATTTTCTGCGAGACTTTCATTCAGGGGCAGGTGCAAGGCCTGTCCTTTCAGATCGACCTGCGTCACCCCGAGGCCGGGATCGTGAGACCTGACCACAGCCTCAACAACGCTGCCCTGCCGCGCGCCGTCGGTGAGCGGGGCAAGGTCGAGCATGTTCAGCACGTCACCAATCGGCCCATGCGCTGTCACATTGCCCCCCTGCAGCACCAGCACGCGATCGGCGAGTGCGGTGACCTCTTCGATGTCGTGGCTGACAAAAAGCGCCGGAATTCCAAAGCGCTCCGGCAAGTCTCTCAGATAGGGCAGAAGCTCCCGCCGGGCCGCACGGTCAAGCCCAGATAGCGGCTCATCCAGCAACAGCAGACGCGGGCGCGAAACTATGGCCCGCGCCAGCGCAACCCGGCGCGTCTCGCCGCCTGAAAGGCCTTCAACCGGGCGTTTCAGAAGCGGTGTGATCCCCGTCGCCTCGACCACATCGCCGACGGATATCCCGTTTCCATCCTTGCGGCTGCGCCGGTCGGCATAGTCCAGGTTGCCCTCTACGCTCAGATGCTGGAACAGCCGTCCATCCTGGAACACAAGACCAACCCTGCGGTGCTGAGGCTTCACGAGCGTCCTGCCATCGCGCGCCCAGTCCTGATCACCGAGCCGCACGCCGCCTTCCTCCGGCACGTCGAGCCCGGCGATACAGCGCAGCAGGGTCGTCTTGCCGCTGCCGCTCGGCCCGAACACCGCCGTGACACCCTCGAGCGCAATGGCCTCCGCAACCCGCAGGTCAAACCCCTTTCGTCTCAGGCGAAAGTGGCAGGAGAGCAGCTCAGCCGACACGGACAGCATGCCTCCGGTTCAGCGCGTAGACCGCGAACAGCACCACAAAGGAAAAGATGAGCAGGCCCGCCGACAGGATATGAGCCTCGCCATAACTGACCGATTCAACATGCTCATAAACGGCAATCGACACGACGCGCGTGCGGTCCGGAATATTGCCGCCCACCATCAGCACCACACCAAATTCGCCAATCGTGTGCGCGAAGGTGAGCACACAGGCCGTTATCACGCCGCGCCGGGACGCTGGCAGCATCACCGACCGGAAGGCATCCAGCTTCGACGCGCGCAGCATTGCCGCTGCCTCCATCGGCCCTCGCCCGACAGCCTCAAATGCAGACTGCAGCGGCTGCACCATGAATGGCAGCGAATAGAGGATCGACGCAACGACCAGTCCGGAGAATGAAAAGACCAGCGTATCGCCCATGACAGATACCCAGAAACTGCCGATTGGCGCGGTTGGGTTCATCGCGATCAGCAGGTAGAAGCCGATCACGGTCGGCGGCAGGACCAGCGGCAAGGCCGTCACCGCCTCCACCACCGGCTTCAGCCGCGAGCGCGTCATTGCCAGCCAGTAGGCCAGCGGCAGGGCCAGCACGAACAGGATGACCGTCGTAACCAGCGCCAATTGCAGGCTGAGAAGGACTGGGCCGAAATCCACCATCATTCGGGCACGCGGTAATCGTGCCGCTCAATGATGTCATGCCCTTCGCTCGAACGAAGAAAGGCGATGAAAGCTCGAGCCGCGTCGTTCTCGGCCGCCCGCTGGAGCAGCACACCATCCTGCAGAATCGGGTCATGCAGCTCTGCCGGCACCGCCAGGCTCCAGCCGATACTCCCGGCCGTAGTAATCTGCGACTGCGCAACAAAGCCGAACTCGGCACTGCCCGTGCTGACCAGCGCAAACACCTGCCCGATATTGGCACCGCGCACGATTCTGTCTTCGAGAAGTTCGATCAGGCCGAGGGTTTCCAGAGCCTGCATCGCAGCAGCGCCATAAGGGGCAAGGTCGGGATTGGCGATGGCGAGGCTCTGAAACCGGCTCTCAAGCAGCACGGCGGCGATGTCGCTATCGTCCCTCGGGACATTCTCGATATTTGCCGTCCAGAGCGCCAGCGCCCCAACAGCATAGGTGAACCGGCTGCCATCAACGATCAGCCCGGCCTCTTCCAGCATCAGAGGGCGCGTGACATCGGCGGCGAGAAACACATCGAAAGGCGCGCCATTCGTGATCTGCGCATAGAGCTGCCCGGTCGCCCCCGACACGATATCCACATCAAAATCGTATGCGGCCTCGAACGCCTCTTCGAGCAGGTCGGCTGTTGCGGTGAAGTTGGACGCCACTGCAATGAGGGCATCCGGTTTGCTGGAGACAAAGCCACAGGATGTGAGGGCCAGGGCCAGAACCGGCCAACTCAAACGCAAACGCATCTTCATGATCTGTCGTTCCTCGCCCAGACCGCGGCACGATCCTGTCCAGCTTATCCTGCAACGATTAAGCCCTTAACTGCGATCTGTGTTTGCGCCAAGCCTGCCTACATGCGAGGCAGCGGGACCAGCCGTCCACAACTCTTGGGGGAAGAGCGGTTGCAGGGACGCGCCCCCGTGTTACCGTCCCGATTGGTGACAAGCCGTCACGCCGATTCGGAGGACCAAGCCGATGAGCCTCAACCTCGAACAGTCAACAGAGAATATTGCAGATCCTCTGGATCTCGTCGAAGCATGTCTCGAAAGCGCAGGATGGGAACATCAGCGCGATGAGGATGCTGCCATCCAGTGCATTGCCCAGAGCCGCTGGGGCGAGATGGGCGCGCTTTTCGCCGCCCGCCGTGAGCCACCGGCCTTGCACTTCACGCTGACGCTCGACCTCAAGCCGACCGCTGCCCGCCAGCAGGCGATCTCCAAGCTCGTCCTGATGGCGAATGAGCGCCTCTGGCTCGGCCATTTCGACTACTGGATCGAAGACAGTGTCCTGCTGTTCCGCCACACGCTGCCGCTGCTTGACCGCGATGAGGCAGAACCCGGAGAAATTCGCGCCGTGCTTGCAGCAGCGACCGATGCCGTGAACATGTTCGTCCCGGCCTTCAACTTCGTGATCTGGGCCGGCAAGTCACCGGAAGAAGCGATCGACGCGGCGCTCTTCGAAACAGACGGCGAAGCCTGACAATTGATGACGCGCCCTGATGCCGGACTGACCCTCGTCGGCGGCGGGCGGATGGGATCTGCTCTTGCGGGAGGGTGGATACAATCGGGCTATGAAGGCCAGATTGCCGTTCACGATCCAAAGCCCTCCGATCAGCTGAAAGCTTGGGAAGCGAACGGCAAGATCAGGCTCAATCCGGCTCCGTCGCCTGCTGCAACGCTCGTCGTCGCCGTAAAGCCGCAAGTCTTCGGCACCATCAGTGATGAACTCAAAGCCTTCGTCGGGCCAGACACGCTCGTCCTCTCCATCATGGCCGGCATCACGCTGGATGGGCTGGCCACCGGCCTCGGCACGCCCCGCGTCGCCCGCGCCATGCCGAATACGCCGGGCCTCATCGGCAAGGGCATGACGCTCCTCTGCCTGCCGCAGACGGCATCTGCAGACGATGCGAACGCATTGCACAAGCTCCTGTCCCCGCTCGGCGATGTTGAGGGCCCGATCACCGAAGACAAGATATCAGCGGCGACCGCGATCTCCGGCTGCGGCCCGGCTTACGGCTTCCTCCTCGCAGAAGTCATGGCAGCGGCAGGCGTCGCGCATGGCCTCGACGCTGACATGGCACTTCGCCTGGCCCGAAAAACCGTTGAAGGGGCCGGCGCGCTGATGATGTCCTCAGATGAGCCGCCATCCACGCTCCGCGAGAATGTCACCTCACCCGGCGGCGTGACAAAGGCCGCACTCGACGTCTTGATGCGGGACGGTGCGATGCCATCTCTAATGGAAGAGGCCGTTGCAGCCGCAGTCAGACGGGACCGTGAGCTCTCCGGCGAATAGCCAGGGAGTGCCCCATGAGCGACACCAACAAGCAGATTCTCGAAAAAGGCGTCCGCGCCGCCCTTGAGCTTGCCGCCGGGACGGACTGGAGCGAGCTGACCCTCGCCGCCATCGCCGACAAGGCCGAGCTGAAGCTCGAAGACTTTCACACAGTCGGTGACAAGGACACGATTGCGGACGCAGTCGAAGCCTATTTCGACAAGGCGATGAGCGAAGGCTCATTCGACGCCGATGAGACCCCGCGCACCCGCCTGTTCGATGTCATCATGATGCGCTTCGAGGCGATGGAGGCGCATCGCCCGGCCCTTCTCTCCCTGATGAAATGGCGCCAGACCCAGCCTCTCCGCATGATCGCCTTGCTGGCCAGCCGCCAGGCGTCCGCCGAATGGGCAATGGTCTGTTCCGGCCTCGACAAAAAGGGCGACCTGCCAAAGCCGCTCCGCTCCACCGCAATCGCTTGGGCCATCGCGCAGGCCGAACGTGCCTGGCGCAGGGAAGACAGCGCCGACATGTCACGCACCATGGCGAAACTTGACGGCGAACTTCGCAAGATGGAAGAGCGCGCCGACTGGATCCGCAAACCCTTCGCAAGGCGCAAATCCGCTGCGCCGGAAGCCGAAGACGCCCCTTCCGGCGCATGATGCAGAAAGACAACACGCAGGCGGCAAATTCTCACGAACGCGCTGTTTTCCACCTGCGCGATTGCCCGCCTCAACTCCAGCTTTAATCGGCGGTTGGCTGTCAGAAATATTTGTCGTTTCCGTCACAAATCCTGTGCCTGACTCTGGATAGGACGCCCCCGATCTTACCGAGGGGGTATCCTAATGTTCAGACAATCACTGCTGCTTTCCAGCGCCATCCTGCTCGCCGGCCAGCACGCCTCCGCGCAGGACAATCAGCCCGCATCCGAAGACGAATTCAAGCTCGACAAGGTCGTTGTCGAGGGCACTCTGCTCTCGCGTCAGCGCGGCCTTGAGGACAAGCGCGACGCGCTGCAGATCATCGAAGCACTCGGCGCCGATGAACTCGGCCAGCTGCCCGACAAGAATGTCGGCGAAAGCCTCAACCGCCTCGCCGGCGTCAGCATGCTCGTCGAGAAGGGCGAAGGCCGCTATGTCCAGATCCGCGGCATCAACCCGTCGCTGAACAATGTCACCATCAATGGCGCCAATATCGGCTCGCCAGAGACCGAAGGCGGCGGCCGCAACGCCCCGCTCGACATCATTGCTGGCGGCGTGCTCGGCTCGGTTCAGGTCATCAAGGCCCCGACCGCCGATATGGACGCACAGGGCATTGGCGGCACAGTCAATGTCGAGACCAAGTCCCCCTTTGACCGCCCGGACGATTTCTACGGCTATCTCACTGCCCGTTACGGCTTTGAAGAGATCGAGCCCGAATCCAATGCCTATGGCGGCGAAGACCCATACGGCATCGACGGCACGCTGTCCGGCAAGGCCATGGACGGCAAGTTCGGCTGGCTGGTTGGAGGCTCATGGTCTGACCGCGAATATATCGCGCCCGGCTATTATGCCGACGACTGGCTGAGCTATGATGCCGACCCGGCCACCGGATCGGTCGGCGGCTCAGCGCCCCAGAACGTCAAGAACAATTACTACGTGATCGGCCGCGAACGCCTGAACCTCAATGGCATGGTCGAGCTTCGCCCCGACACCAATTCGAAGTATTTCGCGCGCGTCTTCTATGGCAGCTGGGACGAGTACCAGCACCGCAACCGTTACGAGCAGAACTTTGACAATGACATCGTCTTCGACACGCCGACATCCGGCACGGTCGGCCTGAACCGCATTGCCGCGAACATCCGCCTCGAGGACGCCGAAAAGAAGGTTTTCACCTTCGCGGCGGGCGGCGAGAACATCATTGACGCCTTCACACTCAATTACGAAGTCATCGCGAACCAGAACGAGATCAACGAGCCATATTCCTATTGGGAGTGGCGGTCCGGACGCGATTTCGGCCCCGGCACTTTCACGATCTCTGGCGACGGCATTGTCGACATCACCCCCGATGCCGGCACACCGGACCGCCAGGATCCGTCTCTCCTGCCTTTCCGGCGCGCCCGCTTCAAGAATTCCGACATGCAGGAAGACGGACTCACAGGCCAGCTCGACCTGCGCTGGGACATGGATGAGGTCACCTGGTTCAAGACCGGTGTGAAGGCCCGCCAGACAGATCGAAGCTGGGACCATGAAACCCTTCGCTTCGATCCAGGCTCCAGCGATCTCGATCTCGGCACGTCGCCAGCCTTCACCAATGGGGCTTTCACCAACTGTTTCGAGAAAGGCTGCGCGCCAAATATCTTCATGGATGTCGATGCGATGGACGCCTTCCTCGCGGACCCGGCCAATGCCGCCTATTTCGAGCTGAACGAAGGCGCCACTTTCGTCCAGGATTATGCCGCCGACTATGACATCACCGAAACTGTGCTCGCCGCCTATCTCATGGGTGTGCGCGAATTCGGCCCGCTGGAACTCATCGGCGGTGTCCGTGTCGAGGCCACAGATGTCGACTCCCAGGGCTACCTCCTCGAAGACGGCGAAGCCCAGCGCATCAGCGATGGCGGCGACTATGTCACCGTCCTGCCGAGCCTACTCGCCAACTACAATGTCACCGAAGACCTGATCCTGCGTGCATCGGTGACCCGCGCGCTCGGACGCCCGGACTTCGATGCCATCGCGCCGCGGTCATCCTATTCCGAAGAGCTCGGCATTGCTGGCCTCTCCATCGGCAATCCGGAGCTCGAAGCCCGCGTGTCGTGGAATTATGACGCCAGCATCGAATGGTATCCGAACGACCTCACCCTGCTCTCAGCGGCGGTCTTCTACAAGGATATCTCGGACGATCTCGTCGGCGTCTCCGAGCGTTACACCACCACCGACACCATCAATGCCGCTCTTGCCGCGCGCGGTCTTGCCGGCGCTGTCGATACGACGGGCCTGACCGAGCTTAACATCTCGACCACCATCAATGCCGGTAGCAGCGAGCTGAAAGGCCTTGAGCTGATCGCCCAGACGCAGCTTGATCCGTTCCTGCCAGATGCGCTGGATGGTTTCGGCGTGTCAGCCTCGGCAACCTTCCTTGATGGCGAGACCGAAGTGAACGGCCAGACCCTGCCCCTCCTGAACCAGGCCGAGCAGACCTATGCCTTCACCGCCTTCTACCAGAATCACGGCTTCGACGCGTCAGTGAGCTATGCCTACAATGACAGCTTCCTGACCGACGTGAACCTCAACGACTCCTCGGTCAATCTCGACCAGGGCGAGTTCGGCCGCTGGGACGCGAAAGTGTCCTATGAGGTCATGCCGGACTTCAAGATCTTCGCCGAGGCGGTGAACATCAACAATGAACCGACCAGCGAATTCCAGGGCGGTGACGAGCAACAGCGCACCGAATGGGAATATGTCGGCCAGACGCTGTATCTCGGCTTCAGCTATGGCTTCTAGGCAGAACGCCTGAACGCCAGACCACGGCACCCGGACGCTGCTCCGGGTGCCGTACCTTCCTTGTCGATAAGAGGCTGCCCATGACCCGCCTGCTCCCGCTGCTCGCTCTCATCCTGCCCGCCGCCTGCGTGAGCGCAGAGCCGCCGCTCGCCATCCCGTCCCACGAGGTCGCGGACTATCAGGCCCCGGCCATCCAGCAGCTGACGGCAACCACGATCCGCGAATACGATGCCCCTGAAGCCGATCAGGGCGTAGCGGTCGATCAGACCTATTTCTACCCCGTCGACAATTCCGTGATTGGCAAGTACCGGCTCGATACGGGTGATCTCACCGCCCGCTTCGCCGCGCCCGGCAAGGGCCTCCTGCGCCACATGAATTCCTGCAAGACGGAAGGCGCGCGCCTGCGCTGTGCAAACTCAAACTATTCGCTGACCCCTATGGGCTCGTCTGTGGAGTATTTCGACACCGCCACCATGTCCCATGAGAGCAGCCACAGCCTCGGCATGATGGATGAGGGCTCGCTCACCTGGATTGACGATCTCGGCGGCGGCTACATCGCAGGATTCGCCCATTATGGCGGCAATGGCGGCCTCGCCTTCAAGGATGCGACCTTTGCAAGTGTCGTCACTTTCGACAAGGACTGGCGGCGTACCGGCGGCTGGCTCTTCCCGCAATCGGCGATTGACCGCATGGCGCCCTATGCAGCTTCAGGCGGCGCGATAGGACCGGACGGCCTGCTCTATATTCTCGGCCATGACCGCCCGGAAATCTATGTGCTGGCGAAACCTTCCATGGGCCCCGTCATGATCCATGTCGCGACCATCGCCCTTGAGGCCGAAGGTCAGGCCTTCAGCTGGGCGGCCGATGGCAGCCGCATCGTCTACACAATCGACCGGCGCAGGGGAAAAGTCCGCGCGATTGAGTTGCCGGCCGTCGGCCTCACAGCGCAAGAGATGCACAGCTTCCGCTAACCGCTGGAGACGCGCCAACCGCGATGAGGCCGTTTTCTTTTTCCCCGATCCGCCCTAAGGCGAAGGACATGGCCACACTCCCCCACATCCTCGCGCCGCGCATCGCTGGCATGAACGGCATCCGTCACGGCTTTTTCGGCCGTCAGGGCGGCACGTCCGAAGGTATCTATGACAGCCTCAATCTCGGCCTCGGTTCTGATGACAAGCCGAAAGCGGTGATGCGCAATCGCCGCCTCGTGGCGGACCAGATCGGCGCAACAGAAGTCGACCACCTCCTTTCCTGCCACCAGGTCCATTCGGACATCGCCATCCTCGCGACCATGCCATGGGGCCCGAACCGCCCGCAGGCCGATGGCATGGTGACAAATCTGCCCGGCATCGCCCTCTGCATCCTGACCGCTGACTGCGTCCCCGTCCTCTTTGCTGACCGCAAGGCCGGCGTCATCGGCGCCTGCCATGCCGGCTGGAAGGGCGCACTTGGCGGCATCTGCGAAGCAACCATCGCGAAGATGGAGGAAGCCGGTGCGCAGAGAAAGGACATCCACGCCGCTGTCGGCCCCTGTATCGGTCAGGAAAGCTATGAAGTCGGCCCGGAATTTCGCGACACTTTCCTGGCTGAAGCGCCGTGGAGCGCAAACCTCTTTCACCCCGGCGAAGGTGACCGGTTTCACTTCAATATCGAGACTTTCGTGAAAAACCGGCTGACGAAACAGAAGCTCGCCTGGGTCGACGTCATTGGCCATGACACCTGCGAGATGGATGACATGTATTTCTCCAACCGCCGCCGCAACCATCGCGGCGAACCCGACTATGGCCGCCAGGGCTCGGTCATCATGCTTGAGGACTGATCCTTACCCTGAGCCTGTAAGCTCAACTTGTCGGCCTTATGCGATGTTTGAAATAGCCCGACATGGTGAGCGAAGTCGAACCATAGAGGGCGGATGAGTGCAAATGGCTGAGATCATCGCCGCCTCTCCTCAGGGGAGGGACGGGG
>Ga0310345_10000994_pt1 | contig 34463 bp, 31 predicted proteins | sample HC15DNA20500_MG_FD_204667 | JGI IMG/M metagenome (GOLD analysis project Ga0310345, IMG submission 204667) | Marine microbial communities from station ALOHA, North Pacific Subtropical Gyre - HC15-DNA-20-500_MG | ecosystem: Environmental > Aquatic > Marine > Oceanic | place: Pacific Ocean: North... | reverse complement strand
GGATGACGGCCTGCAGGGACAGATCGTCCTGGTTCGCGGCCTTGCCGAGGTTGGCGTTGAAACCGTGGTCGCGGATGGTCAGCGTGTAGTAGTCGGCGCCGGTCTCCTTGTTCTGCTTCTTCCAGATGCCGCCGCACTCGACCAGCTTGCCGCGCGGGGAGCGGCCGAGGACGCGGTGCGTGGGGGCCATCGGGTTCGTGCTCGCGACGGGTTCGACCGTGAGGTCGAGGTCGAAGGTCAGGGTCGAGATGGAGCCGATACCCTTGGCGGTTTCGATGTCGGCGCTGGTGAATTTGATGCAGTTCGTGGTCATTGCTCTTCTCATTGTTTGCGTTGCAATGATGGTCACCTTGCAGCTGGCCAAGGCCCGGCCACACCGAAGGCGAAGCGCAGCGGAGAGGGGCGGGCGCCGATCTTTTTGCTCCGCGCGGAATGGCCCGCAGGATCAGGGGAAAAAGATCGGCGACAACCTTTGTGGACGGGACGACAGCTGCGACCAGCATGTCATGCAACTCAGACAAAGGGAGAAGTGCGGTGGCCATGAAGGAAGGAGAGTGAACAGCCGAGGGAGATGCTGCAGGGGGCGATGTCCTTTCTGCCCTCTTGCCCCGAACCGCACCCGGCCGCGTTGGAGCAATACCAAACCCCGCCCATCGTGCCGCGACGGCTGGTTTCCGTGGCAACCCGTTGTGTGTTGTCTGGAAGAGCAGCATGGAGACTGTTAAAGCTTCGACAACCTGTTCGGATCACCGGGATTTCGAACTGACCCTCTACGGCAACCGGATAGCTTGGGTTTGCACAGCACGACCATCACCGGCCTTCCGCCAGCTGCGGCCAATGCAATCCGGCGGTCGTCGGACATCGTTTGCGACCCATGATCGCGGCGCGGAGCTGCGTGTCCGGCAAAGCGAGAACCAACTCCGGCCGAGACGCGTGGTACGTAATCACTGATGTCACACGCTCGCCCCAGCGACCGTTACCGAATGGCCGAGATAAAGCCTTGCCACGACCATGCGACGGCTGGCCGGGCTGTCTCCGGAGGAGACTGCCTGGCCAGCAGTACGTCGCAGGGAGAGGCAGCGTTTCATCTCGGGGAGGGCGGCTGCGAGCAGCCGACCGAGTAGGGCGCGGTCCTGACCAAAGGGCAGGAGGGGCCAAGACTATCAAGGTAGGATTTCTGCAGGACGACTAGCTGGCCTGAAGCAAATCCGACATCAACCGTTTAACCTGTCTTCGATCTCGCCGATCGATGACATGATATCCCCGAAATCAGGAGCATCTCCAAAGATCATCGCCTTTGTGTTGTCATAGTCCCGGGCCAACCGATCAATCATTTCGCCAACAGGCCGAAGGGCGAATTTACCGGGTGTTGCGGCGGCGAGATCATAGTCCGGCCTGCTGAAGAATATGCGAGCATGCTCTATGCAATCGGCTCCAAGTGCCAGATCGGCGACGGCCGAGGCGCCAGCATCTGAGTGCAGGAGCGAATGGAGATCGTAGTAGTGTCGCGAAATCCGCTGACCGTCCTGACGAAGCTCACCGCGCCGCTCGAACCAGTTGCGCAAACCGTGAACGATCACGATCTTGTCCCAGAAGGTACGCTCGGCATGGATCGTCGTGACATCAGGCACCTTAAGGTCCAGTGCGTCGAGATCGGCATCGATATAGGGAACAATGGTAACGGGACGGTTCGGATCGAGGGCGGACTTTGCGCCTGACTCGATCTTGACTGCAGCCTGCACATATCCGGTCTCAGATGCATCCACCCGCGGATACCAGACCAGCAGCGTCTGAGAACTCGGATCGCTATCGTCGATCTCGACGCGACCCGACCCACCTGTATCAGCTGCCAAAATTTCGGCGACGGCCTCCAGAAGCTCTGTGGTGATATAGCGGCTGCAATCCGCTGCAATCGCGTCAAGAGCAGCCTTCCGCTTCTTGTTGGAAAGTGCCGCGATCTTGGCAGTGTTCCCAGGGTGACCGAGGTCATCCCTGAAGACGGTGACGTCAATGTCTTCCGAGAACCGGTTGATCAGACCATAGGCCTTTGAGAGCGACGTGCCACCTTTGAAGAGAAGACGTGGGCCGCCCTTGGGCAGCCGATGGTAAAGGGTGTTGAGCGTCCAGCACACCCAGAAGTCTTTCTCGATGTTGATCAGGGGCGCACCGAGCCGCCGGGCCGTCGTGAGGAAGAGGTCAGCGCGGTCAGCGGACTCCGCGCGGATGACTTCCAAGAACGCCTCTGTCGTCATGTGCTTCTCTCCGCACCTGCCGACATGATCGGTTTGCGCAGGATGTCCTGCATCCATATCGGCATGGCCGAGAGGCCGATGCGCAAGTCCTCGGTGAGGTTTCGCCCCCCATCACTATCGGTCAGGAGCTTCCGAATGGTCCGATCGATTTTCGAGCGCTCGGTCTCAGCCAGCATGGTATCGTGGACCCAGTGCAGTGCCTGAACAAGATACATTCCAGGGCGTCCCGCCCAATACAAACGACTGGGCGCAGCATGCTTGAAGACAATCTTTTGGTTGCCCAGTTCGATGGGCTTCAGGCGGGCATCGACCAAGACCTCGATCTTGGCTGGAACGGCGTTTGTCAGGCCGAGAGTGTTGGCCGCGGTCATTCCGTCTACCACAAAGCGCGCCTTGTCCCGCCGTGCGACGGCTTCTATGACAGCGCGATAGTCCGGTGCCGACGGTTTCCCGGTCAGCTTGTTGAGTCGCGGCTTGTCGTAGAGGCCGCGTTCGATACGACGGAGCTCGCCGGACTTGGCAAGCCGTTGGAGGGCCTTGTCGACGGCCTCGCGCGAACCGGCATCCGCAAAATCTCCCGGCGTCCAAACCTTGGCAGGTTCGGCACTGATCCGATCAAGGATCTGAGTGGGCAAAGCAGCAGGTGATTTAGCATCCTTCATGTCCGAAGACTACCGCATATTTCGGACACAGGCGAGTCCGAAATATGCGGTAGTCTTCGGACATGCAGACCGTGAGCTTGAACTTCAAAGATGGCTTTCGATAAAGTGAGGTTCAGCTCGTTGCTGTGAGTGCAGTTCTCCCGACTTCGCGCTCATCGCCTGAATCTGGTCTTTCATATACTGCCAGTACTCAGTCATTTCCTCCGACTTGCCTCCTTCCTCAAGCTCGGTCTGAATCCGAGAAACTAGACGCTCTGCCTGTGACTTTGTTACGGCACCCGAGAGCGCCTCTTCCTGAAGCCAATGCATCTTGACACGTCGGGACAGCGCCTCGTCTTTTTGGGCCCTGGCGGTGTCGAGCGCCTCCAAATACATCGCTCGGCCAGCATCGTGATTGCCCAAAGCGAAGTTGAGCATGCCATCGGTCGCAAGGTAAACTGGCGAGCTCTTCCACGCGCTATACACTGACTTCAATCGCACCATGGTTTTGACGGCGTCATTGACATATCCACGCCTCCGCTCGGCATAGCAGAGGTTGTTCAAAAGGCTATGCGATGTCGAATTCGCAATCAGGCCGTTGCGACAAATCGATATGGCAGCATCATAGTTCTTGGCAAAGGAAATGGCGTAGAACGATCCTTCAATTGCAATGTGCTGTGAGAAGCTCTCTTCATCCTGCCACTTGACAAAACTATCAATGGCTTCGCCCCAATGTTTTTGCTTGAGCAAGGCATAGGTGCGCGCCTCCGCGGATCTTCCAAAAATTGGCAAAAGCATCTCCGACATTTCATCGGGCAGATCACTTGGTGCCTCTCGGATAAGCCAGGTTGCCTGCGCCAACGCATTTTCTGATGGATGCGAAAGGCTCTCCTTCAGGCGCTTGTTGAATCGTTTTCGGTGCCCGGTATGCCACTCCAATGTCGCCAGAGCTGTCGCCAACTCGGATGTGTGCTCGCGCCGAAACTGCAACGCATCCAGCATTTTGGAAGCCGACTTCGCAACCAATGAGCCGACATTGTGAAACTCAGAGAGAGCAATCTCGGCCGCCTGGACCCACGGGTCCGAAGCGATTGCCGCGCTTTTTCTAAGCTTCCGTAGGGCGACCTCGGGTTGACCGACATGCACCATAAACCGCGCGAACGACCGGAGGATGTGTCTGTTGTCAGGCGTTGCGGAAAGCGCCTTGGCAAAGGAGTATTCGGCGGCCTCCGCTTGGTCAATAATCGCGTAAAGGCGGGCTTGCTCAGCATGGAGCAAACCGTTCCTGGCTTCCTCAAGCAAACGCTTCCTGTTTTCAGCTATCGCACGGTGAATATGCTTCCGGTTCTTTACATCATATGACGGGCCTAACCAAACCCGGTCAGGGCGAATGACTTGCTGAGCAACAAATTTGGAGGTCTTGGTTACTTCCTGCGAATTAATGATCTGAGCTGCTGGGCCATAGAAGAGCCCCTTTTCATCTATGAAACTGGAGCAATCCAGTAGTTCCAGTGCGTTATCTATTGTCGGAGTTGCTTGCCAACGTGCATACAGTGCGTGCATGCGGTCTGCTCTTGCAAGCGCCAGTTCCCTATCTGGTTGAACACTGCCGGCACTAACCAATTCGGCTGAAGGAGTGCCGGAGAGAGCACGCCATTTCGGGACCGGAATCCTTTGGTGCTTGTCATCTAAGTTCATGATTTTTCCATCAAAGCAAGTTTCTTCGACAAGATGTCTGTCCGCGAGATCAACCTTTGCAGGTCATGGTTTCGCAGCCCTGACATGGCATTTCGCGGGTCGCCGCGAACCTCAGGGTCGACATCAGTGAGATACTTCACTGCCTGCAAAATTTCGGTGAGTTTGTTGAGGCCATCGGGCCCGTAAGTTTCTCTCACTTCAGATTCCATAACGGCCATGGCTAGGCCGTGGACATCTCTCAAGTAGGGTTGGATTCCGGCAAAATCACCCGACCAGTTCGTGGGTCCATACTCGGGTCGAAGATGGATCGACATGACCACGTTCAGCGACTGCTCGGTCAGAAGGAAGAAAATGAGGCTACCGAGTGTTGATTGTCACTGAGAACTGACCCGGTAGCCCCATAAATTGTCACTGAGAATTGACCCATGTGAACACACTTCCCCGACGGTTTTGGTTGGGGGGATTTGGAGTGATCGACATGGGATTTTTGAGTGTCATTCGACGCTGGGCATTGCGTGACAAGATGCCAATCAGGGAGATTGCCCGGCGGACGGGTTTGTCTCGGAACACGATAAAGAAGTATCTGCGTGAAGGTGCGGTGGAACCGCAGTTCAAGACGCCCAAGCGTCCAAGCAAGCTGGATCCCTATTCGGATCGGCTGTCAGCCTGGCTTTTAATCCAGACGCGGAAGTCACGCAAAGAGCGGCGGACAGTGAAGCAAATGCATGCTGATCTGGTGAAGCTGGGATATGATGGCTCCTATGAACGCGTAGCAGCTTTCGCCCGGGCATGGCGTGAAGATCGGCATCGAGCGGAACAGACGACGGGGCGCGGCACCTACGTGCCTTTGGTGTTCGCGCCCGGCGAAGCCTTCCAATTCGATTGGAGCGAGGACTGGGCCAACATTGGCGGTGAGCGCGCCAAACTTCAGGTCGCGCATATCAAACTGTCACACAGCCGCGCTTTCTTGGTGCGGGCCTACCCGCTGCAAACGCACGAGATGCTGTTTGACGCCCACTGGCATGCATTCCGCGTCTTCGGCGGCGTGCCTGGTCGCGGGATCTATGACAATATGAAGACCGCCGTTGATCGTGTGGGCAGAGGCAAGCAGCGGGACGTCAATGCACGCTTCAAGGCTATGGCCAGCCACTACGTGTTTGAGCCCGAGTTCTGCAATCCAGCCGCAGGTTGGGAGAAAGGCCAGGTTGAGAAGAACGTGCAGGATGCGCGCAACCGCATGTGGCAAGTCATGCCGGTCTTTGCCGATCTGGACGAGCTGAACCAATGGCTTGAAGATCGCTGTATCGCCCTTTGGGCAGAGACACCGCACAAGGCTTTGCCGGGGTCCATCGCTGACGTGTGGGAGGCCGAGAAGCCCACGCTGATGGCACTGCCGCCGGCATTCGATGGCTTTATCGAACACAGTAAGCGTGTGTCACCCACATGCCTGATCACGTTCGAACGCAATCGCTACAGCGTTCCCGCCAGCTTCGCGAACCGACGTGTCAGTTTGCATGTTTATCCCGAACGGCTGGTCGTGGTCGCTGAAGGGCAAACGGTTTGCGAGCATGCGCGGATCATCGAGCGATCTCATCGCAAGCCCGGCAAGGTCATCTATGAGTGGCGTCACTATCTCGCTGTCATCCAACGCAAACCAGGTGCCTTACGCAATGGTGCGCCGTTCACGGAGATGCCGGATGCCTTCCGGCAACTTCAGGATCACATGCTGCGTAAAGAAGGCGGTGACCGAGAGATGGTCGACATTCTGTCTCTGGTCCTTCAGCACAACGAAGATGACGTTTTGTGCGCAGTGGAGCTGGCACTTGAAGCGGGCGTCCCCACCAAGACGCACATCCTGAACCTGTTGCATCGATTGATCGACCGCAGACCGACAGATCACCCCGAGGTCGATCCGCCGGACGCACTGGCATTGCAGTCAACGCCAGAGGCCAACGTCGATCGCTATGACGGGTTGCGACAGACTAAGGAGAAGCGCCATGCGTCATGACCCAGCAGGAGCTTCTATCGTGATCATGCTACGCAGTCTCAAGCTGTACGGCATGGCAAATGCGATTGAAGACTTGGTCGCCCAGGGCGCGCCAGCGTTCGAAGCTGCCACACCAATGCTGTCACAGCTGCTCAAGGCTGAGATCGCCGAACGCGAGGTACGGTCTATCGCCTACCACACGAAAGTCGCCCGCTTCCCCGCATACAAGGATCTGACGGGCTTCGACTTTGCATCGAGTGAGGTCAACGAAGCGACAGTGCGGCAGCTACATCGATGCGAGTTTATCGAAGCGGCCGAAAATGTCGTTTTGATCGGCGGTCCCGGAACGGGCAAGAGCCACACGGCCACTGCAATTGGCGTCCAAGCGATTGAGCACCACAGGCGCAAGGTCCGCTTCTTCTCGACCGTAGAATTGGTCAATGCGTTGGAACAGGAGAAGGCGCTTGGAAAGGCAGGGAAACTGGCTGAGACGCTGACGAAGGTCGACTTGGTCATTTTGGACGAACTCGGCTACCTGCCGTTCAGTTCATCTGGCGGGGCGCTGCTCTTCCATCTGCTCAGTAAGCTCTATGAGCGCACCAGTGTGATCATCACCACCAACCTTAGCTTCTCAGAATGGGCGCAGGTCTTCGGGGATGCAAAGATGACCACCGCTCTCTTGGATCGGCTTACCCACCGCTGCCACATCCTCGAAACCGGAAACGACAGCTACCGCTTCAAGGTCAGTTCTGAGGCAGCAAAGAAAACTGCAAAGGAGGCCAAAACATTGACCGCATCATAGACCACGACGCATAACTGAGGGTGGGTCAAATCTCGGTGAAAATACCGGGTCAGTTCTCAGTGACAATCAACAGCTACCGAGCATGTAGAGATCAAATCGCTTCCGATATCCGTGGCTCACTCGGCGGCCAGTCATTGGAAGAGAATATTGGTACCCCCATGCCTCAGGCGCGGAGTAATTCCGATCTCCGGCCTCTTTAAGGTTATCCCAAGGCCCACGATGATCGTCACAGGTCGCCCTCCCCAAGTCGGAAAGCTTCTGGACCGCTACATCGAAAACCAGGAGGTTGGAGGGCTTGATGTCATTGTGGGAGATGTTCTTCCCATGAAGCTGAGACGTTGCAACGGCGAGGTTATGAACGACTCGAGGAATCCACGAAATCCCCGTGCTCCTATAGCCGCGGGCAGACGCCCTAATATCGCCTACCGCCTTTTCAAAAACGATGAAGAAGACAAATTCTTTGATACCTTGGTGAACAACCTCAAGCTCTCCATAGTCCACTGCACGCACAATGCGATTCATACCGCTAGAGGTGCAAATATCGAGCATCTCCCGTTCAAAGCGCTGGAGATTGAGCGCATCCGTCATTTGTTCGAGTTTCGACTTCCCTTCGTCGATTCGAAGCAATCCAATGTCGGTTGCCTTTAGGAAATACTCGTTGCCCGCAGCATCTGTTGCGACGTAGCCGACCGAGAAGGTACCTCCGGTACCACCCTTCGGGCGCGACACCTTTGACTTCACTTGCCATGCGAGACCGGCCTTAGCGCCAGTAAAGGTCTTGCCGACGAGTTCGTGGGACGGTGAGTTGTTAACATCCATGCCTTAGCCCTGTGTGCTCCGGTAATACTTAAGGTATCGGAGCAACTCCGTTTCCTCGTCCGCTGTCAGGTTTTCGATCGCATACTTGCGATCACTTGGCGTCTTAGTGCCTTCAGTTCGACGGCTCGCGGACTCAGAAATGTAGCCCGCGCGAAGCATCAATTCGTCGTATTCAACGTTCAGTGCTTTTGAGAGGGCATAGAGAATGTTGGGGGACGGCTTGGCAATTTTACCGCTCTCAAGCTGACTAAGATATGCGTTCGAGACTTCGCCACCGGTCTCTGCCTCGACCCGCCTGAGCGAATACCCACAATCATCTCGGGCCTTTCTCAGATAGGGGCCAAGGTTTTGGTCAGCAGGATTGGGGCCACCTTTTTCCATGGTCTGATTGCTTCTCGGTTCGGGGAATTTTCGAAACCTACCACTGCGCGCTAAGTTTGTCAAGCGCGCTAAATAGTGCTTGACAAACTTAGCGCGCTACATCTATCAAGCAACCATCGAAACCTTAAGACAGGTGAGTGAAATGAAACCTCCTCTGATTGATCTTGAAGACTGGGCGCGCGACCAGCCAACTGCGCAGATCCCCGAAGCCGAAACCTATCGTATGCGCCTGTGGGACGGCGAAAGCTTTGATGAGAAGCGGGCTATCTCCGACCCCAAACCGACAGGTCGGCAAATCCTGGAACTATTTGATCGCGTTCCAGCAGAAGAGCATGTGTTGTTTTACATGCCTCGGAAGGGAAAGCTCGATGCGATCGACCTGGACGAAACACTGGACCTTCGAGAGCGTGGCCCCGAACGGTTCTTTGCTTTCAGGACAGATCGGGTGCTGAACTTTGTGGCCAACGGCCAGAGATATGCGTGGGGCACCACCGCCATCTCTGTCGAACTAGTCCGACTGCTCGCTCGTATTCCGGACGATGAAACTCTGTTCCTCGAGAGGACGGAAACGCCAGACCGAGAGCTTCATGATGGAGACGTCGTCCAGCTTGGCGACAGCGAACTCGAGCGCATGACGTCGAAGAAGAAGTCTTGGAAACTCAACGTCCAGGGCGTCCTTCTCACACTGAGTTCCCCTTTTGTTATCGTGAAAGACGCGTTGGCCCAAGCAGGCTTTGACCCGAACGCGGGATGGATCGCCATTTTAAAACGTAAAGGCGAGCCCAAGACCCAGGTTGGGTTGACGGACCAGATCGATCTTCGCCTCTCCGGAATTGAGAAGCTGCGGCTGACGCCTGCCCAGATCAACAACGGCGAAGTGCATACCACGCTACGCCGCGAGTTCGCACTTCTCGAGAAGGACGAGGTCTACCTGAATGAACGCGGCTTCAAGTGGGAGACCTTTGTCGATGGGGGGCGTCGATGGCTCCTAATTCGCGAGTACGAACTCCCGGATGGCTATGATCATGCCGTCGTAGATATCGCCATCGACGTCCCGCCGAGTTATCCACGCGCGGAGATCGACATGTTCCACTGCCATCCGCATTTGGCACTTAAGTCGGGGCGCTCGATCGGCGAGACATCGGGGCGGACGCAAATAGGCGCCAAGACTTTTCAGCAATGGTCCCGTCACCTGAACGGTGTGACCCGATGGAACCCGAACACTGACAGCGTCATGACACACATTGCCGTCGTGGAAGCTGCCTTTCTCAAGGAGATTGGAGAGTGACCAATTCACTGACGCTGACGGAAAGCCAACATCGAGAGTTGCTAGGCATGCTCTTTCCCGGAGACGGCTTGGAGGCCGCCGCGATACTTGTCTGCAGATTCACAGGGCCCGCTAGGGAGCGCCTCATAGTCCGTGCCATCCTGAATGTACCCGATCAGCTCTGCGCAAGCCGAAAGCGCGATTTCATTAGTTGGCCGGGCGCCTTGATCGAAGAAGCGATTGACGAAGCGGAGCTGACCAACGACGCGCTTGTTCTCATCCACAGTCATCCAGGCGGATGGTTGCACTTCTCAAGCGTCGATGACGCCAGCGACCGAAGAACGATGCCGGCGCTGTTCGCCGCAATCGATGCTACGGGATCCTACCACGGATCGGCAATCATGACGCCAGATGGCCGTATCAGGACAAGGCTATATGATGCAAATCTGCGGTCGCACGAAGTTGGCCGCATCGTACGGATCGGTCACGACATCACCGAAATCGGCGCAACCAGTTGCCATCCTGGGACACCGTTCGGATCTCAGATGACCGATTCCTTTGCGACCAAAACCGCATGTGTGATCGGCGTTTCAGGCACGGGTTCATTGGTGACGGAACTTCTGGCACGCAAAGGTGTCGGCCATCTGATCCTGATCGATTTCGATATCGTCGAACCCAAGAACCTCAACCGGATCGTCAACTCGACCGCATTAGATGCCGCAACCGAACGGCCGAAGGTTGAAATGATGGCCGACGCGATTACGCGATACGCACCCCACATCAAACTCTCAATCGTCAATTCGCCAATAGATCGTGAGCGAGCAATCATAGCCGCCTCAGCAGCGGACATCCTGTTCTCCTGCGTCGATAGCATGGCGGGGCGCAGTATCGCCGAGCTAATTTCCCGATGTTGTCTAATTCCTTTGATAGACCTTGGCGTCACAATTCCCACACGCAAAGACGCTGAAGGCAATCCTCTGGTCTCGGATGTCTGTGGTCGCATCGATTTCGTGCGCCCGGACGGCTGCAGTCTTTCGGATCGAGAAGTCGTGACACCCGAAGGTCTTCGCCGGGAATACCTGCTGGAACATGCGCCCGACGCAGCAAAGAAAGAGATCGACGCCGGCTACATGAAAGGTGTCCATGAAGAGGCGCCATCTGTCATGGCTTTGAACATGCGAGCCGCCTCTGATGCTGTTTTGGAATGGATAGCCCGCCTGTATGCCTATCGGCACGATGGCAATGAGGGATTCGCTCGCACGTTGTTCTCTCAGGCCGACGGCGAGGTCGATTACCTTCCTGAAACTGCTTTCGTGGCCACTGACGCAAATGAACTGGCGCGTGGTGTCATCAAACCTTTGTTGGGACTACCAGGAATTCTTTCGAATGAACGACAGGAAGCCGCATGAATCTTGCATTCTGGTTCCGTAGAATCTGGCAACGGCATGGACCTAAACGGCGTCTCATAATTGTCGAAAGTGATACGCCGCCCGATCCGATTCCTTCCCGTCATGTCTACCTCTGTCGCGATGACGGCGAGAACTGGTCGGTCGCAATGCGCTGCCCGTGTGGCTGTGGCGACAGCCTCGAGCTAATGCTTCTGAAAGAGATCAAGCCCAACTGGTCGCTGAAGACAAACGATCAGCAGCCACCATCTTTGAGGCCCTCGATTTGGCGCAGAACGGGTTGTCAGTCACATTTTTGGCTGCGGAACGGTCATATCCACTGGTGCTAGATCTGGTAGATCCCGCAGGCTCTGCAGATCGAACGTCACCAGAAACGTCTCCGTCGTCACGAAGGTATGCGGCGCACCAGGCCGCGGCGAGCGCGGTCCGCTGGCGATCAGGTCCCTGTACCGCAGCCGGGCCAGAAGATCGCGGCTGACCTCCTTGCCGAAGATGTCGGCCAGCCCCGCCCGGTCGATCGGCTGATGATAGGCGATGGCGCAGAGCACGCCCATCTCCATATCGGTGAAGGCCAACGACTGCTCACCAAGATTAGCGGCGGCCTTGATCGCGTCCGCGAACTGGGCCCTGGTCCGGAACATCCACCCGCCGGCTACCTGTACCAGCTCGTAAGGGCGGCCGTTCAACTCGGCCTGGATGTCCTCGATCAACATCTCGACCGAGGCCCCCTGCCCCACTACACGCGCAAGATCCTCACGTCCGACCGGCGAGGCGCTGGAGAACAGCACCGCTTCGATCCGCCCCATCCATTCGCGCCAGCGCAGCTCCTGCGGCAGGTCGTTCAGATCCCGGTCCAAGACGGCGCCGCCCTCCTCCGCCGGTTTCCGTTTCCGGGTCGCGACCGTCATGATCCGATCCCATAGAGTCGGAAACTCGGCCGTCCGGTCAGCTCCCGCGCGACACCGAGTTCGACCAACCGATCGCAGAAGCGGCGCGCGGCACGGTCCGTCATCGGGATCGACGTTCCGCGGATGCGCGGCGACAGCATCGAGGCCGGTGCCACGGCATCCTCGGTCAGGAAAAGCTCGACCGCCGCGACCGATCCTTTGGCCCGCAGCTTCGGCGCAACGGTGCGAAGCGCTTCTGCGCGGCGGGCCAGGTCCCGCGCCTGCCGCATCGCGTCCTCGATGGATTCGAGGACACGCGCCTGAATCGCCAACTCGGCCCCCTGCCCGTTCGCGGCCAGATCGCGCAGCATCCCCTTGGTGAGCCGCTGCGCCGTAACCGGCAGCACCACCTTCCAGTTCAGCGCCCGCGCCAGGACGATATCGGACAGCAAGCAGGCAACCCGCTCCGCCCGATCGTCGACATCGAGCACGGCACGCAGGACAGCCCCGCAGCCCGCCAGAGGCCCATGAGTCCGGGCGCGTTCTTGCCCGGCGTTCAGCCAGACACTCACGTCGCCCGCGAACTCCGCACCAATCAAGTCGGCGATGTCACCGACCCCACCGGAACGCCACCGCACCGCCGCGCGCCAGAACGCCAGCAGATCGCCATCCGGCCCCCTCGCCTCGCCCGGCGGCGTCAGGTGCCAGGCGTCGCGGATATCGGCCTCCCGCGCCAACCGCCCTTCCAGTTTCGAGGTCGCCGTCGCGGCGCTCAACGCCAATCGGTTGGCCAACAGTTTCACCGGCACGCCATACCTGGGATCGCTGACCAGTTGGTCGAGCACCATCAGCGCGGCCCCTGACCGAAAGGCCACAGTTTCAAGGGTTTCGGCACGCCGGGACGTGACCCAGCCCGGCAGCTGCGGTAACTTATCCAAGTCGTTCGAGACGGCTGTCGGCTGGTATATCATGCCACAAGGCTATCCCATCGCGGCGCTTTCGTCCACAATATGATGCGCAAACCGCCCCACCTTGTCACTCTCTGTTGTGTCCAATAAGTTTGTATTATCGGACATAATAATTTATGCTAGGAAGCAGTTCAATTTCACCGCCGGATTCACTGGAAAGATGCCCTCAGAGACCGAGAAATCGACGTCAGCGCCCTCCGATGAGCTGAATGATGCTCGCGTCGACGAGAGAGATCAAGAGGAAAGCGATGACATCGCCCTGCCCTCCCATGTCGCCGGTTCCGGCACACTGGATCGCCTGGTCGACACCGCCCGTGACTACGCGCGCGCCGCGGCCTCGGACAATACGTTGAAGGCCTATGCGAAGGATTGGGCGCATTTCGCGCGCTGGTGCCGGATGAAGGGCGCGGAGCCGTTGCCACCATCACCGGAAATGATCGGTCTCTACCTCGCGGATCTGGCCTCCGGGTCGGGCTCCTCCCTTTCGCAGGCGGCGTCCCGCCCCCTGTCCGTCTCGACCATCGACCGCCGCCTGTCAGGCCTCGCTTGGAACTACACGCAACGGGGGTTCACTCTCGATCGCAAGAACCGTCACATCGCCACGGTGCTGGCCGGGATCAAGCGTAAGCACGCGCGACCGCCGGCGCAGAAGGAAGCCATCCTGGCGGAAGACATCCTCGCAATGGTCGCCACCCTGCCCTATGATCTGCGCGGGCTGCGAGATCGGGCAATCCTTCTTCTGGGATACGCCGGAGGCTTGCGCCGCTCGGAAATCGTCAGCCTGGACGTGCACAAAGACGATACGCCGGACTCAAGTGGTTGGATCGAGATCCTGGAGAAAGGTGCCCTCCTGACCCTCAATGCCAAAACCGGTTGGCGCGAAGTCGAGATCGGTCGCGGCTCGAAGGATCAGACCTGCCCCGTGCACGCGCTCCAGCAATGGCTGCACTTTGCCAAGATCGATTTCGGTCCGGTCTTCGTCGGCACCTCGCGTGATGGCACACGGGCATCCGAAACGCGGCTCAACGACAAGCATGTGGCCCGACTGATCAAGCGCACGGTTCTGGATGCCGGCATCCGATCCGAGTTGCCCGAGAAAGAGCGCCTGGCACTGTTCTCAGGTCACTCGCTGCGTGCCGGTCTGGCGAGTTCGGCAGAAGTCGACGAACGCTACGTCCAGAAGCAGCTCGGGCATGCCTCGGCCGAAATGACCCGCCGTTACCAGCGCCGCCGCGACCGGTTCCGCGTGAACCTGACCAAGGCCGCCGGTCTCTGACCCCCTGCCCAAGTGCATTTCCAGTTAGGGATGCATCGGTTTTCGCTGCCTCTCGCCTGCGGCTCGAACGCGAAGAACCGATCCTCATTGGCAATGCAAACTGGAAATGCCGTATCACGCCACCTGCCCGCTGAGCCTGCCGTAGAAGCTGCGCTCGAGATGCAGCTCCCCTGCCCCGGCCTTCTCGACCATGCCGCGCAGATAGCCGCCCGGCGAGGAGACTTCGCCCGCGCAATGCTTCTCGAAGACAAGCGCCAGCGCCGATGTCGCCACCTGTTTGCCGAGCCGGTCCTGCGCTACGTTCCAGGCATGCTCGGACACCCCGATCATCGGCCTGAGTTGACCAGCAACCCGGTGCAGATCGCCCCAATCCTTTAGGAACCCGCCCATATTGCGGGCCCAGGATGCGAATTCGGGACAGGCCTGCATGACCGTAGGCAGATCCAGCGCAGCGCGTTTCTTGCGCACCTCGGCAACCCACTCTTCCAGCTCCCTATCAACCTGATCTACGGGCTGAGCATTGGGCACAACGGCCGCGACTTCCTCATTTTCTGAGGAATTACAGGTTACAGGATTAAGTTGATTTGTAATTAGTATATGAGGGTCGGAAATGACCTCCCTGGGGTTCATTTCTTGAGTCTTCTCAGAAACCTGTGCCTTGGTTTCGCGCGTGTTTTCCACAGGTTGGATAGCCTCTGTTGCCTTGAGATAGGCAGCCTCGACACGCTCCTGAAGCTCCCTGAACCAGGTCAAGAGCCGCGCAAGCTGCTCGGAGGCTTCATGACGGCGCGGGAGCCGGTCCAGAAGCTCTTCGAAGAGAACCGTGAACTGCGCCCAGGGCCCGCGCAGCGCGCTGCTGACGGCCGCCTCGATCCGAGCGCGGATCATACGGCGTGCCACCGTGATCTGTCGCTTCAGGCGCTGACAGAGCTCGCGCTCGGCCTGCAAATCGGCATGCAGTTCCTCGAACTCCTCGACACGCGCCGACAGCGGCGACAGATCGAAGCCGTAGGCCTCGACGATGCGCCCCTCAGCGTCCCTGCGGCCCCAGCGCTTGCCGTTGGGGCTGTCCTGGAAGGAGATCACGCCGATCTCGGCCAGGCGCCGTGCGTGGCGCTTGAGCGCGGACAGCGAGAACCCCGTCTGCTCCATCAGATAGGCATTCGACGCCCAGACGATCGGGCGTTGCCCCTCCTCCCAGTCCTGGGCCTGGGTAAAGGCCCCGAGCGTGTCAAGGAGCATAATGTCTCCGGCCTTGAGGCCAATATATGCACCTACGCGCTTTACGGCCACGAAGGCCCGCGTTTTGGGTACAGCTACCTGTTCACCGGCTTGGGCAAGCTGCTCTGCAATGCCAAGACCCGGTGTCGGCTTGCGCCAACCTGTATGTTTCATGCCTGTTTCTCACCTCCAGTTATGTGGAGGCAAAAGAAAGCCGTTCGCCGAAGTGGCGTTCGTCGTTGACAGTGATTCGAGAGAGACTTATCTTCAAGGCGACCAAACCAATAAGATCAGCTCTCAGGCCCTCAGCTTGGGGGCTTTTCTTTTGCCTTTAGATCACATTCTTCCTTCTTGCTCGTTGCCTCAATGTATGGAGATGCACCGGTGATCAGGCTTTAGCCCGCCGGTGGAACCTCCTTATTCTTTGCCAAGAAGTCCGCGATCAGATCGCTCAACTCCTCAAGCTTCTCTTGGCTCAGCGGTATGCTTGCGGCTTTGATCGAGAGATTGCCGTTCGCTGACGTGAGCGAGAGATTACGACCCCCTACCTTGCGCTTGGCGGTGAGCTTCTGAGCGGACTTTCTGGCTTGCTTCTTCGGCTTGCCTTCAAGGCTGGCCAGCGCTTTTTGCAGATCCTGGAAGCTCATGTCGTAAGCGTTCTTGAACGCGTTCAAGATTTGATCTCGAGCGCCGAAAACTGCGCGAGCGCGCGACACGATACTCTCGTGGACACCAATACGTGCAGCAAACGCCACCGCAGTCGTCTTCTCACCAGAATCACGAAGCGTTTCGTACATCTCTCCGATAGCCAGCAGACGCTCGAAAGCGCCAAGGTTTTCCCTTTCCTCGTTTTCCCGGAAACGAAGGAACAGCATCTCGAACTGCGAGTTCTCCGCGTCTCGCTTATCTGGGGACGCCAAGATGGCCCGTAGCTTAAGCCCCAAGGTCTTCGCTGCAGCATGCCGACGTCTGCCGGTCAGCATGATAAAGCGAGCATCCGAGACGTCAGTCGGATTCAACGGGTCAGGCTTCCAATTCGGATCCTCCGGCCAAACAAGGATTGGCGTGTCCTGGCCGTTGATTTCGATGCTCTTAAGAAGCGTTTGAAAGGCCTCTTGTGCCATCCAGTCATCACGACGATCTGAACCTAACGGATCCTCCACTTGATCCGGTGAAATCTGAAGCTCGTGACGGCCGTTCAGAATGTCTTCGACGAGCTGCGCACGACCCTGCTCTACCGCTGCCTGCGATTGGGCCAGTGCGCCAGCCTTCCATGCACTACCCGCTCCCTTGAAAGCTGCAGTAGTAGAAGCCGCTGCTATGTCTACTTTTGCTTCGTCGTCATTGCCACTCGGCTCAGCTGATTGGTTCAACGCTTTCGAAACCAGCGACCTCGGGATAGTTCGCTTCATGCTGCGGTCTCCCCGTCATCGTCATCATAGAACGTGTCCATCCAAGCATTCGCATACCCACGTTCGAGGCCTGGCCACAGACGGCTGACGATTGCATCGTTCACTGCGTCGGCGTTCTCGATAAACCTATTGATACCCTTACGTTTGCCAGGTGTGTCAGGCTCATATTCGTAGACCGACTGATAAACGTCTGAAGCGTTCGAAATCGCGTCTGACCGAAGATAGAACACCGGCAAAATTTCCGTGGGACAGTGCTCGAGAAGATTGCCAATGTGGTTGAGATCCTGGCCGTTGGAACGCTGCACAATGGTTGGCAAGAGCATGTTGGCACCCGAGCCAATATCGATACGCTCATGTGCTAGGATGTGCTGCAGCATGCCTAGAAGGCCGGTGACAAAAGTCGACAGCGTTGCGATGTCGAACCCCTTCATTGTCTGAGGAATGACGAGGGATGAAGAGGCTATCACATTGTTGAGCTGGAAAAGCGTCAGCGCCGGTTGGTAATCGATGATGATGCAATCCAGCGTTTCGTTCAGCGCCTGCTCGAGACGGACAGGATCGACCTTTCCATCCGCAACAAGTTCGTTGGGAGCCGTTGCCGGCGGATACGCCTCTTTCCAGCGATCAATCGCATCCCGCAGATAGCGATAGAAACTCTTCCCCGCAGGCGCTTCGCGAACCAAGCGGGCGATCTGAATTTCGCCCTCAGAAGTCTCTCCGTGCGCCGGCACCAATCGAAGCCCCGGCCAAGAAGTCTTCAAAAAGAAGCTATCCAGCGTCTCCGCAGAGTGATCCGTGTACGGCGCCTCCTCAGACTGGAAGAGGCCTGCGAAGTCCACCATCGATGGCGTCTCTTCAGTAGGCATCTGAGACAAACCCTCACCGCCTACAAAGTAAAGTGTGATCGTGCTTTGCGGATCCGCATCCATCACACCAACGCGCATTCCGTAGTGCAAGCTCAGGTACTGAGCGAAATGTGCAGCGCTAAGGCTCTTGGCGGTTCCGCCTTTTTGGCTGGCAAATGAAATGACCGGAAGCGGATCGCCGGGCTTGCGCCACGCTAGATAGTCAAAAGGACGCTTTGCAGACGCCGCCATCAAAGCGCGCATATGCATCAGTTCGTGAAGATTGAAGACACGCTCGCGTCCGACGTACTCACCCTTTGGAAAGTCGTCGTTGCCATTCGCAAACTTAGTCAAGTATTGGATGCTGACGTTCAAGAAGCGAGCGCACTGTCGCATCGACCATGTGCGCTTGATACGATGGCGCAACGTCAACTCTTTGTTGACGGCGACCATTGTGCGCTCCAGACCTCGTGACAAGTCGGTCAAAAACTGTTCTAGACTTCCGCTCATATCGCTGCCCCGACTTCGGTTGATTCCGAGTTCGACTCGTTTCTACTTTCATAGTAGCACTATTATGGGCGCAATTGGAAGATACCACGCGCCTACCTTAATTCAGGAGTATGATTAGAGGCGGCGAGGTGCAAAACGATCTAATCTTGAACGCGTTCAAGATCGACTTGCGGGTGCTGGGCCCGAACGATGTCGGGCCCAATTTCTCAGATCACGCGGCGTCTTTGGGACCCCAGGGGATGACGGCTTGCAGGGACAGATCGTCCTGGTTCGCGGCCTTGCCGAGGTTGGCGTTGAAGCCGTGGTCGCGGATGGTCAGCGTGTAGTAGTCGGCGCCGGTCTCCTTGTTCTGCTTCTTCCAGATGCCGCCGCACTCAACCAGCTTGCCGCGCGGGGAGCGGCCGAGCACGCGGTGCGTGGGGGCCATCGGGTTCGCGCTTGCGACGGGTTCGACCGTGATGTCGAGGTCGAAGGTCAGGGTCGAGATGGAGCCGACGCCCTTGGCGGTTTCGATGTCGGCGCTGGTGAATTTGATGCAGTTCGTGGTCATTGCTCTTCTCCTTGTTTGCGTTGCAATGATGGTCACCTTGCAGCTGGCCAAGGCCCGGCCACACCGAAGGCGAAGCGTAGCGGAGAGGGGCAGGCGCCGGTCTTTTTGCCTCGCGAGGAATGACCCGCAGGGTCAGGGGAAAAAGATCGGTGACAACCTTTGTGGAGGGGACGACAGCTGCGACCAGCATGTCATGCAACTCAGACATCGGGAGAAGTGCGGCGGCCGCGAAGGAAAGGTAGGTGAACTGCCGACAGCGAAGAACGCCGAAGCACTCCTTGCCCAATCATGTCTGATCCTTCTATACGCACCGCGTCCTGTGGGAACTCGACACCGGCCTCCATTCGGTTCCTTGGACCGGTTTCCCGGGGCCTCAAGCAGAAAGTGGTCTGGCCGGTTGAAGGAGATAAAGCCAGCACGAAGACATGCGCACCGTTTCCCGACTGCTTCAATCCCCGGTGCGTTGCGAACTTCAGGGATGTCTCGTATGCCATCGCGAAATTCAGCAAACGCACGCTTGCGACTAGGAACCGAGGCAAATGCCGGCCCCGCTCCAGTCCCGTTGCGTGTCAGCATATGTGAAGAGGATAAGCGGTTGGACGGCGCTACCCCGAATGTGATTACCAAGGATGGCCTGCGCGATCTGCTCTCGAAAGGCTACCTCATCGAGGTATCCTGCAATCAAACCGCAGAGAAACGCCATAACAGCTGGTACGGCTCCTGGGTCGTGTACGCGGTAGCCGTGGACGGCCAGGATGCTAAAATGCTTGTCACGAGCCGCAGCGTCTTCGAATTGCGCGAGTTCAAGACGATCGTCGACCTCGTCAGTTTTCTCGCCGACATGGGGTGCCTTTCGGCGAATATCCCGCTGATCGCGGGACGACGTGAGCGTCACGAGGCTTCGGGAAGTCCCGCGACAGCGACCAGCTAGAAATGGTCATCCACACCCTCGGCAGTCTGACAGACCAAATCTCGCAGTACTGGGCCCCTCAGCGAACCGATCGAGCGAGACCGCGCAAGGCGCCCGTCTGTTGCTTCTGTTGCTATGGAAGAACCGGGGCCTAAGCCCCGATCCTCTTGATACGAATCCCGAGCTTGCGGGCCTTGTCGACGATGTTCTCGGTGATGCCCGAACCGGGGGTGGCAATCAGCCCTTGGGGCATGGTCTCGAGCATCTTGTCGTTGCGCTTGAAGGGGGCAGCCTTGCCGTGGCTCTTCCAGTCGGGTTTGAAAACCACCTGGGTGACACCGCGCGTATCTGCCCAACGGGCCGCGATCATCTCGGCTCCCTTGGGCGTGCCGCCATGCAGGAGCACCATGTCGGGGTATTTGGCGTGCGTGGCATCGAGGATGGACCAGATCAGATCGTAGGCCTGATAGTCCCCGCCCGAGAAGGCGATCCGCGTGCCTTCGGGGCAGTGCACCTCGGTCTCCTTGCGGCGCTTGGCCGAGAGATAGGCCCGACTGTCCACCACCGCGGAGGTCAGGCCGCGATGCGAGACCTTGGACCCGGTGCGGGGGAGCCAGGGCGAGCCTGTCGCTGCCGAGAAGTGGTCCACGGCCAGATCGCGCATCTGCTCGAAAGCGTCGCGATGGTCCCAGAGCTTCAGCCCGATCATCTGAAGGCGCTCAAGCTCGACCGAGGCTACCTCGGAGCCGTCCTGGATGGCCAGGCGTTCCCGGACCTCGAATTCGTTGTCGTCGAGAAGCCTCTGGATATGGGTGAGCCGGCGATGGAAGATCGCGGTGAGGGTCCAGAGCATCTCTTCGAGATTGTCCTCCAACTGGCTGCCGGTGAGGAGACCGATGGTGGTGTCAAAGAGGGTCGCCATGGCGAGCTCGACCTCGTCGGGCTGGGGCAGGGAGCGATGATCGGTCTCGCCGGGCCCGGGCGTTGCGCCATGAAGTGCGAGGTGGTCGAGGATGGCGGAGGTCACTCCGGTTTCCTCGGGGATGTCTGTTTGATGGGGCATTGTCTGGTTCCTCTGTTTGGTCTGACCCGATTTGGATGGGGCGATAACAGGACCGGCGGCGACCGGGCCGCATCCGTCAGGATCGGAGCGCAGCGGAGAATGTGACCCGGGCCGGAAAATTGTTCCCGCGAGGAATGGCCCGAAGGGGCAGGGGAATTTTCCGGGTAGCGGGCGCATTGCTGCCCGGGCGAGGGGCACTCAGCCCCGACCCGCCGGTCCATCGCTCCCCTTATCCAAACGGGATCAGATCGAGCCCGCGGAACCTTTGCTCCCTCAGTCATCACGCGAGGAGACTGGCGCTCACCCGTCCTCGATCTCCATACCTTGCGCCTTCATGGCCTCTAACAGGGACCGGCGCAGCGCATCTCTGCCAAATGCCCGCAGCTCGTCGTTGAAATCCCCCATGTCCGGCACAAGATCACCGCAGGCAATTCCAAGCGATTCCAGTTGGTTACGCAATCTCATGGATGCAGCGTGCCCGACTTCGTCATTGTCTCGCGCGATCCAGATGCGCTGGATGCACGGCGGCGGGATGAAGAGGCCGAGATGGGTGGCGGTGAGACAGGCGGCGAGGTCGAACTCAGGGAGAGCCGTGCCGACCGAGAGGGTGTTCTCGAGCCCTTCGCCGACGATGAGATCAGTGCGGCCCGCGCCAGACCAGAACCGGATGGCATGGCCGTGAAGCTGCCCGAGGACCCGTTTCGGGCTCTCGATCACGGCCAAGCCGCCGGTGGACGGGTCGAGATAGGTGCGCGCGCAACCCGTGATCTGGCCCCGATTGTCGGTGATCTTTGCCAGCAGGGCAGGGGCCCTGCGCGGCGGATCAGGGCCGTCCTCGCGGTGACGCAGGAAGACCTGCGGGTGATAGCGCAGGGCCGGACCCAGCCGTGTGATGCCGCGCCCTTGCAGATAGGTGGCAGCCAAGGTGCCGAGGACCGGCTTGCCAGCGGCAAAGAGTTTCCGCGCCCGCGCGATGCGTTTGCCAGACGCTGCATCCGGGCGCTCAACGTTTCGGGCGGCATGCGAAACGGCAGGGCAGGGGGCGTCGCCCAGAAAGGACCGGGCCTCCCTCAGCGTTTCCTTGATTGTGACCGACCCAAGCCGTTCCCGCAGCAGATCGATCAGGTCGCCATATTCACCCGTCGCGAAATCTTGCCAGGACCCGGCCTTGCGCCCGCCTTCCGCCTTGAGGCGGATGGCGAGGCTCTGGCCCTTTGCACCGGACGTGTCGCCGACCTGCCAATAATTGCCCTGCTTGCGACCCTCGGGGAAATACTGGCGGCAGAAGCTCTCGGCCCGATCTGCCAGATCGGCCGAGAGGTCTGCGATGCTGCGCCGCGCGCTCATGCGGCGACATCCGCGGCGCTGGCGCCGACCGGATGCTCGGCGAGCACCCGCGCCAGAACCTCGGTGCCGTCCGTGGGCATGAACACCCGCGTCTTCCACTGGATCACCTCGGTGAAACAGCCCATTGCCTTCAGTCTCGGCAAGGTCGCGCTTGATGCACCGATCAGTTCGAGCCGCGGCTGCCCCATGACGAGCGAGCGGCGCAGCTGGTACCCGCCGAGGAGGGTCAGGGTCGTCCTGGCGTCCATCACGGCCGCGAGCACCTCCTGCGGCGACATCTCGATCTGGCAGTCGAGACCAAGGCGCGCATAGACATTGAGAAGCTGCTCCTGGCTGACCACACGCCCAATGGCGCGCTCCCCGTCCTCGGTCTGCAGACGATAGATGCGCATATTGTCTGCTGGCAGCCGGTCCCAGATCGGCAGGAGGAGGCCGCAGATCAGCGTGATCTTCGAGGTGGTGAACTCCGGCACGGCATCGACCTCAGTCTGCCAGAGATGCTCGAACCTCGCATCATCGACCTCTTCCCAGCGCGAGGTCGAGAATTCGCTGAGCGCGAGGATCTCCGTCGCCATAGGGCGTAGGAGCTTCACCCGCAGGATCGGCACACCGTCCTCGTCCATGAAGGCCGGCGCCTTCACCATCAACGCCGCGCGCTTGGACGTCTTGTTCCAGCAGAGCGTCGCGCCTTCCGTGTTTGCGCAGATCGATTTGACGCGGGGCAAGGTCAGCGGATCGTTGCGATCTGTGCGCTCGACGGTCAGCGCGGTGGCCGTCGCACCCGTCGCCTCGTGCTCGAAGATGACCTTCCGGTCCACGATCTCGAACTTTTCCGCACGCAGGGTCTCGAGGCCGACATCCAGCGTACCGGCCTGACGCGCATCCTCGATGATGGCTGAAAGAAACCCGCCGAAGGCCTCGAAGATCGCGTCCTGCATGTCGATCCGGAGCGCCAGACACCGGTTCAGGAACTGCTGGATCGGCGGCAGGTTTTCTTTCATCGTGCCATCCGCCTCATCGAGCGTCAGCCCGGTCATCTCCTGAAACTTCGCATAAGAGCAGGCCTCGATCTTGCCCGCGCGCAGCTTGTAGAAAAACTGCCGCAGCGCCGCCCGTGCGTAGGGGCTCTCGAGGTTGTCCTCGGCGCGAAACATGTTCTGACCTCCGGTCTCGCGCTGCCCCTTGGTGATCGCCCCAAGAGTGTCGAGGCGGCGCGCGATGGTGGAGAGAAACCGCTTCTCACCCTTCACATTAGTCGCGACGGGGCGGAAGAGCGGCGGCTGCGCCTGATTGGTCCGATTGGTGCGCCCCAACCCCTGGATCGCATTGTCGGCTTTCCAACCAGGCTCGAGCAGGTAATGCACCCGCAGGCGCTGGTTCTTGGCGCCAAGATCAGCGTGATAGCTGCGCCCGGTGCCGCCGGCATCGGAGAAGATCAGGATGCGTTTGGCATCTTCCATGAAGGTTTGGGTTTCGCACAGATTGGAGGAGGCGGGGCGATTCTCGACCTTGAGCCGTCCTTCGCGCGTCTTGACGATGCGCCGTTTGCGCCCCGTGACCTCGGCCACCGCATCCCCGCCGAAATGCCAAAGGATCTGATCGAGCGCGCCCTGCACCGGGGCGAGGGCCCCAAGATGCTCGACAAGATCGTCCCGCCGCCGCTCCGCTTCGCGGCAAATGACGGGATTGCCTTCAGCATCGAGAGCCGGGCGTGAACGCAAGTCGCCATTCTCGTCGGTGTAGGGCTCGAAGAGTTGCGTCGGGAAGCTATGCATCAGGTACTCCATGACCGCCTCCCTCGGCGTGAAGTCGACCTGCAGATCATCCCACTCCGAGGGCGGGATCTCTTCGAGGCGACGCTCCATCACCGCCTCGCTGGTCGAGACCACCTGAATGACCGCCGAATGACCTGCCTCGAGGTCCGCCTCGATCGCGCGGATCAGCGAGGGGCATTTCATGGCGGTGATGAGATGGTTGAAAAAGCGCTGCTTGTTGCTCTCAAAGGCCGAGCGCGCAGCGGATTTGGCCTGGGCGTTCAAGGTACCGGTCTCGGAGGAAATGCCAGAGGCTTGAAGGGCTGCCTCAAGGTTGGTGTGGATGATCTGATAGGCGTCGGCGTAACTGTCGTAGATCGCGACTTGGGCCGGCGTCAGGTCATGCACCAGCATCTCGTATTCAACCCCGGCATAGGAGAGGGACCGCGCGAGATAGAGCCCGAGCGCCTTCAGGTCGCGGGAAATCATCTCCATGGCGGCAATGCCCCCAGCCTCCATCGCCGCGACAAACTCAGGCCTTGTCACGAAGGGAAAATCGCCGGTGCCCCAGAGGCCGAGGCGCGAAGCATAGGCGAGATTGCCGACGACCGTGGCGCCCGTGGCCGAGACATAGACCACACGCGCGTCGGGCACGGCGTTCTGCAGCGCGAGGCCGGCAAGGCCTTGTTGCGACGCCTTTTTGTCGCCGCGGTCGGACTTTTCGCCGGCGGCATTCGCCATGGCATGGCTTTCGTCGAAGGCAATGACCCCATCGAACCCTTCGCCGAGCCAAGATGTCACCTGGTCGAGGCGGGATGCTTTCCCCTCACGTTCAGCCGAGCGCAGCGTGGCGTAGGTGACGAAAAGGATGCCTTCGGGCAGACGGATGTCGCTGCCCTGGCGGAATTTCGAGAGCGGCACGATATCGCTTTCACGCCCCCCGAGGGCCATCCAGTCGCGCCGCGCATCTTCGATGAGCTTGTCGCTTTTTGACACCCAGACCGCGCGGCGGCGCCCTTGGAGCCAGTTGTCGAGAATGATGCCCGCCACCTGCCGCCCCTTGCCGCAGCCGGTGCCATCGCCGAGGAACCAGCCCTTGCGCAGGCGAAAGGCTCCTTCGTCACCCTCAGACGCTGCCATAAGCTGGTCCTCGATCTCGCTGTGCTTGAACCAGCCCTGGAGATGCGTCTCGTGGGCATTGCCCGCATAGATCACGCTTTCAAGCTGCGGCGCGGAGAGAAGGCCATCCGCGACGAGGGTCTTCGGCAGGAGGGGCCGATAAGTCGGCACAGGCGGCGGCACCGAGGCCATGGCGGCGGATTGCACCAGTGCGGTCGGATGCTCTGCCGCGCCGTCGATCCGGATCGCCTGCAGGTCATAGGCCTCGTAGACCGTGTCCTGCAGCATGCCGTCAGGTTCGCTCCAGGCTTTCGGCAGGTAGTCGAGCGGGGCCGTCACGATGTCATCGAAGGGATGTTTGCTGCGTTCCTCGGCGAGGGCGCGGGTTTCCAGGCGGGCGGCATTGCGGAGGGCATGCAGGTTGGTGCGGGTCGGGCGGGTCGGCACCGATAGGGCCGCGCCAGTGGGGCAGGGCGGGGGGTTGCGGCGCGCGGGACAATGGGTGAGCACCGCGGAGAGAAGATCGGCTGTGGTCGCGCAGAGCGGATGATAGGCCGCCTCGATGTCGATAGGTGCGGTCCCTTGTTCGCCAACCACGTGCTTGTCGATCACCGTGAGCCGCGTGTCGATCGTGGTGCCGTGTCGCGCGAAGACCTTGCCGTCGATCGCGGCAGAAAACACCACGTCTGCGCTCTGGCCAATCCGCTGAAACGTCGACTGGAAGGATTTCGTCGAGGGTCGGAAGCTCTCGCCCGTGATGACGACAAGACGCCCGCCCGGCGAAAGGCGCGCCAAGGCGGACAGAACGTGCTGACAGGTGGCCTGCCGGAACTTACCCTCGACATGGGTCGCAGCCGAAAACGGCGGGTTCATCACCATGACCGAGGGCATGATCGCGCGGTCGAGGCGGTCGTCGATTGAAGCGGCGTCGTGGTTTGACAAGGCGGCATCGGGAAACAGCTGCCCCAGCAAGGCGCGACGCGTCTCGGCGAGTTCATTCAGCGCCAGTCGCGTGCCTGCTATCCTGGCAAAGATCGCCAACATGCCGGTGCCAGCCGACGGCTCGAGCACCAGGTCGTCGCCCCGAAACCCCGCCGCCTGCGCGACGATGGCGGCAAGCGGCAGAGGGGTCGAGAATTGTTGCAGGCGCACGCTGTCTTCGGAGCGCCGCGTATGGGACGGCGCCAAACTGGCGAGACGTTCGATCATCGAGAGAAAGGTCTGCGGCGAGGACGCCTGGCGTTGCATCAGCCCGCCGTAGCGCGAAAGCATCTGGATCTGGGCGATCTCGGCGGCCTCATAGGCGTCTTTCCAGACCCAGGCCCCGCTGGTGTCGCTGGCGCCGAAAGCCTCCTCCATCGCGGCGCGGAGGGTGGCGGCGCCGATCGCTTCGCCTGCCTCGAACTGGGGGACGAGGGCAGTTGCAGCCCGTATCAGGTGTTGAGCGGAGCGCGAGGCATCTGGCAGGGCTGGGGCTTCGGACTCGATCTCAAGCGGGACGGAATGGGGGTGAGCGTTCATGGGCAATCTCCGGGGTTGAGGGTTGGCCCCGAGCCCCGCGCGCACTCTCTCACCCGGGAGGGGTCACCCCTCCCGCCCTGCCTCTCGCTCTTTCATGGCAAAGCCCCGATTGGAATGTGTCCGGTGTCAGGACGGCCGCAAATGGCGCGGCACATCCATGGATTGATGCAGGACCCGGATCACGAATATCCTGTCCGGGTCCACATCGTAGAACACCAGGTGTCGGCCCGTGATCAGTTTCCGCGCGCCCTGTAAGAGATCGGAACAGTCCGAACCCATTTGAGGATTGGCGATGAGCCCCTGCAGGGCACGCTCGATGTCGTCGAGATAGCGGTCTGCCTGCGCCTCGCCCCATTGTCGGTATGTCTCGACCCAGATGTCGACGAGGTCGGATTTTGCCGCCTGGGAGTGATGGATTTCACGCATCAGAAGCGCCGGAGCGGCTCCGCGCCTCGCGCTTGATTTCGTCCATATCAAGCGGTCCGACATCACCGGATTGCTTGCCCTCCATCAGCGCAACGCGAAGCCGCGCCCGCTGACCCTCCTGCTCCTCCATCAGGCGCAAAGAGGCGCGGATCAGCTCGCTGGTTGACCCGTAGCGCCCCTCCTTCAGCATCAGGGCGATGAATTCGTCCCAATGGGGACCAAGAGTGACGCTTGTGCTTGCCATGCTCATCTCCAGAATACGCATGAATACGATATATGAGTATGTCGGGCATTTCAACTCGGGGGCGGGCTTGCGCCATGCTCGGCGGCGGTGGGTCTGTGTACGTCTCGCATATTCAGCTGGTCCACAAACGCCCGCCCCTCGGACAGGCAGTCCAGCTCATAATGCCCGAAGAAGCCCCAGCAGGCGTCGACCTCCTCGCCGTCACACTCGATGACATAGCCATAGACCCGCCCGGCGAGATAGGCGTCGTAGCTGACGATCTCACCCCGTAAGATGTCTTCAGCCTTTTCGCGCAAAGCTGCAGTGACGCGTTTCACGCCGAACTCTTCCCGGACCGCGTCGAGCATCACATAGACGTAGCCGACCTGGCCGGAATCCCATGGGCAATGAAACCCGATGGTGTTCAAGGCGAGGCCGGAATGGTCATAGAGAAACACGGGCAGCAGGATCGCCTTGCGCGCGGCGCGCTCGCGCAACTGCTCCATCGAAAGGTCGCTCTGGTCTGAAACACCCGCAAGATCGCGCAGGAACGCCTCGGGGCTGTCGAACTGGTGGCTGTCGCCCAGCCAGTATCTGCGGTGCCAGCAGATCAGCTTCCCGAGGTTGCACCAATCCCGTGGGCTTTCAGCATCCGGGTCGTGGTAGATCTTGATGGTGTGACCTTGGTAGACCTCCTCAAAGACGGTGTCTTGCATGTCGATGTCCTTTCTTGAAACGCAATCGACCCGCCGAGCCGGTTGAGGCCGCAGGCGGGTCGATTGGGGCGTGGTCAGATGGTTGGAGAGTTTGCCGCCCGGCGGATCAGGCGGCGGCCCGGTTCTGCCGATGCTGAACATGCTCGACCGAGACCTTCAGCAGCCAATCCTCGAAACCGAGAATGGTTTGGTGATTGGCAACCGCTTCGATCCAGGCCGCGCGCGGATCGCCGCCAATCTGTGTCGGATCGTTGTCGATCCGGCCATTGGCCATCCACGGCTCCGGCTGGATGCGCCCGAGCCAGTCGGCCAGAGACGGGATACGCCCCTGGCAGTCCTCGCGCACATGCTGCTCACCGATCCAGCGGATCGGGACGACCCGGCCCGCGCTGTTGGTCAGGCTGTGTCCGAATATCCGCTGGGCATCATAGATCCCTGCTGTGTGATGGCGATAGGCTCTGTGAACGAAGAGACCTAGGTGCTCTTTGGATGAGTCAAACCAATCATGCACATGTTGGTAATCCTCTGGAACACCACCGAATTTTCGGGCGGAGCTTTCGGCGTGATGGAGGGGATGTGCCATGTCAGAGCCCCTCATGTTCGGTGGTGTCGGTTTCGATATAGCGGTTCGAGTGGCTGACATCGATCTTGTCCGCCTCGAGCGCCCAGGTCAGTTCGCCATAGCCGCCTTCGTTGTTCTCGAAGCCCGGACTCAGCGCATAGGCGAAGTCCCAGCCGAAGTCTTCGACCCGGCGCCGAAGCTCATCCGTCAGGGTGATCGTGTCAGGCGTCACGACGACATCCTCGACATTGCCGGAATCGCCGTAGCCTTCGTACTCCACTTCGATGCTCGCCACACCGAGGGCGCGCAGATCGGAGAGAAGCGCCGCGCGGGTCTCGACCCGCTGCTCGGCCGCACGTCTCTGGGAGTCGAGCATCTGCGCGTAGAAATCATTCACTTGTGTCATGTCGTTGATCCTTTGGAATTGAGGAAAGGGGAGGGCGACTGTTGCAACAGGTCGCCCTAGAGGTTTCCTGCCGGGGGCTTCAGGCCGCAGCGTCGCCGCGTTTCTCAGCCGTCCGGTCAACCAGGTTGAAATAGAGGTTCTCAGTCGCGCGCTTGAACCCCGGCGGTTTGCGCGGGGCGAGGCAGCGCACCGAAGCGCTGCAACTCTCACCGTGCTCCATTGCGAACTGCGTCACCTTGTCGATCAGATCGTCCATGCCAGCGGCCTGAATGCGCTTTTCGGGGTAGCTCCCTAGCATCTGGAACTGGGTGACAACGAAGGCGCCATCGCGATGCGCGGGATAAAGGGTGATCTGGTAGTCGAGTGTCTTGGCCATATCTGGTCTCCTGCGGCGGGAGGAACGCAACCATCGCGCCCCTTGGAACCCGCCAGCGCAAAAGGACCGCCCTTTGTGCAAGGGCGGTCCGGCGCGGTGTTTGGGATGGAGGGGTCAGTATTCCGACGGCAGAAGCAGGGTCAGGACCCGGCGCGTCTGTTCGGGGTCAGATGGCTCGGGCGAGCCGTACGTGTAGTCGACGTCATAGAGGTCCACCTTGAACCAGACCGTGGTGTCCTCGAAATCGATGACCCCCATCTCGTGCCAGCCATGGGGGTCGCTGTCGTTGGTGAACGCGTCGAAGGCCGCAACGCGGCGGGTGAGCTCCAACCGCGCTTCCAGCCCGAGTTCTGCAACGCCGCGCGTCATTACGAACTGGCCCTGCGGGGCATCGGCGACCGGAGTAGTGCCGAGGATGGAGCGGCGAAACGCGTCATTCTGGGCGGCGATGCGTGTGGCTTCCTGGACGGGATCGAGGTCGACTGTCGTGGTCATGGGATATCTCCGGGACGGGCCAGCCGATCCGATATCGACTGTAGGCAACCCGTCAGCCGGAAAGGGCCGCCCTCAATCTGAGGACGGCCCAAGGCTCATGTCGTGATAGGATGTGGCAACCGTTCCGTCAGGCCGCATCCCCGCTGAGGAAGGCGGGCAAGGACGACGGTTCATCGCTCCCCGCCTCGGCCAGAGCGTCTGCGGCGGGCACGTCGCCTGCCTCGGCCTCGGGCGCGTCGTTGCCCATGTCGGCAGCAGCCTCCGTCGCCCCGGCAAACACCATCCCCTCGGGCAGCCAGCGCGTGGTCTTCGCAACCGTGGCAGCGTCGAACCCTTCCGTCTGACCGGCAGTTTCCGCGAATGCGCGTTCCATCGCGGCAGCGAGATCGCCCTTGCGTTCGCGATTGCGATCCTCGGCGTACTCGTCACCGATCAGCTTGCGCGCCGTGGCCACCGCATGGCCCTTGTTGACCCGACCCCAGTAGTTTTGGGCAGTCGGGCGCCAGCAGGCCGCCACATCGACATCAAGCCGGGTGCCAATCTCCTCGATGATCGGGGAGGGACGATTGTCGGAGGAAAGCTGGGGTTTGACCGCCAGACCCGTCGCCCAGGCGAACAGCGCCTGTTTGTCCGTAATGGGCAGCGCCGACATTGCCCGGAAGTCTTCAGGCTTCTCCAGCGTCATCCAGTCGGTGGCGAGGTCCTGTTCCAGCGCCTCGAGCATCTTCTGGGCAACAGTATCCGAATGCAACACCTCGCGGTTTTGCGCCTGGAAGGGTCGGATCGAGATATCGAGCGCCTCGTTGTTGTAGGACCGCGGCAATGCCTGCTCGCAGAGCGCGTAGAGCATCGCATCGAACGCCACCTCGAAATCCGCCGCCAGATGCGCCCTGAGGATATGCTGACGGGTGGCGCGCAGATCGTCGGCCAAACTCGCCGAAATCCCGTCCGCCTTGCGCAGGGTCGCGGCCGGGTCGGAGCTCGGCACCGGGGTGGTGGAGGTCGGCGGCGTCACGTGTGGGCGGGCAGGGGAGGGGGCGCCATTCGCATCTGCGGTGGTCTCGTCGGGCTCGAGCGCGGCTGGAATATCCTCGGGTCGCACGAGGCCTTTCTCGACGCGCAACGCCCCATCATGACCGATGGTCAGAACGACACCGGCGATAGCGCAATCTTCGTCCGCATAAGGTTGCCGTTCGCGCTGCAGGGCCTCGATCTCACGCAGGCGCGGCTCGATGGCGTAGTATTCTTCGGTCTCGGCGTCCGTCCAGTCTTCGCCGTCGTTCTGCGCCGCCAATTCTTCCTCGCGCGCGATCAGACGTTCCTCCTCGGCGAGCAGGTCCGGATCGGGTTCGATATCCTGCGGATAGACCCGTCCAAAACTGCGAAACGCGCCGTAATCCACCGAGAGGTGAACCCCGACCCATTTCCACGTCGCTTCGAAAGGTTTGGCCGCGGCTTGCAGCTTCTCGATGGCGAGGCGCTCCAGGAGCTCGGGGTTTTCCATATGGGTGCTGGCACGGTCATCGAAGAGATCCCGCAGCAGAACACCGCCCGCCGCCTCATAGGCCTCGATGCCGACAAAGCGCCCCAGGGCCGAGTTCGCCGAATGCGCCGTCTCGGTCAACCGGCGTTTGATGCTCTGCGGATGGATGTGATAGCCGCCCTTCACCGCGTTCCAGACCGCCAACTGCCGATCGTGATCGTCAGTCAACGTGAAGGCCATGACACATTCGAGGGTCAGATCGCCCGCGCGAAAATGCTCGATGATCTCGGGCGCGACACGGGCGAGTTTGAGACGGCGGCGGACCAGGTCGACCGAGACGCCGAATTTCAGCGCAATCTCGTCCTCGCTGCGACCCTCGCCGATCATCTTGTCGAAAGCCTCGAACTGGTCGGCCGGGTGCATCGCCGCGCGCTGGAGGTTCTCCGTGGCGGAGGTGAGGATGGCGTTGTGCTCCTCTTCAACGAGACAGGGTACCGGGTGATCTGCGGGGATCACGCCGTCCTCTACGAGTTGTTTCAGCGCCTTGAGGCGACGACCGCCCGCATCGACGGCAAAGAGTGTCTTGGAGAGCGCATGAACCACCAGGTTCTGTTTGATGCCTGTCTCGCGGATGCTGGCGAGGAGTTCGGCTTCATCGCTGGCGCTTGCCGCAACCTTGCGAACGTTGAGCCGGCTGGGTTCCAACTGGTTGAGTGGGATCAGGCGGATGTCGGCGGGGCCATCAGGCGCAGCCGTTCCGGTTGCTTCGGTCTTTTTCGCAGAGGAGGGTTTCGGGCGGGTTGCGGTCTTGGCCATGCTCAGAATCCTTGTCACGCCGGACCCGGATGAGACTCTCTCTATCCTTTTAAGCCCGGCACCCGGGCTTCCCTTTCTTGAGCTCTTGCCGGTCGAGAATAGTCGCGTTGGTTCAAATCCGAAGTGACAATTGTTCATGAAAACTCAATGCTGCACGAAGGACCGCCATTGGGACGCTGCTACCCTCGCTTGAATTTCCAGGCACAGAAACCGGTTGCCAAGTAGCGTGAAACCAAATGCATGTACGCGAATTTGTGGGGCGGTCGAGTCCCGCGCTTTCAAAAATCAATCGCAATATCAAGCGATATTTCTGATTCGACCATGCTTCAATCAGTACTAGCGCTTCATCATGAGCGCAAAGCTAAAGTAGATAGAAGCGATTAAACCCACGAAAGCCAATACAGTGGTGACCGCAAGCGGGACCGAATAGGAACCTGTTTGGGTATATAGAAGCCCTCCTACCCAAGGAGCTATCAGCCCAGCGAGGCCATATGAGAAGATCATTTTACCATAGACCCTCCCAATCTGCGAGATGCCGTATTCACGCCCGATCAATACAGGTATCAGCGACGCCGAGCCACCAAAGCACAGTCCAACAAATACGGTCGCTACGCAAACGATCAAGAAGCTGTCCGAACGTATCATCAATAACGCAGCGACCGTAAGCAAGCAGACAAAAAACAACGCACTTCTGCCTTGAACCCAATCGACAAACCTGCCACCAAAAATGGATCCTATTATATATCCTAAATTCAACAAGCCCGCGCCTAGCCCAAGAAGCCTACTTGGAACGCCAATTTCTTCCAAAATACCGGATATATGCGAGATAGTTAACAGCCCGGCAAAGCAAATTGCGAAGAAACAGTAGGACATAATCGCAAAGCGAAGCGTAAAGACTTCAGAGCCAGTAGGCTCTTGAATTTCTTCTGTAGGCGTCAGAGAAGAACCATCAATTTTAGAAACAACAAAGACTCCGAGCAGAAGTATTCCGAAACCGATGACAAGAAATGATGTCGCTGGAGAACTGTGCAGAATCGCCTGTGCAAAAACGCTAGAAATAAGGATCCCAGACAAGGCAAAACACGACACTATGACACCAATCGCTAGGGAACGATTTCGCTCTTTTGCGAATTGAGCCATTTCAAGCGCGAACCCGTACCCCAAGCCTGAGCCGGTCCCAAAAGCCATGCCATAGCCAATAATAAGCGACGTCAATGTTGGCCAAAAGCCAAACAGAAAGTGCCCGCCACCAGCCAGTGAAAAACAAAGCAAAGCAGTGCCGCGTAAGGTCAATCTCGTTGATACTGCCTTTTGTAGCATCATTCCCAGCATGAAACACGCCAGTGCCAATGACGGAGCCAAGCTTAACTCAGCCCGGCTCAGCCCGAGATCCCTTTCCATCGGTAACAGGAACAAGCTCCACGCATACATTACACCCATGCAGCTGTTAGTAAGACAGCCAATCAGCACTGGGGGAGAAAGCAGACCTACTCCCAGCGCGTCATTTCCGTCACCTCTGCCAATCATTGTCTACACCTTGATCCTCTCGTTCTTTGGGTCCAAGAAAGGTGAGAGTGACGCAGTTGCCTTGTAACGTTCACAGGCGATCTCAATCTCGAATCCACCGGCATTGATGAAGTCGCGAGTGACACCGTCGGCGTTATAGATGTATCCCATGCCCATCGATCGATCGAGCCTGTGCCCATATCCACCAGAGGTAATAGATCCGATTATCCTACCTTCCTTGTAGATTGGCTCTTCGTGATAGAGCATCTTTCGACATCCGTCGGGCAGTTGGAATTGTACAAGCCGCTTTGTAGGCACACCGGCGTCTCGCGCACGCAAGAGAGCATCACGGCCGACAAATTCAGCTTTATTATAGTCCACGGCAAACGAGAGCCCCGCCTGGATCGGAGTGTCTTCTTCGCCAATGTCATGCCCCCAGTGCCGATAACCTTTTTCTACCCGAAGGCTGTTGAGCGCAAAGAACCCCGCATGGCTAAGGCCAAATTCCTGACCGGCCTCGACGATCTTGTCGAAGACATGCATCGCGAAATCCGCCGGGATATAGAGTTCCCACCCAAGCTCGCCGACAAAGGTCAGCCGACTCGCCCTGACGGTCGCATATCCGACGGCAATCTCCTGACTCGTCCCGAACGGGAAGGCGGCATTCGACAGGTCGGCACCGGAAACCTTCTCAAGCAGCGCACGGGATTTGGGCCCCATAATCGCTAGCATCGGTAGGCCGGGCGTAACATCGGTGACAACGACAGCCGCATCGTCGGGAATGTGGCGGCGCAACCACGACAGATCGCGTGTCTGGC
>Ga0310345_10000993_pt1 | contig 34517 bp, 31 predicted proteins | sample HC15DNA20500_MG_FD_204667 | JGI IMG/M metagenome (GOLD analysis project Ga0310345, IMG submission 204667) | Marine microbial communities from station ALOHA, North Pacific Subtropical Gyre - HC15-DNA-20-500_MG | ecosystem: Environmental > Aquatic > Marine > Oceanic | place: Pacific Ocean: North... | reverse complement strand
CGGTCTGTTTGGCGGCTCGTTCAATCCACCGCATGTAGGTCATCTCAATGCCAGCCTTCTGGCGCTGCGCCGCGCCCGGCTCGACCGGGTCTGGTGGATGGTCACGCCGGGAAATCCGCTGAAAGACACGAGCGAGCTCGCCAGTCTGGAGAAGCGCATCGGCCTTTGCCATGAACTGACGCGCCATCCCCGTATCGATATCACCGCGTTCGAGGCAACCCATCGAACGCGGTTCACCCAGGACACGCTGGCGCTGCTCAAGCGCATCCGCCCACGATTGCGTTTTGTCTGGATCATGGGCGCAGACAATCTGGCGAACTTCCACCGCTGGCAGAACTGGCGCCGCATCGCGCGGATGATGCCAATGGTGATCGTAGACCGGCCCGGATCGACACTGTCCTTCCTCAATGCTCCGGCTGCGATCGCGCTGTCAAAATACCGTATTGACGAAGACGATTCAGGACTTATCTCAAGGCTCGATCCACCCGCCTGGGTGTTTCTCCACGGCCCGCGCTCGCCGCTTTCGTCAACCGCGATCCGGCAGGCGGCCAAGGTTAACAACGCGTTACCTTGAGTGTCGTTATTCTGAAAGAAAGCCCGGGCATTGTTGAAACTGCCCGATTCGATGTATGCTGAATCGGGTCTCCGCTGCAGGCGGAACCTGCAACCGGCGCTGCGGCGCCAAGTGAAACTGCATAGCGAGGGAAAAGCTGACTACAGCAATGCAGATCCGGCAAGGCGCAAAGGGCGCCGCCGAAACAGCATCCAACACTGCGCTTGTTGCGGTTGAGGATGTTCTCGACACGGTGAGATCCAGCCTTGAGGACTCCAAGGCGGCGGAGATCGTGACCATCAACATTCAGGGAAAATCGGCACTGGGCGACTACATGGTGGTCGCATCGGGACGTTCGCATCGCCATGTCGGCGCGATTACCGACCATCTGCTGCGTGACCTGAAAGACAACGGACACGGTACGCCAAGGGTTGAAGGCCTGCCCCATTGCGATTGGGTGCTGGTCGATACCGGCGATATCGTGATCCATGTTTTCCGCCCGGAAGTCCGCGACTTTTACGGGCTGGAGAAAATGTGGCAGATGCCTGACTCCAGGGACGTTCACTAGAACGCCTGCCGGGTAGGCGCGATGCGGTTGTCCATTCATACGGTCGGCCGGATGAAATCCGGACCGGCGCGAGAGCTTCTTGACCTCTACAGCGATCGCTGCGCCAAGGCAGGCCGGCAACTGGGCATCCGGGACTTCTCTGTGAGGGAGTATCCCGAATCTCGTGCCGTTTCCGTGGCCGAACGCAAGAGCAGCGAAGCGCAGGCAATGCTCACAGGTCGAGGTGACGCCCAACTTGTGGCATTCGACGAGAATGGCGAGGATGTTTCCAGTAGCGATTTCGCGGCAATCTTACGCGGCGCACTCGACAGCGGCATGCCCGAGCTGGCATTCGCCATTGGCGGGCCGGACGGGCACGGACAAGACCTGCTGGAAGGAGCCGGTCGCACCCTGCGTTTGGGCCGCCTCACCTGGCCGCATCAGCTCGTTCGCGTGATGGCCGCCGAGCAAATTTATCGCGCGATCACGATACTGTCCGGCCATCCCTATCACCGCGAATAGGGCTGGCAGTTACATTCTTTCTGCTTCGAGAGTTTTCCCTGACCGCCATGCTCGCGCCAGTTTGACAACATATTGATAATAGCGGTGCCACGACATTTCGAAGGCCAGCGGTGAGAAAAGCCAGCCGATCCGTTCTCCTGTGTTGCATGTTGTTGACAACGATCCTGCTGCTCTTCAGCGGGCACCTCCACGCACAAGATGTCCCTGATACCCAAAGAGCGGCGGTCGAGCAGGAACTCGAACAGATCCGGGAGCAGATAAGGCTGGGCAGCGAAACACGCACGCAGCTGTCCGGCGAGATCGCCGCACTGGAGAAGGACAGGGCGACGCTCAACGCAGAGCTCATCGCCGCCTCCGCCAAGGCGCGCCAATTTGAGAGCCGGATCAACCGCAACACGCGCAGACTGGTGGAATTGCGCGAAGAGGAAAGTGCGGTCCGTGAATCACTGAAAGGGAGGCATGCACTCCTCGCCGATGTACTCGCCGCTTTGCAGCGCATGGGCCGCAACCCGCCGCCAGCCATTCTGCTTCACCCCGACGATGCAACGCGCTCGATCCGCGCGGCCATTCTGCTGGGCTCGGTTGTGCCCGAGATCCGCGCCGAGGCAGGGATTCTGGCCACAGAATTGGCAGAATTCCAGCGTATCGCCAACGATATCGAAACGCAGCGCGAAAGCCTGCGTACCAACCTCGCTTCGCTCGCCCAAGAGGAAGAACGCCTGTCCCTGCTTCTGGCTGAAAAGAAGGAATTGACTTCCGCCGCTCGCGCCCGGCTTGCCGGGCAGCGCGCTAAAGCGGTTGAACTGGCGGCGCGTGAATCGAATTTGGGAGAATTGATTGCCAAGCTGGAGCGTGAAGTCGCCAGCGCGCGCAAAGCGGCCCTGGCTTCCAAGACCGCCGAGGAAGAGCGGCTGCGCAAGGAGGCCGAACAACTGGCCAGTGCCCGCAGGGAGATCGAACGCCCGGATTTTTCCGACACCGCCCGCATCGCGCCTGCGATGGCTTTCGAGGACACCAGAGGCCTGCTGCCCCGCCCGGCGAACGGCGTCGAAATCCACGGCTTCGGACAGGTTGACCGGTTTGGAGAGGAGGCGGCAGGCGTCTCGCTGGCCACGCGAGTCAATGCCCGTATCGTGGCCCCTGCCGATGGCTGGGTGGTTTATGCCGGGCCATTCCGCTCCTACGGTCAGCTATTGATCCTTAATGCGGGCAGCGGTTATCATATCGTTCTCGCCGGAATGGAGACGATCAACGCCGAACTCGGCAGTTTCGTTCTTGCCGGTGAACCTGTAGCGATGATGGGTGCTCGCAGGATAGCAAGCGCGGAAGCGGTCGGCGTGGAATCCTCACGGCCTGTACTGTATGTCGAATTCCGCAAGGATGGAAAATCAATCGATCCGTCACCTTGGTGGGCGGACACTGACAACGAGAGAAATCTGGATGATTCGTAAACTCACTCTTGTGCTCGCCGGCGCCCTCATCGGAGCTTCCACCGCCTTCGTCGTTACGACAGGCGTACCTTTGCCCGGGGCAGCCAATGCGGCGGGCGCGTCGACCTACCGCCAGTTGAGCATTTTCGGCGACATTTTCGAGCGTGTGCGTTCGCAATATGTCACCGAGCCTGAAGATGAGAAACTGGTCGAGAGCGCCATCAACGGAATGCTCACATCCCTCGACCCGCATTCCTCCTATCTCAACGCCAAGGACTTCAACGATATGCGCGTGCAGACACGCGGCGAGTTCGGCGGGCTCGGCATCGAAGTGACCATGGAGGACGAATTGGTGAAAGTGGTCTCGCCGATCGACGACACCCCGGCTGCCAGGGCCGGTGTGCTGGCGGGCGACCTCGTTTCCAAAATCGATGGTGAAAACGTGCGCGGACTGTCGCTGCAGGAAGCCGTTGACAAAATGCGCGGGCCGGTAAACACCCCCATCGTTCTGACCATCGTGCGTGAAGGTGCTGACAAGCCGATCGACATCACCATCATCCGTGATGTCATCCGGGTCAAAGCCGTCAAATACCGCGTTGAAGGCACCGATGTCGGCTATCTTAAGGTCACCAGCTTTACCGAGCAGACCTATGACAATCTCGAAGCTGCAGTGAAAACCATCCGCGAGAATGCCGGTGACGACAATTTGAAGGGTTACGTTCTCGATCTGCGGCTCAATCCGGGCGGCCTGCTCGATCAGGCGGTCAATGTTTCCGATACCTTCCTCGACCGCGGGGAAATTGTTTCCACCCGTGGCCGCAACCCCAACGAGACGCGCCGTTATTCGGCACGGCCCGGTGACCTGACCAATGGCAAGCCGATCATCGTGTTGATCAATGGCGGTTCGGCCAGCGCCTCCGAGATCGTTGCCGGTGCGCTGCAGGATCACAAGCGCGCCACCGTGCTTGGCACCCGTTCGTTCGGCAAGGGATCGGTGCAGACCATCATTCCGCTGGGTCAGAATGGCGCGCTTCGCCTGACGACCGCACTCTATTACACGCCTGCCGGCACTTCGATCCAGGCAAAGGGCATCACCCCAGACATCAAGGTTGAGCAGCCACTCCCTGAAGAGCTTCAGGGCAAGGTCGAGGCCCGTGGTGAATCCGGCCTTCGCGGCCATATCACGGGACAGGAGGAAGACGAGAACGGCTCCGGCTCGATCGCTTATGTTCCGCCCGAGGCAAAAGACGACGTCCAGCTGAACTATGCGCTGGACCTCATCCGCGGCACCAGGGTGTCGGAAGCGTTTCCCCCAGATCCGACCAAGGTGGTTCCGAGCCAAGGCGGTTAACGCTCAGTCTCAAAGACGCGAATCAGCTATGAAGACCGGGAGGTTGCCGCCTCCCGGTCTTTCTGATTCAGGACCCTCGAGATCAAGACGTTGATGACGAACGAACTCACCAGGCCCCTTGGGCTCAAGCCGCAAAGAACCGCAGGTGCTCGCAAGCACGGCCGTACTGCATTCCTCGCGGCAGGGCTTTTGATCGCCGCGGGGCTGGGTGCCGGGGCTGGCTATCTGCTGCTTGGCGGCAACGGGTCAAGGCCGGGTTCGGTGCCCACGGAGATAGCAGCAAACCCTAGCGACAATAGCGCTTCTGCCAACACCGGGGATGAGCATGCCGAAGAGCCGCCCATCTCGGCGGAACCGGAAGAAGAGGGTGATTTCACCGGCATGGCGGAAACTTCGCCCGATGGATCAATCGAGCCGCAGCTACCCGTTCCAACGTTGCGCCGCCAGGAGGCCGGTCTGGCGCATTTGCCCGATCCGGAACTGATCGAGCGCGGTGCCACCGGTGTCATTCCAAAACGCGGCAGCGACGGCGTGCGGCCCATGGACGCCTATTCCCGTCCACCCGAGACGGAGGGCAATTTTGGCGTTGCACGTGTGGTGATCATTGTCGGCGGTCTCGGCATCAGCCAGACCAGCACGCTCAACGCAATCGAACAGTTGCCACCGGCAGTTACACTGGCCTTTGCACCCTATGGCAACAGCCTTTCACGGTGGATGCAGAAGGCGCGCAAGCAGGGCCACGAATTGCTGTTGCAGGTGCCGATGGAGCCTTTCGGTTATCCGCAGAGCAATCCGGGTGCGCACACGCTGCGTAGTGATGTGAGCGCGGACGAAAACATCGCAAACCTGCATTGGGTGATGAGCCGCATCACCAATTATGTGGGGGTCGTCAACTTTCTTGGCGGCAAGTTCCTTGCCGACCAAACCGCGATGCGGCCGATACTTGACGAGATACGCGACCGCGGCCTGCTGTTCATCGACGACGGCTCGGTCAAGAATTCTGTTTCGGACAGTTTGGCAGCCGCAGCCCGCTTGCCGTTTGCAAAGGCGCATATTCATCTGGATGCAATCAACGAGCGCCGCGCCATTGCGCAGCGGCTGGACGAACTCAAGCAGCAGGCGCAACGCACCGGCATGGCCATCGGCGTTGCCAGCGCCTTTCCGGAGTCGGTGGCGCTAATCGCGGAATTCGCGCGCAATGCCGCCAATGAGAGTCTTGAGGTCACACCGGTCTCCGCCGTTGTCGATGATCCCGAAAGGCCGGACAGTGACTGAAGCCGGCGAGCTCCCCTACCGACCCTGCGTCGGCGTCATGGTTCTCAATACCGGCGGGCTGGTTTGGGTTGGCCGCCGCTTAAAGGACGACACCGGCGACATCACAGGGGAGGAACATTTGTGGCAAATGCCGCAGGGCGGGATCGACAAAGGCGAGGATCCGGAACCGGCAGCACGGCGGGAACTGTTTGAGGAAACCGGTATCCGTTCGGTCGAGTTGCTGGCTGAGTCATCCGGCTGGCTGACCTACGACCTGCCGGCGCGCCTCGTCGGCAAGGCGCTCAAGGGCAAGTATCGTGGCCAGAAGCAGAAGTGGTTCGCCTACCGTTTCACCGGCGCTGAAAGCGAGATCGCCATCAACCCGCCGCCAGGTGGCCACAAGCCTGAGTTCGACAAGTGGGACTGGGTGGAGATGCAGGGGCTTCCTGAAATGATCGTCGCGTTCAAGCGATCATTGTACGAACAAGTCATAAAGGAATTTTCCCACCTTTCGGGCGCGCCCGCGAAACGCTAGATTTGCACATGCTTTGCCAGAATGTAGCCATCAGGACGGCGAGAAGTTCCGATTCTGAAGCCATAGGCCAGATACATCGCACTTCCTTCAATCAGGATGGCGAAGCAGCGCTTGTGGCCCAGCTCGTAGGATCGCCCACGCCGACCATATCCCTGATCGCTGATTGCAACGGCAAACCGGTCGGACATTTGCTGCTCAGCGAGATCGATGCGCCGGTAAGGGCCACGGCACTGGCTCCCATGGCGGTCTTGCCCGGTTTCCGTGAAATGCAGATTGGCACTTCATTGGTCCACGAGGCCATCCGACGGGCGCGCAAACAGCGTTACGAGGCGATGTTCGTGCTGGGATACAATGGATATTACGAGCGCTTCGGCTTTTCGCCACAGGCCGCCGATCGCTTCCAGGTCGAATGGCAGGGCCCGCACTTCATGGTGCTGGAGTTGAGCGAAGGCGCACTAAAGGGAAAGAAGGGCCGTCTGACTTACCCTGCACCGTTTTCTGTGTTGTGAGGTCTGCGCTTAAAGCGCACCCTGCAGTGTGGTCAGGTGGACGAGATATTCCTCGGCCTTGGCCTTGGCGACATCGTCTTTGGCGTCGGCCACGTCCTCGCGCGCATTCTGGACACGCTGTGCAAGGTCTTCGGGATCGATGTCTGATACCCTGACAGCAGACTCGGCCAGAAGCGTGCAAATCTCCGGCAGGATGTCAGCAAAGCCGCCAAACACCACAAAGCTTTCCTTCGACCCGTCTTCGGCTTCGACCTTCACCACGCCGGGCTTGATCGCAGTCATGGTGGGTGCATGATGCGCCATCACCGTCATCTCGCCTTCGCTGCCGGGGATGACGACGGAGACGACATCCTGCGATACAAGCAGTTTTTCCGGTGAAACCAGCTCGAATTTGAAACTGTCAGCCATCTCGGGTCACCTGGCGGCAGGCATCGCCAGCCGCGATTGCGTGTTCGTTACGCAGCTTCCGCTGCAAGTTTCTGCGCCTTCTCGACGGCCTCATCAATAGTGCCGACCATGTAGAAAGCGGCCTCGGGCAGATGATCGTACTCGCCCTCCACCAGGCCCTTGAAGCCCTTGATGGTGTCTTCCAGGGCGACCAGCTTGCCGGGCGAACCGGTGAACACTTCGGCGACGAAGAAGGGCTGCGACAGGAAGCGTTCGATCTTGCGCGCACGCGCCACCGCCAGCTTGTCCTCTTCGGAAAGTTCATCCATGCCGAGAATGGCGATGATGTCCTGCAGGGCCTTGTAGCGCTGCAGCACTTCCTGAACGGTACGCGCCACCTTGTAGTGCTCCTCGCCCACAACCTGCGGATCGAGAATACGCGAGGTCGAGTCGAGCGGGTCAACCGCCGGATAGATGCCCTTTTCCGCAATCGAACGCGACAGAACCGTAGTCGCGTCGAGGTGGGCGAAGGTGGAGGCCGGCGCCGGGTCGGTAAGGTCGTCCGCGGGCACGTAAACGGCCTGCACCGAGGTCACCGAACCCTTGGTCGTGGTAGTGATGCGCTCCTGCATGGCGCCCATGTCAGTGCCAAGCGTCGGCTGATAGCCCACGGCGGAAGGAATGCGGCCCAGAAGCGCCGAGACTTCCGACCCTGCCTGGGTGAAGCGGAAGATGTTGTCGACGAAGAACAGCACGTCCTGGCCCTGATCGCGGAAATGTTCGGCAATCGTCAGCCCCGTCAGTGCAACACGGGCGCGCGCTCCCGGCGGCTCGTTCATCTGGCCGAACACGAGCGAACATTTGGAGCCGGCGCCGCCGCCCTCCTTGTTCACGCCCGATTCGATCATTTCGTGATAGAGATCGTTGCCCTCGCGGGTACGCTCGCCAACACCGGCGAATACGGAATAGCCGCCGTGCGCCTTGGCAATGTTGTTGATGAGTTCCTGGATGAGAACTGTCTTGCCGACGCCGGCGCCACCGAACAGGCCGATCTTGCCGCCGCGTGCATAGGGTGCCAGCAAATCGACAACCTTGATGCCGGTGACCAGCACTTCCGCTTCGGTCGACTGCTCGACAAAAGCCGGCGCAGGCTGGTGGATGCCACGGCGGTCCTTGGTCTTTACCGGACCGGCTTCGTCGATCGGCTCACCGATTACGTTGACGATGCGGCCAAGGGTCTCGTCGCCAACCGGTACGGCAATTGGGCCGCCGGTATCGACGACAGCCTGACCGCGAACCAGACCCTCGGTGGAGTCCATGGCGATGGTGCGCACCGTATTCTCACCCAGATGCTGGGCGACTTCCAACACGAGACGTTGATCGTTGTTGACGGTTTCCAGTGCGTTCAGGATCTCCGGCAATTGGCCGTCGAAATGAACGTCGACAACCGCCCCGATGACCTGCGAAACCCGGCCCGCCTCGCCCTTGGGAAGCGTGATCTTTGAAGCAGCCGACTTCTTGGCAGGTGCCTTTGCAGCGCTGGCGCGTGTCGCTGGTTTCTTCGCCGGCGCTTTTGCGGCGGTCTTCTTCGTCGTCGCAGCCTTGGCCATGTCTATTCTCCTGAACTAGAGCGCCTCGGCGCCCGAAATAATCTCGATGAGTTCTTTGGTAATCTGGGCCTGGCGCTGGCGGTTATAGCTCAGCGTCAGCGAATTGATCATTTCCCCGGCATTACGGGTCGCATTGTCCATGGCGGACATTTTTGCGCCCATCTCACCGGCCACGTTCTCCAGCAGCGCCTTGAAAATCTGCACCGCGATATTGCGCGGCACCAGATCGCCCAGAATGGCGCCGACATCGGGCTCGTATTCATAGACTGCGTCAGAGGCGGCCGCTTCTTCGTCGTCTTCCCCGGCATCAGGCAGTGCCAGCGGCACCAGCTGCTGGGCGGTTGGAATCTGCGCGATCACCGATTTGAAGCGTGCATAGAACAGGGTGCAGACATCGAACTCGCCTGCCTCGAAAAGCGCAATGACCTTATCGGCGATTTCATGCGCATTGGCGAAGGCGATCTTCTTCACGTCACGCAACTCGATGCGCTCGATGATCAGGTTGGCGAAATCGCGGCGAAGCTGGTCGTAACCCTTGCGGCCGACGGTCATGATCTTGACGTTCTTGCCTTCCGACAGGAGCTGGCGAATATGCGTCCGGGCCAGCCTGACGATGGACGAGTTGAACCCGCCGCAAAGGCCGCGATCGGCCGTGCAGACGACCAGCAGATGCGTATCGTCCTTGCCAGTGCCCGCCATCAGCGCCGGCGCAGCCTCGCCGCCGATATTGGCAGCCGCGTTGGCCAGCACCCTGTCCATGCGCTCGCCATAGGGACGCGCGGCTTCCGCAGCCTCTTGCGCGCGGCGCAGCTTGGCCGCGGCAACCATCTGCATCGCCTTGGTGATCTTTTGGGTCGCCTTGACCGAATCGATCCTGTTCTTCAGGTCCTTGAGGCTTGGCATTCGCTTCCCCGGTCTGCTCTATCTCGTCCTGCGGTCAGGCGAAGCTCTTGGCGTAGCCATCGAGCGCGGCGGTAAGCCGGCCCTCAATGTCATCGGTCAGTTGCTGCTCGGAGCGGATGTCGTCCAGAATGGCCTTGTGTTCGGTGCGCAGTGCGGCAAGCCAGCCTTCCTCGAACGCCCTGACCTGGTCGAGAGCAATCTTGTCGAGATAGCCCTTCACACCGGCATAGATCACACAAACCTGTTCCTCGGTCTTGAGCGGCGAGAACTGCGGCTGCTTGAGCAGTTCCGTCAGACGCGCACCACGATTGAGCAGGCGCTGCGTAGCGGCATCGAGGTCGGAACCGAACTGTGCGAAGGCGGCCATCTCGCGATACTGGGCGAGCTCACCCTTGATCGAGCCGGCGACCTGCTTCATTGCCTTGATCTGGGCGGAGGAGCCCACGCGCGAAACCGACAGGCCGACATTCACCGCCGGGCGGATACCCTGGTAGAAAAGGTTGGTTTCGAGGAAGATCTGGCCGTCGGTAATCGAGATCACATTGGTCGGGATATAGGCAGAAACGTCATTGGCCTGCGTTTCAATGACCGGCAGAGCGGTCAGCGATCCCGAACCATTGTCCTCGTTCATCTTCGCCGCGCGTTCCAGCAGACGTGAATGGAGATAGAAAACGTCACCCGGATAGGCCTCACGGCCCGGCGGACGGCGCAGCAGCAGCGACATCTGGCGATAGGCCACGGCCTGCTTGGACAGATCGTCATAACCGATCAGCGCGTGCATGCCGTTATCGCGGAAATATTCGCCCATTGCACAACCGGCGAATGGAGCCAGGAACTGCATCGGCGCAGGATCGGACGCGGTTGCGGCAACCACGATGGAATATTCAAGCGCACCGCGCTCTTCGAGAATTTTGACGAACTGCGCAACGGTTGAGCGCTTCTGGCCGACCGCGACATAGACGCAGTAGAGCTTCTTCGATTCGTCTCCGCCCTCATTGATTGAGCGCTGGTTGAGGAAGGTATCGAGCAGGATCGCGGTCTTGCCGGTCTGGCGGTCGCCAATGACGAGTTCGCGCTGGCCACGGCCGATCGGGATAAGCGCGTCAATGGCTTTCAGGCCGGTCGACATCGGCTCATGCACCGAGCGGCGCGGAATGATGCCGGGCGCCTTGACGTCCACGCGGCGGCGTTCCTTCGCCTTGATCGGACCCTTGCCGTCGATCGGATTACCGAGACCGTCCACGACGCGGCCGAGCAGTTCCTTGCCCACCGGCACGTCGACGATTGAACCCGTCCGCTTGACAGTGTCGCCTTCCTTGATCTCGCGGTCGTCGCCGAATATCACCGCGCCGACATTGTCGGTTTCGAGGTTGAGCGCCATGCCGGCAACGCCGCCCGGGAACTCGACCAGTTCACCGGCCTGCACGTTATCGAGGCCGTAGATACGGGCGATACCGTCACCGACGGAGAGCACCTGTCCGACTTCGGAAACCTCGGCGTCCTTGCCGAAATTCTTGATCTGGTCCTTGAGAATTGCGGAAATTTCCGCGGCGCGAATATCCATTTATCCGACCTCTTTGAGCGCAAGCTTGAGCGAGGAAAGTTTTGTGCGAAGCGATGTGTCGATCTGGCGCGAGCCGACCTTCACGATCATGCCGCCAAGGATCGAAGGATCAACAATCTCGTTGACCGACACATCCTTGCCGATACTGGCCTTGAGGGCCGATTTCAGTTCTTTCTGCTGGGCGGCGGTGAGTTTCTCCGCCACGGTGACATCGGCGGACACCTCGCCGCGATGTTCCGCCAGCAGGTCACGGAATTTCGAGATCATGTCAGCAAGTGCAAACAGCCTGCGGTTGGAAGCCACAACTTGCACGAAGTTGGCCACTAGGCCGCCGACCCCGGCTTTGTTCATGATCGCCTTGAGCGCACCGCTCTGTTCATCGACCGAAAACACCGGCGAACGCAGCAGCCGCTTCATGTCGTCGCTGCCCTGGATAAGGTCGCCGAAACGGCCGAGGTCTTTTTCCACCGTATCGAGTGACTTGCCCTCGCGCGCCAGCTCAAAAAGCGAGGAGGCGTAGCGCGCGGCAATTCCCGATGTAAGCGTTCCGGAGCTGGCCAAGTTGTTCTAACCCGATCTTTTCCGGTTCAGCCTGCGGCTCTTGCCGTCATTCGCTTGTTCCAAGCGTCCTGACGGCCTGCGGCTTAGCGTTCCGTGGAACTGCGCGCCTTCATGCTGAACGTGTTGATATTGTTCTTTTTGGCTACCGGCAGCAAGGCTCGCCCCCAAAGCCGCGCTTCCCCTAGCACAGCACTTTACGACTCGCAACACGCCAATCGGCTCAGTGCTGCCCACATTGCCGCAGGTGGGTTTTGCGGGTGTTTTGGGCGATTTTCTGCACCAGTTCTGCCCTGCCTAAATAGCGCCGAACACGATCGCGAGCGGAACTGCAGCCATGGCAAGGTTCGCCACAAGCATCAACCAGTTGTAACCGTCATTGGCGCCATCGGACAGCATGTGGATCATCCGGCCGAATGCGGCCGCAGCCCAACAGATTCCGAGTGCCAGATGCAGGAATATGCCGCCATAGGCCAGCACCGAAAGGCCGGTCGCCAGATGAAAACCGGCGACAAGGCCGCGGAGCTCACCATGCGCCGCCGGACGGTCCGCGGCGCGCTCCAGCCGCAACAGGCGCAGCGCCTGACCCGGCAGCGCCAGGCAAACCAGCCCGAACGCCGCTGTGACCGCGGCGACAACGGCAATGGCCCATCCGGCCCCGCTTGCCGGCGCGACGAATTGCGGCGGCTCAAATCCCGTCTGGAACAGTGCAACCACGGCCAACACCACAACCAGCACGACACGAATGAGGACCAGCATCATTCGCGCACCGTCGGCAATGACATGCACGGCCTTGCCGAACGCTGCCAGGGCAAACGCCACGCCGAGCACCATCAAAAGCAAAGGCTGGCCGAACAGGATGGATGAAAGGCCGAGTCCGAACGGAAATCCCGCAAAGCTTGCCCTTGCTTCTCCGGTAGCATGGGGATGGCGTTGCGATCCGGTCAAACCGATCAGCCGCAACATGGCCGTAGGCGCCAGAAAATACGCCAGTCCGATCAGCATGGCGGCAAGCGGCACGATTATTGGCAGCCATTCGGCAGGGCTCTGCGGAAAGTAGATACTCATTCAAGTCGCCCCCGGGGATACGGATCGGTCCGGTAGGGCCACTTAGCCACGAAACTCCGGTGGAGACCAGATTGCCCCGCCACAAACCGTCAAAGGAAACTCTGTGGATCGATATCGATCTGCACCCGCACGCTCCCCCGCTCCTTCGGTGCGGTTTCGATCATGCGGCGGATGAAACCCTGAATGTCGTCGCTCCGGCGAGCATGGATAAGCAGCCGGAAGCGGAAGCGGCCGCGCACCAGCGCCATCGGGGCTTCGGCGGGACCGAGTACTGATATGGTATCCGATGCCGGTGCTGCCGAGCGCAGGGCCCGCCCGTGGTTTTCCGCCTCACCCCGGCTGGCGGCCGAAATTACGATTGCCGCCAGCCTGCCGAAAGGCGGCAGGCCCGCCATTCTGCGCGCCTCGATCTCGCGATCATAGAAGGCCTCGCCCTCTCCACTTGCCAGCGCCGCGATTACCGGATGCTCGGGCTGGTAGCTCTGCAGCCAGGCCTCGCTCTTTCCGCCCGCACGCCCGGCCCGGCCCGTGACTTGCGAGAGAAGCTGGAAGGTGCGTTCCGCCGCGCGCGGATCGCCGTTTGCAAGCCCGAGATCCGCGTCGATCACGCCGACACAGCGAAGCAGCGGAAAATTATGTCCCTTCGCCACAAGTTGCGTGCCAATGACGATATCGGCCTCACCTTTGGCAATCGCTTCGAGTTCGAGCCGCAACCGGCTTGTCCCGCCCATCATGTCCGACGAAAGCACCACGATTCGCGCTTCCGGGAACAGTTCGACCGCCTCCTCCGCCAACCGTTCGACGCCGGGGCCGCAGGCCACAAGATGATCAAGCGTGCCACATTCGGGGCAGGCCTGCGGCACCGGTTCGTTGTGGCCGCAATGATGGCACTGCAGCTGCCGGCGGAAGCGGTGCTCCACCAGCCAGGCAGAACAATTCGAACACTGGAAGCGATGGCCGCAGACCCGGCAAAGTGTCAGCGGCGCATAGCCGCGCCGGTTGAGAAACAGCAGAGCCTGCTCCCCGCCTTCCACCGCCTGGCGCACCGCCGTTTCCAGCCTCGGTGCGATAAATCGCCCCGAAGGCGGCCCCTCACGGCGCATATCGATGGTGCGTATGTCAGGCAGTTCCGCTTCGCCGAAACGGTTCTCCAGCCTGACCAGGTTGTAGCGCCCCTGCGCGGCGTTGACCCGGCTCTCGATCGATGGCGTGGCCGACGACAGGACCACCGGAAAGCCTGCCAGATGTCCGCGTACCACCGCCATGTCGCGGGCATGGTAGAAAACCCGGTCCTCCTGCTTGAAGGCCGGATCGTGTTCCTCGTCGACGACGATGAGACCGAGTTCACTGAATGGCAGGAACAGCGCCGAGCGGGCGCCTGCTACCACCCGAACCCTTCCTTCCGCCACCTGCCGCCACACTTGTTCGCGGCGCTTTGGCGCGACGTCAGAGTGCCATTCCGCCGGACGCACCCCGAACCGTGCCTCGAACCGGTCCATGAAGGCGGCGGTCAACGCAATCTCCGGCAACAGGATCAATGCCTGCCTGCCTTGCCGCAGCGCCTCGGCCACAGCCTCGAAATAGACTTCCGTCTTGCCGGAACCGGTTACGCCGTCGACCAGCGTTACCGAGAACCCGCCGCGCGCCGCCTCGACAAGTTTGACCGCCGCATCGGTTTGGGACGTTTCGAGTTCTACACCACCATGATCCGGTTCAGGCTTCGGCACCACGTCGCCTGCCGGTATTGCCACCGTTTCGAGGCAATCAAGCTTGACGAGGCCGTCGACCACCGACGGGCTGACTCCGGCGGCATGTGCGAGCCCCGACTTGCTCCACGCGCCGCCTTCCTCAGCCAGTGCAAGAACCCGCTCGCGCGCAGAAGTTACCCTGTCAGGCTGGTTCCCGGTGAAGATCAGGCCCGGCACGGGTGGTAACGGCTCAAGTGCGCCTGGCGCGCGTAGAACCATACGCAAGACCATGCCGGGCGGGGCAATCGTGTAGCTCGCAACCCAGTCGACGAAATCCATCATTGCCGCTGAAAGTGGAGGGCAGTCGAACTTGTGCTCAACCGGCCGCAGTTTCGCTGCGTCCACCTTGCCGCCCTTGGACTTCCACACGGCGCCGATCACGAAGCGTGGGCCGAGCGGCACCTGAACGATATCACCTTCGCTCAGCCGCATGTCTTCGGGAACGAGATAGCTGTAGGGCTCTGCCGCCGGGATGGGCAGCAATACGGCTACGGTCGTTCGTGCTTCAGTGTCGATTTCTGCCATCAGGGAGAATGGGTTCTTCACGCGGTGAATCGCCGCCGAGCCTAATGACCTGCGCGGTCATTTGCTATAAGGCAGGCAGCCGAAGAAACCGGCCAGACATACGGGAAAGCAAAAATGAAATTCTTCGTCGATACCGCCGATGTGGACGAGATCCGCAAGCTCAACGATCTGGGACTGCTCGACGGGGTCACCACCAACCCGTCGCTGATCCTCAAATCAGGCCGCGACATCACCGAAGTTACGAAGGAAATCTGCGATCTGGTAGACGGCCCGGTCTCGGCGGAAGTCACCGCAACCGATTATGACGGCATGATGAGCGAGGCAGCGGTGCTCGGCAAGATCGCCGACAATATCTGCATCAAGGTGCCGCTGACGCCGGACGGTCTCAAAGCCTGCAAGGCGCTTACCTCGAACGGCAAGCAGGTAAACGTCACGCTGTGCTTCTCCGCCAACCAGGCATTGCTGGCTGCAAAGGCGGGCGCCACCTTCATCTCGCCCTTCATCGGCAGGCTCGACGATATCGGCATCGACGGTATGGAGCTGATCGAGGAAATCCGCACCATCTACGACAATTACGATTTCAAGACGGAAATCCTCGCGGCCTCCATCCGCACCGTCAATCACGTCAAGGAAGCTGCCATGATCGGCGCCGATGTGGCGACCGTGCCGCCCGCGACACTGCATGCGCTGTTCAAGCATCCCCTGACCGACAAGGGGCTGGAAGCATTTCTCGCCGACTGGGCCAAGACCGGCCAGAAGATCGCCTGATTGCGCAGGCGCGCCAGAACCCGGCTAGGCTTTGTCCAGTTTCTCAAACGCGCCTAGGGCCGCGACTGCGGCCCCCGGGCTTTCGCCCGCCCCCGGCGGAACACACGAACGAAGTGAGTTTTGCGTGAGCGGAAAAATAGCAACGCTAACCGGATTCTAACCATGCGGGTTATAGTTTCCCGGCATGGAAGACACCATTCTCACCCATTGCTCGCGCGAACTCGCCACGCACCGAACCGCCTGGCTGAAGCAGCTGGCCTCCGAGCGCCGCGTCGCCGCCAATACGGTTGAGGCCTATGCCCGCGATTTGCGCCAATTCCTCATCTTCATGACGTCCTATTGCGGCGCACCCGCGAAACTTGGCGACCTCGCCCAGTTGAAGCCGGTCACCATGCGCGCCTTCATGGCCGAGCGCCGCAGGGCGGGCGCCGGGGCCCGCACGCTCGGGCGCGGACTGGCGGGTATCCGGTCCTTCATCCGTTATCTGGAGAAACAGGGGCTGGCCGACACTGCCGGCCTCTCTGCAACCCGCGCGCCGCGCCAGCCCAAGACCCTGCCCAAACCGGTCACCGTCGATCAGGCGCGCAAGCTGGCCACGGGAGACGCACTCGAGCACGCCGAACCCTGGATCGCCGCACGCGATACCGCACTCATAGCACTCATGTATGGCTGCGGCCTGCGCATCGGCGAAGCGCTGACGCTCACTACGGCCCAGCTAGGTGAGATGGCCCGATCCGGCAGCCTGCGCATTACCGGCAAAGGCAATAAGACGCGCATCGTGCCTATGCTGGCGCAGGTGCGCGAGGCGGTGGAGAAATATCACGCGCTCTGCCCCTATGACCGCCCAGGCGAGGAGCCGCTGTTTGTCGGCGCGAAGGGCGGAAAACTGCACAGGGCAATCGTCGAGAAATCCGTTGCCCGCCTGCGCGGCGCGCTCGGATTGCCGGAAACAGCCACCCCGCACGCCTTGCGGCATTCATTCGCCACCCATCTGCTGGGGCGAGGCGGCGATTTGCGGACCATCCAGGAACTGCTTGGCCACGCCAGCCTTTCGACGACGCAAATCTACACCGCAATCGACACCGACCGGCTGATGGACGTCTATCGCAAGGCGCATCCGCGCGCGGGCTGATTCATACCCCGTTCACCATCGCGCGAGCTTTTCCCCACCCTTTACGGCTTCTGCAGTCCTGCTGCGCCAGAATCGGTGCAACGCTGGGGAAAGAACGCCATAAACGAGCAGGACGAAATAACGGTAGCCGACCGAACCGCCGAAGGCGCGGGCTTTCTGATCTGCGCGATCAATCTGCTGTTCTTCGCCATCTTCATGCTCACCGTGTTTCAGGTGACCACGGCTATCTCCGGTGAGCAGCCTGCGGCGGCTACCGCCTGCACGGGTGAAGATCTTGTCGCCAAGCTGGCGGACGAAGACCCCGGCAAATTGCGCGAGGCCGAAAAACAGGCCGAGGCCCTGCCCAACGGCAAGGCGATTCTTTGGCAGGTGACAAGGGCAGGAACCCCGATTTCTTACCTGTTTGGAACCATGCATTCGGCCGATCCACGCATTGCAAAGCTGGAAGACGCGGCACGGAAGGCGTTTGACGAGTCCGGGACCGTACTGATCGAAAGCACAGAAACGCTTGACGCGGGCGACATGGCGAAAACCATGATGGAGTTGCGGGAACTCACCCTGCTGATGGATGGCAGTCTGCTGGAACAATCCGTGGCCGGTGACAGGCTGGAAGCGTTGCAGGCCGCCGTCGAGACGCGTGGCATGCCCTGGAAAATCGCCAATCACATGCAGCCCTGGCTGGTGGCGGCAGCAATCGCCGCGCCGGACTGCGAGTTGGACGCCAAGAAATCGGGCCTGCCGGTCCTGGACACACTAATCGGTCATGAGGCCCGCGCGGCCGGCAAGACGCTCATTGGCCTGGAAACGGTCGAGGAGCAGTTTGCCGCCATCGCCTCGGTTCCACGCGAGTTTCACATCAACGCACTCAACGAGACGCTGCGGCTCTATCACCTGCTGAACGACATGCACGAAACCACCAAGCAGCTATATCTGGATGGCAATATTGGCATGGTGCTGCCGCTTGCGCGTGCCTATGCGCCGGAAGTCTATCGGGGCAGAGGTCATGCCGAATTCCAGGAGCGTGTGCTGGTGAAACGCAACCGCTTGATGGCCGAGCGGGCCGCGGAACATCTGGACGGCGGCAAGGTTTTCATGGCAGTGGGCGCGCTGCATCTGCCGGGCGAAGATGGTTTGGTGGAACTGCTACGCCAGCGCGGCTTCACGGTGGAGCCGGTATCCGGCTGAGGTGTCCTGCTGTTTCGTTCACCTCTTTGTGCATCGCACCGATATTGAAGATTTCCTGACCGGTGCTAGCCTTCGGATAGCGGATTTGTTCCGCTGACAGAAAGGAAGGCTCCATGCGCAAACTGATTGCAGTATCGCTTGCAGGTGGATTGCTGGCCGCAATGACCGCGACCGGCTTCGCTTGTCCTTACAACAGCGCTTCCATTCACGGCAAAATGACGGTGGCCGAGGCTGAAACGCCTGCCGCAGATCAGGAAGCCATGAGCACGTTCGATCCCGGGCAGCTCAAGCAGGAAGCAGAGGAAAAGGCCGAGTAACTGCGGCTTGAAATCATCATATCCGTCTCCGGCGGGGATGATGGTTCCTCCCCTCAATCCCAAAGAAACTATGCCGACGCCCCAATGGCTGCCTAGCTATGGATCGGCTTACCGGCAGTAGCCATTGCCGCTTCCCTGACCGCTTCCGACATGGTGGGATGCGCGTGGCAGGTGCGGCTCAGATCTTCCGACGACCCGCCGAATTCCATCAGCACTGCCGCTTCGTGGATCATCTCGCCTGCCCCGAACCCGACAATATGCACGCCGAGCACCCGGTCGGTTTTCGTGTCGGCGAGAAATTTCACGAATCCGTCGGTCTGGTTCATCGCCCGCGCCCGGCCGTTGGCCGAGAAATTGAACTTGCCGGAATTGTATTCGACACCGGCCTTCTTCAGTTCCTCCTCGGTCTTGCCGACGGAGGCAACTTCGGGCTGCGTATAGACCACTGACGGAATTACATCGTAGTTCACATGCCCAGCCTGCCCGGCGATGGTCTCGGCAACCGCAACGCCCTCGTCCTCCGCCTTGTGCGCCAGCATCGGCCCGGCGATGACATCACCGATCGCATAGATGCCTTCGACATTGGTGCGCCAGTGATCGTCGGTCTTCACCTTGCCGCGATCAGTTTCCACGCCAACCTTGTCGAGGCCCAATGCATCCGTGTAGGGCCGCCGTCCGGTGGATATGAGGACGATATCGGCCTCCAGCGTCTGTGCGTCCCCGCCCTTGACCGGCTCGAAACTGACCTTTGCACCCTTGCCGGATTTCTCCACGGCCGTGACCTTCGCGGAGAGGTGGAAATCCATGCCCTGCTTTTTGAGCAGCCGCTGGAATTGCTTGGAGACCTCGCCGTCCATCCCGCCGAGGATCGTATCGAGATATTCCACCACGGTGACCTTGGCGCCGAGGCGGCTCCAGACCGACCCCATTTCCAGGCCGATCACGCCACCGCCCACCACGATCATGGAGCCGGGGACCTTCTTGAGATCCAACGCTCCGGTCGAGGACACAATCACCTTCTCGTCGATCTCGACATCAACGCCGGGAATCCCAGCCACATCCGAACCGGTAGCAATCACGATATTTGAGGTTTCAAGCGTGGTTTCGCCCTTCTCGCCTGCCACCTTCACCTTGCCGGGTGCCTCGATACTGCCAGTTCCCTGGTGAACGTCGATCTTGTTCTTCTTCATCAGAAAGGCGACGCCATCGACGTTGGACTTCACCGTCGCATCCTTGTGCGCCATCAGCGCCTTGAAATCGAGCTTGGGCTTGCCGACGCTGACACCCAGTTTCTCCAGCCCGTGTCCGGCCTCGTGGAACATCTCTGAAGCATGCAGCAGCGCCTTCGACGGAATGCAGCCAATATTGAGGCAGGTGCCGCCCAGCGTTTCGCGCTTTTCGACTATGGCCGTCTTCAGACCAAGCTGCGCCGCCTTGATGGCGCAGACATAACCGCCCGGCCCGCTACCGATCACCACCACATCATATTTGTTAGCCATTGCCCGTTCCGTGAGATTGCGGCGGCCTACCTGCCGCCGGTTACGTCCAGCACCGTTCCTGTCACATAGGAAGCCTCGTCTGACAACAGCCAGATGACGGCGTTGGCGACTTCCTGCGCACTTCCCGCGCGCTTCATCGGTACCGCGCCGCGCATTTGCGCCGCCCGGTCAGGTTCTCCGCCCGAGGCGTGGATCTCGGTATCAATAATGCCGGGCCGCACCGCGTTGACGCGGATGCCCTCCTCGGCGACTTCGCGCGCCAGACCCAGAGTAAACACGTCGATCGCGCCCTTGGACGCCGCATAGTCGATATATTGGCCCGGTGCGCCGAGAACGGCCGCAACCGAACTCAGATTGACGATTGCACCGCCCTTGCCGCCCCTCGCGGTGGACATGCGCCTGACTGCAGCGGCGGCGCAAAGGAACGAGCCGGTGACGTTGACGCGAAAAATCCGTTCCAGCCGTTCGACAGAATATTCATCCACACGCTGGCGCGGGGCCACGATGCCCGCATTGTTGACCAGCGCGGCGAGCGGTCCCAATCCGTCAGCGACTTCGAAGATCCGCTCGACATCCTCGGGTGAGCCGACATCTCCTTGAACCGTAACCGCTTGCCTGCTGGCTTTTCGTACAAGCCCGGCCACACGGTCTGCGGCCTTGGCATCCAGCACATAGTTGACCACGACATCATAACCGGCAGTAGCGGCCTGCTCTGCGCAGGCCGCACCTATGCCCCGGCTTGCGCCGGTTATCAGACAAACCCCGGACGACATGGTTACCTTCGGCTCGGCAGCCTCAGAACGCCAGCCTGATGAGTTCCCAGAACATCAGCAGCAGGCCGAGAGTGGAAACCGTCCAGATTAATGTGCGCAGGAACGGTACGCCGGCCAGATAGGCAGGCACATAGATGACCCGGCCCCAGAAATAGATCTGCGCACCCAGCGCCGTGTTCTCGCTGGCATTGCCCGTATAGAGCACGATCAGCACCAGCGCGGCGAAGGCCGGCATTGTCTCCAGCAAATTGAAATAGGCCCGCTCGATGCGGCCCGCCATGCCCGTCGGATTCTTCCAGTCGTCGCGTGAGCTAACCGCATAGCCCAGCCCGTGCTGGATGACCTCGGCCACCACCTGGGCGATCAGTTGCACAAAGAACAGCGCAACCGTGAACAACAGCATTTTCAGTTCAATGGACATGCGGTTCTCCCGAATTCAATCTGATCGATGCGGCCATAATATCCGATTACGCAGCCGTTTGAAGCATTGAGGTATCATACCTCACATTCCCTTATCCGCTGTTACTGCGGCTTGCTGATCTCCGAGCCAAGGCCCGATTGCCACAACCCCGCCAGCGCCCCGTCGCTACGCACAGCATAGATGATCGGCTCGCTCGAACCCCAATCGACGACCAGCAGCCCGTCTTGCAGGCGCCCACGTCCGGAGTAGGTCGAACCGGCGATGCTCCAGCGCAACAGATAGTCTTCGCCCCGTGCCTCCACATCGAGCACGCCGCGATAGCGGCTGCCATCGGGATTGCGGCCATCGACGCGATACGTGCCGGTTTGCGGGCTGGCAGAACGGTCCGCCAGCGTGAACGGGGTCAGTCTGTCTGTCGCCGTGCCGTCGGCCCATTCACCGTCGAGCAGGCCGTTCTCGCCGAACTCATAGACGACCGGATGTTTGTCGCCCCAATTTACGACCAGCATCTTGCCCGCGCGCTCGCCAACACCGGTGAACTCCTTGCCGGCTATCCACCATTTGACGTGATAACGCCCGCCATCTTCGCGCACAGTCGCCATGCCGCGATAGCGCGAACCGTTGGGGTTTGTGCCTTGCGAAAGATAGACGCCGTTGAGAACCGTCTCGCCCTCCGCAGGGTCGGAAGGGCGCAGCCGTGCAACCCGCCCCGCACTCGCCAATGTATTGCCCTCAGCCCCTTGAGCCGTCTCGCCAGCGGGCGCCTCGCCCGGCTTGAAGACGAACTCGCCGAAGAAAGAGGAAGACAGGAACGGTATCTGTTCTCCGTCCGTTTCCTGGTAGACGCCCTTGAGTGTGCGCTTGAAGGTTTCCTCCAGATTGAGGCCGGGCGTGGAGAGCGCCAAGGTCAGGTGCTTGGTATAGGGGCTGTTGCGCCCCGAGCCGTCGAGTGCGACAGCGCCCGGCGCTGTCGAATAGGAAACAAACAGGCTGGCGCTCGATTCGATGCGCGAAAGGCCCTTTACATCCCCGGTCAGCGGATTGTTGCGGCAGGCATCGAGTATGACGATGTTGAGGCCATTATCCGCCGAAGCCATGTGGTTGACAATTTCGCTGGCGTTCACTGCGCCGAATTCAAGGCTTGCAATATCTTCGACCTGCGCATCGACGGGCAGCAGCCAGTTCTCGCCATCGTTCTGCACGCCATGACCGGCGAAATAGAACAGGCCCACGCCTTCCGCCTCTCCGGCGAGGTCGGCGCGCATTGCCGCGACCGCATCGTTGATCGCATCGCGGCCCGCATCGAGCAGCAACTCGACCTCAAATCCCGAACCTTCGAGCGCCTTGGCGACATCCCTTGCATCATTGCCCGGATTGGCCAGCGGAGAGAATTCGTAGGCGGAGTTGCCGACGACGACGGCATGGCGCGGACCGGCGGATGCGGTCAGTGCTGCTGCGAGCCAGAAGGCCGCTGCGAGAACGACTACCGGGAAGAAAAAGAAACGCAAAGCCGCCATTCATTCCCTCCGCTGTCCGCTTGCCTAGAGATCCAGCACCAGACGTTCCGGATCCTCGAGGCTTTCCTTGACCCGCACAAGGAAGGTCACCGCCTCCTTGCCATCGACGATGCGGTGATCATACGAAAGCGCCAGATACATCATGGGCCGCACCTTGACCTCGCCGCCGACCACCATCGGACGCTCCTGTATTTTGTGCATGCCCAGAATGCCCGATTGCGGCGCGTTGAGGATTGGCGTCGACATCAGCGATCCGTAGACGCCGCCATTCGAGATGGTGAAGGTGCCGCCCTGCATGTCGGCAAGGTCGAGCTGGCCGTCCCGCGCCTTGGTGCCGAGCCTGCCGATTTCCTTCTCGATCTCGGCTATGCTCATCTGGTCTGCATCACGAACCACCGGAACCACAAGGCCCTTGTCGGTGCCGACCGCCACGCCGATATGACAGAAATGCTTGTAGATAATGTCGGTGCCGTCGATCTCGGCATTGACCGCGGGAACCTCTTCCAGCGCGTGGCAGACGGCTTTGGTGAAAAAGCCCATGAAGCCGAGTTTGACGCCATGCTTCTTCTCGAACAGATCCTTGTAGCGTTTGCGCAGATCCATCACCGCCGTCATGTCCACCTCGTTGAAGGTAGTGAGCATGGCGGCGGTGTTTTGGGCATCTTTCAGGCGCCGCGCGATGGTTTGGCGCAGCCGCGTCATGCGCACCCGTTCCTCGCGCGCACCATCTTCCTCGCTGGAAGCGGGCCGCGCTGCCTTTGGCGCGGACGCGGGGTCCGGCGGAGGACCTTGATCCTTGCCGCGCTCAATCGCCGCCAGAACATCGCTCTTCAGCACCTGGCCTTCCTTGCCGGATCCGGCTATCTGAGACCCCTTAAGATCATTCTCCTTCATCAGCTTGGCAGCCGCGGGAGAAGGCGGCCGGTCGGATTCGGTTCCGCCGCCGCCCTGCCGCACGTCGCGCGACGCGGTTGAAGCTGCTTCACCCGCCTGGCTGTCGCCGGACTTCACTTCCGCCTCGCCTGAAGCGCCCTCCTCGATCTTCAGCAGCAGCGCGCCGACCTCGACCTCGTCGCCGCTCGCCACCTTCATCTCGATGATCTTGCCAGCTACCGAAGCCATGACTTCCTGGGCTGCCTTGTCGGTTTCCAGTTCGAGAATGGCCTCATCGGCGGCCACAGCGTCGCCGACCTTCTTGTAGATTTCACCGACTTGCGCTTCGGTCACCGATTCACCTGCCGAAGGCACGTTGACCTCGACTATCCTGCCGCCGGACTTCTTCTCAGCTCCGGAAGAAGCCGATTTGGTCTCGCTCTTTTCCTCAGCCTGTTTCGGCGCTTCCTTCTGTGCGGCCCCATCTGATTTGTGGGCCTCGCCACCACCTTCTTCAAAACGCCCTATCAGCGCGCCGACCTCGACAGTGTCGCCCTCATTGGCGACGATCTCGCTGATCGCGCCGTTGCCGGGCGCGGGGACCTCGACCGACACTTTGTCGGTTTCAAGTTCCACCAGCGGCTCATCGGCGCTGACATGGTCGCCCGGCTGCTTCAGCCATTTGCCGATAGTCGCCTCAGTGACCGATTCGCCCAACGTGGGTACGCGGATTTCCGTTGCCATGATCTGGTTCTCTCGGTTCTTCTTTGTTCGGTTGCGGGTAGCGCCGGGTCAGTCGCCCAGAGCGTCCTCCATGAATGCTTCAAGTTGCGCCAAATGCTTGGACATCAGCCCCGTCGCAGGTGACGCTGCAGCGGGCCGGCCCGCATAGCGCACCTGACGGTGCTTCGCCGAGATGTGATCGAACACCCAACGCAAATAGGGCTCGATGAACGCCCAGGCGCCCATGTTTTTCGGTTCTTCCTGGCACCACACCCATTCGGCATTCTTGAAGCGCGACAATTCGGTGATCAGCGCCTTGGCAGGGAACGGATAAAGCTGCTCCAGCCGCAGAATATAGATGTCGTCGATACCGCGTTGCTCGCGCTCTTCGTAGAGATCGTAATAGACCTTGCCCGAACACAGCACGACGCGCTTGATCTTGGAATCGCGCACCAGCTTGATCGGCTGATCCTTCAGATACTCCGCATCGTCCCACAGCAACCTGTGGAACGCGGAATTACCGGACAGTTCGGCGAGCGTCGAGACCGCCCGCTTGTGCCGAAGCAGCGATTTCGGCGTCATCAGGATGAGCGGCTTGCGGAAATCTCGTTTGAGCTGGCGGCGCAGAATGTGGAAATAGTTGGCCGGCGTGGTGCAGTTTGCAACCTGCATATTGTCTTCCGCGCAAAGTTGCAGGAAGCGCTCCAGCCGGGCGGAGGAATGTTCCGGGCCCTGCCCTTCATAACCATGCGGCAGCAGACAGACGAGCCCGGACATTCTGAGCCATTTGCGCTCGCCCGAGGAAATGAACTGGTCGAAGACGACCTGCGCACCATTGGCGAAATCGCCGAATTGGGCTTCCCACAATGTCAGTGCATTGGGATGCGCCAGCGAATAACCATACTCGAAGCCGAGTACCGCTTCTTCCGACAGCATCGAGTTGATGACCTCGAACGGTCCCTGCTTGTCGGACAGATCATCGAGCGGGATGTAACGCTGCTCGGTCTCCTGATCGTAAAACACCGAATGGCGCTGCGAGAAGGTGCCACGCTCGCTGTCCTGTCCGGACAACCGCACCTTGGAACCTTCCAGACACAGCGACCCATAGGCGAGCAATTCCGCCATCGCCCAGTCAATGCCTTCGCCCTTTTCGATCATGGCGCGACGGTTCTCGATCAGCCGGCCAATTGTACGGTGTATCTTGAACCCATCGGGGATCGAGGTCAGCTTGTTGCCGATTTCCTTCAGCGTCTTCACAGGGACGGATGTCTTCCCGCGCCGCTGCTCGTCGGCATTGTCTGCGGTCTTCAGACCGCTCCACGCTCCGTCCAGCCAGTCCGCCTTGTTAGGCTTGTAGCCCTGTCCCGCCTCGAACTCGGCCTCGAGATGATCGCGCCAGTCAGCCCGCATCTTCTTGAGCTCGGCTTCGCTCATCAGGCCTTCGCTGACAAGCTTGTTGCCGTAGATCTCCGTCGTCGTCGCGTGCGAACGGATCTTGCGATACATGATTGGCTGGGTGAATGCCGGTTCATCGCCCTCATTGTGGCCGAAGCGGCGATAGCAGAACATGTCGATGACGACCGGTTTCTGGAATTTCTGCCGGTACTCGATCGCAACTTTCGCCGCGTAAACGACCGCTTCGGGATCGTCGCCATTGACGTGGAAGATCGGCGCTTCGACCATCTTCGCCACATCGGAAGGGTAGGGCGAGGAACGCGAGAATCGCGGATTGGTGGTAAAGCCGATCTGGTTGTTGATGATGAAATGGATCGTGCCGGCGACGCGGTGGCCACGCAGACCAGACAAGCCGAAACACTCCGCCACCACGCCTTGCCCCGCAAAGGCCGCATCACCGTGCAGCAGCAGCGGCAGAACGCTGACGCGCTCCGTGAGCGGCACGATATGATCGTCGTTTGCCTTGCCGACCAAATCCTGCTTGGCCCGCGCCTTGCCCATGACGACCGGATTGACGATCTCCAGATGCGAGGGGTTTGCGGTCAGCGACAAATGCACATTGTTGCCATCGAATTCGCGGTCGGACGACGCGCCCAGATGGTATTTGACGTCGCCTGAGCCTTCGACATCGTCAGGCGCATACGACCCACCCTTGAACTCGTGGAAGATCGCCCGGTGCGGTTTTGCCATCACCTGGCTCAGCACGTTGAGGCGGCCGCGATGGGCCATGCCGAAGACGATGTCTTTGAGGCCCAGTTGACCGCCACGCTTGATGATCTGTTCGAGCGCGGGAATGAGCGACTCGCCACCGTCGAGGCCGAAGCGTTTGGTTCCCTTGTATTTGACGTCGATGAACTGCTCGAAGCCTTCCGCCTCAATGAGCTTCTGCAGGATCGCCTTCTTGCCCATCTCTGTGAAGTCGACGCCCTTGTCCGGCCCCTCGATGCGCTGCTGGATCCAGCTCTTTTCCTCCGGATTGGAGATGTGCATGAACTCCACGCCGAGCGTCGAGCAATAGGTCCGGCGCAGGATCTCCAGCATTTCGGGGATGGTCGCGTAGTCGAGGCCCAGCACCTTGTCGAGGAAGATTTGACGGTCGAAATCGGCCTCTGTGAAGCCATAGGCCTGCGGCGAGAGCTCGTCGTAATCCTCCTTGTTGCCGGCAAGCCCGAGCGGATCGAGATCGGCGTGCAAATGACCGCGCATGCGGTAGGCACGGATCATCATAATAGCGCGAACCGAATCGCGCGTCGCCTGGTTGACATCGTCGCCGGAAACCGCCTCGCCCGCCTTGGCGGCCTGCTCCTTGATCTTGCCGCCCATATGGGCCTCAACCGAAGCCCAGTCGCCATCCAGAGCGGATACCAGTTCGCCATTGGCGGCGATCGGCCAGTTGTCGCGCTTCCAGGATGCGCCCTTGGCGGATTTCTTCACCGCTTCGGGATCATCGGCAAGTTCAGAGAAGAACGCCCGCCAATCGGCGCTCACCGAATTGGGATCGTTCTCGTAGCGGGCGTGAAGTTCCTCGATATAGCCGGCGTTGCCGCCGTAGAGGAACGAGGTCAGTTCAAATTGCTCATTGGCTTCCTGACGCGCCATTCATGTCAGCAGGCTTGCCTGCCCTCCTCATTGCGGTTCCGCCGGAACCGGCTTGATTTCGACCGGACGCCCCTGAAGTCCGGTCCTCTATGCCTTCAATGCGGCGAGCAAAGTCTCGCCAAGCTTGGCCGGCGAGGCCGAAACCTTGATGCCGGCCGCCTCCATCGCGGCGATCTTGTCTTCCGCGCCACCCTTGCCGCCTGAGATGACCGCCCCGGCATGGCCCATCGTGCGTCCCGGAGGCGCGGTACGCCCGGCAATGAAACCGGCGACCGGTTTCCACCGGCCCTTCTTCCTTTCGTCAGCCAGGAACTGCGCAGCGTCTTCCTCCGCCGAACCGCCAATCTCGCCGATCATGATGATGGACTTGGTCTCGTCGTCGGCCAGAAACATCTCGAGCACGTCGATGAATTCGGTGCCCTTGACCGGATCTCCGCCAATGCCGACCGCCGTCGTCTGGCCAAGCCCGGCATTGGTGGTCTGGAAAACCGCCTCATAGGTAAGCGTGCCTGAGCGCGAAACAACGCCCACCGAGCCCTTTTTGAAGATGGAGCCCGGCATGATTCCGATCTTGCATTCGTCAGGCGTCAACACGCCGGGGCAGTTGGGACCGACCAGCCGCGATTTCGACTTCACCAGCCTGGCCTTGACTTTCACCATGTCGGTGACGGGAATGCCCTCGGTGATGCAGGTAATGAGCGGGATTTCCGCGTCGATGGCTTCGGCGATCGCGGCTGCGGCACCCGCAGGCGGCACATAGATGACGGAAGCATTCGCGCCGGTCGCTTCCTTCGCCTCTGCGACACTTGCGAAAATCGGCAGTTCCTTACCCGCAGCTTCCCCTGCGCCTTCGCCCGCAGTCCAGGTCTCGCCGCCCTTTTTCGGGTGGATGCCCGCGACCATCTGCGTGCCGTGATAGCCAAGCGCCTGCTCGGTGTGGAACGTCCCGGTCCTGCCGGTCAGCCCCTGAACCAGGACCTTGGTGTTAATATCGATCAAAATGGACATCAGAATTCCTAAGTCTTCGGTCGTTCGGCCATCTCAGCCACGAAATGACCTGTATCCACATCAAAATCTGTCACTATCCATCCATGATTTGGATGCGACTTTGGAGGAAACCACGGCTCACAATTCTTTACTTTTCCGACCTCTCCGTAGAGCACGACAACGTCAATGTGTCCGCGAAATTTCTCTATGGCGGCCTTCAGGTGTTTTGCTCTCAGATTTGCACCCACGGCACTCCATTCTTCAGCCGGACCGGCGTGAAGACGAGTATCAATCCAAGACCTCCCATCTGTGAAAACCATTTCCTTCTGCCAGAGCGAAATGCAGACGCCTTCTTCGTTCTCTGCTGACCACTGATTCATTGGATTTCCAATGTCGTATCCCAGCTTTCGAAATGCTTCGCTCTTGTTCATTGTTTGCGCTCGACTACCCCTTCACCGCCCTGACGATCTTCTGCGCGGCATCATCGAGATCGTCGGCCGCGATGACGTTGAGGCCGGACTGGTTGATGATCTGCTTGCCCTTTTCGACATTGGTGCCTTCCAGCCGCACCACTAGCGGAACCTGCAGCCCGACTTCCTTGACCGCAGCGACCACGCCCTCGGCAATCACATCGCAACGCATGATGCCGCCGAAAATGTTGACCAGAATGCCTTTGACGTTGGGATCGGCGGTGATGATCTTGAAGGCCGCCGTCACCTTGTCCTTCGACGCGCCGCCGCCGACATCGAGAAAGTTGGCCGGCTCCGCGCCATAGAGCTTGATGATGTCCATCGTCGCCATGGCGAGCCCGGCGCCGTTGACCATGCAGCCGATATCTCCGTCGAGTGCGACATAGGCGAGATCGTGCTTGGAAGCCTCTATTTCTTTCTCGTCTTCCTCGGTCTCGTCGCGCAGTTCCATGATCTCGGGGTGGCGGAACAGCGCATTGCCGTCGAAGGAAACTTTGGCGTCGAGCACCCGCAAGTGCCCATCCTTCATGACGATCAGAGGATTGACCTCCAGCAGGCTCATATCCTTGGCGACGAAGACATTATACAGCAACGGGAAGAGCTTCATGCCATCCTCCCGCGCCGCACCGTCGAGTTCGAAGGCGTCGCACAGTTTCGCCGCATCAGCTTCGGTGACCCCTGTTGCGGGATCGATGCCGATGGTGTGGATTTTCTCCGGCGTTTCCTCGGCCACCGCCTCGATATCCATGCCGCCCTCGGTGGAGGCGACAAAGGAGATCAGCGAGGTTTCGCGGTCGACGAGGATGGAGAGGTAGAGCTCGCGGTTGATATCGGCGCCATCTTCCAGATAGAGCCGGTTGACCTGCTTGCCTTCGGGGCCGGTCTGCTTGGTGACCAGCGTGTTACCCAGCATCTCGGCGACATGGGATTTCACTTCATCAGCCGAATGCGCCAGCCGGACGCCACCCTTGGCATCCGGGCCAAGTTCCTTGAAGCGGCCCTTGCCGCGCCCGCCTGCATGGATCTGGCTCTTCACCACGTAGAGCGGGCCGGGCAATTCACCCAGCGCCTTGTCCACATCACCCGCAGACAGGATGGGCACGCCCTTGGCCACGGGCGCTCCGTGATCCCTCAGCAGCGCCTTGGCCTGATATTCGTGAATATTCATTCGTGAAATCTCTCCGGCTGAAAGCGGGAAGGAACTACTTCAGGTTCGGAGCAATACCCTTGCAGGCATCGCACAGCTCGGCAACCGCACCGACCGATTTGTCGAACATCTTCTGTTCGGACCGGTTGAGTGAAATCTCGACGATGCGTTCGGCACCATTGGTGCCGATAATCGCGGGCACGCCGACATACATGTCCTTCACGCCATATTCGCCCTTCAGCGCCACGGCGCAGGGGAGCACCCGCTTCTTGTCCTTCAGATAGCTCTCGGCCATGGCAATCGCCGAAGATGCCGGCGCGTAATAGGCCGAGCCGGTTTTCAGCAGCGCCACGATTTCACCACCGCCCTTACGGGTGCGGTCAACGATCTCGTCAATGCGCGCCTTCGAAGCCCAGCCCATCTTGATAAGATCGGTCAGCGGAATACCGGCAACCGTAGAGTAGCGAATGAGCGGCACCATGGAATCACCATGCCCGCCCAGCACGAATGCGGTGACGTCCTCCACCGAAACATCGAACTCCTCGGCCAGGAAATAGCGGAAGCGGGCCGAATCCAGCACACCCGCCATGCCAACCACCATGTTCTTCGGCAGGCCGGAGAATTTCTGCAGCGCCCAGACCATGGCGTCGAGCGGGTTGGTGATGCAGATCACGAAGGCGTCTGGCGCGTATTTCTTGATGCCTGCACCGACTTGCTCCATGACCTTCAGATTGATGCCGAGCAGATCGTCGCGGCTCATGCCCGGCTTGCGCGGCACGCCAGCGGTGACGATGCACACATCCGCCCCCTTGATCGCTTCATAGGTCTGCGTGCCCGACATTTTGGAGTCGAAGCCCTCGACGGGCGAGGATTCGACAAGATCGAGCGCCTTTCCCTCCGGAACGCCTTCCGCGATGTCGAAAAGCACCACGTCGCCAAGTTCCTTCAATCCGGCAAGATGGGCGAGCGTGCCGCCTATCATGCCCGAGCCGATCAACGCGATCTTGTTGCGGGCCATCAATTCTTCCTTTTACGTAAGATGCTTAAAGGCGCTTCCCCATAAGCGCCGGCAGGGATAATGCTTCGCCTCTAGCCCAAAAAATGACGGCGCTCAATACACCATTGGTTTTATCAAGTTTTTCAAACGGTTAAAAGAACCCCCTCTTACGTAAACGTAAGAGAAATAGACAATGAAATCAACTTGCCCGCCGTTCCCCGCCTCCCGCTTCGCCTGCCTGCTGGCGTTGCTCGAACTGTTCCAGATAGGATTGGCTCTGCATTTCTATGAGCCGCGAAGCGGTGCGCTGGAACTCGAACGCCTCGGTTCCACTGCCGGTGAACAGAGCGTGCGGGTTCGCGGCCGCCGATATGATCGTTCGCGTGGATCGGTCGTAGAGCGTGTCGATGAGCAGGATGAACCGCTTGGCTTCGTTGCGCACCGAATTGTCCATCATGGGCACGCCCTCGATAAACACGGTGTCGAAGCGGCTGGTGATCGCCAGATAATCAGATGCGGCGCGCGGCTCCCGGCACAATTGGTCGAAGCCGAACCAGCAGGCGCCATTCTTGGCACGGATCGCTTCAAAGGTTCTGCCCTTCACCTTGAACTTCGGATCAGCTTCCTCGCTGTCCTGCGTCACCATCTCCCAAGCCTTCTCCATATTCTCCGATGCTTTCCTGCCGAGCGGAGAGAGATAGGCTTGGCCACGGGTTAGTTTCTCGAGCCGGAAATCCGTGCGTGCATCGAGCTCGAAAATCTCGCAATGGGCCTTCAGCTTGGCAACGAAGGGCAGGAAAAGCGGGCGGTTCAACCCGTCCCTGTAGAGATCATCGGGATGAACATTGGAAGTGGCGACCAACACCGTGCCGGCGTCGAAGAGCACTTCCGACAATCGTCCCAGGATCATCGCATCGGCAATGTCCGTCACCGTGAACTCGTCAAAGCAGAGCAGATGCGCCTCATCCGCGATCGACTTCCCTACTGGTCCAATCGGATCGCTTTCACGGCTCTTGCCCTCTTTGAACGCTTCACGCTGCGCCCTGATACGCTCATGCACATCGGCCATGAAATCGTTGAAATGCGCGCGGCGCTTCTTTTGTGTTTTGGCGAGCCCGAAAAACATGTCCATCAGCATGGACTTCCCGCGCCCGACCTTGCCGTGGATGTAGATACCCTCCGGCGTCTGGTCGTTGCCGCGCTTGCGGCCCAGTAGCCAGCCCAGCGAACTTGATTTGGTCCCGAGCTTCTTCGCTGAAAGCCGGTCGAGCAGCACATCCAGCCGCCGGGCAAGTTCCGCCTGCGCACGGTCGTGCTCAATCGAACCGCCGGCCACCATCTGGCGATAGGCTTCAACCACGGTTTTTGGATCGCAAGACGGGTTCATGATGGTCCCGCCAGATTGCGCCGTTCAGTCGCGCAAGGTCAACGCGAAAAAGTGACCTGCGAGCCGGATGCCGTCGAGCCGGCATAGCGCTCCGCGCCCGCCGATTGCAGGCTGGCGACACGATTGCCGTTCCCGTCGACCAGCACGACAAGGCTGCCATGCACATCCCATGCCGAGATGGATGACAATTCGCTGGAGTTGCAGCGTCTGGTCGCCGCGCGGTAACCGCCCGACCATTTGGTGAAGGCCAGTATGATGCGGCAATCCGGATTGTCGGATGCGACCGTCCAGGTACCCGCCATGCTCTCGCGTGAGACAGGTTCGCCGCCCGCCGCAGCGGGATCGGTTCCGACACCACCCTGTATCTGTACGTCGCCAGACTGATGCGGCTGGAATTGCCCGTTTGCATCGACCTGTCCGCCCTGCTGGGCACTCGGATCGAGGCTGGCAAGCTGATCGTTGGGCTGCGCCACTCCCGGCGTCAGGTTGGACGGTTGCCCGTCAAGCCCCGGAGGCGCGAGTTCACCGGTCTGCACCGGTTCCAGAGGTGTCGATGGCAGCGGTTCGGGCGGCAGCCTCGTATCGAGCGCGGAAACCGAGCGTTGGCAGGCCGACAGGGCGATCGCCGAGACCAGCACTCCTACCACGATTGACGGCTTCAAGGCCCCCATGAGTTTCTCCAACACGCTGCACTTCTCCGCGCGCCGCCGCGCGCGCAATCCACCTGCCGTTAGCCGCAGTATATGCCCATAATGGGGCAGAGTATAAACGTGGTATGGTAAATCAATCATGAACCGGGCCTGAACGGCGCGTCCGCACCGGGTCTGCTAAACCCTCTTGCCGGATCTAGCTCGCCAGTGCAAAAGCGCCCTTGCCCAGCAGGCGGCCGGACAGGATCAGGGTTGAGATGCGCGCCGTGATCAGAGTAAGCGCTGCCTCATAGCCTGCCTTTCCTGCCTCCCCGTTGCTCGGGTCGGGAACCGACCAGTGCAGATGTTCACCGGGGTATCCCTCGGCATCATCCGGCAGATGCACATCGAGAAACACGCACAAATCGACCGCCGGGGCGCCAGTCTGCGTGAATATCTCGACCGGCTTGGAGGAAAGCGAATCCACCGGGAAGCCGTTTGCCGCAAGCACCTTCAGCGCGAGCGGGTCGATCTCCATTTGCGGCTGCCAGCCACCCGAAAACGCCCGCCATCCAGGGATCATCGCTGCATTGAAGCAGGTTTCGGCCATAACGCTGCGTGCCGCATTGCGCCGGCCGGTAAACAATACCGATCTCATGTAATTCTCGCTCCGCATACCGGCCAATCCCGCCCGCGCCACGCAAGCCGTGGCGCAAACGATGATTCGCCGCCGTTACGGGTGCTGCTTAGGCCGAGTTTGGGACATCCATGTGACAATCAGCAGTGTGATCAGCTTCCGCGCTCGCCCCCGCCATGCGCTTCGGCACCCCAAAGTTGCTCCACGCGCTTGTCGCGCCCGCAGCTCAGCCGATAGAACCGGTAGCGTAGGGGGTTCTTCACATAATAATCCGGTGATAGCCCTCGGCGATTGTGAACTCGCCGGCCTTACGGATTGGCGTGACAATCGGTGCTTTCAACTCGCCGCTCTCCTCAAGCGCCGCCTTTGAGGCCTGCGCCTGCTCAAGCTGCTCCTCGTCCACCGCGAAGATCGCCGTGGTATAGGAATGGCCGCGGTCGCAGAACTGTCCGCCGTCATCAGTCGGATCGACACTGCGCCAGAAAATCTCCAGCAGCCGCTCGTAGCTCACCTGCTCATCGTCGTAGGGGATGCGCACCGCTTCCACATGACCGGCGTGATTTTCATAGGTCGGGTTCTCGGCTTCGCCGCCAATGTAACCGGACACGACATCGCCTACGCCCGGCACTTTTTCGAAATCGCTTTCCATGCACCAGAAGCAGCCACCGGCGAATATTGCGGTTCTCTCCGCTGCAAATGCTGCCGAAGGCGCAAACACCGTTAGTGAAAACGCTACAGCAAGAACCGTTGCGCGCATGTCTCTCTCCCGTGTTCGAACTCTTCCCCGCATATCGGTGAAAAACCGGATTGTTCCAATAAAGCCACTACACAGCCACGTTACCGGCTCCATATGTGAACCGTGCAGGGTCAGTCATTGACCCGGATCAAATCTCAGGAGAGGAATTTGCGATGAAGCGTTCGGCAACGGCAGTGTGGA
>Ga0310345_10000992_pt1 | contig 34527 bp, 24 predicted proteins | sample HC15DNA20500_MG_FD_204667 | JGI IMG/M metagenome (GOLD analysis project Ga0310345, IMG submission 204667) | Marine microbial communities from station ALOHA, North Pacific Subtropical Gyre - HC15-DNA-20-500_MG | ecosystem: Environmental > Aquatic > Marine > Oceanic | place: Pacific Ocean: North... | reverse complement strand
GAGGGGGAGACCGCCGGCCGCCTCTGCCCCGAGCGGGCGGCGTGGGCGCGCGCGCGCCTCGCCCGCGGGCGCCCGGCGCTGGTCTTCGCCCATCACCCGCCCTGCCCGATGGGCCTGCCGTTCATGGACCGCTTCGTGTTCCGGGGCGCCGACCTGGCGGCGGAGACCTTCCAGGGCCGGGGCGTCCTGCGCATCGCCACCGGCCATGTCCACGCGGCGGCCGAGCGGCACTGGGCCGGCACGCTGGTCGCCGCCTGCCCCGCCACCGGCGTGCAGATCCCGCCGGTGCAGGACGGCGCCTGGCCGGGCTTCGCGCTCGAGGCGCCGGCGATCCGCCTCCACGACTGGTCCCCCGCGCTGGGCCTGACGGTGAAGACCGTCCCGGTCGACCCCGGGCCCTTCCATCCGTTCGAGGCGGACCCGAACGCCGATTTCTCCGGCACGCCCCAGGCCGGCTGACCCGGCCTCCGGGCGCCCGCCCGGCCCCGGTCGCGACGCAGCCAAGCCCGCCCGCAGGGCGCCTGTAGACCGCTTGCAGAACCAGCGGCCGGCACGCGCCCGGGGCCCGAGCGGTCAGTCGTCGTAGACCGGCGGCTCCGGGGCCGGCTGGTCGCCCCAGGGCCCCACAGCGACCGCGGAGATCGCGTTCTTGGGCGAGCCGTCGATCATCTTGTCCGAGTAGGTCAGATAGACCAGCGTCGCGCGCGCCGGATCCCAGAAGCGCACCACCTGCATCGACTTGAAGATGATCGAGGTGCGGCGCTGGAACACCTCCTCGCCCGCCTCCAGCTCCGCCTTGAAGCGGATCGGGCCCACCTGGCGGCAGGCGATCGAGGCGTCGGAGGTGTCCTCGGCGATCCCCAGGCTGCCGGAGATCCCGCCGGTCTTCGCCCGGCTGAGGAAGCACGACACGCCCTCGACCTTCGGGTCGTCGAAGGCCTCGACCACGATCTTGTGGTTGGCGCCCAGCAGCTTGAAGGCGGTGTCGACCTCGCCGATCTCCTCGGCGGCGGCGGGCGCGGCGGCCAGCAGGCAGGCGAGCGTCGCGCCGAGGGCGGAAGCGATGCGGGGCATGGGGTCTCCGTGCGAACGCGGTCAGGCGGCCGGGGGGCCGGGAGCCTCACCAGATCGTGCGCCCGGCGCGCGGATCAAGGGGCGGGGGTCCGGCCTCAGCCCGGCGCCGCCGCCGCGCGCAGCCCCATCTCGGCCAGCACCGCGGCGTAGAAGACGAAGGTCGCGACCAGCACGAACCCGTGCCAGATGGCGTTGTGGAAGCGCAGCCGCTCGGCCAGCAGGAACGGCACGCCGAGGGTGTAGAGCATGCCCCCCACCGCGCACAGGATCACCGTCGCGAGGCCGAGCGAGGCCTCCCCCGCGCCCGGCCAGAACAGGGCGAGCCCCGCCCAGCCCAGCGCCAGGTAGAAGGGCACCGCCAGCCGCCGGAAACCCCGCGGCCAGAAGATCCGCAGCACCGCGCCGCCCAGGGCCGCGATCCAGACCGAGCCCAGCACCCAGGCCGCCCCCGCCCCACCGATCAGCACCGCGAAGGGCGTCTGGGTGGCGGCGATCTTGAGGTAGATGGCGGCGTGGTCGAAGCGGCGCAGCAGCTCCCGCCAGGCCGGCTTCACCGCCGGCAGCAGGTGATAGGCCGCCGAGCAGCCCAGCATCAGCAGCATCCCCGCCGCATAGACCGAGACCCCCGCGATCACCGGCCCGGTGCCGTCCAGCAGGGCGGCGAGCACGATCATCACCGGCACGCCCATCAGCGCCAGCGCCACGCCCACGCAATGCACGGCGGCGTCGGCGACCTTCTCGGCGCGGGTGTAGGCGGGCCCCTGCGCCACGGCGGGCAGCGCCGCGGCCTCGGGCGCGGCCGCCGGGACCTCTCCGGCCCCCGCGGCGGCGCCCGGCGCGGCCGACGGTCGATGCATGCTCGGTCCGGTCATGAGCGGAGAATGGGGCCGGCCGCGCGGAATCGCAACGCCGCCGTCCCCCGCGCGCGCCCCCGTCGCGAGGTCCCCGGGCCCGCCCCGCCTGCCCCGCGCGCGTTGCGCCCGCGGCGCGGGGGGTCCATATGATCGGACGCGACCACGAGGGGAGACCGCGCGCCGATGGACGATCCGATGAGCTTCCTGACCCTGTTCGACGCCAGCTCGGTGGTGCTGGTGGTGCTGATCCTGTTCCTCGCGATCACCCTGATCCTGGGCGTGCGGATCGTGCCCCAGTCGGAGCAGTACGTGGTCACGCGCCTGGGCAAGTATCACCGCACGCTGGCCGCCGGCGTGAACCTGGTGGTGCCCTATCTCGACCAGGTCCATTCCAAGGTCTCGATCGCCGACCAGGTGATCACCGACGTGCGCCTCGACGTGGTCAGCCGCGACAACGTGGTGTTCTCGATCGAGCTGCTCTGCGTCTACCGGGTGGTGAAGTCGGAATACGCCGTGTTCCGCGTCTCCAACGTCAACGAGCTGGTGATCGGCCTGATCAAGAGCCTCGTGCGCGCCGAGATCGGCAAGGTCGAGCTCGACGCCGTCCAGCAGGAGCGCGAGAGCCTCAACGTCGAGATCCGCCAGGCGCTGGAGGCCGCGGCCGACGACTACGGCATCAACATCTCCCGCGCCGAGATCACCGACGTGGAGCTGAAGCCCGAGACCCAGCGCGCCATGGCCGAGGTGCTGGAGGCCGAGCGCCTGCGCCGCGCCGCCATCCTGCGCGCCGAGGGCGAGAAGCGCGCCGTCGAGCTCGCCGCCGACGCCGCCCTCTACAAGCAGCAGCGCGAGGCCGAGGCCCTGCTGGTCACCGCCCAGGCCACCGCCGATTCCAACCGCCGGATCCGCGAGGCGATGCTCGAGGGCGGCGACGCCGCCGCCCGCTTCCAGATCGCCGAGCGCCAGATCGACGCGTTCCAGAAGCTCGCCGCCTCCTCGAACTCCAAGATCATCGTGCTGCCCGGCGACGCCACCGACGGCTTCACCCGCGCCGCCACGATCCTGGCGAAGGACTGAGCCGATGCTGGCGGCCTGGCTGAGCGATCCGTGGATCTGGCTCGGGATCGGGCTGGCGCTGCTGCTGGCCGAGCTCGTCGTCTCCGGCTACGTGCTGCTCAGCTTCTCCTTCGGCGCCTTCGCCATGGCGATCGCCCTGCTGGTGTGGAGCATCGGGCTGGGCCTGGTGCTGCCGGCCCCGGCGGGGACCGGCGGGCTGCTGGCGCTGCTGGTCGCGTGGATGCTGCTCTCGGGCCTCGCGCTGGCGCTGATCTGGCGCTTCTGGCGCGGCCGCTCCCGCGGGCCGGAGGGCGAGGACGAGGACGTCAACGACTTCCGCAACCGGCTCTAGGCGCTCACTCCGCCTCGGCGAGCGCGGCGGCCTCGCGCTTGAGGTCCTCGGCCCCCTCGCGCGCCTGGGCCATGGTCTCGGAGGCGACGACCTCGGCCTCCTCCGCGTACTGGCGCCCGGCGCGGTCCCAGAACTTCAGGCTCGTCTCCCAGACCTCGGGCGCGCTGCGGCAGGCGGCCAGGGCCCGCATCGTGGCGAGGTCCTCGTCCAGCCGGCCGGCGACGAAGCCCAGCCACTGCTGCTGCATCCGCTGGATCCCGTCGAGCGCGTGGGCGTTGGTCTCGGCCGCCAGCGACAGGAAGCGCTGGCCGGCGCGCATCGCATGGGCCGGGTCCATCAGGGCGAAGGGGGCGGCCGAAAGATCCGGCATCGGAAAGCCGGCGGCGGCCTTGGTCGAAGAGCGGGTCATGGCGAATCCTCCTGGATCGGGCCGCGACTCGGATCGCGGGCTCCCGCGATCCTGCGCCTTTCCTGCGACGCCGCCTTGACGGGGATCAACCGGCGGGCGCCTCAGCGCTCCGCCGCCACCGAGGCGCGGAACCGCGCCAGGCTCAGCCCCAGCAGCGCGAAGCCCATCAGCCCCAGCGCCAGGAACTGCGGCCAGACCACCGCGAAGCCCGCGCCCTTGAAGATCACCGCCTGGGCGAAGCCCACGAAATGGCGCGAGGGGAGCAGCAGGGTGAAGGGCTGCAGCCAGTCCGGCTGCCCCTCGATCGGCGTCTCCGCGCCCGAGAGCATCTGCATCGGCAGGATCACCAGGAAGAACAGCAGCGCGAACTGCGCCATCGAGCGTGCGGCGGTCGCCAGCGCCATGCCCAGCGCCGTGGTCGAGAACAGGTAGACCACGGTGCCTGCCAGGAACAGCAGGCGCGAGCCCGCCACCTCGACCCCCAGCGCCCCCTCGACCAGCAGCAGCATCGAGAGGGTCGTGGCCCCCAGCACCACCGCGCCGTTCGCCCAGATCTTCGCCGCCGCGATCTCGAAGGGCGAGAGGGGCATGGCCAGCAGATGCTCCAGCGTGCCGTGCTCCCGCTCCCGGATCAGGGCGGCGCCGGCGAGGATCACCGACAGGATGGTGATGTGGCCGATCAGGCTGGTGACGCCCTGGAACTGCACCGGGTCGCGGTTGGGATTGAAGGCGGATCGGGTGACCAGCCGGATCGCCTCGGCCGCCTGCACCTCGCGCCCCGCGGCGAAGCGGGCGATCTCCTCGCCCAGGATCCGCTGGATGTAGCCCGCCCCCAGGCCCGCCTGCTCCATGGCGGTGGCGTCGACCAGCACCTGGATCTGCGGGCCGCGGCCGGTGGCGAGGCCTGCGATCAGGTCCGCCTCGAACCGCGGCGGGATCGAGATCACGAAGAGGAACTCGCCCCCGTCCATCAGCGCGTCGGCGTCGCGGGCGGCGATCTCGACCGGGGGCTGGAACTCCGGCGGGCGCAGCCCCGCCACCAGCGCGCGCGAGAGGGCCGAGCGGTCCTCGTCCACCACCGCCACCGAGACGTTGTTGACCGAGCCGGTCTTGCCCGTCGCGTCCATGTAAACCGCGGCCGAGAAGGCCCAGACCAGCAGCAGCGACATGGCGACGTCGCGCCGAAGGCTGAGGATCTCCTTCAGCCCCAGCCAGAAGATCCGCGCGAGCCGCCCCCTCATCGTTCCTGCCCCTTCAGCAGCAGGCAGGCGAGGCCGACCAGCGCCGGCCCGAACAGCGCCAGCGCCGCGACGTCGGGCCAGAGGCCCGCCCACCCCAGCCCCTTGGCGAAGGCCCCCACGTTGAGATGCAGGAACCAGCTCGCCGGCCAGAACGTGCCGATGGCCCGCGCGCCCCCCTCCAGCGTCGACACCGGCTGCAGCAGCCCCGAGAACTGCAGCGTCGGCAGCAGCGCGCTGAGCGCGGTGGCGAAGACCGCCGCCACCTGGTTGGAGACCACCGTCGCCATCACCAGCCCGTAGGCCGTGGTCGCGAAGACATAGAGCAGCGCCCCCACCGCCAGCGGCGCCGCGCCCCCCTTCATCGGCACGCCGAAGAGCCCCGCGATCATCACCGACAGCAGCAGGAAGTTGACGAAGGCCACGCCCACGTAAGGCGCCTGCTTGCCCATCAGGAACTCCAGCCTTGTGGCGGGGGTGGCGTGGAAATTGGCGATGGTGCCCAGCTCCCGCTCCCGCGTGACCGAGACGGCGGTCAGGATCGCGGGCAGCAGGATCAGGAGCAGCGCCGGCATCGCGGGGGCCATGGCCGCGAGGCTCTCGAACCCCGGGTTGTAGCGAAACCGCACCTCGACCGAGGCGGGGGCGGCGGCGGTTTCGCCCGCCGCCTGCGCCAGCTCGGCCAAGTGGGCGGCGTGGATGCCGGCGACATAGCTCTCCACCGTCTCGCCCTTGTAGGGCACGGCGCCGTCGACGACGGCCAGCGCCTCGGGCGCGTCCCCCCGCTCCAGCGCGCGGCCGAAGCCCGGCGGGATCTCCAGCATCAGCGAGGCGCGCCCCTCGACCAGCGCCCGGCGCGCCTCGGCGGGAGAGGCGACGGGCGGCCCTTCGGCGAAATACCTCGAGCCCTCGAAGGCCGCGACATAGGCCCGGCTCTGGGGCGTGCGGTCCTGGTCGAGGGCCACGAACCGCAGGTCCTCGACGTCGAGCGTGATGCCGAAGCAGAACACGGTGAGCAGGATCGCCGAGCCCAGGAAGGCGAAGGCCAGCCGGATCGGGTCGCGGACCAGCTCCAGCGTCTCGCGCGCGGCGAAGGCGGCGAAGCGGGCGGCGGAGAACCAGCCCGAGGGCGGCTCGGCCGTCTCGCCCGCCTCCGGCGGCGGCGGCGCCTCGGGCTGCGGGCCCTGGGCGGCGCGCAGGTGGGCCACGAAGGCCTCCTCGAAGCTGCGCGCGCCGGCCTCGGCCACGATGGCGGCGGGCGCGTCGCAGGCCAGCACCCGGCCCGCATGCATCAGGGCCACGCGGTCGCAGAGCTCCGCCTCGGCCATGAAATGGGTCGAGACGAAGATGGTCACCCCCTGCTCGCGCGCCAGCTCCGCCAGCAGGCGCCAGAAGTCGTCGCGCGCATCGGGATCGACGCCCGAGGTCGGCTCGTCCAGGATCAGGAGCGGCGGCGCATGGATCACCGCGACCGCCAGCGACAGGCGCTGGCGCACCCCCAGCGGCAGCGCGTCGGCGCGCTGGTCGAGATGGTCGGTCAGGCCGAACCGCTCGCTCAGCTCCGCGATCCGGGCGCGGCGGGTTTCGGGCGGCAGCTCGAAGAGGCGCGCGTGCAGGTCGAGGTTCCGCCGCGCGGTGAGCTCGCCGTAGAGGGAGAAGGCCTGGCTCATGTAGCCCAGCCGCCGGCGCGCCTCGCGCCCGCCGCGCCCGTCGACGGGGCGCCCGAAGACCCGCGCCTCCCCCTCCGAGGGGGGCAGCAGGCCGCAGAGCATCTTCATCGTCGTCGACTTGCCGCAGCCGTTGGAGCCGAGGAAGCCGAAGATCTCGCCGCGCCGGATCTCGAAATCGACCCCGTCGACGGCGGCGAAATCGCCGAAGCGGCGGGTCAGGCCGCGGGCCTCGATCACCGTCCCGGCCCCGTCCTCGCCCCGCGGCGGGATCGTCAGCGCCGGCTTGCGCTCCCCCGGCCGCAGGGCGCGGAAGGCGGCCTCCAGGTCCCCGGCGCCGGCCTGGGCCGAGATCTCCGCCGGCGTGCCGGAGGCGATCACGCGCCCCGCGTCCATCGCCGCCAGCCAGTCGAAGCGCGCGGCCTCGTCCATGTAGGCGGTCGAGACCACCACCGACATGCCCGGCCGCCGCGCCCGGATCTCCCCCACCAGGTCCCAGAACTGGCCGCGGGCGAGCGGATCCACGCCGGTCGCCGGCTCGTCCAGGATCAGCAGGTCGGGGTCGTGGATCAGCGCGCAGCAGAGGCCCAGCTTCTGCTTCATCCCCCCCGAGAGCTTGCCCGCCGGCCGATCCGGGAACGGATCGAGCCCCGTCGCCGCCAGCAGGCTGGCGATGCGCCGGTCGCGCTCCGCCCGCCCCTGGCCGAACAGGCGGCCGAAGAACGCCAGGTTCTCGCGCACCGACAGCTCGGCATAGAGGTTCCGCCCCAGGCCCTGCGGCATGTAGGCGATGCGCGAGGCGACGCGGCGGCGGTGCCCCGCCTCGCCCATGCTGCCGCCCAGCGCCTCGATCCGCCCCGACTGCAGCCGCCGCGCCCCGGCGAGCAGCCCCAGCAGGGTCGACTTGCCGACCCCGTCCGGCCCGATGATCCCCGCCAGCCGGCCGGCGGGGATCTCCAGCGTCAGCGCGTCCAGCGCCAGGACCTGGCCGTAGCGATGGCTGACGCCCGCCACGCGCATCGCGGGCGCGCTCACCCCGCGGGCTCCCGCACCGGCTCGGCCAGCGCCTCCGGCCAGGCCGCGGCGGGGTCGAGCCGCAGGTAGGCGAGGCCCCGCATCCCGGTCTTCACCCGGTCGAACCAGGCCTCGACCAGCGCCGGCGGCACCCGCACGCGGACCCGGAACACCAGCTTCTCGCGCTCCTCCAGCGTCTCGACCTGCTTGGGCGTGAACTGCGCCTCGGGGGCGACGAAGCTGACCGCGGCGGGGATCGCGACCTCGGGGAAGGCGTCGAGCACGATGCGCGCCTCGCCCCCGATCGTGGCCCGCGCGGCGTCGCGGGCCGACAGGAACACCTCCATGTAGACGTCGCCCAGGTCCAGCAGCGTCAGCACCGGCTGGCCCGCCGCCACCACCTCCCCCGGCTCGACCAGGCGGTAGAGCACCCGCCCGTCGGCCGGGGCGGTCAGGGTCGAATCGCCGATCAGCGAGACGATGCGCCGGACCTCCGCCTCGGCCGCGGCGATGGCGCGCCAGGCGGTCGCGGCGGCGGCCTGGGCCGCCCGCTCCGCCGCCATCGCCACGTCGCGGGCCGACTGGCGGGCGTCGAGCGTCGCCTGCGAGGCATGGCCCTTCTCCACCAGCGAGGCCGCGCGCTCGTATTCGTGCAGGGCGAGGCGCGATTCGCTGCGCCGCAGCTCCACCTGCGCCTCGGCCTGGGCGAGGCTCTCGCGGGCCAGCGCCGCCTCCGCCTCCGCCCGGTCGAGCGAGGCCTCGAGCTCGGCGGTGTCGAGCCGGGCGAGCTTCTCGCCCGCCGCCACCCGGTCGCCCTCGCGCGCGGCCACCTCGACCACGCGGCCGGCGCGCGGCGGGGCGAGGTTCACCTGCGTCGCCTCCAGCCGCCCGTTGCCGGAGACGATGCCCGCGGGCAGCCCCTCCCCCGCGCCGCGCCAGGCGAGAAAGCCGTAGCCCGCCGCCAGGATCGCCGCGGCGATCAGCAGAATGCGTCCGATCCGCGAGGTCATCCGCGCGCTCCCGTCCTCGTCCTGATGCCCGCGCGGCCGCAGCCGGCGGGGTCCCGGGCCGCATCCTGCATCGCAGCGCGGCAGGCCGCATTGCGGTGCATCAAGGCGCGGCGCAGGAGTCGGGGCCAGGGTGGCGCCATGGCGCGCCCCGCCCGGAGGCCGAGATGACCGACGCACCCACCCCCTCGCCGGCCCTGCGCCGGCGCCGTCCGCCGCCGCCCCGCCCGGCGCCCGAGACCGAGGTCTCGCCCGCCGCCGAGGCGCTGGGCGAGGTCTTCGACCGCTCGCTGCACGCGCTGCTGGCGCGCGCGACGCTGGGGCTGTCGCCCGCGGCGCTGCTCGCGATCTGGTCGGACTGGGCCCTGCATCTCGCCGCCTCCCCCGGCAAGCGGATGCTGCTGGCGGACAAGGCGGTGCGCAAGACCCTGCGCCTGCAGCGCTGGATGGCGAGCTGCGCGATCGCCGGCGGCCGGGGCGAGCCCTGCATCGAGCCGCTGGCGCACGACCGCCGCTTCGACGCGCCCGGCTGGCAGACGCCGCCCTTCGACCTGATGCACCAGGCCTTCCTGCTGACCCAGCAGTGGTGGTGGAACGCCACCACCGACGTGCGCGGCGTGACGCCCGCGCATGAGCGGGCGGTGGCCTTCGCCGCCCGGCAGATGCTGGACGTGGTCTCGCCCGCCAACTTCTTCTGGACCAACCCCGAGGTGCTGGAGCGCACGCGCGAGACCGGCGGGCGCAACCTCGTGCAGGGCTTCCGGAACTGGCAGGAGGATTTCGAGCGGGTGATCTCCGGCCGCCCCGCGCCCCGCGATCCGGCCTTCGCGCCGGGGGAGCAGGTGGCGGTCACGCCGGGCAAGGTGGTGCTGCGCACCCGGCTGATGGAGCTGATCCAGTATGCGCCGACCACCGCGACGGTGCAGGCCGAGCCGGTGCTGATCGTGCCGGCCTGGATCATGAAATACTACATCCTCGACCTGCGGCCGGAGACCTCGCTGATCCGCAGCCTGGTGGCGCAGGGCTTCACGGTCTTCGCGATTTCCTGGCTGAATCCCGTGGCTTCGGACCGCGACCTGGGGATGGACGACTACCGGCGGGAGGGGCTCCTGGCGGCGCTGGAGGCAGCGCTGGAGATCACCGGCGCGGCGCGGGCGCATGCCTGCGGCTATTGTCTGGGGGGGACGCTGCTGACGCTGACGGCGGCGGCGATGGCGCGGGACGGGGACGCGCGGCTGGGGTCGCTGACCCTGCTGGCGGCGCAGGCGGATTTCTCGGAGGCGGGCGAGCTGATGCTGTTCATCAACGACAGCCAGATCGCCTTCCTCGAGGACATGATGTGGGAGCAGGGCGTGCTGGAGAGCGCGCAGATGGCCGGCGCCTTCCAGATCCTGCGCTCGAACGACCTGGTGTGGTCGCGGATCGTGCGCGAATACCTGATGGGCGAGCGGGCGCCCTCCTCGGACCTGATGGCCTGGAACGCGGACGCCACGCGGATGCCCTACCGGATGCATTCCGAGTATCTGCGCCGGCTGTTCCTGGAAAACAGCCTGTCTGCAGGACGTTACGAGGTCGACGGGGCGGCGGTGGCGCTGTCGGACATCCGCCTGCCGGTGTTCGCGGTGGGGACCGAGACCGACCACGTCGCGCCCTGGCGCTCGGTCTACAAGGCGCATCTGCTGTTCGACGCGGAGGTGACCTTCGTCCTGACCTCGGGCGGGCACAACGCCGGCATCGTCTCCGAGCCCGGCCATCCGCGCCGCCGGTTCCGGCTGCTGCGGACCCCCGCCCACGCGCCCTGGCGGACGCCGGACGAGTGGCTGGAGGCGGCGCCGGAGGCGGAGGGAAGCTGGTGGCCCGCCTGGTTCGACTGGCTCGCCGAGCGGGCCGGCGCCCCGGTCGCGCCGCCGGCGATGGGGCGGCCCGAGACCGGCCTCGTCCCCCTCTGCGACGCCCCCGGAACCTACGTGATGCAGCGCTGACCGCCCCGCCGACCACGCCGATTAACTCACATCGGTTGAGTTAAGGCGCCCCATTCCGGGACAGATGCTCGCCCGTCGCGATCCAGGCGCCCCGCCGGCCGGAGGCCCAGGCCCGCCCGCAGGGCGCCTCCGGGCCGGAGAGACGGCGCGCCGTCGAGGGGAGGTCCGCGCCGAGCCCCCCCAGGCCGGCCGGTCGCCCCGTCTGCCCCGGGCGTTCAGCCGACTCGCCGGGGCGGGCGTTCGGCCTGCCTGCTGCTCCGGGTTCAGCCGATCCGTCGCCCCGGTAGACCAGTTGACCAGACGCTCCGGGTTCAGCCGGCCGGCTGCCCGGGGCGATCAACCGACCCGCTGTTTCGGGCTCAGCCGGCCTGCCGCTTCGGGCGGTCGGCCGGCCTGTCGCTCCGGGGCTTCGGAGGGGACGGGCGAGGCTTCCGCGGCGGGCGGGACGGCAGCGGGGGGGGCGGGCGGCGGTCAGGCGGCGCGGGCGGGGGGGGGGGGCGGCGAGAGCTGGAAGCGGGCGGTGAGCTCGTCGACCTCGGCCATCAGCCCGTCGAGGGAGGCGGCGGCGGCGGCGGTGCGCTCGGCGGCGGCGGAGTTGCGCTGGGTGTCGTCGTCGAGCGCGCGCAGCACCGCCGTGGTCTCGGCCACCGCGGCGGAGAGCTGGCCGTTCTCGTCGCTGATCTCGGCGATGGCGCCGCTGAGCCGGGTGATCACGTCGAGAATGCCGTTCAGCGCGCCGTCGACGTCCTCGGAGAGGGTCACGCCCTGCTCGACCTTGGCGCCGCTGTCCTGGATCAGGCGGCCGATGTCGCGCGCGGCCTCGGCGCTGCGCTGGGCGAGGGTGCGCACCTCGGCCGCGACCACCGCGAAGCCCTTGCCGGCCTCGCCGGCGCGGGCGGCCTCGACGGCGGCGTTCAGGGCCAGGAGGTTGGTCTGGAAGGCGATCGCGTCGATCACCCCCACGATCTCCGCCATCCGCCCGGAGCTGTCGCGGATCGCCCGGATCGCCTCGGAGGAGCGGACCACCACGCCGCGCCCCTCCTGGGCGCGGCTCTCGGCGAGGCGGGCGTCGGCGGCGGCGGCGCCGGAGCGCTCGGCGGTGGATTTCACCCGGGCCGACATCTCCTCGGCGGCGGCGGAGGTCTGCTCGAGGGCGGCGGCCTGGGATTCGGCGCGGGCGGCGAGCTCGCGGCTGTCCTGGGCGAGGGTGGTGGTCTCGGTCCCCGCGCGGGCGGCGCGGGCGCGCACCTCGCCCAGCATCTGCGAGAGGTTGGCGCCGGCGCGCCCGGCGTCGGCGGCGAGGGTGGCGAAGGCCCCCTCGAAGCGGCCGGGCATCCCGCGGGAGAGGTCGCCCTGCGCCAGCGCCGCCAGCGCCCCGCCGACGGCCGCGACCGCGTCGGAGACCGCGGCCATCAGCCGGTCGATGTCGGCGGCGAGGCGGTCGAGCTCCTCCGCCCCGTGGCCGGCGCCGAGCCGGGGCGAGAGATCGCCCCGCGCCGCGGCCTCGGCGAGGTCGGAAAGGCGGGCGTTCAGGCGCGCGGAGCGTTCGGCGCGGCGGGCGGCCTCCTGCTCGCGCGCGCGGCTCTCGGCCTCCATCCGGGCTCGGTCGGCCTGGGCCTTGCGGAAGGCCTCCAGCCCGTCGCGGAGCTGCCCGACCTCGTCGCTGGAGCGCCAGGCGGGCGCGGGCGCGTCGAGCTCGCCCGCGTTCACCCGGCGCAGGGTCTCGGCCAGGTCCTGCAGGCGGCCGCCGAGGGCGCCCGCCAGCCAGCGCCAGGCCAGCAGCATCGGCAGGCCCAGCGCCGCCAGCGCGGCCAGCGGCAAGAGGGTCGCGAGACGCTCGTTGGCGCGCAGCTCGGCCAGGCCCTCGGTCATCGCGGCATGGATCTCGGTCTCCGCCCGGTCGGCGGCGGCCATGAACCGCTCGAACGCGGCCTCGAAGGCGGCGCGGGCGGCGGCCTGCTCCTGCGCCTGGGCGAGGCCGGCGGCGCGGCGGGTCTCGGCCAGTTCGGCGAAGCGGGCGACGGCGGCGGGGAGCGGGTCCAGCGCCTCGGCGGTGGAGGGGGCGACGGAGCGCGCCTCCCCCAGCAGGACGACGGCGCGGGCGAAGGCGTCGAGCGCCTCGCCCATGTCCTCGCCCTCGTCCCCGCCGAGCACTTCCTCGACCAGCAGGTGGCCGTGGGCGAGCAGGCGGCGCGCCTCGCCGAGGCGCCGCTGGGCGCCGCCGGATTCGGCGGCCAGCGCCACCGCGGCCTCCGTCGCGGCCATCAGGCCATCGTAGAGGCCGTCGAATTCCTCGTCCGCGCCGCTGCCCACGCCGGTCCGCGCGGCGAGCAGCGCGTGGCGGGCGCGCCCGGCGGCGAGCAGGGCGTCGACCTCGGCCAGGACCTCGGCCGCGGCGGCGTGGACGGCGGGCGAATCGGAGGGGAGGAACCGCCCCTCCGCATTCTCGCCGCCCTCGACCAGGGCGCGGGCGTAGAAGCGGGCGGCGTCCATGGCGGCGACGAAATCCTCGATCCCCACGCCGGGTTCGCCGGCGGCGACCTCCTCCATCCGGATGCGGGCGAGGGCGCCTTCGAGCTGGATCTCCATCGCCGCGTCGCCGAGGGGGGCCAGCGCCTCCCCCACCTTCAGGCCGCTGCCGGCGGCCATGCGCCCGGCGCCGGCGGTGGCGGCGAGGAAGGCGGCGGCGACCACGAACAGCGCCGCGAAGACGAGGAGGAGCTTCCGCCCGGCTGGCAGGTTCTCGAGCGACATGAGGCGTTCCGCGCGACCGACAGGTTCGGGCGGACCTAATGCGTGGAGATTGAGGCCGGGTTAATCCGCCGCCCGGATCGGGGGCCCCGGGGCGGGGCCGGTCCGTCGGCGGAGGGGGGTGTGATGGTGGGCGCGGCTGGGATTGAACCAGCGACCCCTACGATGTCAACGTAGTGCTCTCCCACTGAGCTACGCGCCCGTCACGAGGCGGGTGATTATCCCCCGGCGAAGGGGGTGTCAACGCCCCGCGGGCGGGTTTTGCGGGGGAAGCCGCGGCGCCGGCGGGACGCCGTTGCGGCAGCGCCCCCGGCGGCCCCGGCCGGGGCCCTGGCGGCGCCCCCTGGGGCGCTCAGAACGCCTTGAAGGTCAGGGTGGTGTAGGTCCGCTCGATGCCGTCGATGTCGTGCAGGTTCTGGTTCACGAAATGGCCGACGTCGACCGCGTCCTCGACGTAGAACTTGGCCAGCAGGTCGTATTCGCCGGAGGTCGAGTAGACCTCGGAGGCGAGCTCGCGCCGGGCCAGTTCGTCGGCCACGTCGTAGGCGCGGCCGAGCTTGGTCTTCAGCTGCACGAAAAAGCACTGCATGGGGGTCCTCCGGGTGCGGGTCTCCCCCCGGGTCTACCAGTCCGCGAGGGTCTGCGTCAGGGGGCTCCGGGCCTCGGCCAGCGGGGCCACGACGTCGAAGTGGTGGCGGCCGGGGTCGACGACCAGCCGGGTCTCTGCGAGCCCGCCCCACATCGCGGCGATCAGCAGCGACTGGCGCAGGAACTCGGGCCGCTCCGCCTCGCCCACCCAGGCGGCGAGGCGGGCGCCGGGGGCGGGCTCGCGCAGGGCCGCGCTCTCGGCCGCGGCCTCCTCGGCGTCGAGCTGCAGGCCCTCGTTCATGGCGGTGAAGCGCAGCGGGCGCAGGTCGTGCAGGCCGGAGATCGAGACGGTGCGCACCAGGCGCGAGGCGGCCTCGGGGGAGAGGGGGGAGTCGGCGCAGGCGAGGCGGGAGACGAGGTGCCCGCCCGCGGAGTGGCCGGCGAGCGCGATCGGCCCGGGAACCAGGCGGGCCGCCTCCTCCACCGCGCGCGCCACCTGCGGCACGATCGAGGAGATCCGCGCCCGCGGCGCCAGCGTGTAGGAGGGCACCGCCACCGCCCAGCCCCGCGCCACGGCGCCGGCGGCGAGGTGGGACCAGGTCTCGCGTCCGAAGCGCAGCCAGTAGCCGCCGTGCAGGAACACGGCGAGGCCCTTGGCGTCGGTCTCGGGGAGGAACAGGTCCAGCCGCTCCCGCGCGCCGTCGTTCAGGCCGCCGGGATAGGGCAGGTCGAGCCGGGCGCGGGGGCCCATGGCGTCGCGGAAGGCCGCGGCCTCGCGCGGCCAGAGCTCGAGATAGGCGGCCGCGTCGGGGATGTGGCCGGAATTGTCGTAGGCGTCGGTCCAGTCCGAGAGGCCGGGCCGGTCCAGCGGCCGCTCGGGCGGGGGAAGGGAGGGCTTGAAGCCCAGCATGGGTCAGGCCCTCCCAGGGGCGTCAGGGGATCTGGGCGTCAGAGCGCGCCTTCGATCCACTGCTTGAGCGCGGACTTGGGCGCGGCGCCGACCTTGGACGAGGCCACGGCGCCGTTCTTGAAGACCAGCAGCGTGGGGATGCCGCGCACGCCGTAGCGGGAGGCGGCGTTGGGGTTCTCGTCGACGTTCAGCTTGACGATCTTGACCTTGCCGTCGAGCTCGCCGGCGAGCTCCTCCAGCGAGGGGCCGATCTGCTTGCAGGGGCCGCACCACTCGGCCCAGAAGTCCACCACCACGGGGGTGTCGGACGCGATGACGTCGGCTTCGAAGGTGGCGTCGGTCACGGGGGTCGTGCCCATGGTCGCTCTCCTGAATTCGGCGGCGTCCGGAGGTCCGGCGCCGGGAGAGACGAAGCTAGGTAGGCGGGGCGGACGGGTCAAGATCGCGCATGCGCCGGGGCGGCAGGGCGCAGATATGGGGTCTCCGCGGCGCCACGCCCCCGGATGAAGGGGGAGGGCGGAGGGGGCCGACGGAGGGCTGCGGCGCCTCGCGCCCCCGTCGCGGCCCGGCCCGTCGACCGGCGGGCGCCCGCCCCTGCCCCACTCCCGGCCGGCGCCCCGGGGCTCCGGAGGCCGGGCGGAGGCGCCCCGGCGGAGCGGTCCGCTCGCCTGCTGGGCCTCGCGCTGGCGGAGCCCGCCCGGAGGCGCCGCGTCCCCGAACGAAGGGGAGCCGCGGCGAGGATCTGCGGCCGGCGCCTCCGCCGCGGCCCCGCCTGCCCGCCGGCGTCGCCGTGCCCGATCCGGGCGCTCCGGAGCCCCGGCCTCCAGACGCGGTCGCCCCGGCGTAGCTGTGCGCCCACCCCCTGGGCGCCGCAACGGCGGGGCCGGCCGGAGGCGCCTCGTCCCTGCCCTGCCCTGCGCTCCGGGCGCCCGGCGCCGCCTCCCCCTCGCGCCCCGGTCGCCCCTTCCGGCCCCGAAACCCGCCCCGCGCGCGACGCAGCCAAGCCCGCCCGCAGGGCGCCCATGAGCCTGAGAGACCCCGCCGACGGAGGGCGCCGAGGCTCCGGCCGGACGCGCCGTGGGTCGGGGTCTCGACGGCCGCGGCGGCGCCCCCGGGGGCGAGGAGCGGGCTCCCCGGCCCACAGGCGCCCTGCGGGCGGGCATGGCGGCGGTGCGCCGGGGGCGAGGGGCGGGCTCCCTGGCCGATGGGCGCCTTGGGGGCAGGCCGGGTGGCGGAGCCCCGGGCGAGGGGCGGGCTTCCGGGTCCATGGGCGTCCTGCGGGGGCGGGCCTGGCGGCTGAGCGCCGGGGGGCGGGCGCGGTGCGGAGAGGGGAGCGGGGCGCCGGGGTGAGGTCAGGCGGGGGCGGCGGCCGGGTTGGGGGGGTCGGCGGGTTCGGCGAGGCGGGCGGCGTCGGGGTCGGCGGAGAGGCGGGCGAGGGCCGCGTCGAGGGCGGCGGGGGGGAGGGTCTCGAGGCGGCCGGAGGCGGTCCAGAACAGGGCGGCCTCGATCTCCGCGCCCGGGTGCAGCTCGGCGAGCGCGTGGCGGTAGGCGGCCATCTGGCGGAGGTAGGCCTCGGGCGCCGTCTCGGGCGCGGGGCCGGTCTTCCAGTCCAGCAGGCGCAGGCGGCCGGGCGCGAGGGCCAGCCGGTCGACCCGACCGATCAGGCGCAGACCGCCGGGGAGATCGGCCGAAAGCGTCGCCTCGGCGAGCGCCGTGGGCGCCAGCCAGGGGGCGACGTCGGGATGGGCGAGGGCCGCCAGCGCCTCCGCCGCGCAGCCGGCGCGGAGCTCGGGCGAAAGTTCGGGATGGGCGGCGGCGAGCAGCGCCTCGGCCCGGGGCGCCCGGGCCTCGGGCGGGAGGGGCGGCAACACCTCCAGCAGCCGGTGGATGGCGTCGCCGCGGCGGCGGGCGGTCTCGCGGTCGTGGGGCGAGGGGGCATGGGCGGCGGGGGCCGCGGCCTCGCCCTCGCGGTCGAGCGCCGAGGCGGCGACCCGGCGGCGCGGGCGCGGCAGCGCGGCGGGACGGGCCCCGGCGGCAGGCGCCAGGCGGAAGGGCGCGGCGGCGGCGGCCAGGGCTCCGGCGGGGGATGGAGGTGCGGCGGCGGTCGCGAGAGGGGACGCGGCCGGTCCGCCGCTCTCGGCGACGGGCGGGGGCTGGGGGGCGTCCGGGGCGGGGGCGGAGGGGTCGGGCGCCTCGGCGGGGAGGGCGGCGGGCGGGGTCCAGCGGTCGGCGAGGGTCAGGACCGTCTCGAAGGGCTCGGCGGAGAGGCAGGCGGGGGCCGGGGTCTCGGTCGCCTCGCAGTCCAGCATCGCCGCGGCGACGCGGTGGTGCCAGCTGCCCTCGGGGTCGGCCTTGGCGCCCAGCGTCCCGCAGACCAGCAGGCGGGAGCGGGCGCGGGTCAGGGCCACGTAGAGGAGCCGCAGGGACTCGTCGGCCTCCCGCGCGGCGCGGGCGGCCTTGGCCTCGGTCATCGCGGGCGCCTCCTCGGCCTTCGGCGAGGACCACAGCGCCACCGGCGGCTCGCAGGGGTGGGTCAGCACGTCGGAGCCGGGCGGCGACTTCGAGGGGCCGGCGTCGGCGAGGATCACGAAGGGCGCCTCGAGGCCCTTGGCGGCATGCACCGTCATCACCCGGACCGCGTCGCCGGCGCCGTCCATCTCCCGCTTCAGGGTCAGGTCCTGCGAGGCCTCCATGAAGGCGAGGAAGCCGGGCAGCGTGGGGGTCTCGGTCGCCTCGTAGGCGAGCGCCCGGGCGAGGAGCTCGTCGACGGCGTCCTCCTCCTCCGGGTTCAGGCGGGCGCGGATGCGGGCGCGGGCGCCGTGGCCGACGAGGGCGCGCTGCAGCAGCTCGTGCGGGCGCTCGTAGTCGGCGGCGTTCAGCACGTCGGTCAGGAGCCGCGCCGCGGGATGCTCGGGGAGCGCGTCGCGCAGGGCGCGGGAGAGGGAGCTGCGGCCGCGGGCGAGGGCGAGGGTCTCGAGCGCCTCGGCCGGGATCCCGCCGAGGGGGGAGCGCAGGACCTCGGCCGTCGACAGGTCGTCGTCGGGGTCGAGGGCGACGCGCAGCAGCGAGAGCAGGTCGCGCACCGCCAGCGAGGCGGTCAGGCGCAGGCGGTCGGCGCCGGCCACCGGCACCCCGCGCTGCTTGAGCCGGTCGACCAGGGCGCCGGCCAGCGCCCCGCGGCGGCGCAGGAGCACGATGACGTCGCCCGCCCGCATCTTCCGCCAGCCGCCCGGCGCCTCGCGGTCGGGGATCGGGGCGGTGTCGATCTGCTCCTGCACATGGGCCGCCACCGCGTCGGCGAGGCGCAGGACCGGCGCCTGGGCGGGGAGCGTGTCCACCGGCAGGTGCCAGGCGGGGGGCTCGGCGCGCTCGGGCGTCTCCAGCAGGGGCCAGAGGTCGACGCGGCCGGGCGCCTGCTCGTGGAAGGCGATGTGGGAGGGGGTCTCGGCGTCCGCGGTCAGGGCCTCGGCGGCGTCGGCGAAGGCGACGTCGACCAGCGCCAGCAGGGAGGGGGCGGAGCGGAAGGACCAGTCGAGGGAGGATTCCTGAAGCGCCGTGCCCTCGCCGGCTTCCGCGGCGGCGGCGAGGAATTCGCGGAAATGGGCGCGCATGCGGCCGAACTCGCGGGGCGCGGCGCCCTGGAAGGAGTAGATCGACTGCTTCTCGTCGCCCACCGCGAAGACGGTGCGGGGGCGGTCCTGCGCGCCCTGGCCGGCGAGGAACTCCTCGGCGATGGCGCGCACCAGGGCCCATTGCGCGGGCGAGGTGTCCTGCGCCTCGTCGATCAGGATGTGGTCGAGGCCGCCGTCGAGCTTCCACAGCGCCCAGGCGGCGGTCTCGGAGGTGGTCAGCAGGGCGCCCGCGGCGCGGATCAGGTCGTCGAAGTCGATCACGCCCTCGCGCGCCTTCTCGCGGGCGTAGAGGTCGAGCACCGCGCGGGCGTAGCGGTGCAGGTCCATGGCCTTGTCGAAGCCGGCATGGGCGAGGCGCAGGGCGCGCAGCTCCGCGGCCTGGGAGACGATCAGCTCCACCAGCTCCTCGGCCCAGGGGTGGGCGGCCTTCACCGCCTTGGTGGGCAGCGAGCGGAGCGAGCGGGGGCCGCCGTCCTGGCGCAGGCCCGCGGCCTCCATGGCGCGGGCGGCGGCGGCGAGGTCGCCGGCGCCCAGCGCCTCGCAGGCGGGGCGCAGGGCCTCGCCGAAGCGGGAGTCGGAGGGGCCCGACGCGCACATCGCCTCGACCAGGCGGGCGAAGTCGTCGGGGTCGGTCATCGACAGCTCGCGGGCGAGCGCGCTCTCGAATTCCGCGGCGGGGGAGAGGTCGAAGGCGGCGCGCAGCAGCGGCTCGGGATCCTCGGGGAACAGGTCGCGGGCGCCGAGGACGGCGGCGGTCAGGCTCTCGAGCCCCTGTTCGGAGAGGCGGGCGGCGGCGGCGTCGAAGGGGGCGCCGGGGGCGGCCTCGGCCTGGGCTGCGAGGCGGTCGCGGATCTCGTCCAGCATCCGCGCGCGGGCGGCGTCGTCGAGCTCGGAGAAGCCCGGGGGGGCGCCGGATTCCAGCGGGAAGCGGCGCAGGAGCGAGGCGCAGAAGGCGTGGATGGTCTGGATCTTCAGGCCGCCCGGGGTCTCCAGCGCCTCGGCGAAGAGTTTCCGGGCCCGACGGAGCGCCTGGCGGTCGGGCTCGCCGGGCAGGCCGAGGTCGCGCAGGGTCGTGGCGAGGCGCTCGTCGGTCTGCAGCGACCACTCGCCCAGCAGCTTGAACAGGCGCGCCTGCATCTCGGCGGCGGCGGCGCGGGTGTAGGTGAGGCACAGGATCTTCTCGGGCCGGCAGCCGTCGAGCAGCAGGCGCGCCACCCGCCGGGTCAGCACCGAGGTCTTGCCGGAGCCGGCGTTGGCCGCCACCCAGGCCGAGGCGCCGGGGGCGGAGGCGCGGACCTGGGCCAGCGTCGCCTCGTGGGGGGACCTCTCGTGGGGGGGCCTGTCGAGCGGGCTCATTCGCCGTCCTCCGCGCCGGTCCACTCGCCATGGCGGGCGAGCTGGTCGTAGTCGCCCACGAATTCCTCGCGCGGCAGCCGCTCGCGCGAGCGGTAGCCCTGGGCGGGGTCGTCGTAGCGGGCGACGAGCTGGCCGAGTTCGCCCCGGGCGTCCTCGGCGGAGCGCTTGGCGAGGTCGACGAGGCGGCTCGTGCCGCCGGCGCCGGCGCCCGAGAGGCCGACGTATTCGAGGTGGGTCACCGGGGCGGCGGGGACGTCGGCGAACCCGCCGGCCTCGGCGATGGCGGCCTCGAGCTGGAGCTGCACGTTGTAGACGCCGATCTGCTTCTCGGAGGGGGGCGTGCCGGTCTTGTAGTCGTAGATGGCGAGGCTCCCGGTTCCCAGCGCGTCGATGCGGTCGGCGGTGGCGGTCAGCAGGAACTCGCCCCCCGGGGCGTCGAGCGCGAGCCGCCCCTTCGCCTCCAGCGCCGCGACCGCGCCGCGGGCGCGGCGGCCGGCCTCGCCGGTGCAGATCCAGTCGGCGGCGCGGGCGATGCGGGCGAGCCAGAGCCGCCGCTGGGCGGGCCAGGGGACGAGATCGGGCAGGATGCGCTCGGCGGCGGCGAGGAGTTTTTCGCGCAATTGCGGGACGGTGGCGGTCGAAGGGAGGTCCGCGATGTCCATTGCAAAAGCTTCCATGACGGCGTGGAGCGCGGTGCCCATGTCGCGGGCGTCGGGGGCGCGGCCCAGCGGCTCCAGCTTGCGCAGGCGAAGGACGTGGCGGACGTAGATCGCGTAGGGGTCGCGGACCAGCGTCTCGACCGCGGTGACCGAGAGGCGGCGGGGGCGGGTCTCGACCGGGGGCCGGGGATCGGGGCGGGGCTCCGCAGGCACGGTGGGGCCGTGGTCGAGCGCGTCGGCGGCGCGCAGCAGGGCGCGGCCGCGGGCGCGCATGGCGGCGAGCGAGTCCTTCGAGGCGCCGTCGAGCAGGTTGGTCAGGCGCACCAGCCAGCGGGCCGGGTTGGCCGGCCCCCCGTCGTCGCGTTTCGCGCGGCTGAGCACGGCGCGGGGGGCGTTGGCGGCCATCAGGAAGTCGTGGGCGGCGAGGCCGATGCGCCGCTCGGGCGAGGCGAGGCCCAGCTGCTCGCGCAGGCCGCGGTTCAGCCAGGGATCGGGGGAGGGATGCGCGGGCCAGGCGCCCTCGTTGAGGCCGCCGAGGATCATCAGGCCGACGGTCTCGGCCCGGGCCTCGAGGGCGCCGAGGATGCGGATCCGCTCGGTCACCCGCTCCGGCCGGGGACGGGACTGGCGGGAGCGGATCAGGGCGGTCCAGAGGGCGCCGTAGGCCGAGGGAGGCAGGCCGTCGCCATGGGCGGGGGCGGCCTCGGCCAGCTCCTCGACGAAGCGCAGGGCGTCGGCGCCGTCGGCGTCGGACCACAGCGGCGCGAGCGCGGGGGCGTCGCCGGGCGCCGCCTGCGCCCCGTCGCCGGGGGCCGCCGGGCGGGCGTCCTGGCGGGCGTCGTCGCGGGCCGTCTCCGGGGAGTCCTGGCGAGGGCCCTCCGGGGCGTCGCGGCGGGCGTCCTCCGGGGCGAAATGTGCGGGGCCGCGGCTGAGCGCCTCGGCGGCGGCGCGATGCAGGGCGACGCAGGCGGGCGCGCCGGAGGGCGGGGAGGCGAGCGGGGCCAGCAGGGCGCGCAGCCAGGCGAGCCAGGGGTCGAAGCCCTCGGGCGCCCTCGCCGGGCGCTCGGGGTCGGCGCGGCGCGTCTCGAGGCGCTGGGTCAGGCGGTCCCAGTCGATCTCGCGGGCGCCGCCGCGCAGCGCCTCGCGGGTGAGGAAGGCGAGGCAGCGCAGGTGGGCGCGGCGGGCGGGCGCGCAGGTCAGCGGATGGCGCAGGAGGGCGGCCAGCGCCTCGGCCGTCATCGGGCGGCCGAGGCGGCCGGCGGTCAGGCCCAGCAGGATGCCGGGAGGGGTCAGGCCGAGGGGGCGGCCGGCGCTGTCGTCGGGCTCGATCCCCCAGCGGCCGAGCTCGGCCTTCACCCGGCGGGCGAGGACCTGGTCGGGAGTGACGAGGGCGGCGGCGCCCCCCGCCGCGGCCTCGGCCATCAGCGCGCCGGCGATGGCGGCGGCCTCGTCGCGGGGGGTCTCCGCCTCCAGCAGGGCGAGGCCGGCGGTGGCGGCGGGGGCCTCGGCCGCGAGGTCGTCGAGCGCGTCGAGCCAGTGGTCGGTGACCGGCGCCGGCCGCAGGGCCTGGGTCAGCAGGCGCAGGCGCGGCGGCGAGGGGGGCGAAGGCTCGCCCCAGGGCGCCACGTCCTGCGGGCCGAGGCCCAGCGAGGCGATGAAGCGGGCCTGGAAGTGGTGGGGATGCTCGGGGCGCGGGGCCTCGGAGGTCAGCTCCTGCCAGACGTCGGCGGGCAGGTCGGGGTCCCAGCCGGGCAGCACCACCGCCCCGTCGGGCAGGCGGGCGACGGCGGCCAGCAGCTCGGCCGTGGCGGGGGTCGAGGCGGTGGAGCCGGCGGCGATCACCGGATGCGCGGGGGGCGCGGCCTCCCACTCCGCGCGCAGGGCGGCGACGGCGAGGCGGCGGCGGGTCTCGGGGTCCGGGGCGCCGTGCTCGTTCTCCGCCAGCCAGGCGGGCCAGTGCTCGGCGGCGATGGTCAGGAAGCGGGCGGTGCGGTCCCAGTGGGCGGCGTGCTGCTCGAGGTCGAGCGCGCGCAGGGCCTGGGCGTCGAGGCCGGCGGCCTGCAGCTCGTCCAGCAGGGCGCGCAGCGACAGGGCGAGCGCGGGCGCGCCGAGCGGGTCGCCGAACTCCGGGTTGGCGGCGAGGAAGGCCTCGGTCAGGCGCATCAGGGCGAGGGTGCGGCGCAGGGGGCCGGAGCCCGCGGGGATGCCGGCGAGGAGCGCCTCCTCCGCCATCTCGCCGACGTAGGAGAGGCGGGGCAGCCAGGCGGCGGGGCGTCCGGCCTCCAGCGCCGAGATCAGGGCGCGGCCGGTGCGGCGGGTGTTGAGGTGGAGCTGCACGCGGGCGATGGCCTCGGGCGCCGGGTCCGCCGCCGCCACCCGCGCCCGCAGGCCCTGGGCGAGGGCGGCGGAGAAGTCGGCGCCGGGGGCCACGTAGAACACCCGCGGGGCGTCGGAGGGGGCGAAGAGGGTCATGCGGCCTCCGGGACGGCGGCGGGGCGAGGCGCGGTGGGGCGGGCGCCGGCGTCTCTTAGGGGAGAGCAGGCGGCCGGCCCGCGGGAGGCGGCGGCCGGACGGCCCGAGCCGGCCCCCAGCCGGTCGGAGGCGGCGGCCGGCTGGCGGGAGACGGCGGGCCATCTGAAGGAGGCGCCTGGCCGGACCGAGGCGGCGCCCGGTCGGCCCGAGACCGCGCCCGGCCGGCCCGAGGCGGCGGCCGGCGCGGGCGCCCGGCGGCGGGCGGGTCCTGCCGGCAGGAGGCGCCCGGCGCGGCTCATGCGAGGAGGGCCTCGGCGGCGGCCAGGCCCTCGGGCGTGCCGACGTCCACCCAGGCGCCCTCGTGGACCACGGCGAAGAGGCGGCCGGCGGCGAGCAGCCGGTCCCAGACCAGGTTGGTCGAGAAGGGGCCGGGCGGAAACCCCTCGAAGGCCGCGGGGCGCACGATCTGGGCGGAAGCGTAGATGTAGGGGGCGAGCGGCGCCTCGCCCCGGCGGACCGGGCGGCCGAGGCCGCCCTCGAGGTCCTCCAGGAAAAAGTCCCCGGCGCGGGTGTAGGCCACCGCGTCCTCGCGGCGCACGAAGTGGAGGAGCGCGTCCATCCGCGTCTCGTCCCAGGCCGCGGCCAGCGCCGGCAGGGGGGCGGCGCCGGTCCAGATGGCGTCGGAGTTCAGCACGTAGACCGGCGCCTCGCCCAGCAGCGGGCGCGCGCGGCGCACGCCGCCGCCGGTGTCGAGGAGTTCGTCGCTCTCGTCGGAGAAGCTCACCCGCGGCGCCTCGCGGGCGCTCAGATGCGCGCGGATCTGGTCGCCGAGGTGGTGGAGGTTCACCACCGCCTCCTGCGCGCCGCCCTCGGCCGCGCGGTCGAGGGCGTGGTCGATCAGGGGGCGCCCCGCCACCGGCAGCATCGGTTTCGGAATGGTCCGGGTCAGCGCCCCCATGCGGGTTCCCTTGCCCGCGGCCATGATCATCGCGCGCGACGGGGTCATGGCCGCGCCCCGCGCAGGCGGGCGAGGACGAAGGGCTCGGGCGGCGGCACATGGGCGCCGACGAAGGCGCGCAGCTCGGCCAGCGCCGGGTGGGCGAGGTCGCGCATGAGGTGCCCCCAGACCCGTGGGATCAGGTCCAGGTAGCCCGCCTTCCCGTCGCGCAGGTGCAGGCGGGCGAAGATGCCCACGATCTTCATGTTGCGCTGGGCGGCGAGGAGCGCCGCGGCGGTCGCGAAGGGCTCCGGGTCCTGGCCCGAGGCCTCGAGGTAGCGCCGGGTGGTGGCCTCGCGCAGCGCGGGGGAGGTGTCGCGGCGGGCGTCCTCGGTCAGCGAGATCAGGTCGTAGGCGCCGTGGCCGCGCAGGGCGTCCTGGTAGTCGATCAGCCCCACGCGCGCGGTCCCGCGCCGCCCGGGCAGCCACAGCAGGTTCTCGGCGTGGAAGTCGCGCAGCGCGAGGGCCGCGCGGGCGTCCTCGACCGGGGCCATGGCGGCGAGGACATGGCCCCGGAACGCCTCGGCGAGCGCGGGCGAGCCCTGGCCGAGGCCGGCCATATACCACTCCGGCAGCAGCATCGCCTCGCGCTCCAGCGCGGCGCGGTCGTAGGGGGGGACGGGGTGGTCGCCGGCGATCTCGGGGGCGGGCCGGGACTGCAGCTCGGCCAGCAGTTCGGCGGCGGCGAGGTAGAGGGGCGTCTCCTGCGCCGGCTCCGCCGCGCAGACCCGGGCGTAGAGCGCGTCGCCCAGGTCCTCGATCACCGCGAAGCCTGTGGCGGGGTCGGCGGCGAGGATCTCGGGCGCCGAGAAGCCGCGGGCGCGCAGGGCCTGGGTGACGCCGAGGAACGGGACCAGGTCCTCGCCCTTCTCGGGCGGGGCGTCCATCAGCACCGCGCCGGCGCCGCCGGGGCCCTCGCTCAGCCGCTCGTAGCGGCGGTTGGAGGCGTCGCCGGCCAGCGGCCGGATGCGGGCCGAGCCCCAGCCGGCCTGCGCGAGGAAGGCCGCGCGCAGGGCGTCCCTGTCGGGGGCGGCGGGGCTGCGGGGGGTCTTCGGCACGGGGATCTCGGGCACGGGGATCTCGGGCAAGGGGCGCCGGGGAAACGGGCGGGGTGCGGGACGCCCGTTCTGGGATCGCGGCCGGGGGCGCGTCAAGCGGAAGGGCGGCGGATTTCGTCATGGCGCCGCGGCGGGAGGCCCGGCGGGGAGGCTCGGCGGGGGGCCTGGCGGGGGGGCCGGCGCCGCCAGCGCCCACTCCCAGCCGAATGGAGCCGCGGCGGGACGCTCGGCGGGGGGGCCTTCGGTCGGGAGGGCTCAGCCGGCCAGCGCCGCCAGCGCCCGTTCCCAGCCGGGGCCGAGGGCGCGCGCCTCGAGCACCCGGCCCTCGGCGCCGCCGGGGGGGAAGGCGAGGGCGATCTCCAGCCGGCGCGGGGGGGCGAGGGGGCCGAGGCGGTCGGGCCACTCCACCAGGCAGACGGCCTCGTCGAAAGCCTCCTCCAGCCCCAGTTCGGGGATCGCGGCGGGGCCCGAGAGGCGGTGCAGGTCGGCGTGCCAGATCTCGGCCCCGGCGGCGTCGTAGGTCTGCACCAGGGTGAAGGAGGGCGAGGGGATCTCCTCGACCCGGCCCTCCCGCGCCAGGATCGCGGCGATGGCGGCGCGGGCCAGCGCCGACTTGCCGGCCCCGAGGTCGCCCGAGAGCATCACCGCGTCCCCGGGCGCGAGGGCGAGGCCCAGCGCGGCCCCCGCGCGGTCGGTCGCCTCGGCGTCCGCCAGCAGGCGGCGCAGCGCGGGCGCGGCGGCGTCGGATCGCGAGGGCGCGGACATGGCGGCTCCGTCGAGGGGGGAACGGTCGGGCGAGGCCCGAGGGCGGAGAACGGGTCGGCCGGCGCCTGACGCCCGCGCGACCCGCCCGCCGCCCGGCCCGGCGCATCATGGCAAGCCCGCCGCCCCGGAGCAACGCCTCCCTCTGCGTCGCCCGGCCCGCGCCCGCGGCCCTGAGCCGGCGCCGCGCAGGTCCGGATCCGGGCCTCGCCCGCTCTGGACCCGGCCTCGCGCACCCGGCTCCGCACCGTCCCATCGTGCCAATCCCGGGCGTCCTTCCAAGGCATCTTCCCAAGGAGTCTCCCCAAGGGCCTCGTCCCGGCGCGTGGTCCCGAGGCGACGCCCCGAAGCGCCGTCCCGAGACAACGCTCGCGAGACGCCGTCTCATCCGGTCCGCTCGCCCCGAGCCGCCGCCCGGGGGCTTCGCCGGCCTGTCGCCGACCCGGATGCGGCAGCGCTCGAAGACGCCCGGCATCGGGCGGCGACGCGCCGATCACGTCCCGTGGCTTCGCTCCGCAACTTCACGCCCCGCCGCCTCGTCCGGCAACCGCCCCGAGGCTGTCGCGACCGTCGCCCCTGCCCTGCCCGGCCGATCGCCTCGCCGGCAGGAGGCGCCCGGCCGCCCTCGGCCGCAGGCGCCCGCTCCGCCGCCCGGATCGTGCGCCGGCGCGGCTGACCTGCAGGCCTCGGAGCGTCCGGTGAGGGAAAGCGGGGGAGACGCCGCCCCTCGGCGCGGAGCGTGCCGCGGAGGGCGCGCAGCCCGGGCGCGATGGGACCTGTCGGATTGGAGGCGAGTCGGAGCGCGGCGCCACGGGCGGGCTGGACGTCGGGGGGGCCAAGGCGACGGCAGGGGCGCCGCGGGGGGCCCGGGCGCCGGGGGCGTCAGGCGACGGCGGGGGCGCGGCGGGCGGGGTGGGCGCCGGGGGCGCGGAGGGCCTCGGCGGGGAGGGTGCAGATCACGCGGCGACGGCCGAGGCCGGCCTCCTCGCGGCGCTCGATGCGCACGGCGCCGCCGTGCAGCTCGGAGAACCGGCGGACCAGGGCGTGGGCGAGGCCGACGCGGCTGCGCGCGCCGATCTCGGCGCGGGCGGCGGCGGGGGCGGCGGCGGGGGCGTGGGCGGGGGCATCGGGGGCGGCCGCTCCGGCGGGCGCGCCTGTGCGCTCCCCGGACCCCTCGCCGGACCCCTCGCCCGTTTCGTCGGGCGGGGCGAGGTCGGGGGCGTCGGTCCAGATCTCGACCTCGGCGCCCCGGCGGCGGGCGCCGGCGCGGATCTCGTCGCCGGGGGCGGCGCGGTGAACGGCGTCGGTCACCAGGTTGAACAGAAGCTGGCGAACCCGCGCCGCGTCGCCGCTGACCCTCTCGGCGCCCGCCCCGTCGCCGGCCGCGTCGCCCGCCCCATCGCTTTGGGCCTCGGCCGGCGCCTCCAGCGACAGCGAGACGCCGCGCTCGTCCGCCCGTCGCCGGGCCAACTCCAGCGCCGAGACCAGGGCCGCGCGCAGGTCCACCGTCTCCGCGGTCAGCGCCAGCACCCCGGCCTGGGCGGAGGCGAGGTCGGCGACCCCGCTCAGCGCCGCCTGCACCTCGCTCGCCGCCTCCAGGATCGCGTCGATCCGCGCGAGGCCTCCCGAGTCGGCGCCCGCCTCCTCGGCCCCTGCCTCCTCGGCCTCGTCGCGCAGCGCGAGGCCGAGGCCCAGGATCCGCGCCAGCGGCGTGCGCACCCGCTTGGAGACCTGTTCGAGCAGCGCCCCCCGGATCTCCTCGGCCGCCTCCAGCGCCGCGGTCCGCTCGCGCGTGGCGAGCTCGGCCCGGGCCGCGTCGGAGACGTCGGTGAAGGCCGCCAGCACCGAGCCGTCGGGCAGCGCCGCCACCCGCAGCCGCAGCCGGCGGCCGTCGCGCAGCGAGATCTCCTCGGACCAGGCGGCGCGCTCGGTCGGGGCGCCGAAGAACTCCGCGAGCCGGTCCCAGGCCCCGGTGGGGGCGCTGCGGGCGCGGAACATCTCCAGCGCCCGCGACAGCAGCAGCGGATCCGCCCCGGTCCCGGCGGGGAGCGGCGCGGCGGCGCCCGCCGCCTCCCCCCGCGCGGCCCAGATGGCGGCGAAGGCGGGGTTGACGAAGCGCGCGACGCCGTCGGGGCCGAAGGCGACCACCCCTTCCTCCAGCCGGTCCATCACCGCGCGGCGGATCTCGGTCTCGGTGGCGAAGCGACGCTCGAGCCGGGCGGTCTCGGAGACGTCCTCGAACAGGAAGGCGACGGCGCCCTGGGGATGGGGGCGGGCGACGACGCGGATCTGCACCTCGCCGGGCAGGTGCCAGACCTCGGTCCGCTCCGGCCGGTCCTGGCCGCCCTCGGTGCGGAACAGGCCCAGCAGGTCGGCGCGCCAGGTCTGGAAGTCGTCGTGGTCGGGCAGCCGGCGGTTGGCGCGCAGCCGCTCCAGCACCTCGGGCAGCGAGGGCCGCCCCGCGAGCCAGGCGGGATCGAGCCGGGTCAGCGAGGCGAAGGCGGGGTTGAACAGGCCCAGCCGCGTCTCGCGATCGAAGATCGCGAGACCGATGGCCAGATGCGCGAAGGTCTCGGTCAGGGTCTCGACGAAGCGGCGCAGCGCGCCCTCGGCATGGACCGCGGCGGCGGCGTCGGCGCCGTAGCCCAGCGCGCCGCCGTCGGCGGCGGGGAGCTCGGCCAGCTCGAACCAGCGCCGTTCCCCGGTGCGGGCGTCGAAGACCGAGCGGCGCCCCTCCGGCGGGCGGGCGTGGCGGCCGTCGCCGCCGTCGTGGCGCAGCTCCGGCAGGGGGGCCGCGTCGGAGCCGTGCGCCTCCTGCGCGCCGGAGATCCGGCGGTAGAGGGCGTTGCCCCACACGATCCGCCCCGCGGGCGAGCGGCGCCAGGCGAGCACCGGCGCCGCCTCCAGCGCCTCGGCCGCCTGGTCGCGGTCGGCGGCGAGCACCGCCAGCATCCCGCGCAGACGCGCGATCTCGCGCCGGGCGGCGCCGGCGGGAGAGAGGGCGAGGCGCGCCTCCCCCGCCTCGGGGCGGCCCGAGACCTCCCATGAGCGGCCCTCGGCGTCGTCGGCCAGCGCGCGGAACGGGCGGCCGTCGGCCTCCAGCGCGCGCAGGGCGAGGCCGAGGTCGGAGACGCCCTCGATCGGGCTCAGGCTGTGGGCGAAGTCGGCGAGGGGGCGCGCCTCGCCCCCCAGGAAGCCGCGGGCGGCGCGGTCGCGGGCCCGCACCCGGCCGGCCTCGAGGCGGAAGGCGAGCGGGCGCGCCGGGTCGCCGGCGCCCCCGGGCGCCGGGGCGCCGTCGCCGATCCAGCGGGAGAGGGCGGGGGCGCGGGGCCCCCCGCCCCCGGAGCCTGAGCCGGGACCTGCGCGCAGCCCGCGGGCGCCGCGCAGGCTGAACAGCGCCAGCGCCGCGAGCGAGGCGCCCGCGCAGCCGCCCAGCACCGCGAACATCAGGTGCCCCCCGTCGGGGAGCGCGGCGAAGGCGGCCGAGGCGGCGGTCAGCAGCGAGGTGGCTTCGGCGAGTTCCTGCACCGGCGGTCTCTCGAGCGTTTCGGCGGCCGGGAGCGGCCTCCGGTCGTCCCGCTCAACCTATACGAAAGTTTGAGAGGGTCAAACATTCCCGAGCGAGAACGCATCGTTGGGTCCCAGGGCGCCGCGCGGACGCCCCTCGGGCAGGTCCAGAGCGCCGCGGGGCCAGACCGCCTCGACCACGGCGCCGGGGGCGCGGGCGGTCTCGGGGAACAGGCGGATCTCGGGGTCGCGGGCGTCGGGGGCGCGGGCCTCGGCGTCGCCGCCGTTGGCGAAGGAGACGCGGGCGCCGGTGCGCTCGAGCAGGGTCTTGGCGATGAACAGGCCCAGGCCCATGCCCTCGTAGCCGGCGCGGCCGTCGCCGCCGTCTGGGGCCTCGGCCTCGGGCTCCCCGGGCGGGGGGGCGGGCTTCTCGGCGGAGGAGGGGGCGGGCTTCTCGCCGGCGGGCGCGGGGCGCATGCGGGCGCGCACGAACGGGTCGCCCAGCCGGCCGAGCATGTCGGCGCCGAAGCCCGGCCCGTCGTCGCCCACCGCGATGCGCAGGTGGCGGTCGTTCCAGTCGATGTCGATCCAGACCGAGGCCTCGGCGAAGTCGACGGCGTTCTGCACCAGGTTGCGCAGGCCGTGGATCACCTCGGGCCGGCGCATCGCCTCGGGCTGGGGCGGGGGCGGGTCGGTCAGGGGGCGGCCCTGCAGGCGCAGGATCACCCGCTTGCCGCGGTCGGAATGGGGGGCGGCGGCCTCCTCGACCAGGCGGTAGATGGGGGCGGTGCGCATGTGCCGGTCGTCCTTGCCCGAGGCCGAGAGCTCGCGCAGGATCTCGCGGCAGCGCTCGGCCTGCTGGCGGATCAGGGCCACGTCCTCGTGCAGCTCGGGCTGGTCGCGCAGCTCGCGCGAGAGCTCGCCGGCGACGAGCTTGATGGTGGCGAGCGGGGTGCCGAGCTCGTGCGCGGCGGCGGCGGCGAGGCCGCCGATGGCGGTCAGGCGCTGCTCGCGGCCCAGCGCCTCCTGGGCGGCGCCCAGCGCCTTGGTCATGGTCCACATCTCGGCGGTGACCCGGCGGGCGTAGCCGGCGACGAAGGCGAGGCCGGTCATCAGCGCGGCCCAGGTGCCGGCCATGATCGTGGTCGGCGGCTCGACCACGGTTCCGTCGGCGAAGACCAGGGGGATGTAGACCAGCGCCAGCAGCGAGATCTCGGCCGCCGCGAACAGGCCCAGCACCAGGGTCGAGCGCAGCGAGAGCGCGGTGGCCGAGACGATCACCGGCGCCAGCACCAGCAGCGCGAAGGGGTTGGTGAGCCCGCCGGTGAGGAACAGCAGCGTGCCGAGCTGGGCGAGGTCGAAGAGCAGGGTCAGCGCCACGCCGCGCTCGCTGAGGCGCTTGTTGGGGGCGTGCACCGCCTCGGCCACGATGTTGAGCGAGACGGAGGCGGCGATGGCGCCGAAGCAGGCGCCGATGGGCAGCTCCATCTTCAGGACGAGATCGGCGAAGAGCACCGCGGCCCCCTGCCCCAGCGCCGCCAGCCAGCGCAGGGCGGTCAGCGTGCGCAGGCGCACCCAGTCCACCCGCCCCCGCGCGGGAATGCCGAAAGGAAGCCCGTCCGCCATGGCCCCGATATAGCCCGCCGCCCCGGCGCAGGGAAGCGGGCGCGAGGGGGGCGCGGGACGGCGGGCCCAGGGAGTGGGCGAGGCGCGCGCGGCCGGGCGTGGGAGGCGGACGGCCCCGGCAGGAGGCGAGCGGCGAGCGGTCTCGCGTGGGGCGCGGCGGGCCGCAGGCCGCGGGGGCCGCGAAAGGCGCGGCGGAGCATGGGCCAGGGGGCGCGAAGGCCGGGCGCGGGGCGCGCGGGCGGGGCGCGGCGGTGGAGGCTGGCGGGGCGGCGGCGGGGGGCCTATCCTGCCGCGGGGTCGGCCGCGCCGGCCCGGCCAGGGGGGAGGATCGGCGATGGCGCGACGCGGGGCGACCTTCACGCAGGAGCGGCTGCTCGCCCGCGGCGGCGAGGCGCCGGCCGAGGTCCTGATGCGCATCCGCGCCGCCGCCGACCACGACCTGCGCTTCGAGGCGACCGGCCGCAGGACCGGCGTGCTGCATATCTCCGGCGACGGCCGCTCGGCCAGGCTGGAGACGACGCTGGACCGCAAGGGGCGCCCCGGGGAGATCGAGCGGATCGAGATCCCCGGCCCCGACGACCGCCCGCTGGCGCTGGGAAAGCGGCTGGAGGCGGATGTCGGCCGGTTCTTCCGCGGGCTCGACCGCGCGCAGGATGCGCTTGTCGAGGGCGACCTCGACGGGGCGCTGCATCGGCTGACGGGCCTTTATGGCGAGGCCTCGATGCGGCTCGCGGGCTCGGGCGGCGGCGACCGGATGCTGGGCGGCGCGGGGGACGACGCGATCCGGGCGAAGGGCGGCGACGACGCGGTGCTGGGCTCCGCCGGCCGCGACCGGATCGACGGGGGCGAGGGGCGCGACGCGCTCGATTATGCGCCCGTGGCGGTCCGGGCCCGGCAGGAGGGGGTGAAGGCCGACCTCGCGAAGGAGATCGCCGTCGTGCTGGGCGCGCGCCAGTCGATCGCCCGCTTCGAGGACCTGGGCGGGACCGGGGGGCGCGACCTCCTGCGGGGCGACGAGGGCGCGAACCTGATCGCCGGGCGCGGCGGCGACGACCGGCTGGACGGGCGCGGCGGGGACGATCTGCTCTATGGCGGCGACGGGGACGACGCGGTTCTGGGCGGCTCGGGGGACGACGCGCTCGACGGCGGGCGGGGGGACGATGCGCTGACCGGCGGCTCGGGCGAGGACCGGATCCTCGGCGGCGAGGGCGACGACCGGCTGACGGGCGAGAGCGGCGACGACACGCTCGACGGCGGCGCGGGGCGGGACACGCTCTCGGGCGGCTCGGGCGCGGACCGGGTGCTCGGCGGCGAGGGGGACGACCTGGCGCTGGGCGGCTCGGGCGACGATGCGGTGGAGGGGGGCGCGGGGGACGACACGCTCGACGGCGGCGCCGGCTTCGACCTGCTGACCGGCGGGCCCGGGGCGGACGAGTTCCGCCTGGACGCGGCCGAAGGCGCGGACACGATCGCCGACTTCGCTCCCGGCGAGGACCGGATCCGCGCCGGCGCCCCGTTCGAGACGCTGGTCGTCTCCGACGGCGCCATGGGGGCCGAGATCCGCGACGCCGAGGGCCGGCTGCTCGCCACCGTCCTGGGCGTCGAGGCCGCGGCCCTGGCGGAGGCCGACACGTTCCTGTGACCGGGCCTGTGACCGGGCCTGTGACCGGACCCGGCCCCGGGCGGCCGCGGAGGGCCTGCGGGACGGGCGGGAGGGCCGGAGGCGGTCTCCGGCGGGGGCGGTCCCGGCGCGGCCTCGCGTCGCGCGGGGTTTCCCCGGCGCGCGGGCTCGGTCATCTATGCGCCGCGCGGGAGGCGGACCCGGTCTCCGCGCCGCTGCCGGAGGATCCCCGATGCCCAAGCCCAACGCCGCCCGCGCCGCCGCCTTCGCCGGTCTGGCCGTCGCCGTCGCGGGACTGGGGGCGGGCGCCTGGTTCGCCTTCGGGCCCTCGCAGGGCGACGACCGCTTCGCGGAGTGCCGGGCCTCGGCCGTGGCGCCGGGGGCGGCGACCATCGGCGGGCCGTTCACGATGACCGACCACACCGGCGCGACCGTCACCGACGCCGAGGTGATCGACGGGCTGACGCTGGTCTACTTCGGCTACACCTTCTGCCCGGACGTCTGCCCCTTCGACACCGCCAACATGGCCCAGGCGACCGAGATCCTGGAGGAGCGCGGGATCGAGGCGACGCCGGTCTTCGTGACCATCGACCCGGCCCGCGACACGCCCGAGGCGCTGTCGGACTTCGTCGGCGCCCTGCACCCGCGCATGATCGGCCTGACCGGCACGCCCGAGCAGACCCAGGCCATCGCGAAGGCCTACAAGGCGTACTACGCCAAGCAGGGCGACGACCCGGAGGTCTATCTGATGGACCACTCCACCTTCACCTACCTGATGGCGCCGGACGGGAGCTTCCTCGACGTGTTCCGTCGGGACGTGCCGCCGGCCGAGGTGGCCGACCGGGTGCAGTGTTTCGCCGAAAGGCTGTGAATCGGACGATTTTTTCGCCCCGTTGCGACGTTCCGTCCTCGCGCGCCTTTGACACGGCGCTCGATTTCCATAGTGTCCCCCCAGATTCGCCGGGCGAACGGGAGACGAGCTGTCCATGACCGACCAAGAAGAAGACGACCGGGCGCCGAGGGACATCGGACCCGACAAGTCGCTCCTTGTGCTTGACGACGACGAGCCCTTCCGCCGCCGCCTGACCCGCGCGATGGAGCGTCGCGGCTTCGAGCCGACGCCTGCCGAGAGCGTGGCCGAGGGCCTGGCGCTGGTGCGCCGCGCGCCGCCGGCCTTCGCGGTGATCGACCTGCGTCTGGAGGACGGCAACGGCCTCGACGTGGTCGAGGCGCTGCGCGAGGCGCGTCCCGACAGCCGCATCGTGGTGCTGACCGGCTACGGCGCCATCGCGACCGCGGTGGCGGCGGTGAAGATCGGGGCGACCGACTATCTGGCCAAGCCCGCGGACGCCGACGACGTCGAGGCGGCGCTGCTGTCGGAGGGCGAGCAGAAGCCGCCCCCGCCCGAGAACCCGATGTCCGCCGACCGGGTGCGCTGGGAGCATATCCAGCGGGTGTTCGAGCTCTGCGACCGCAACGTCTCCGAGACCGCGCGCCGCCTGAACATGCACCGCCGCACGCTGCAGCGTATACTGGCCAAGCGCAGCCCCCGCTGAGGGCCCCCCTCGCCGACCCTGCCGAAGGGCGCCCCCGCGGCGCCCTTCGTCGTTTCCGGGCCCCCGGCCGCGCCCGCGCCCGCGCGCAGGCCGCCTGCGGTCTCGCCCGTGCCCCGCGCCCGGCCCGCCGTCGCGTTCGCGCGCCGCCGTTCCTTCCGCCGGGGCTCCCATCGGCGCCCCCTCGACCGGCCTGCCGCCCCGAGGCGCCGCAGCCGCCCGGGCCCTTCCTCCGCCCCTCTCGCCTGCGACGCCCGCCCCCGGGCGCCCGGACGGGCCTCCCTCGCGGAGCGCCTGTTCCCCGGAGCCGTCCGTCGCTGATGCCGATCGGAGCTGCGGCGGGGGCCGGGTCAAGGATCGCGCAGCGACCGCGCTTGCGCGG
>Ga0310345_10000990_pt1 | contig 34567 bp, 35 predicted proteins | sample HC15DNA20500_MG_FD_204667 | JGI IMG/M metagenome (GOLD analysis project Ga0310345, IMG submission 204667) | Marine microbial communities from station ALOHA, North Pacific Subtropical Gyre - HC15-DNA-20-500_MG | ecosystem: Environmental > Aquatic > Marine > Oceanic | place: Pacific Ocean: North... | reverse complement strand
TGTATTGACTACTGATATTAATCTTCCATTTATTGCTCAAGATTCTGAAAACAATCCTGTACATTTTGAAACCACTTTGACTCGTGCAAAACTTGAAGATTTAATTGCACCAATACTTCAAAAATGCGAAAATCCTGTTAAACAAGCTATTGAAGATTCAAAACTTTCTACAGCTGATATTACTAAAATAATTCTTGTTGGAGGTCCTACACGTATGCCTTCTGTACAAGACTTTGTTAAAAAAGTAATTGGTAAGGGATTGGAACGTGGAGTTGATCCTATGGAATGTGTTGCTTCTGGTGCTGCTATACAAGGGGCAGTTCTTGCCGGTGAAACTTCTGATATTTTATTACTTGATGTAACCCCTCTTTCACTTGGTGTTGAGGTTCAAGGCGGTATATGTAATAGAATGATTGAACGAAATACTACTATTCCTACTAAGAAAAGTCAGATCTACTCAACAGCTGAGGATAATCAATCTGCCGTTACAATAAATGTTCTTCAGGGAGAAAGACAAATGGCATCTGATAATACGTCTTTAGGAAGATTTAATCTTGAAGGAATTCCTCCTGCTCCAAGAGGCGTTCCTCAAATTGAAGTAACTTTTGACATTGATGCAAATGGTATGATTAATGTATCTGCTAAAGATTTAGCTACTAACAAAGAACAAAAAATTACTGTAACAGGTTCTAGTAAACTTTCTGATTCTGATAAAGAACAAATGATTAAAGACGCAGAAAAGTTTGCCGAACAAGATAAAGCGAGAAAAGAAGAGGTAGAATTGGTTAATAAAGCTGATTCATTAATCTATACGGCAGAACGAACTAAAACTGATCTTAAAGAGAAGATTACACAAGAACAAATATCCCAAATTGACGCTCTGGTTGCAGAACTAAAAACATCTGTTGAATCTAAGGAACAATCTTCTATTACTGAAAATTCAGATAAATTGAGCAAACTTTTACAAGAAATTGGTTCTTCCATGTACCAACAATCTACTCAGGCTGATGTCAATCAAGCATCTTCTACTTCTAGTTCTTCCGTTGACAATAATGCCTCTACTGATTCTCAGGAAAAAGTTGTTGATGGAGAATACGACGTGGTAGATGAGAATTCCTCTACTGATGATAAATGACCAATAGCGACTATTATGATATCCTAGGTGTTTCTAAAGGCGCCACAGATCAAGACATAAAAAAAGCTTATAGAAAGCTTGCTATGAAATATCATCCAGATCGTAATAAATCTCCTAATGCAGAAGAAAAATTCAAAGAACTTTCTACTGCTTATGGTGTTTTGTCTAATTCTGAAAAAAGGAAAATTTATGATCAGCACGGACAACAAGGAATTGATGGACAATTTAGTTCTGAAGATATATTTAGAACGACTAATTTTGATGAGATTTTTAGTGGATTTGGTGGTCGTGGTGGAGGTTTTGGCAGTATATTTGATAGTTTGTTTGGATCTTCAACACCAAGAGATCCATCTCGAGGACAAGACCTTCAATATAATGCAGAAATTACTCTTGAACAAGCATATAGAGGGGAAACATTGAACATTACAATACCTCGTCATATAAAATGTGAATATTGTACTGGATCTGGCGCAGAAAAAGGTTCATCTCCAATCACTTGTTCTAATTGTAGTGGACGAGGTCAGGTTCAAGTTACAAGATCAGCAGGTTTTGCACGTTTTGTTACTATGCAACATTGTTCTAAATGTCGAGGTCGTGGAAAAATTATCGAAAAACCTTGCGCAAAATGCAAAAGCGCGGGTGTAATGGAAAAAAAACAAACGATTCCTGTAAAAATTCCTCCTGGTGTTGATGATGGTTCTCGTATTCGTTTACGTGGGTATGGAGATGTAACTTCAGGTATGAGTCATCCTGGCGATCTTTATATTGTTACGCATATCAAGCCTAGTAAATTATTTATTCGTAATAATGAACATTTAATTTACGAAACTGAAATTGATTTTCCTATTGCAGTTCTTGGTGGTGAAATAATTGTTCCTACACTTGATAAACAATGTAAACTTAAGATTCCTTCTGGAACACAAAATCAAACAATCATTAAGGTTAAAGGTAAAGGTTTTCCGAGAATTAATGGCTATGGTACGGGTGATTTATTAGTAAAAGTGAACGTTCTAATTCCTAAAAAAATTAATTCAAAACAAAGAAAGTTAATTGAAGAATTACATTCTGAATTAAACGATAATAAATCTAAACGAAAATTCTTTTAGGTTTATTTTACTCTTACTATTTTTATTCTTTCTAATACTTTCCAATATTCTACATCTATTCCTTCTGTTATTTTATTTTTTAAATCAACATCTTCTGGTTCAGGTGCGTCCAATGTCTCAAATGTTTCCATATCCATAAGTTGGATTGTTGTTCCTACTATTGAAATTATTTGACCTGTTCTTTTTTCAATTATTGGGATTTCAATTCCTGCAGATACAGGCGAAACCATGCTTCTTTTTGACTTATCAAAAACTCCAATTGCTACAATTCTTGCTTTTGCAGATCCATGTTTTCCTGGTTTAGATTTATCGTATTCTACTATTCTGCATGGTTCTTCATTGATTATGATATATGAACCAATTTTTACGTCGCTTAGAGATGCAGGTTTACTCATATCTAACATGCTCAATAATGGACAAGATATATAACAATTATCACTAAACTAAAGATGATGACTTTGAAACAAAGAAATATTAATTCCTTTGCAATAACATCTAAAGATTCAGATCTAAGTGCTTCTCGTAAATCTTTGAAACTAGCAAAGAAACTACATGATTCCGGTTTTGATATTAAACTAGTTTATCCTCTTCAATCTAAAAAATTTGAATCAATTTCTTTGGATAGTAAATCACTGAATGTTCACTGTATTATTTCTGTTGGTGGTGATGGAACTATTATTAAAACATCAAGATTGTTAAAAAAATCTATTCCTATTCTTGGTCTACATGCAGGTGGTAAAGGTATTCTTACAGAAATAAAACCTGATAATATATCGAATTTCATTAAACATATACGGAATAATGATTTCTTTTTTGACAGACGCAAACGTATTTCCGTTTCAACTAAATCTCAACACTCTATTCCAAGTCTTAACGAAGTATATATTGAAAGATCAAAAAAACTCAGAGCGATAAATTATCAAATCAAATTAGATTCATCTATATTTAATTATAGAATGGACGGGTTGCTTGTTTCTACGCCTACTGGTTCAACTGGACATTCATTATCCCTGGGTTCTTCTATGCTTAGTGAGAAGTTGTCTGCACTTTTAATTACACCTATAGCACCAATTTCTAGACTTCCGCCAATTGCCATACCGATTAGTGATTTTTCTATCATTGCATATGAAAATGCTAGAGTTGTTGTTGATGGACAGGTTGAATTTAGTATTGAACCTATGGAAGAAATAAAAATTAATACAAAGGTTCCTGATGTTGTTTTTCTTCGCTTTTCAAATTCCACCTTAAGGCAGTTAACTAGCCTTGGATTCTAGGATAATTATTGATTCGACTGTATTCTATGCAGGAATTCCATTTGTATCCTTAGAGAAATATTATACTACAAATCAGATTATTGAAGAACTTTATAAAATTACCTTCTTTAAAAACCGAATTGAAATATTAGTGTCTTCTAATAGACTTGTCATAACTTCTCCTAGTTCTTCATCCTTCGAATCTATCTCTAAAGCTACTCTTTTAATTGAAAACAAATCATCTTTGTCGGTTGCAGATATTTCTATAATAGCTTTAGCAAAAGATTTTCTTATACAAGGATGGAATGGTATCATTCTTACTGACGATTTTGCAATACAAAATGTAGCAAAAAATCAAAATATTCCTTATCGTCCATTATTGTATTCAGGAATTAAACACTCTGGCAAATGGATTAGTTTCTGTTCTGGTTGTAACAAGTCTTATATTAAAACTGAAAAAATCTGTATAATCTGTGGCAATCCGTTGAAACGTAAACTAAACAAAGACTAGTCATCTTTAAGAATCTTGATTATTTGATACAATATATGCTTAGTTTGTTCTCTATTGTTGGAATTGTTATTCTAATCGGCGTGTTACCTACATTTCTTGGAATTTTCATACGTGTATTTTATAATCGTTCTCTACAAAACGATTATATTTTTAACAATCTTTCATTGGGAATTATCTTTGCATTATTTATCGATTACATGATTAATTCGTCTCAACTTGGCATCAATCTAGGACCTAGTATATACAGTCTAACATTATTATTGTGTTTTATATTTGGTTTCATGTTGATTTTCTTTCTTTCTCACTATAAATTTCTCGAATTACATTTTTTAAAAATATTATTAATATCTATTACCCTTTCTTTTCATGGTTTTGCGGAAGGAATAATCATTGGATACGATCTAAATAATCTTGGTTTTTATCTTTCAGATGCTAGGAACATACAAACATTTTCTTTCGTAATTCACAAATTTGCTGAAGGTTTCATAATTCCCTTCATGTATCCTATTTCATTTTCTTGGATCATTATTTCTACTCTGATAGTTTCGTTTCCAATAGTACTTGGCTCATCTTTCACTATAATTGGAATCCCAGGTATAATTAGTTCTGTATTTTTTTCAATTAGTTCTGGTGCTCTATTATTCATTCTTATAGATTTCATTAAGACTGACAAATTAATTTCTTTTACTAAACTCAATGAAATTATGTTTATCTTACTTGGTTTTGTATTAATTTATATGGCCGGTCTTCTTCATTCAATATAATGACTTTGCCATACAAAAAAGAATTATTGTCTTTTACTGTTCTTCTTGGTTTGTTTGTTATTTTACAATTTATTCCTAACGTCGAACAACAATCTGACGAAGTTTTTTTTGATATTACATCTCAGCAATGGAAATTTGAACCTAATACAATTGCTGTTAAACAAGGACAGACAGTCGTTATTCGAATTACTAGTGTAGATGTTCCTCATGGGTTCGCTCTTGATGATTATAACATATACACTTTTGTACCTCCTGGTCAAACTGTTGATATTAAATTTATTGCAACTGAGAAAGGCACATTTGAATTTTTTTGTAATGTTTTCTGTGGAGAAGGACATTCAAATCATCGAGGAATGTTAATAGTTAGTTGAATTCTTGTTAATATTTTCTATATTGAAAATGTCTAATTTCCGTAATATTTTTCCAATAAAAGATATCTTATCCATTCACATTTTTGTTCTTGTTGTACAATTAGCTTCATTATTTTTAACTAGTAATTTTCTTGGATTATATCAATCACTCCCATCATATCAACCTGCTGGAAACACTGTATCTGGTTCTATTTTAAATTCTCTTATTTTAGTTTTTTCTACTTTTGTAATTACCGTTGTTATTCTTGTTCTTTTAAAACGAAAAAGATTACGAATAATAAAATTATTCTTTGTTTTTGTCTTAGGAATGGGCACTTTTTCAGTTAGTTATCTTCTTGTAAATATTGCCTTTGGTAGCTTTCTTTCATCTTCTATGGTTATTGTATTGTCGATTTTTTTAAGTCTAATCCCTATGTCTGCAATTACTATTTTTCAATCTAATCTCCTACAACTTACATCTTCGTTTATTTTAGGTTCATTATATGGTACATCTATTGCAATTTTCCTCAAACCTCCTACTATATTTCTTATTCCTATTGCCTTTGCAATTTATGATATTTATGCTGTGTTTCGTGGACCTCTTAAATCACTTGTTGATTCTTCTAAAAACACATTCGATCTGCGACCACTTATTGTGAATATAGGAAACTTCAATTTAGGAGTTGGCGATCTTGTATTTTATTCGATGATTCCTTCATCTGCATTGTTATTATTAACTCCATTTGCAGCATTTCTTAGTATTGTGTTTATACACATTGGCATGATTCTGACTTTTTATCTCCTTACAAGATTTGACCTTCTTCCAGGTTTGCCTATTCCTATTGCATTATCTTTTATTCCTTTTCTATTATTTTATTGAAATTACTTTACAAAAATTTTATAAAAACTAATGTCTTATAGTATTGTTGTTGTCTGAGATACCTAAAAAAGTAAAAGAATTGATTGATGATAAGAATATTGCACATTTAGCTACTTTAAAAAATAATGGCAGTCCTCATGTTACTCCTGTCTGGATTGACAGAGTTGATAATACGATTCTAATTAATGTTTCAGAAAACCGACTTAAATTAAAAAATATGAAAAATGATAAACGGATTGCTCTTAGTATAGTTAACCATAATGATTCCTATGAATGGGCTTCTATAATTGGAGAAGTTATAGATATTACCAATATAAACGCAGATGTTCATCTAGACAAATTATCACAGAAATACCTTGGCCTTTCTCAATTTCCTTGGAAACAGAAAGGTGAAACCAGAATAATTGTTAAAATAGCTCCAAAAACTGTTTATTATAATTGATGTGAAATATTTTGTCAAACGGTTCAAAAGTCTATATAGAAACGTATGGTTGTAGTGCGAGTTATTCTGATTCTGAAATCTGCGCTGGACAACTTACCCAAGAAGGATATTCTATTGTAGATGATCCAAATGATTCTGATATTAATATTATTGTCACGTGCACTGTAAAAACTGCAACTGCTAATCGTATGTCATATCGAATCAAGAAACTTTCAGAAAATGATTCTCCTTTAATTGTTGCTGGTTGCATGCCAAAAACTCAAGCCAAAGACATCAAAAAGATTAATCCCAAGGCTAGTCTTATGGGGCCTGATTCAATTGATAAAATTTCTACAATTGTCAACTCAACTCTTCGAGGAAATCAAGTTATTGAATTAAAAACATCTACTAAACCTAAAGTCTTGTTGCCAAAAATCCGTATTAATCCTGTTATTGATATCGTAGAAATTGGAACCGGTTGTTTGAGTTCTTGTACATTCTGCCAAGTAAAAATAGCAAAGGGTACTCTTATCAGTTATCCTCCTAATGTTATTGTTGACCAAATTAAAAATGCTACTGATGAGGGTTGTCAAGAAATTTGGTTAACTTCTACTGATAATGGTTGTTATGGTATGGACATGATGATGGATCTTGCAGATCTGCTTGAATCCATTGTTAATATTCCAAATAATTTTCTCCTTCGTGTTGGAATGATGAATCCGATGCACACTAAAAAGAAATTTAATAAATTATTCAACATGTTTGATCATGATAAAATCTATAAATTCTTACACATTCCTGTACAATCTGGTAACAATCGTGTATTGAAATCAATGTTAAGAGGTCATTCAGTAGAAGATTTTATAAAAATGTCTTTTAATTTTCGTAACAAATTTCCTCTTTCATCAATTGCCACTGATATAATTGTTGGATATCCTACAGAATCTGAAGAAGAGTTTCATGATACTGTTGATCTTATAAAATATATAGAACCTGATGTTGTTAATCTTTCAAAATATGGAGCTCGACCTGGAACAAAAGCTATTGAAATGGAACAAGTTCCTAATTCTGTAATTAACGAACGCTCAAAATTGTTAACATCTATTATTAAGGAAATTTCTTTAAAACATAATCAACAATGGCGTGGTTGGAATGGCAAATGCCTTGTAAATGAAAAAGGGAAAGTCAAAGGTACGATGATTGGTCGGAATTTTGCTTACAAACCTATTGTACTTGACGACTCTGATGTTATTCTTGGAAAAATCTATGACGTTCAAGTAACAAATGTTCATTCAACTTATTTATCTGCTAAAATCTGTGAATAATAGCCCGGGGCAGATTCGAACTGCCGTCACCGCCTTTCTTCTTATTCCAAAGGGCGATATGCTTGACCGCTACACTCGATGGATTTACATCCTCCACCGGGCTAAACCGGGCTCATATCATTTTCGTGCTAGTTCTTCATTAAGTTTTTCTCTTATTAGAATATCAAGCTTCTTAATTATGACTTGAATCGGATCTTCCATTCCAGATCTTATTCTATTTGATCTTATTTTCATTTGTTTTCTTAATTTTATATCTCTTAAGAAATTTTTTGATACACGGATTACGCCATCGACATCTCTTGGTTTGGTCAAAAGTCCTTTTGATATTAAATATCTCTCAACAAAATAACTTCCACTAAAGAATGATATTGTTGGTGTTCCTAGTAATGAAGCTTCTGCAGTCATAGTTCCTCCTAGTCCAATGAATAAATCAGATGATTGGAGAAGCGCAACACCATCTACTACATCTGTTGGTACTATCACTCTACCTTTAAATTTTTTATACACTTCATCTACTTGTTCAGAATATCTACAAAGAATTACAATGTTTTGATCTCTGAATTCTTCAATTAACCGTTTAATCAATACGAATTCATGTGTATTTTTGTTATTTGATACGTATGATGCAAAACTTTCTTCTAATCTTAATGTTATTGTTGATTTTGATTTGTCAATGTTTAATGCAACATCTTTTTTGTCACTTAGATCTCTTCTTGACAACCATACAAATGGATCAAGTGCTTTATATTGTTCTATTTTATTTCGTTCAATTCCAAACCCTGTCCAAGATTTATCTGGAATTATCCAAGGTGTTAGTAGACAATCTGCTAATGGTACTGTTAATCTTGATACTGCTTCTGCATGAGGAGAATCACTTACACATAAATTGATTATTCCTAATCCGAAGGCAACTCTACAAGCTTCTGGTGAACTAAAAGATACTAATACATCTGGTGGGTCTTGTTTAAAATATTCAGTCAGCTCATTACTTCTTTCTAAACTGGCGGTTAGCTTTGCATCTAATCTCTTTCCACCATGAGATCCAATAAATACTGCATTAATCTGCCTTTTTCTTAACATTAATTCTGCTTCTCTATAACGTCTTGAAGTGATAACCACTTCGTCACCTCTTTCTTGGAGTGCTTCGATTAGTGGTTCAAAGAACAATGTTTGTTTTGGCGTTAATATATCAATCCATACCTTCATACTATAACTATACCTTATCTCTGAAAATTCCACGTTATAACTTTTTTTTTAACTCAAATTTGCACTACATTTTTGCCACGAAGTATTATTTTTATTAGTAGAAATGAGATTGTATAATGTGTAATAGGTGTGGAGAAAGCAAAATCCGTTTTAGTTTATGGTCTTAGTACTGAGGGGTATATGATAGCCTCTTCCCTTGCATCAAAATCCATTTCTACTGTATTACTCGATGAAAAATTACACGTTGCTACTGAGGTCAATAAACAAATTCTATCTAATTATTCGTCTGCTCAAGAGTTAATTGACGCTGAATCTCTTCTTAGTATAAAACCTGAAAAAAATGCTATAAGTGAAAATTTAATTATTTTTTTTACTCCAAAAATTCGTGAAACTGATGATTATAAAAAACAAATTTTTTCTACATTAGATGAACTTTCAAAAAATATTTCGAAAGATACAATGATTTTTAATTGTGTTCCTGTTGGTCACGGTACTAATTTTGAAATGATTGAAATTATTGAACGAAGTAGTGGTCTGAGTTCTGAAACTGATTTTTCCTATTCTTATCTTCCTCTAAACCCTCAAACTACAAAGGCGATTTCTTTTGGCATAAATAATCCTGATAATAAAAAAATTACACAGACTTATGCCAAAAATGCAAATATTACTTATGACAATGTTCTTGATATTGATTTATCTGAATTATTGCATTTACAAAAAATTTCATTATTATATTCTCCTATCATCTCTGAAGCAGAGTCATTGAAAAAAATAAATAATTATGCAAATCGTATGTTATTACAAAATCCTATACATTATGTTGATGATATTTCAAACCAGTTAACCGATGTTCGTTCTTTTTCTACAACACTTGAATCAGGAGATCCATCTTTGTATATAATTTCTGGTATATTGCGTGGAATTGAATCTTATATTAGATTCTTTATTGATCAGCTGAAACTATTTATGAAAGAAAATTCTCTTAAAGCAAGTAGAACTGAAATCTACTTATGTTGGTCGATAGATAAATCTGAAATTCGAGGTGATAAATCTTATATTCATAACCGTATGATTGATAAAATTTCTGATATAGTGGGTAATGTTAATGACATTAATGATTATAAAATTACAAAAAATAATAAGACGACTTTTTATCTTCCTGCTACTGAAAAAAAACAATTACTGATTTTAGGTTCATTAAATGACGAAAAAATCCTAAAAACTCTTAAAGGAAAACTCAAAGACAATATATTTTTAATACACGCAAATACAATTTGTACAAGGTAATTAAAATTAGGGTTGAATTAAGATTGAAAGCTGCAGTTATTGGTACTGGTTCATGGGGAAAACATCATCTTCGAGTTTTGGACGAACTTAATTGTCTGGATTCTTTTGTTGAAAAAAATCCAGAACTAAGAACTCTTTTTGAAAAAAAATACTCGATAAAAGGATTTTCTAGTCTTGATGAACTACTAAAAGATCGCGATGTTGACATTTGCAACATATGTACTCCGACTACTACTCATTTTGATCTTGCTAAAACTACATTATCTCATGGTATTTCTACATTAGTAGAAAAACCTTTGACTTATTCATCATCACAAGGCGAAGAATTAGTAAATCTTGCTAAAGATAATAACACTTCTTTAACAGTTGGTTTTGTGGAAAGATTTAATCCTATTATTGTAAATATCAAAGAACAACTTCAAAAACAAACGTTTGGAGATCCATTGTTGATCGAATTTCAAAGAGAAAATCGTTGGGCTGGAGTAACTAAAGATATTGGTGTAATTCTTGATTCATCAGTTCATGATATTGACGGTGCGCGATGGTTATTTAATGAGGAACCAAGTGTTGTTTTTGCTAGAACCGGTAATGTATTAAATCCAAAAGCTCAAGGATTTGTTGGTACCGATTACGAAGATTTTGCTACTATTATACTTGGATTTAAGAATCAAAAGACCGCAATAATTATTGCAAATTGGGTTACTCCCTACAAGGTTAGAAGAATCTCCGTAACTTGTACTGATGGTAATCTTTCTGGTGATTATATGTCTCAAGAAATTCGACATGACGATGGTAAGTCTGTAACTATTCCTACAAGGAAATACGAAGAACCTCTTATGAATGAATTAAAAAGTTTTGTTGAATCTGTAAAATTAAAGAAATCTCCTCTTATAACAGGTGTAGATGGGTTAAATACCATTAAAATTGCCGAAGCTGCTATTAATTCTGCAAAACGCGGAGCTCCGATATATTTAGATTTATGATTGCAAATGAAAAAAACTTTAAAGTCTGTACTTATTTGTCCTTTTGATAAGAATAGTGATCTACATTTGTTTGAATTTGAACAACACAATGCAGATATTCAATCAGGTTTGTTATATTGTGATCAATGTATGAGATATTATCCTATAATTGAAAGTATTCCTATTATGTTGCCTGACATTCAACGTAACTTTCTTTTTGAATCTACTTTCTTGTCTAAATGGTATGACGAAATTCCTGATCAAATAAAATCCAATAGTATGCCTTTTAAAATTAAAAACATTAATCGTGAATTATAATGACTGATACTTCTAATACAATTGCACCAACTTCATTTATCGGTAAAAATGTTGTATTGGGAAAAAATATTAAAATTTGGAACATGTCATATATTGGAAATGACACTGAAATTGGTGATAATGTAATCATTGGCTCTCTTGCTCATATTGATTACAATGTGAAAATTGGTTCTGATACTAAGATTGAAGGTTTAGTGTATGTTGCTCCAAAATGTATTATTGGTAAAAACGTGTTTATTGGTCCTTCTGCTACTTTGACTAATGATCCTTATCCTCCTAGTAAAAAACTTGAAGGTGTATTGGTGAAAGATAATGCAGTTATTGGCGCACGTTCTGTAATCAAATCTGGTGTTACTGTTGGAGAAAATAGTGTTATTGCTATGGGTTCTATAGTTGTTAAAAACGTTCCTGATAATACTGTAGTTCTTGGTTCTCCTGCTAAAGTTCTTTATTCCCGTGCAGATTATGACGAAAAACTGAAAAACTGGGAAAGAACTGCTAAATATTAGTATTAATTATCATCAGGTATGGTTGATGTTGGAGATTCTATACCTGATTTTAAACTCCCAGACGCAGATAATAATTTAAAAACGCTGCCTGTAGGACAAAAACTTGTTTTGGTTTTTTATCCAGCTGCATTTACTGGAGTTTGTCAAGCTGAATTATGTAATTTTCGTGATAATTTAAGTAAATTTTCTGATCGAAATGCAAAAGTGATTGCCATCAGTGTAGATTATCCATTTAGTGTTAAAGAATTTCAAGAAAAAAATAATATTGATTTTCTACTTTTATGCGATTATAACAAAACTGTTATTAAAAAATTTGGAATTGAATTTCCTAATTTTCTTGATTTAGATGGTTATACCGTTGCTACTCGATCAGTTTTTATTATCGATGAACAAGGAATTATTAGATATAAATGGCTTGCAGATAATCCTGGTCAAGAACCAAATTATGAAGAAATTGATTCTCAATTGGCATCAATGAATTGATCTAAATCTCTTTTCTAGGTAATTCGAAATTATTTTTTGCATAATAAGAATCCAGATAAAAACTAAACTTAGTGAAGTAATTCCTTTTATTATACTACTCACAACTATTCCTAATTCCGATGTTAATGTAGTGTTTAATGGTATTATTATTGTAAATATTATTGATGCAATAATAAACACTAGTGTGAATGCAATAAATATTATAAAACTTAATGTTGGTAAATTTTTCAATCTAACCTAACCACATTATTAATGTAATTGTTGTTGCTAATATTGATGAAACTATACTTAACATAAAAATTGTATTTACAACTGATAATTCTTTTGACGGATTCCCTGCGACAATTAATCTTACTAGTGTTATTGGAGCTCTTTTATCTTTTTCAGCCATGATTGTTCCGTCAGCTAACACTTTTGTTGGTCTAATTTTGATATTTTTATGCTCGACAAAATCTTTCATACTTGACAAATAAGCAAAGGAATTTAATATTGCAGGTAGTAAAGCAAATACTCCTATTAACTCTACACCTCCTATAATTACTATTGCTCCATACATTGCGCCTAATGCTAGCGTACCTGAGTCTCCTGGAAACACTTTTGAAGGGTATCTGTGAAATATAAAAAATGCAATACATGATGTAATTAAAACCATTGTTGTTAATGCTGCGTTCATGTCTCCCTTTACTATTAATGCTATTAACACTGGGATTGCTGCAATTATTATAAAGCCTGTTGATACTCCATTTAACACATCAATTGTATTCAATGTATTAGCAGTCACTGGAATTGCAATTAATATTAAAAATGGATATATAATTGTTAGCTGCGACGAACCAAAAAACAAAAAATCCATAGTAGGTTCATAGGAACCAAGTAATATTATTGGTAAAGCTGCTAGTAATAAAAAAAGCGGCTTTTTTCGACCTCCTAATGATTTTAAATCATCTATTAACCCGATTGTTCCTGCTATTACTGTAACTCCTAATATTGCAATTATTCTTGTATCGCTTGTTGTTATGTATAATATTGCTAATGAAAATATAATTCCGACGATTATTGCTGGACCTCCTGGATATGCAACATAATTTTTTCCTTTTTTATGGTAGTCAAGGACTTCTCTTTTTGTGTTTTTTAAGAAAGTAATGAGAATTTTACTTGCTAGATATGTTACTATGAATGATATTAAGATTATTCCTATGTTCTCATACAAAAGAAATCATGTTCTATAACATCGATAATGCATATATCTATAATAAACTTCAAAAATCTATTAATAAATAAAGTTAAAATATGTATAAGATTGCTATATTTGTTACAAATGAACATTGCAGAATTAACAGACGGCGCAAAAAACGTCGAAATACCTGAAGCAGAAGTAACTGAAGTTGGCGAAACACGTACAGTTAATACTCGTTTTGGTACAGAAGCACGAGTTGCTGATGTCAAAATTAAGGATGACACTGCTGAAATTACGCTCTCTTTATGGAATGATGATATAGAAAAAGTACAACAGGGTACAAAGATCAAAATTGGTAATGGTTACACTAACAGTTTTCGAGGAGAAGTCAAGTTAAATGTTGGCCGATATGGCACTCTTGAAATTCTCAGTTAGATGTAATTATTGTTACTAAACCTATTACTAGTGTTAGTATAATCAAACCTGATAACCCATTAATGTAATTTTTCTCTTGGACAAATGTTACTGTCATTACTATTGTTCTAATAATTGGAATAGAAAATAAAATCAATAAAACGAAAAATAACAATAAATCTATTTCTAATATCTTAGTTTTTAGTATTTGATTGTTGTAAATATTACTTTCTATTGACGAAAGTATTATCCAAATTATTGTAATGATCATTGCTAACGTTAATAATATTTTTATTATCTGCTGTATTCTTTGATCAAGTTTATTATTGATTTTATTCATCTTTCTTATACCAAATTTATTTCTAATCCTTTGAATAACATTCTAATTGCAATATAAATTACTACGATTGAAAATACATTGCTTAATAGTTTCTTATTAATAATTTTGTTTACTCTTGCTCCAATTTGTGCTCCAATGAATACACCTAGAATGATAGCAGGTATTATTTCTGCATAAAAATATCCATTTATTATAAAAATTATTGCTCCTATTAATGACGTCATTGCAATCATGAAACTACTTGTTGCTATTGCTGCTTTTATTGGAACATTCATTATTCGGTTCATTATCGGTACAAAGATTACACCTCCTCCCACTCCTAATAATCCAGCAAATAATCCTCCTATGGAACTTAGTATTACTCCTTCTTTGACTCTTGTTACTGAATATTTTTCATCATGTGTTGAAATATCTTTGAAGTATTCTTTTGTGATTTTTGATTTTTTGTGTGTTTGAATTGTTTTGTTATTTTCCGTTCTCGATTTAATGTACATATTTATTGAAACATAAGTTAATGTTAATCCAAAAATTATACTAAGGATGTTGCTGTTAATTGTTAATGATATCGAAGCTCCGATAATTGCACCTATTACTGCGCCTAATTCTAAAATTGAACTTAATTTTATGTCCGTCATTCCATTTTTTATATAAACTAATGACGCACTGCTTGAATTTACTAATACTCCGATAAAACTTGCTCCAATTGCTAGATGTATGGGTATATCAAATAACAACGTCAATGCAGGAACAATAATGAATCCTCCTCCTAAACCTAATAATGATCCAATTATCCCTGCTATCAAACAAGTCGACAGAATTGATATGAAAAATAATATTTCCAATGTTCTATGATATAAATTCATCAATAATATTGTTTTCATTGATATAAATTCATAAAATTAACGAAAAATTATAAATTAGTTTACATATAAATAATTTTATAATGTCTAAAAAAAGACCAGTAAAACGTAAAACGAGTAGTCCATCTCTGAGAAATAAATTACTCGGTTCTATAGTTGTTGCTTTTCTATTTGGTTCGATTTTTGGTTATGTACTTATTCAACCTCAGATAGATGATTTAGCGACTAATGAGGTTGTACTTAGATCTGAAATAAATTTTCTTAATAACCGGATAAATGAACTTGAAATTAAGGAATCTGAGTTATCTGTATCGAAAAATACTATTGAAAATTTACAAACTAAGCTTGGTTCTTATGAAAAAGACCAAAACGAACTTTCGCAAGAAATATCTGTGTTAAATAATCAGCTTGAACAGATTGAGGTTGAACTTGAGATTAAACAAGATGAACTTGGTTTAACTGTACAAAATGCACAACTCTCCGAACAAGAATTAGATAAGGCAAATTTACGTTTAGAATCCATTAAGAGTACTATATTAAAATTTGAGAATGATAAACTACTTTTAGTTGAGTTAAGAAAAGAAGTTCCAACAACTAGACTTCAAGCACAAGAACATTGGCAAAATGTTAAAGTTATTGCAATACAAAGTGATCCAAATCTTGGAACGAAAATTGACAGAGTTATTTCTATGATTAATCCTTATTATGATTGGCTTGAAAACCAACCAGGAGTTAATGCTACTGAAGCTGAATTCTTTAACTGGATAATTGAAGGTAATATAAGTGGCGCACTAAATTATACCGAGGAAATTGGGAAGTTTCAAAATGACGCATTACTTACAGTTATTATCAGAATGGACGCTGCTTTGAGCATTGTATCATAATTTAGACACCGGGATTTTTTATTACGAAAACCATTTAAATATATTAACAACAAATATATCAAAATGAAAGTACTTGTATATACGCTACTTTTTATTCTTTGTACATCGATAGTTTTTCCTTTTTACACTCCTCCGGTTTCTGCTGGACCTGAAGATATTCTTTGGAGTGATGCAAGGCCCTATCGAGCTATATCTCCTTTGATTCCAGAAAGTGGAATGAACTTTCTTGAACCTGTTTCAAAAGTCTTTTCTGGTGCTGCTCAAGGGGTAGTTAGAGGCGAAGATGTTCGTTTTGCAAATGCAAAAAAAGGTGCTATTGAAGACTGGATGGAAAAAAATATTGATTTTGCTGGACCAAATAATGACCGCGATGTAAGATTACAAGCTGCCGGAGCTGCCGCTCTTGTTCCTTATCGTGATCCTTCTCAAAAATTTAGTAGAAATATTCTTATTACTAGAGATTTTGGTACAGTTCCTGTACAAACTGAACCTGTAATGGCTGTAAACCCACACGATCCTGAACATATTGTAATTGGTACAATTGATTATAATTTTGCTAATGTAGTTTCATATGTTAGCATAGATGGTGGTCAATCATGGGGTGGTGCATATCAATCTAAATATTTACAAGAAGATCTTGGTGCAGCCGGAGATCCAATCGCTACTTTTGATAGAAAAGGAAATGTGTATATGGGCTGTATATCTATTGGAAGAGACGATTTTAGTTTAGGTGGTGTTCCTATGGCAGAAACAGTTTCTAGTATATCAATTACTCGTTCTGGTGATGGAGGAGAAACATGGTTACAACCAATATCTAGTGCTCGTAGTAAAATTGAATTAGTTTTTTCTCAAACACAACGTGACGATGGTCTTAATGTAACCAGTTCAGGTACGCTTCGATTCGGCTTTTTAGACAAACCTTGGATGACAGCAGGTCCTAATCCTGATAATCCTGACGAAGATATTATTTACGTTGTATACACACATTTTGTTACCCGATATGATTTCTTCTTTGCTTTAGAAGGGGCTTTTCTTTATTTCCGATATCCTGTACTTGAAACCACTATTGAATTAGTTAAATCTGAAGATTCTGGACAAACTTGGAGTGATCCTATACCTGTTAGTCCAACTGTCTATTCTACTTATGCCGGTGCTGGTCGTGGAGGCGAAGGAGACGAACAATTTGCCGAAGATGTTGACCAAGTTGTTCAATTTCCACATGTTTTTACACATGACGATGGAACTGTATACATAGCATATTTTGATTCTACAGATGATGGTCCTTTTGAAGGATTAGGAGAAATTTATGTTGCTCGATCAGACGACGGAGGAGATTCTATTTCTGTAAATACTCGTGTTGCAACATTTAACGAACCATTTTATGGCTCTAGGAACGCTCCTTTTAGATCATGGTCTAGTGCAATGCCTCGAGGTGCTGTATCTGATTTGGATGGTTCAATAAGTCTTGTTTTTGGCGGACGTCCTTCAGATAAACCTACTGATGACGGCGATGTATTTTTTGTACGTTCTACTACCCAAGGAGAATCTTGGTCACTTCCTAAACGTATAAACGATGATACAAAATCTGCTTTTCAGTTCTTTCCAGCACTCGACGTTGGACCTGACGGAAATATTCATGCATTCTTTGGTGATTTTCGAGATAGTCCTAGTGAAATAAAATATCACATGTATTATACTCGTTCTGAAGATAATGGTGAGACTTGGCTGCAAAATTCTAGAATTACTGATTATCCAACCAATCCTAACAAAGCTTTTCCTAGAGGTGCGTTTATTGGAGATTATAACGATATCAAGGCTGTAGTCGACGATGTATATATGATCTGGACTGACGGTCGGTTAGGTGAAATAACCGGTATGAACCAAAAGATTGGTTTTGCACGAACTAAATCAATGCCAACTCCTTCGATCTTTATAAGTCCTCCATCTGGACCTGGAGGGAGAGACGTACGTATTTCTGGATTTGATTTCCAACCCGATCAAGAAATTTATATTTCTGTAAGCGGAGTTATCATCTCTTCCACTCGTACTAATAATGATGGACTCTTCACTACTGATATATTTATTCCAATTGCAGGTGAGGGTGCTCATAGTATAGTAGCTATAGAAGCTTCTGGAAATGTAGCTAGCGCTTCATTTTTTATGGATTTTGGTTTTAACAATTTAGATCAACTCGAGAATAGATTATCTGTTATTTCTGAATCTATTTTTGCTTTGTTACAGAATTCTACTAATGTAGATAGTCCTCCTCCTATTGTACCTGTACCTCCAAGTAATATTCCTGAATTAGCTAATCTTCCTATTCAAATTAACCAAATTCAAAGTGATATTTCTTCAATATCTGACAAAACAAATAATTTTGAAACAATTATGTATACTCTTGTTGCTGGTGTGCTTGCTGTTGTTGTTGTAGCATTTATTTCCATTTCTCGCACTGGTAATATTGACATAAAAAAACTTCGTAAATTTGTAAAACCATAACCTGTGGATCATTATGTTATCTGGTTTCTCTACAAAAGTTATCACAATTTTGTTAAGTTTTGTTTTATTGATTGCTATTGTACCTACTATGTCAGTTGGTCAGAGTAACTATGTACCTCCACATAATAAACCCGGTCCTGCAGTAGATATTCTTAGATTTAGATCATTTCATGTTGATGTTGCCCCTCAAGAAATTATTGCCGATCAAATGGATATGTATTATTTTGGACTGAAAGTTACAGCGGCACGTGATATACGTAATACTCCTGGAATTAAAGTTCACGAAGCACCAACTTCTACTATTTCATTATTACTTAATCCTGCACCTGGCCCTGAAGGACAACTTAACCCTTTTTCAATTAAAGAAGTTCGACAGGCAATACATTTTATTGTTAATCGAGATTTTGTTGTTCAAGAAATTTACAAAGGAATGGCTGTACCTATGTTGACTCATGTTAGTTCCTTTGATAGTGATTATCTAACTCTGTATGATATGTTACTTGAATCATCAATCACTTATGATCCTGATTATGCTAGAGGTATAGTTCATAATGAAATGATTAATGCAGGAGCTGAGTTAGTTGAAGGTAAATGGCATTATAATGGAAAACCAATTCGTATTGATTTTATAATACGTGTTGAGGACGAACGAAGAGACGTTGGTGATTTGATTAGGTCTGAAGTTGAAAATTTAGGTTTTATAGTACAACCTACATACCAGCAATTTGGCCCTGCTATTTTTGCCGTATACAGTACTGATCCAAATTTAGTTGGAACCGGTGGTTCTTGGCATATGTATACTGAGGGTTGGGGTAAAGGTTCAGCCAATAGATATGATTCTGGTACATTAAATCAAATGTGTGCTCCTTGGTTAGGAAATATGCCTGGATGGCAAGAACAAGGTTATTGGCAATATGAAAGTCCTGACTTGGATGAACTTAGCCAAAAAATCTTTAGTGGAGATTTTGAAAATGAACAGGATAGAAATTCCATATATGTTGAAGCTTCTAAACTATGTCTTGATGAATCTGTAAGGCTCTGGATTGCAAATATTATTACTAATTTACCTGCCAATGATAAAATTGAAGGTATAAGCTCTGATATAATAGCTGGTCCAAAAAGTCTCTGGACACAAAGAGATGCGCATATTCCTGGTAAAAATGATTTAACTATTGGTAATGTTTGGGTGTGGACTGAACGTACAACTTGGAATCCTGTAGGAGGCTTTGGTGATCTTTATGGTAGTGATATATGGAGAAATATGTACGATCCTCCTATTACTAGACATCCATTTACCGGTTTACCAATTCCTTATCGTGCAAATTATGACATTACTACTTCTGGTCCGAGCGGAACTCTTCAAATTCCTTCAGATTCATTTGTTTGGAATGCTGAAACTAGTTCTTGGTCCAATGTTCCTGCAGGTTCAGTCGCAACAAGTAAAGTTGTATTCGACTATTCAAATTACTTTAATTCTAAATGGCATCATGGCGAATCTATAACTATGGCTGATGTAATTTATTCTATACATCAAACTTTTGATCTAACTTATAACGACGAAAAATCTTCAATGGAATTTGCTATTGCTACTGTTTCGAAACCGTATTTAGATAGTTTCAAAGGATTTCGTATAGTTGATGATAATAAACTAGAAGTTTATGTTGATTTCTGGCATTTTGCTCCTGATTACATTGCTGATTATGCTAGTATTACTAGCATAACAATGCCTTGGGAAATACTTTATTCAATGGATACATTAGTTTTTGATCAACGAAAAGCTGCATACAGTGATACAGCTGCACAAAGATTTAACGTTCCATGGCTGAGTCTTGTTATGGATAGAGACGCACGACTTGTTCGTTCTGTTTTACGTGAACATAGTTCAGAAAATAATATTCCACTAAATGTATTTACAGTTCAAGGAAAACAATTAGTTTCTACCTCTGATGCTCAAAGTCGATATAATTCTGCTCTTTCTTGGTTTGATGAATATAAAATGTTAGTTATATCTAATGGACCTTTTATGTTGAAAATATATGATCCTCCTGCTCAGTATGCTGAATTAATTGCTTTTCGAGATGAAACTTATCCATTTAAACCCGGTCAGTTTTATTATGGAAGTGCAAATCTAGTTGAAATTGTTGATATAAATACAAATTTCATTGAACTCAATTCTGATAATGAAATCATTCTGAAATTAATCGGCGAGGGTAATTTAGGACTTCGTTATGCATTGATTAATGAAATTAATAATGAAATTTTATCTAATGGAATTGCTTCTGAAAAATCAACAAATGAGTTTGTTATTAATCTTGATAGTACTTTAACATCAAATCTACGACCCGGTTTCTATAAATTACATTTAGCAGGTTTTAGTGATGCACTATCATCTGTTAGCGCTCGGGTTATTGTCCTTGAAGCTGTTTCTGATCGACCTGTTGTACCTGTTGTTAGTCAACAAATTAATGAAGAAAAACCACAATCTGAAAATCCTATCAATCAAAATAATATTGATGAAAAACCACAATCGGAAGAATCATCAAGTTTAATTCTTCCTCTCATAGTTGCTTTGGTTATCATTATTGGAGGCGTATTTGTAATGCAAAGATCACAAACTACTTCCAAACGTGTTGTTAGAAAAACTTCATCTCGTTCTCGATCTAGTAAAAAATCAGGATTAAAAAGTTCTAAGAAAACAACTGCTACTAAGAAAACAACTTCGACTAAAAAACCTAAAAAATCCATTAGAAAATCTAGTAAGAAATCTACTTGATGTTAAAAACCAAAGAAACACAAATAAAAGTTAGAATAAATAAATCTAATACTGTATAATGTCTCTTTTTCGAACTCTAGTATTTCGCGGACTTTCTTTATTTGTTGTCTTGTTAACCGTTCTTTTTCTTTCAGTTATTGTTCTTGGTGCAACAGGTTTTTCTGACCGATTATTAACTGCCACAGTAAGTGAAGAATTACGTGGATTGAGACAATCTCTTTCACAAAATATTAATGATCCAAATGAACTTGAACGAGTTATTTCTGATCGACGTGAGCAATTAATAGAATTTTATGGTTTGGATCAACCTTGGTATTATCGTTTACCTGATATGGTGTTTCGTATTCTCACACTGGATTTAGGTGAGGCTAGAACTCTTCGTAGTTTTTCAGGAAGTAATCGTGTTAGTGATATAGTTATTGAAAGACTGCCAAATACTCTAATTCTTGTTACATCTGCTATGTTTGTTACTTCACTAATTGGTCTGTATGTTGGTGTTAAAGTTGCCACTCAAGTCGGGTCTAGATTCGAACGTGCTGTTTCATATTTTTCTGCTATTTCATATGCTCTTCCTGCTTGGTGGTTGGGAATAATTTTTATTATTTTATTTGCTTTTCAATTAAGAATTCTTCCATCATCAGGAATGTTTAGTGTACCTCCTCCTACTGAACCATTGGCGAGATTTTTTGATCGCCTTTGGCACGCAATACTGCCAGTGTTTACTTTAATAATTGTCTCCATTGGACCTTGGGCTTATGCAGTTCGTACAATGGTCTTGAATATTTCACAAGAAGATTTTGTTAACGTTGCACGTGCAAAAGGACTTCCTGAGAATCTTGTTATGAGACGTCATATAGTTCGTGTTGCAGCTCCACCAATTGTAACCAGCTTAATATTAGGCCTGACTGGTTCTTTAGGCGGTGCAATTCTAACTGAAACTGTTTTTGGTTGGCCTGGGATGGGGAGATTGTATTATGAAGCAGTATTAGCTGCAGATGAATCTGTTATTGTCGCATTAACTTTTATGTTTACCCTGCTTTATGTAATAGCCAGATTTATTTTAGAAATATTGTATGTCATTTTAGATCCAAGGATTAGATACAAATGAGTAGTTCTAAAGATAATCTTAATGAATTTTTCTCTAGTACTTCTGGAAAAGCAGGTTCTGCTTTATTATTAATTTTTCTTATTATCTCTACCTTTGTTGTTTTTACTTATCCTCTTGATTTTGGAATTACTGTATGGAATAATCCTGCATACTGGTCAGATTACCCAAAGTCTGCACCTCCTTCTTGGACTACTTTATTCAATGATGATGAATTTGAACATCAAATCATAGAATTTACTTCGCCGAGTGATGTTGTGAAAATTCCTAATCAAGAAGAAAGGATATATACACAAAAACTTATTTTGGACAAGAATAGTTTTCCAACTTTTATCTCTCTATCTATGAATGATATTACATATCATGATCTACCTCCTATTGTAACTCTTTCTATTGTGAGACCAGATAATGACGAAGTTTTTGTCTATAGAGAAATCATTTCTCCTCCACGAGTTGGAGAAGATGCGCCATTTACGCGTTATTCCGAGTCTCCTTTCCGTGTCAATCTTAGTGGAGATAAATCCGTCGCTTCAAACTTGCTTATTTTCTTACAAGAAAGAACTCAACAACAAATCTCTATTAATCAAATTGTTGGTTCTAGTGAAAAAGTAATCTTCGCTAAATTTAATTCAAATTCTATTGAATCCTATGAACCTCTTCTTGGAGAATATACTCTTGTCATTAAGTTTGTAGTTGCTGATGAACGTGATTCTATTTCTAATGTTAAATTTGTTTTAGGAGGCTCAACTTATGGATTTCTAGGAACTGATTCTCTTGGCAGGGATATCTCAGTTGGATTGTTGTTTGGTTTTCCAGTTGCATTGTTAATTGGTATAATTACTTCTACACTTACTACTATGATAGGTACTACATTGGGTATAATTAGTGGCTATGTTGGAGGAAAAACCGATACTGTTATTCAAAGATTTTCCGACACACTGTCAAATATTCCTTTGTTACCTATTCTTATTTTCCTTATTTTTATAATTGGTCCACAATTGTGGCTAGTTATGGTTATTCTAGTGTTGTTTGGCTGGCCTGGATTAACAATTATTGTCAGGTCTATGGTTCTGCAACTTAATACTAGTCAATCAATTGAAGCTGCAAAATCATTAGGCGCATCTAAATGGAGGATAATGTATAGGCATATCTTTCCACAACTTGCACCATTTATTTTTGCGCAATTAGTATTTTTTACACCTGCTGCAATACTTGCTGAAGCTTCACTTAGTTTTCTAGGTCTGGGAGATCCGTCTATTCCAACATGGGGACAAATTTTAGAAAACGGTTTTCGGACCGGAGGTGTATATATTGGATATTGGTGGTGGATTCTACCACCTGGATTGTTAATTGTTATTACTGCAATGATCTTTGTCTTTATTGCTCTTGCACTTGAACCTGTTGTTAATCCTAAACTTAAAAATATGTGATTAAAATGACTACAACCGCTCAAAATAAAATAAATAATCTCGTTGTAAAAAATCTTCGTTTAGATTATAAAACTAATACTAAAACTATTCATGCAGTGAAGAATGTTTCATTTAATATTAAATCTGGAGAAGCTTTGGGTATAGTTGGTGAATCTGGATGTGGTAAAACAAGTATTGCATTATCGTTACTTCGATTATTCCCTAAGAATGTCTCCAAATTTAGTGGGAGTATTTCTGTTCGTGGAAAAAATCTAAATAAATTTTCTGATAATAATTTTCGAAGCCAAGTTAGATGGAAACAAATTTCCATGGTTTTTCAAGGAGCTATGAATTCATTAAATCCTGTTTTACGCGTTGGCGATCAAATAATTGAACCACTGATTCAAGATGGTCGGAATAAATCTGAAGCAAAAAGTACTGCGTATAAATTGCTTAATTTGGTTGGTTTGAGCGATGATATATATTCTAAATATCCACATGAACTCAGCGGCGGCATGCAGCAACGTATAATAATTGCTATGTCAATGGTTTACAATCCTGATCTTGTTATCCTTGACGAACCTACTTCTGCTTTAGATGTAAGTGTTCAGGCACAAATAATGAACCTCTTGAAATCCCTAAAAAAGCAAGGCATTTCAATGATTTTTATTACGCATGATATTGCGCTTGCGAGTGATTTATGTGATAATCTTGCTGTTATGAAAGATGGTCAGTTTGTTGAACATGCTAGTCTCACCAAAGTCCTTACTAAACCAAAACATGTTTTTACAAAACAATTACTTGATAGTATTCCTAAGTTAGATTCAAAACTTACTTTTACAAAACTTTCTCATTCTCGGAATCCTATTCTTGATCTAAAAAATATTAACGTTGATTTTACTATTAGAACTGGTCTATTATCTTCTAAACCATTTACTGCGTTGTCTGATGTTTCTATTGGAATTAATTCTGGTGAAACTCTTGCACTTGTAGGAGAATCCGGTAGCGGTAAAACAACTCTTGGAAGAGTTGCACTAAATCTACTTACACCCAGTCATGGTAAAGTAAAATTCAAAGGTTCTTTATTTGATAAATCATTTGATGATTTCTCATTTCGAAAAAATGTCCAAGCAATCTTTCAAGATCCTTATTCATCAATTAATTCATTTATGACTGTTTCACAAATATTGGAAGAACCTCTAATTATACATAAGATTGTAGGAGATGATATTCGATATAATAAAATTATTCAATCACTAAACGATGTTAATCTTACTCCTGCCGAAGATTACTTGTCCAAGTATCCACATATGTTGTCTGGTGGACAAAGACAACGAGTAGGTATCGCTAGAGCATTAATGCTCAATCCTGAATTTATTGTAGCAGACGAACCAGTTTCTATGATTGATGCATCAAGTCGATTGTCAATCTTAGGACTTCTTCGCGACTTGCAACAATCTAAAAACATTAGTTTCTTGTATATTACACATGATATTGCTACTGCAAGACAATTTTCTGATAGAATCGCCGTTATGTTTTTTGGACGTATAGTTGAGTTGTGCAAGTCAAATAGTTTAGTCAAAAATCCATTACATCCTTATACTAAATCTCTAATTGAAGCAATTCCTAGTGCTAATCCAAATAATTTACATCGACTGAGAAAAGTAATTCCTAGATCTAATTTTCATCAACAATGTACTGTTTATGACGATAAAAAAGGTAAAGTATTGGATTTACATATTGCAAAAATTTCACATCGTTGTCGTAAAACCTTTCCTAAACTACAGGAAATTCGACCAAATCATTATGTTGCCTGTCATTTGAAAACTTAAATCAGTATTTCATAAAACTAGTTATAAGTAATAATATATCACAAGAAATGACTGAAAACATGACTATGATTAAATATCTATCAATATTTATTATCATTATATTTTGTTTTCAATCAATAGCTCCTGTTTATGCACAGTCTTCACCTTTTCTTTTACAGAGTTCTTTGGGAACTTTTCAAGCTGATTGGTATGGAATTGAAGTTACAGAAATAAATCAATCATTACAAATATTACTTCAACACATAGTTCCTGATGATGATTTTGGGATGCTTATTTATGATAGTAATATACAAACAAGCTATGATCCTGAAGAGGCTTTTCAGCCTGTAGCTTCTGGTAGGAATTTTTTCTATTCTAATCAAATTTTTGCAGATTTTGCTGGTGTTCCCCCTGGGTATTATACTATAGCAATAATTGCGTATGGAATTGTGTCTGGAGAACAAGCAACTTATGATATTACTTCTAATCTATTTCTTGATTCTCTTGGCTCGACTCATTTTATGGAATTAAACATAGAAGGTCTTGACCGGTCATATCAAACTAATGTCGAATGGGAATTTCTTGGTAGTACATTCTCAGAGGAAGCTCTTGATAATTGGTATATGTGGGTTGACGAAGCAAGTCAACTTGTTGTCGATCAGATTGTTCCAATAGATTCTACAGAACGTTTTCATGCAACTGAATCACTTCGATGGACTGTAGTAGAATATGATGAGATAGATATTTATTATCTAAGACAATATTATTCGTCTATTCGTACTTTTGGTTTAGACAATAATCTACCAATTGATTTCTCATTTACGTCTGGAGGGAAAATAGTCGATGCAGAATTCTCAAATTCCTGGGCTGATTGGGTGGACGACGGCAGATCTTTGGTTCTGCCTAGGATTATTGATGTAAATCCCAATGAACGTTATATTACTGAAAATGATGTAATTATTCAAGTTAATCAACCTGTTGAACATCTTGTTGAATATACACGACAATGGCGTACTTCTGTTAGTCATAATGCAAATCAAGAAATCTCTATCTTGAGTTCATTTTTAGATAACACTCGGATTCATATTACTGACGAAGAAATTCTTATTTGGGTTGATGATAATTCCCAGCTAACAGTTCCTGCAATTATCTCTTCTAATCCTCTTCATCGCTGGTCTGCAGATTCTAATTCATGGTTAATTAATTCTCCTTCTGATATAGAAATAAAATATCGAGAACAAATCAAACCAACAATCATAACTACCGGTCTCAATCAAGAACATCCGACTCGGATAAACTATGTATATGAAGGTGTTACACATACTACTCTATCTTATTCTCACTGGTCTGATTGGATTGATATAGGTACGAAAATATCTTTCGATCAAGAAATTTTAGGAACTCCTGGTGAAAAATGGATTACATCAGATAATGTGATTACTATAATTACTGAACCAATTGTTTCGAATATTCATTATGCTCGTCAGATTAGCATTTCTATGACATTTACTGATGCTAAAAATTTATTACTAGATAATGTTCCTTCTAGTGTTGAAATTACATCTCCTGGTGGAGATATATTATCAGTCACTGATTTTTCTAACGTTTGGGTCTCTGAAGGAATCTTTAAGCTTAACAATATAAAATATCAAGGAGCTGACTTTAGTCCTATTTCATCTCTTAATTTTGAGCCAGAACCCGGAAAATCCTGGATCATTCCAATTGGATTGTATGATTTATCATTTCATGCGCAAAATGATTTGGGCTTTTCTATTTCGAATGCAGATGTTTTACTTACTCTTCCTAATGATCGTGTAATTTCCAAACAAGTAGATTCTTCTGGTCACGTCTCATTTGAAATGATTCCACAAGGCAAATATGTTATTGAAATTACTGCATTCGGAGGATTCTCTGAAATTTATTCTGGTGATGTTGCTAATGATTCTAATTCTATTCAAGATATTGTTATCAACGGCACAGGTTACGAACTTGTACTACTTTTAATTTTTGTATTGTTTCTTATAGTATTTTCTTATTTTAGATCTCCTAGTCTTCGTAAAACTACAAAAAAGGCTTATAAAAATATAGGAAAATCATTCCGTTGAAGTTTTAGAGAAATATATTCTCTTTTAATCTCTTCTTAATGCTTCCATTGGAGTCATTTTTCCTGCTCTCCAAGCCGGATAAGTTCCTGCTAGTATGCTTAAAGTCACTGCCGTGAGCCATACATTGATCATTGCATCTACACGAAATATCGGAACCAGATCTCCAAATTGAGCACCAAATCCATATTGCGTTAAAATCCAACCTAATCCATAACCTGCTAATAGACCTGCTGATGCCCCAACTACTCCTATTATTACTGCTTCAAATAAAATTAAAAATATAATATTGCCATTTGTTGCTCCTAATGCCTTTAAAGTTCCTAATTCCTTTGTTCTTTCTGTCACTGATGTATACAATGTCGTGACAATTCCAACTCCTCCTACAAGTAATGATATGAATCCGATACTACTCAGGAAGATATTGAAGCTACCTACAAATCCTTGAATTGTTTCCTGAATCTGCGCCGGTGTTGTTATGCCTATTCCATCTCCATACACTTCCCTTATCTTTTCAGTTACTACATCATTTCCAACTTCTGGATCCACAACTACGAAAATCGTATCATATATATTTTTCTTATCCATGAAATTATTTGCCGAAGCTAATGGCACTGATATGGAGTTATCATAGAACACCGTTCCTGTTTCAGCCAGAACGCCTCGCACTACGAAACATTTCTTATCCATTACTACTTTTTCTACACCACCAACAATCTCCTGTTTACCTGTCTTTACACAAACTAAATTACCTACTTCGGCGAATGGTTCTCGCTCCAAACCTCCAGGATACGCTACGGTAAAACCTAATAATATTCCCGTTGAATCACTTGGATCTGTAAAGTCCCCTTCTACAAATTCCAATCCTGGTAAAACATAGATTAACTTTTGTGGATTAATTCCAATAAACGAAGTAGTTTGGGATTTTCCATTGTATTCTATTTGTAAACCTGATCTAAAACTCGGTATTGCTTCCACGACCCCGTCTAGCCTTTCTACACTCTTCAGTGTCAGTAAATTTAGCTCAACCGGCGGCGCAGAATCCGGCTCATCTGGATCATCTCCTGGCCCACCAACTACTGGAGATGGGGTTAATGTTATTACATCTGGGGCTAATCCTTCAAATTGTTTCGTAATATTGTAGTTGAATCCTTCTCCTAATCCATTTAATCCCGTCAATAACATTGCCCCTAATAATACCATTAAAATTGTAAGGCCTGACCTGAGATATCTTTCTTTGATTGCTCGAGTCGAATATCCTAAAGTATCTTCTACTTTCAATGCAATGGTTATGTAACTGCTGAAATAAATATTCTGTTATTTGTGTTATTTTTATGTATAATGCGGGAGATGGGATTTGAACCCATGAACTCCTGAGAGATTAGGCCCTCAACCTAACGCCGTTGACCGGGCTGGGCGACCCCCGCATAAAATTGATTGTAAATATAACAATATTAAATGTGCTGGATAATTTTTTATTTATAATATTAAGGATCTATAGTTGGATCCCAACAAGTTACAAATCCCTCTTCTAATGCATCCAAAACTTCCATATGCTTTTGTTCTATTGTAAAATCAAATACCTCTATGTTTTCTTTTATTCTTTCTTTATTTGTTGATTTTGGAATTACTATGTTGTTTTTTTGTAAACTCCATTTAATCAATATCTGCACTGCTGATTTTTCGTAAACTTTTCCTATTTCTATCAAACGTTTATCATCTATTTTTATTCCATGTGTTAATGGACTGTACGCTGTTGTGACTATGTCATTTTCTCTACAGAAATTTACTAATTCTCTTCTTTGAAGAAATGGCGATAATTCTATCTGATTCATACAAGGTCCAATATCTGCCCATGACAATATCTCTTTAATATGACGTACTCCGAAATTTGAAACTCCAATTGCTTTTACATATTTATTTTTTAATAGGTACTGCATTGCCTCCCAAGTTTCTTTTCTTATTTCTGGTCCGTGTGGTGAATGCATTAAAAATAAATCAATATTATTTAGCTTTGACAAACTTTCTTCGCAAGCTTTTATTGTTTTTTCATATCCAAAATTACTTTCCCATAATTTTGTAGTAATAAAAATTCCATCTTTTCCCCTTATTGCTTTTCCTACTTCTTTTTCATTGCCATAAATCTGTGCTGTATCAATGTGTTTGTATCCTTGATTAATTGCAGTTGTTACAATTTTTTCTGTTTTGTTTTTAGGGACTCCCCATACACCTAGTCCTAATACTGGTATTTTTATATTATACTTGTTTATTGTTTTTTTAGGATGCGATAATTCTCTTTCCAATTCTATTTCTATAATACTTTTCCTATTATTTGATTTTTTGTTATTGGACCATATTTTCTTGAATCAATACATTGAGGACAATAATCGTCTCCTAATACAAAATATTCTGATTCTTTTAATTTGACTTTAAAATTATTAACGTTGCTTTGAAGGTCTTTTTTAATATTTGTTTTTATTGCTTTCCCATTTACTGATATGGAATTTTCATCATATAACACAAAATCATTTGGCATGCCTATAATTCTTTTAATTTCTACTTTTTTCTTATTATCTATTCCAATTATATCATTTCGTTTAATTTTATTCAATTTGTAATACACGTTGCTGATAAATACCGAATCTTCTTCTCTTAATTTTGGTTCCATGCAGTGTCCAATTACTAAAAATCTCTTTGCACTGATGTAATATACAGGTAAAAATATTATGTTTAGTATTCTTAAAACGTTCATATTTAGATTCTTTTTTCTCCATAGTTAAATTTTAAAGTATGTATATTGACTTACTTATTATGAGTATAATATCCATTAAAAATAAATTTGTTAATTTTCTATATCCTGTACAATATGCGTATGCGCATTGTGATATTCCGTGTGGTATTTATGACCTACACACTGCACAGTTAGACGCCCTTACTGTTGTTCGTATGAATCAACTTATTAACGATCTTGGAAATTCCCTGTCAGATCCTGAGAGTCTGGCCAAATTTAGTCGATATATAGAAGTAAAAGAAACTCATGCAGAAAGTTGTAAGAATGAACTTAGGATTATTTGGGCTGATTATTTTAAACCCGAACATCTTGAAAAATACCCTGAATTACACGATCTATTTTGGAAAGCGATGAAAACTGCATCAAAAACAAGACAACAAGTTAGTTTAGAGGCTGCTGAAGAACTTCTCGAATCCGTACGAAAAATTGCAGAAATTTTCTGGGCTACTAAAGGCTCTGAAACAAAAAGACAAGCTTTTCCTTCACCTGCTGGTGGAGAAATAGTCTATCCAGTTTCTAATTGATTTGATTATTTATGGCTATTAATTCTCGTGCATGTCTTGCTGAATTCATTGGCACTTTTGCATTAGTTTTCTTTGGAAGTCTTGCAATAGCATATGCTAATGGAGCTCTTCTTCAAATTGCCTTTGCTCATGGTTTAGTTATTGCAGTAATGGTGTATTCATTTGGTCACGTTTCTGGTGCCCATTTAAACCCTGCTGTAACCATACCTATGATCTATAGAAAACAAATTGATACACAAAATGGCATTGCATACATCTTTAGCCAACTTGCTGCAGGTGTTGTCGCCGCTATTGCTCATTCACTTATCCTTCCTAGCAGTATTACATCAAACAATCTAGGTTCAAATCTACCTGGAGCAGGAATATCTGACGCTACAGTTTTAATTGTAGAAATTATCTTAACTTTCTTCTTAGTGCTTGTAATTTTTAATACTGCTGTAAACAAAAAAGCTACTGCAGGTTGGCATGGCTTTGCTATTGGAATGATTATTACAATTGATATTCTTGCAGGCGGTCCTATTACTGGAGCGTCAATGAATCCTGCACGTTCATTCGGTCCTGCTATAATTTCATATCTTTATGGAGTTGAAGGTGCTTTACAAAGTCACCATTTGTATTGGATTGCTCCGGTTGTTGGTGGCTTACTTGCGTCTATAACAGCAAAAATTATTAATGAAGACAAAATATAGGATACGTGAGTTATTATGAGACATTCAGGATTTAGGAGAAAAACGCGTTCAGTTTTAAGTCATAAGAGACCTTCTGGTTTGAGTTATTTACTGATTGAATATCAAATTGACGATCGAGTGATTATTAATATTAATCCTGCACAGGTTAAAGGAATGCCTCATCGTAGATTTCAGGGTTATGTTGGTGTAGTTACTAGTATTAATAAACGATCAATAGAGCTTGATGTGCAAGTTGGTGGAAAAATTAAAAAAGTTATTACTCGCTACGAGCATATTAAACCACAGAAATCAGGATTAGCAACAATTAAAGGGGAATAGTATTATGAAACAAAAAAAAGTTACAGTAATTAGTTTAGCTGAAGTTAAAGCCATTCTATCTAAACTTGATCTTGAAGAAGCAGATCAAATACAAAAACGAACACTTGATTATGTTAAGGGTTTTCCTGATTCTACTCCTAAAAAAGTTGATTCAGCTGCTAAGAAAATTGCAGAACTTGGTTCTATTAGTCTAGAAGACGCGTATGAAATTCTTAATATTTGTCCAAAAACTATTCCTGAATTACGTGTATTTACCAGTGGATGGAAAAAACTAATTCCTTCTGAAACATTAGATGAGATACTTTCTGTTATTCAACAAGCACGTGATTAACTGTTATCTAGTATATTCGTCAACAAAGTTTAAAGCCAAAGAGTGCTTATAAGCTCACGCTGAACAAATTTGACTTTATCTTTTCTTGATTATTTTTCTGTTAAATTAAATATTCACAATAAGTTATAATTTCATTTTATAAATCATACGAAGTTGATACTCATGTCTAACTTAACTAATAAAAAATATGAAGAATTTGCATTTGTATTAGATTATCGACCTAATAGTCGTTCTACATTAATTAAAGGTCGTGATGGTACAATTATTCAAGCTATAGGATTAGATAGGTTAACACTTTTGGAAATATTAGGTTCTAGCGAAGAATCGTTTACTATTACTGAGAAAATTAGTATTGGGAAAGAAGGTCGATCAAAAGTGGTCAGTGTTTTGGGAAAGCTTTCTTATACTTCATTAACTAATGAATCACGGAATTCTATACCTGACGTTATTGAGATGATTGTTGATTCAAATGAAAGTTTTTATGTTAATTATTTTAACGAAGCACAAGCCGTAACTCCACGTTTACATGCATTAGAGCTTATACCTGGCATTGGTAAAACGTTTTTGCGTCAAATACTCCAAGAAAGAGAAAAACAACCTTTCTCCTCATTTTCTGATATTCAAACCAGAATTAATCTAAAAGAACCAGGTAAATTAATTGCAAAAAGAATTTCGGAAGAAGTAACTGGGAACGTTAGATTGCCTTTATTTGTTCGCGTCTAATATGCTTGTATTTCGTATGAATATAAAAAATAATTCTGATCAAAATTTTCTTATTGATTCTTTAATGATAAACAAACTCTTGGAATATTCTTCTGTTACTGAAGATGATTGTGTTTATGAAATTGGTACTGGTAAGGGTGAAATAACACAAAAACTATGCCAAAAAGCTAAATTCGTCACATCTTCTGAATTGGATAAATCATTATACAATATTTCACATAACAAACTCTCATCTTACAACAATCTTGATTTATTGCATATGGATGGTTTTCAGTACACTGGAAAATTTGATGTGTTTGTATCTAGTTTGCCATATTCTGAGTCTAGGCGTTTTATTTATTGGTTGATTAATAAAAATTTTAAAAATGCTGTAGTTATACTTCAAAAAGAATTTATTGATAAGATTATGTCGTCTCCTAATAACACAAATTATCGTCCGGTTAGTGTTATTTCACAATATTGTCTAGACATAAAACTTGTAGAAATTCTATCTCCTTCTTGTTTTGATCCTCCTCCAAAAATTCAATCAACTATGATTGTTATAAAACCTAGAAATTCCCTTCAACAATCTGAGATATACATGATCAAAAAATTGTTTTCTTCTCGTCGTAAACAATTGCATTCAATTCTTCATAGTTTAACTAATAATGAGAATGCATTACTAGAGTGTAATAATAACTTTGATTTATCTAAGCGAATTTATGAATTTAATCCCACTATGATAATTTCTCTTGTTAAAATATTAGGCAATTATGATTTGTTATGAATGATATCTATAAACCCTCTGATGATACTGAACTTTTACTTGATGTTGTTAGCAAGTATACTGATACCACTATTTTGGAAATAGGAATTGGTTCTGGTTTAATACTTCAAACCTTGGCTTCTAATAATAATAATGTTGTTGGAATTGATATTAATTCTAAATCACTTTCTTATGTTAGTTCAAGATTAGACGAACTTGATTTGAGAAAATATACAGATCTAATATTGGGAGACGGACCATCGATGGTTGTTTCAAATTCATTTGATATAATTATTTTTAATCCTCCTTACTTGCCCCACGATGATTATACTGATATTACTACTGATGGTGGAAAAACTGGTCTTGAACTCACGCATACATGGTTGACAATCTCTCTTGATTTGGTTAAACCTGGTGGTTGTATAATATTTGTCCAATCCAGTCTCTCTTCTATAGACAATTATATCGATAATCTTTCTAAATCTTATTCTGTTGATGTTGTTATGAAAAAGAAATTGTTTTATGAGGAACTATATGTAGTTAAAGTAATTAGGAATAAATA
>Ga0310345_10000989_pt1 | contig 34577 bp, 31 predicted proteins | sample HC15DNA20500_MG_FD_204667 | JGI IMG/M metagenome (GOLD analysis project Ga0310345, IMG submission 204667) | Marine microbial communities from station ALOHA, North Pacific Subtropical Gyre - HC15-DNA-20-500_MG | ecosystem: Environmental > Aquatic > Marine > Oceanic | place: Pacific Ocean: North... | reverse complement strand
AGGCGATCGGTGACCTCTCCTTCGCCATCGCCGAGTACGCCCGCCTCATGGCCGGCGAGCTCGACCGCACCGACGCCGAGAGCCGCGAGCGCTTCCTCAGCGCGATGTCCCCCATCGACGCGCAGCGCGCCCGCAACCGTCGTGACCGCGACACCAGCTCGCCCGAGCCCACCGACACCGACGAGCCCGTCGTGAACCTCGACGAGCCCATGCCCGAGCTCGACGAGCCGCCCCCCCAGGCCTGATCGACTCGCACCCACCGAGGCCCCGCCGGAGCAGCCGCTCCAGCGCGGCCTCACCTCGTTGGACGCCTGAGCCTGCTTCCGCTGCCACGTGGCTACTCTGCCCTTGCCCCACGCAGCGCCGAGCACTCGCCCATCACGGTCCTTCTCCCCCACGCTCGGGGGGTGAGCTCAGCCAGCCCCCCTTCCAGGTCCAGGTTCGGCTCACTCTTCGTCCCTCCCGGTGTAGCCGACTCTACGCACCGTCGGCGCGGTGGGACCAGCCTTCGCGTTGATGAGCAGGGGGCTGATCCACTTCAGCGACCGCTGACGGGGCCCGTCCACCGGGCCCCGCCAGTACGCGTGCCAATGCGCTCGGCGCACGTGCGGCCGAACCGTGCGTCCGCTCTCGCCCCCGTCACTCTCCGCCGCCCCCTGCGCCGCCTCAAGCCGGTGCCCGAGCTCGAAGGCGGTCTCCCACACCGTGGGCGCCGAGGCCGCGGCAAAGCGCTCCACCTGACCACGCCGCCTTGGCCGCTTCGGCTTCGGCGGCGCAGGCGCGTCCCGTCGTCCCTCCGCGTCCCGCAGCTCGGGCGCCTCCGAGCACAGGTACAGGAGCACCGAGAGGACCGACGATAGCGGCTCGATGTAACCGCGTACGAGCTCGTCGACCAGGTCGCTCACCGCGTCCGCCAGGTCCGGGTCCATGCGGCTCCGCGCGGTCGCGTAGACGCTGTCTTGCACCGTCCCATGGAGGTGCACCCGGGTAGGCGCCAGCATCGGCATCGGCGCTCGCAGGTCGAAGAGCAGCTCCAGCGTCTCGGCTCCGCCCTCCCCCGGCGCGAGGTGAGCGAAGAAGCCGTGCATCGGCATCCCGGGGCCGGCGTCTCGGCCAGGCGCCTCGATGTAGACGCACCACTCGGGCAGGTTCCGAAAGAGCTCGCCCGGAACGTCGCCGGTGACCGGGGTGCGCCAAAGCTCCTCGAGCAAGGTGGGGTGGAAGCGGTAGATCCCCTGCGTCGGACGCCAGGCCGCGAGCCCCGCGATGATGTGCGGCTGCGCCGCGGCGCCGAGGCCGGTGAAGCCGGAGTCCGCAGCGACGTTCTCGGCGACCGCCAGCGGCGCGTGCACGTAGGGTGGCCACGACCGACCCCGACGCCTCTCCTCGGCCAACGCCCGGTCGAAGCGCCGCCAAGCGTCCCGGTGCTGCCGGCCTGCGTGGTGCAGGTGCGCTACCGGGCGGATCTGACCGTCATCGAGAACGTGCACGCCAGCGCGACCAGCCATCCGCCGTCAGAACCCGAGGGCGGTGAGCCTATGCGTAGTCGAACTCGCCGACCCCGTGCCAGCTACCGTTCGCGTCCTTCGTGAACTCGTACACGAAGCCATTCAGCGTGAATCCCGCTTCTTCCTGAATCCGCTGGATCTCTCGCAGCGGCTCGAAAGCGTCATCACCGAGCGACGCGAGCTCCGGCCCCTCGAGCGCAACGCTCTGAGAGTCGCCAGTCACGGTGACTCGTATTACGAACCGATTCCAATGCGCCGGGATGCCAGCCCCCGCCGCAGCAGCCAGCCTCTTCTGCGCCTTCATGAGCCGTAGCAGATCAACCATGACTGACTGCGTACGACGATCGCCCTAGTAATACAAGATCATAGCCCTGCCGATGTCGCCGCTCGCGACCTTCGTTGAGAACACATACGACAGCAGGTGCTCGCGGCCATGGTCGGACAGCGTGCGCATGAGCAACCCGTGTGTCTCGACGAGCGAGGATGGGAGTGGGTGGAAATCGTTCTCCAGCGTCCCATCCGGCTTGGCTACCTTGACGCGCCAGTGCGGTCCAGCCTCTGGACGAGATGCTGGGATGCCGTACTGAAGCCCCATGTTCAGCGTTTCGGGAGTCCAGAGGCGCGCAAACTCCTCGGCCAGTCGCTCGAGCACCTCTCGTCGAGCAATGGCGAGCCTCGAGAACTCTTCGTAGCTCTCAGTGCAGATCTTCCCGGCCCACGCACCGCCCGCCATCTCATAGTGGAACGCGACTCGCATCACGCTTCCAGGTCCCCCTCCCGTACTCCACAGGATTCGTCGGGCCCTGGGCTCCGGCAGCACTGCCCTCGCGAGCCCGGCCTGCCCAGGGACCGGGCCCATGGCCCGAACACCATCGTAGTACTCGAGGAAGGTCGGCCCACGAGTCACGGGCTCTTGGCAGGGCCCATCCTCCGGGTGAACGACCTCGTGCCAGAACACAGCCTTCTGCGAGACCGGGCTACTGTCGGCTTCGAGCAAGCTACGAAACCAGGCGCCGAGCTGCTCCAGCTCGTGCCTCGCAGCATCAGAAACTGTCATCTCAGATCTCCGGGAAGGGGTACTGAACTCCACGCGCGGAGGAGTCGTTGGGAATGGGGCCCGAGTCGTACTCGCTTCTTCGCTCACCATCCACCTCGACGCCATGCCGAATGTGGGTGGGACGAGATGAGTCGCCCTCATAGACAGGTTCATGGATGGTCCTCAGCTGGGAGCGGGGGTGCTCGTCCTGAACCTCAGGGAGGTCGTTCTCCCATCGCTTCTTCGCGCTGAGGTTGGAGGAGCTGTGTTCCGGAACGACGTTCTCGGGCTGGTTGGCCACGCGTTGGTCGGCAGCGTGGCGCTCTGGCGCCAGATGGCCGCGGTGATCCCCGTGCTCCAGCCCGACAGGATCGACGTGACCGACCCCCAGCTTCGCGCGGCTATCGGGGGAGTCCATCGCCACCTCCGCACGTCGCACTCTGCCCTGCGGGTCCAGATAGAACCGGCCCTGTTCCGCCCCGTTCTCGTCGAGGTAGCGCACCATGCGGCTCCCCGGCGGGAGCTCCTCGCCCGTCGAGAGCCGAACGTCAGCGGGGGCGGGCTCCTCGATCCGGGTCAGGCCGTCAGCGGTTTGCCGGATGCTGGGCGAAGAGTCCTGCGGGTGATGGGTGCCCGCTTGCGGGCCGTCTTCACTGTGCGGCGGTGTCTCCTCGCCGTCATCTGAGCGAGTCGGGCTGGGGTCGTGAGACAAGCCCCGCAGGTCAACTTGAGTGAGCGGCGCCTCGGTGTAGGCGTACAGATTGGTGCCCCCCCGCAGCCCGGCGGGATCGGGCTGGAGGTACCGACCGAGGACCGGGTCGTAGTAGCGGAAGCGGTTCTGGTGAAGGCCCGTCTCGGCGTCGTAGTAGTGGCCGGGGAAGCGGAGCGGTTGGTGGAACTCCGCGCCCTGTTCGATGTGGGCGTAGCCGTAGGGCTCGAGCCTCCCGGACCAGACGACGGCCCCGTCGTCGTCGAGCACGCGCTGCATCGCGCCACGCTGGTCGGTGAAGCAGTAGTAGACGCGGCCGCTGCTCGGGTCGGCGTCCTCGCTCTCGTAGTCGACGAAGAGCAGCGGGACGACCGAGAACCCGTCGGGGTAGACGTAGACCCGCAGGCGGCCGTCGGGGAAGACCTCGGCAGCGAGCCGATCGGTGTCCCAGTAGAAGTGCGTCTCCTGGGTGTATCCCGGCGCCTTGCGCGTCCGCCGGCCCAGCGGGTCGTAGTCGGCGTCCCAGCCCCAGCGCTCGCCGTTTGGCCCCTCCCAGAAGACGACGCTCAGCTGGTCGAGGCTGTCGTAGTCGTAACCGATCTTGCCCCGGCTGCTGACGCGCTCGCGGAGATGCCCGCGGTGGTCGTACGCGTAGCGCTCGCCGTTGGCCTGACGCAGCTGGTTCTGCTTGCCGACCGTCCCACCCTGCAGGGTCGACGACTCGAACAGCGTGCCCGCGGCGTTGTACCGGAAGGCTGCCTCGCCCCCGTGGGGCTGCGTGGCCTTCGTCAGGCGGTGCGCGGAGTCGTATTCGTAGCGGGAGGGCCCGGCGTCGCTGTCGATGACCAGCCGGAGCTCGCCCTCGTCGCTGTACTGGTAGCGGCGCGCCCAAGCGTGGCCCTGCGTGTCGCGGCGGAAGAGCACCTTGGCGAGCACGCGCCCCGCGCGGGGGTGGTACTGGACCGTCTCGCTGAAGCCGTTGGCGAAGTCCCGCGTGAACAGGCCCCGGCCGTGAGAGCGGATCCCGTGCTGGCGACCGGTGGGGTCGGTGATCACCACGCCCCCGCCCGCCGCCGCTTGATACTCGGTGCGGAAGCGCCCGAGCACCGTGGTGCTGCGGAGTCGGTCGAGCGCGAACCGGTGCTCGACGCCCTTGCCGTCGCGCTTGTCCTCCGTTCGGCGGCCGGCCCAGTCGTAGGCGAAGGTGCAGCGGCCGCGGCTGGTGCGCGCTTCGACGAGGCGGCCGTCGTCGTCGTAGACCAGCTCGTGCTGCTCGCCGCTGGCGAGCTTCTTCACTACCGGCCGGCCGGCGTTGTCTCGCTCGATCTCGAGCATCACCTCGCCGAGCGCGTCGCGCTTCTCGATGAGGTGGTCGGCCGGGTCCCAGGCGTAGGTCTCGCGCAGCTCGCCGTCACGGCGGACGCCGGTGATGCGGTCCTTCAGGTCCCGGTCGTACTCGGTCTCGGTGCCAGCCTGGTCGAGCGCGGCGACCATCGCGCGGGTCTGCGAGAAGCGGTAGCGGAGCGTGCCGCCCAGAGGGTCGGTCTCCGCGACGATGTCATTGAAGCCGTCGACGTCGATGCGCCACGCGCCGCCCTGCATGTCGACGACGGTCTCGAGGCCGCCGTTGGCGTTGTAGCCGTAGACCCGAGCGGCGCCGCTCTCGACCTCCTCGCGCACGCGGTGGCCCTGGAAGTCGCGGACGGTGCGCACCGTGCCCCGCAGCGGGCTGTCGCTGGTCGTGAGCGCGTCGCGGACCTCGGCCGGCAGCTCGTAGGGCAGCTCGTGCGGGTCGGGCAGCTGGAAGTCCCGCTCCCACAGGTCGCCGAGCTCCCACTCGATCGGCAGCTTCGGCACGCGGTGCGCGCCGGGCATCTTCGGGGGGAACGACTCCGGCAGCTTGGTGACGTGGCCCTGCGGATCGATCTTCGCGACCGGCGCGCCCGCCTCGTCGTGCAGGTACGTCGTGCAGCCGCCGTTGGCGTCGTACTCGCGGAGCACCCGGCCGTCGTCGCCGGTCTTGAAGTAGCGGACGCCGCCGTACGGGTCGGTGATGAGCACGACCGCGCCCGAAGCGTCGTACTGATAGACCCACTCGGCCGCGTTCGCGTCGAGCACGCGCGTCTCGTACTCGACCGGCTTGTAGGTGATGGAGACGCCGAGCGTCCCGTCGTCGCCCACGCTGGAGACGCAGCGCCCCGCCTCGTCGTACTCGAACTGGAAGCCGAAGCCTCGCCGGTCGACGCGCCGGCGCACCCTGCCCAACTGGTCGTACTCCAGCCGGAAGGTGTGGCCGTACATGTCGGTCGCCGCGACGAGGTAGCCGTGCTCGTAGTGATACCGGATGAGCCACTCGCGCTTGTCGCCCTCGCTCAGCCGGCGCACGCCGTGGAGGTACCCCTGCTCGTCCCACTCGAGGCGCAGCGTCTCGTCGTGCGCGACGAGGATCTGCGACAGCCGGCCGCGTGAGTCGTAGGCGAGCGGGACCCGCTGCTCGACGCCATCGACGACCTGCCGCAGCTCCGCGAGCTCCGCCTCTCGGTCCTCCGGCGGCCTGCGGAACACCTTCGTCGGCCGCGCGTGCTGGGTGACGACGTAGCGCTCCTCGTCGACCCGCTCGAGCCAGCAGCCACCGCTCGCGACCCGCTGCCCGTCATAGACGAGGTGCGGGAAGTGGCGGTCGGTGCCGTCCGCCTCGCGGTAGGTGATCCCGTCGAGATCGAAGACCAGCCAGTGATCGAAGCCGTGGCGGAAGCCGGGGCCGAGGCCGCGGTTGTCCCGACACCACCGGCTGTCGTAGTGCCGGTAGAAGATCAGCTCGAAGGGCTCGGCGATCTCGATGTCGCCTTCCCGGAACATGTTGGCTCCGGTGACGACGTCGACCGGATCGCCGACGAGGTGACGACTCCCCGCGCTGGGGCAACGACCGGTCATCAGTGGCAGTTTCCGGTGGCGCAGTGGCCGTGCTCGGGGTCGACGCCGTCGCTCGAGCTGGCGCGCCGACGAGCCGCGACTCGAGCGGCGATGCCCCGGAGCTTCCCGACGATCGACGAGATGTCCGCGGCCGCGGGGAAAGGCATTCCCCCGACGAGGACCGTCATGTTGCCCATCATGATCATGCCCGCGTCGGGCGGGGCCCCCGGGTCCACCTTGCGCATCATCTTCAGGGCCATCGCGGCGCCGTCGGCCGCCTGCTGCGCGAGCGTCACGGCCGCCCCGCCGAAATTGCCGCCGAACGCCTGGCCGGCCGCGTTGGCGTAGGCGGCGGCCGCCCCAGCTACGGCCATCGCCATCGCGAAGCCGCCCATCTCCCCGGGGTTGTCGTGGAAGAAGAGGTCGGTGCCCATCCGGGCGGCGCGGCTGCCGCCGAAGAAGGTGTTGCTCGAGCCGAGCATCACCTCGCACGGGATGCCGATCGTCCCGCACGTCAGCATCAGGCCCACGTCGCCGCAGCGCGCCGCGGGGATGCCGCCCACGAGCACGCTGATCGCGCCGGGCAGCGTCATCATGCCGAAGCTGGGCAGGGGAATGGGCGGCGCCGGCGCGATGAAGCTCGGCGGGTGCGGGTGGGTGTGCGGGATGCCGAGCATCGGCATGGCGAGGGTCGCGCACGGGAGCGGCGGGGCCAGGGCCGCGATGGGCGCGGTCAGCGCCGCGATGCCGACGTACTGGATCTGCTCGGCGAGGCCGATGACGCCCAGCACCGCCGAGAGGTAGTGGCCCGGCGCCGCGGCCGCCGAGGGCGGCGCCTCCGTGAACGGCGCGAACGTCTCCTCGATGATCTGCGCTTCCATCCGCAGGGCCCGAGAGCCGGTCTCCGCGGCCACGTCGACGGGGTGCGAGATCATGCGGTCGACGTGCGCCGCGTCCTCCGCGGCGATCTGGTCGGCCATGTCCGCGTAGGCGCTCGGCGGCGCCACGAAGTCCGCGTTGGCTGCGTGCGCGTAGCTCCCGAGCAGCTCGCTGGCGCTCGGGGAGCGACGCCCGCCCCCACCGCTCCGGCTCGCCGTGGACGGCACGCCTCTCCCTCTTCGTCCCCCGCTCATACCCGCACCCTCGCCTGCTCTCGCGCCTCTCGGACCTCTTCGCTCGCCCGCTCCCGCTCGTGCCGGGCAACGCGCAGCTCGCGCTCGTGGGCCTCGGCCTCCTGGGTCATCCCTGCGCGCCGCTCCACCTCGATGGAGTGCTCGAGCACGGCTACGACCCGGTCCCAGTACTGAATCTGCTGCCCGACCTGCTTGGCCGCGTCCCAGAGCTCCAGCGCCTTGCCCTGCTGGTTGAGCGCCAGGTGGCAGATCCCCGCCCTCTCCGCGCAGTCGGCGAGCACGTAGAGGCTGTTGACCGACTTGGCGGTGGCGGTCGCGGCGAACCAGTACTGCGACGCGCCGAGCCAGTCCTCCTCCTGCTGGTGCAGCCCGCCGAGCGCCATGCTGGCGTTGATGATCAGCTGGCGGAGGTCCGAAGCGATGGCGAGCTCGAGGGTCTGCCGGTACCTCTCCCGAGCCTCTTCGAGCCGCCCCATCTGCTCGAGCGTGTAGCCCGCGAAGAGCAGGCAGACGCCCTGGAGCGCGTCGTTCCGCTCTCGCAGGTAGTAGCGGTACGCGACGCCGTACTTGCGGAGCGCCTCGTCGTACCGCTTCCAGGCGTGGTCGAGCGCGCCGACCTGCACCAGCGCGGACATGCGCTCGGCCTCCGGCGTCGCTGGGTCGTGCAGCTGCTCCACCAGCGCCTCGGTGAGCGCGTCGGCCGAGAAGTCGATGGGCCGGATGAGCACGTCGTCGCCTCCCCGCCGGGTGAGCTCCGGCACCAGCTGCGGCGCGAGCTGGGAGTCCTGGACGATGAACCGTACGCCGGCCATCCAGGGCTCGTAGCCGGCGGTGGGCAGCAGCCCCCGCACGAGCTGGGCGTAGGCAGCGGGGCTGGTGAGCTGCGCCGGCAAGAAGCCGAACACGATCCGATGGGACGCCTCCGGGTAGTAGCGCCGAAGGTGCTCCACCAGAACCCGGATCCGCCCCTGGATCCCGCGGCGCTCCTCGAAGCAGGCGGCCGGCAGGGACTCCCACGGCGTCGCGTCGTCTCTCCCCGCTCCGGCGGCGATGGCCTGGTTGCCGACGTCGATGTCCATGTCGCAGGCGGCCATCAGAGAGTCGAGGTAGCGGCTGGGGTCGTAGCAGTCCTCGGGGAACAGGATGTACAGGTCGCGCTCGGAGGCCTCGTCGAGCGAGCCGAGCAGCTTGATCGCGTAGGCGGTGTCGAGCGGCTGCTTCGCCCAGAGGAGCAGCGTCAGCGCCTCGCGCTGCTCCACGAACGCGGCCAGATCCCCGCGGAGTCTCTCGACCATCTGTTGCATGGGGCCTCAGTTGATCCGAACGAGGGTGCCCTTGATGGTCGCGAACATGTCGGCCAGCAGGTCGACCATCGCGCCCTTGAGCGTCGCCTTCGACGCCTCGAGCTTGAGCGCCGATTCGCCGGCCTTGAGCTGGATCTCGTCAGCCTCGATGGAGATCGAGCCGGGCTTGATCTCGAACTTGGAGCTGCCGACCTCGACCGACACCGACGAGCTCGCGTTGATCGCGATGTCGCCGCCCGCCTTCATCTGGAGGGTGGACGAGCCGGTGATCACCCGGACCATCTGCGCGGACTCCCAGTAGCCGCTGCCGTCGAGGATGAACTTCTCGGTGTCGCCCTGAACCAGCGTGTACTTCTTGGTCACCCACTGGTTGCGCTGTCCCGTAATCGTCTCGCTTCTGCTCGCACCGTCCAGACAGCTGAGATTGTCGTGCACCTTGACGGCGGTGCTCCGGCCTCCGTCGTAGACCTCCCGGTCCTCACCCGTCTGCACATGGACGGTGCGGTGCCCTTCCTTGACCGTGACGTAGTCGTCGAGCTTCACCTCTCGGTTCCGGACGCCCTCCCGGATGACGTCCTCGTTGTCGATGACCTTGTCGAAGCGGTAGCCCGTGACCGTCGCTCGCTCCTCACCGGTCACGTCCTTGCGACGGTTGTTCTTGACGGTGAGCTTCTGGTCGTGGCCCACGGTCTCGGTCTGATCGACGTCGACGGTGTTCGTCTGGCAGTGCTTCACGTGGGTCGAGTGATCGTGCTCGACCTCCTCGGTGTAGTCCTTCTCCGCGTGCACGTAGATGAACTCGTTGCCCGCCTCGTCCTCGAACCGCATCTCGTTGAAGCCCTCGCTGTTGGGCGAGGACTTCGTGCGGATGAGGCTCTGGGTCTTCTTTGCGTCCAGCTCGACGCCGGCCCGGTTGGTCCCGTGGTAGACGCAGCCGGTGACGATGGGTCGGTCCGGGTTGCCGCCGAGGAAGCTGACGACCACCTCCATGTCGATGCGCGGCAGGAAGAAGGTGCCGAAGCCCGGGCCCGCCCAGTTGTGGGCGACGCGCATCCAGCAGCTCGAGTCGTTCTCGCGGGGCGCGTGGTCGCGATCCCAGTGGAACCGGACCTTCACCCGGCCGTGCTCGTCGGTGTGGATCTCCGAGCCGTCCGGCCCCACCACGATGGCCGTCTCCGGCCCGTGCACGACCGGGCGCGGCGTCCGGTGCGGCGGCCGGTACGGGAGCTCCGTGGGCACGACCTCGATCGAGCTCGTCCAGGTCCCCGACACGCCCTCGGTCGCGCTCCCGTGGGACGTCATCGACACGATGAGATAGCGCTTGTCGAAGTCGCCAGGGCTGCCGACCACCTCCAACGTGCGTCCCGGCACGGCCGACACGACGGTGGCGCTCATCGACCAGTGCTGCCGGTCCAGGTCCAAGCGCTCGGCCCGCAGCTGCGCCTGAGTCTCGGCCGTGTTCCCCTGGTACTGGCCTCCGCTGTAGCCATGGAGGATCAGCGCGTCGGTGTGGTCGTAGACCTCCGTCGCGGGGTCCGAGTCGCCGCGCCCCGTGCGCTCTCCAACCACGTCGAGGGTCGGGTTCGTCCAGTCCCATCCGCGCACGACCATGTCGGTCGCGCCGAACGCCTCGTCGGACTCGACCTCGAAGATGCTCTCCCCGTCGGGAGCTTGCCGTGGGTCCGGATGGTAGGGGGCCTGGCCCTGGTCGCCGGCTCGAGCCTGAGGGAGATTGCCCACCGTGTCCGCGAGGACGAGCACCTCCTTCTCCCCGTCGTGCTCGAAGAACCAGAAGATGCCCTCCTCCTCCGCCAGCCGAGAGAGGAACGACAGGTTGCTCTCCTGGTACTGCACGATGTACTCGCGCGTCTCGTAGCTCCGCTGGAGAAGAGACTCGTCCACCGAACGCTGCAGGGGCCCCAACATGCCCTTGTAGGTCTCGACGATGGCCTCCACCACGGTGACGTTCTGGTGGATCTTGTTGTTGATCTTGTGCGCGAGGTAGGTCGCCGCGGGGGCGATCTTCAGAGTCACCTCGGAGTCCTCGTCGCCCTCCTTGACTCGCGCGTGGAAGACCAGGCCCTTGAACTCGCGAATGTGCTCTCCCCGCTCGATGGTGAGCTTCGCCTCCGCGAGCTTCAGGTCGCTGCGCTCGGGATGGCCCGCGTAGCGCGCCTTCACCTGAGCGTTGGGCACGACGTTCAACCCCTCTTGGAGGGAGACAGCGGTGATGCCCCACTGGCCCTCCAGGCCCGCGACCTCCAGGTGGAACTCGACGGGGTTCCGACCTGCGCCGACGAACATCCCACCGAGCTCCTCCAGCGCGCCGTCGCCGCCCAAGGCGCCGGCGACACTGCCTACACCACTCAAGGCGTCTCGCGCCTCGCCTTCCGGCACGATGTACCGCGCCGCGTCGCTGGCCGACCCGAGCGCGCCAGCGGCCTTGCCCGCGTCGCCGGACTGGGCGGCTCCGAGCAGACTCCGCCCGGTGTTGACCACGGTGCCGGCTGTGCTCGCTACCGTAGACGCGGTGTTGACGGCGTCTCGCGCGCCGGACTCCGCCTCCCCCAACGCTCCACCGGCCAACTCGCCCGCAGCGCCGAGCGCGCCGAGCCCGCTCCCGACCGCGCCGGCTACGTCGCCCTCGGCGGCCTTCGAGACGGTCTCGCCGAGTTTCCCTACGCCCTCGGCGACCTCACCGATGGTCTCCGCGGTCTCGTCGCCGTCCCCGTTCGATCCTTGCCCGTGGTCGTCGCTCATGAAGCCCCTCGCTCCCCACCGGCTCCGTCGGCGGGGCGGTAGGCCAGGCCCGAGCGGCCGGCCGGTCCGGAAGCTACCCCAAATCGACCGACCGAGCTGCAGCAATCGACGCACGTCGTCTTGGCTGGCTGCGCGACAGAGCGATGAGGTAGGCTCCCGGCCGACTCCCTAGCGCCGCTGCACATCCATGCGAATCCACCTGACCTCTGGCCACGAAGAGCTGACGCGCCATGAGCTGCCGCGCAATGTGCTCGTCGACGTCCTCGACCGCCGCCAACCGCTTGGCTCCGCGGCGCTCCCTACCGAATGGATCGTTACCGCCTGCGAGTCGATCGAGCAGTTTGCGCGTCTACGAGTGGGTCGGTGTGTAGTCCGTTGGCTCGCAGGACAGCGAACCATCTTCATGCCCCGGTCGAACTATGAGAGCGTCGAGGAACGAGACTGGGACGAGGAGTGGTTGGGCGTCCACTGCTGGGACGGCGACGCCGAGTCGAGGATCTACCTTCATACGTCCCACAGCCAACACCGGCACAGGTGGCACCCTCTCGTGACTACGGTTGCTCACGAGTTCGGCCACGCGGTAAGGGCAGCGCTGCGCACGACGACGGACACCCAGCCCGTCTACTCCTACGACTGTCGGACCGGATGGCCGGACGCAGAGGAGTACTTCGCCGTGGTCATCGAGAACATGGCCCGGGACGAGCTCGACCTGCCCCTCTTCCTGGGGTACGGCGCTCACAGCCTCCGCGTCACCGTCACGCCCCCAGGAGCGACTCACGCGCGACCGCGCGACTGGAACCGGCCGAGCGACCCCACGGCGGATCAATGGCACGGCGCCTTCCCCCCGGAGCTCTCGGCACGGTCCCTCGAGCACAGATCGATGTCCTACTACCATGCGCAGCCTGAGATGCAGGGGCTCTGCGAGGAGCTCGCCCGGGTCCGCAACGTCACGTACAACCCGTTCCGGTGGTTTCGAGCGGGCGAGTACGGCTACCTCCGGCCTCTGCGCGACGGGCGCACGCTCTGAACGACGAGGGCGCGGGAGTCGCCGTCCACCACATCTTCTTCGAGGAGATCCGACCGACCGACGATGGGAGGTGGCGGGTCTTCTGGGGCTCGTGAGCGCCGCTGGCGTTGCGACGAGCCCCTACCCGTAGAGATCGATGAGCGCGCCGCGCTCGAACAGATAGATGCCGGAGATCTCGCAGTAGGGCTCCGCCTGTCGCCAGGGCAGGTCCGCGCCGTCGAGCTGCGCGCGGAGCGCCCCGAGGGACTCGAGGTCCACGACCCCGCCCTCGAATCGCTCGCGCAGCGACCTCCCGTCGTAGGCCAACGCGAACGTGCCCACGAAGGAGCGTGACTGGTCCGGGTCGGTCGGGTCCCAGTCGTCGAGCTCGGCGGGGGTCAGCCCGCACGAGGGGAGCGTGTCGCTCGGATCGACCGTGGTGTCCCCGTCTCGCACCTCGACGACGGCGCAGTCGCCCGTCGGCACGAGAAAGTCCCCGTCTCGTTCGCGGTGCAGGAACACCGCGAACGGCGCGCCGCCCGCCATGCCCGCGCCGAAGGTGCAGAGGTGTATCGCCGGCACGCCTGCCCTCGAGGGCCACCGGGACGCGTCCACGCCCACCGGCGCGCCGCCGACGCGCGCGACGGTCTGGACCTCTCCGCCCACCGCGAGCTTCGTCCAGGCGCCGCTGCGGATGCGCTCGGCCACCTCTCTTCGCCAGGCCTCCCGCTTCTCGGCGAGGGACGCGGCGCGCTGCGCTCGGGCGCGCGCCTCGGCCGCCTCGCACTCCGGGCAGAGCGTCGCGTCTTTGCGCTTGGCGGACGAGAACCAGCTGGAGCACCGCGCGCAGCGCCGCTTGCCGAAGAGGTTCATGGCTTCCTCGACGGCGCGGCGCGGTACGCGGTGGGCGTCGTGTCGTGCCAGCGGCGGAAGGCGCGGTGGAACGAGGCCTGCTCCGTGTAGCCGAGCAGGTACGCGATCTCGCTCAGGGACAGCTCGGGGCGGGCGAGGTAGCGCTCGGCCAGGTCGCGGCGGGTGGTGTCGAGCACCTCGGCGAAGGTGACGCCGTGGCGCGCGAGCCGGCGCTGGAGGGTGCGCTGCCCGAGGCCGAGCTGCTTGGCGATCCCGCCCGCGGTCACCGTGCCCTGCACGAGCTCGCCCTGGATGGCTTCGCGGACCTCCCGCAGGAGCGGCGCCTCGGCTTCGCCGCCGGGCGCCGCGCGCTCGAGCACGCCGCGGAGGTAGTCGGCGAGCTCCGGGTCGGCGCTGGTGATCGGCGCGGCCAGGATCGAGGCGTCGAGCACGAGGGTGGCGGCGTCCGCGCCGAGCTCGATCGGCGCGCCGACGAGCGGCTCGAAGCGCGCCCGCTCGAGGTCCGACATCGCGTCGCGCCGGCTGTGCATGCGCAGCACCTTCGGCGAGCCGCCGCCCAGACGCAGGAGCCGCACCGCGATGAACATCGTGTAGTCCGAGACGAGCCGGCTCCCGAGGCAGGTCGCGCCGAAGCGGTCCTCGCGGATGGTCAGCGCGTCTCCGTCGATCGAGGTGTCGTAGCGCGCGGTCCGGTTGGTGAGGTGCTGGTAGCGCTGATGGCAGACGAGCGCTGCGCCGACCGTGGGGGCGGTCTTGCAGGCCAGCCCCACCACCCCGAGGCTCGAGAGCGTGTGCAGCTCGGTCGCCGCGACGATGAAGTCGGCGAAGCCGGTGCGCCCGTACATCAGCTCCATGTGCCGGTAGGTCGACGCGCCGCTCACCGTGGCGCCGTCGGTCTCGAGCGCCTCCCGCCGCCAGCCGAGCTCCTCCGCCAGCTCGGCCTCGGTCGCGCCGAAGCGCAGCGAGGCCTCGAACGCCGGCCGGACGTTGGAGACGTCGATGTCACGTTCGGACAAGGGAATGTCAGGCTCGGCCACTGAGCGCGGCCCGGTCAAGTCGCAGAGTCTCCCCATGACGATTCGACGACCTCACCTCGCCCCCCGCGAGCTCTCGCTGTTCCGAGCGCTCTTCGTGACCGCCGCGCTCTGGAACCTGGCCGGCGGGATCATCGGCTACCTGAACCCCGCCCTCGCCTTCGAGCTGCTCTTCGACCGCGCGCTCACCGACCCGCTCTACACGGCCATCTACCGCGGCGCCTGCGGCACGACCCTCGTCTACTTCATCGGCTACCTCGTCGTCGCCTACGACCCGGTCAAGCACACGGGCATCGTGCTCGTCGGCGGGATCGGCAAGATCGGCTTCGCCCTCAACCTCCTCCAGCTCCACCTGGCCGGGATCGCGAACGCGAGCGCCTACGTGGTCATCGTGGGCGACGCCTTCTTCTTCGCGCTCTTCCTCTACTACTTCGCGCGGCTGTTCCTCACGAGGCAGCGCCCCCTTGGAGAGCGACGAGGCGGGGCGGCTCACCCCTCGAGCGCGTGAGCCTCGCGCGCCGCCGCGATCTCGAGGGCCAGGCGCCGCTCCTCCGGGTCGCGGCAGAGCTCCGCGGCGGCGCGTGTGCGGAGCGCCGCGAGGCGCAGGTTGCCGAGCGCCTCCTCGATGTCCGCGAGCGTGAGCAGCTCGTCGCGCACCAGGTCTGGGCCCAGGAAGTCCGTCACCTGCGAGAGCAGATCGCAGACCTCCCTGCGCAGCGCGGCCTCCTCCGCTCTCGTCCCCTCGCGGGATGCGTACCGCGCCCTCGCCGACAGCTCGAAGGCGCGACCCGCGGTGTCGAGCGGCTCCGGAATGGAGAGCGGCGCGTCGGCGAGCCAACCGACGAGGACCCGCTCCCACGAGACCCAGGCCGCGCGCCATCGGGTCTCGTGCCCCGCGAGAAACTCGAGGGACGCGCGCGGCGCCGCCCCCGCCGCGGCGCTCACGACGTCCTGCGCCAGCTCCCGCACGAGTCGCGACAGCAGCCGGCGGACGCTCTCCCCCTCGAGCTCCGCGTCCGCGAAGTCAACGTCGTACAGCCCGGACTCCAGGCGCCGGGTGAACGACGCCTCCAGGGCCCTCCCCTCCGGGGTCGTGCGCGCCCCCGAGCGGGACAGCGCGGCCCGCCACTCCTCGAGATGCAGCTCCGCCGAGCCGTTGGACATCCAGACGCGCTCGTCTCCCTTGCGGAAACACGAGGACACGGCGCGAGCCTACACCCGGCCTCGTGTGCAGGGCTCGTCGCGTCGGGAGCGTTCCTTCCTGGGGAGGCTCGGTGGGGAGACGCGAGAGCCGCGCCTGACGTTCATTCGCCGATGCCGGCGCGCGGGACCTCGAACGCGGCGTTGTGCACGTAGGTGGGCCCGCTGCGCGACACGTTGGCTCCGCCGTCGAACACGTGGACCGTGGACACGTCGACCGAGACGGTCGTGAAGGCGACGAAGCGCGCGCCGCGCGGGAGCTGTCTCCAGCCGACGGCGCGGTAGCCCGCCCAGTCCTCGACGGTCGGATGGAGCGGGTCACCGCCCGAGGCGCCGGCGCCGAATTCGGTGACCGTGTTCGAGAAGACGAGGTCCGCCATGTAGTGGGTGCTCTGGTAGGTGCTCGGGCCCAGCATCCGGTTCGTTCCGGTCAGGTCCATCGCGAGGCGCCAGCGCAGCTCGACGACCTCCTCGGTCGAGCCCTCCGGCGGGCAGTAGACGTCGACTCGGACGTCGGTGGGCACGAGCTCGCAGCGGAGCTCACGCGTGCTCTCGACCCACGCCGGCAGGCCCGCCTCGCAGCGCTCGCGGGTCGCGGCGTCGTCGAAGGCGAGCGACTGGCAGAGCGTCCAGTCGCTCAGGCCGCGCCCGTCGAGCTCGGCGGCGAGACAGCGCGACTCGTCGAGACAGTCGGGGTCCTCGCAGCCCGCTCGGCCGTCCCCGTCCTCATCGAGCTCGGTCGAGCAGTCCTCGACCGGCCGCGCCGCGTCAGGCGCACGTGCGTCCACGCCGCTTCCGCTGTCCGTCGGCGCGACGGAGCTGTCGGTGATGGACGCGTCACCCTGGCGCGCGACGGACGCATCGGTCCCTGGACGCACCTCGTCGTCGCTGCACGCGACGAGGAGGAGCGCGACGAGAATCGTCTCCCTCATGGCCGGTGGGTTGAGCGCCGGCGTGGAACATTCACCGGCGCGCGGAGACGGGCGCGCTCAGGCGCGCACGAGCGCGGCGTGGATCGCGTGGATGCGGTCGAACGACGGGACGCGCGCCGGCCCGGTGACCTGGCGATAGGCCATGCGCATCTGCAAGGCGCAGCGCTCGGGGGCCGCCGCCGATGCCGGTCCCGAGGCCCGGGCACACCAGACTGTCGATCCGCCGCTCGGGCGACGCCTCGTTGAATCGGCGCACGGCGAGCAGGACGGCTCTGAAGGCGAGGTACGCGTTGATCGTGCGCGAGACGCTCTCGGGGACGCGCATCGTCGGGGCGATCACCAGGAATCGCCAACGCGCGTGGTCGGTCGCGACGATCTCTGCCTGACCCACCGGGAGCTCGCCGTGGTGACGCTCGAGGATGCAGCGCTGCGCCCGCTTCTCCACCTCGAACCCGAGCGCGTCGCGGATGGCCAGGTCGAGCCCTCCGTCCATGATCCCGAAGCTGTTGGCCGGGCTCACCATCGCGTCCGCGGGCTCCGAGAAGAAGTCGCCCTCGATCGCATCGACCGCCTCGTAGTCCTCGAAGGCGCGCTCCCACGCGCCGACGAGGGAGGCGCTGCGATCGAGCAGGACGATGCGCGACGGGAGCGAGGTGGTCATGGTCTCAGCCTCCGCGCCCGCCAGCCGAGAAACAAGCTCCCGCCCTCCCCCGCCGCCTGGTAGCGTGAGCATGGCCGTTCACCCGAGAGCCCCGGACCGGCGCGCGTCACGCGTCGAGGGGCAGTGAGGCGATCCGGGCCTCCAGCGCCTCGACTCGCTCCGCGAGCTCCGGGAACGTCTCCGCCGCCCAGCGCCGGTATCGCTGGGTAAGGTCGGCCGCTAGCTGGGGCTCCCGTTCGTAGCGCGAGAGCGCGGCCTCGAGCTCGGCCCGGGCTCCGTCGAGGTCGCCGGCGCGGGCGCGGCACTGAGCGCGCTGCTCGACGAGGAGATCCATGCGCCAGCGCGTCGGGCCCTCGAACGCGTCGCGGGGGACCTCGTCGTACGCGGCCACGGCCTCCTCGAACCGACCGAGGTCGTGGAGGCAGTGGGCTCGGTAGAGCCGCGCGAAGCCGTGCGCGCCGTCGAGCTCGAGGGCGCGGTCGAGCGCCGCGAGCGCGTCCTCGGTGGACCCGACGCGGTGCATGTAGCGGTGGTAGCCGTCGAGGTAGTGGAGCTCGGCGTCGTCGGGGTCGAGCGCGAGCGCACGCTGGAGGCTCTCGTCGGACATGCGGACCAGGCGCTCGACGTCACCAGGGTCGCTCGAGTCCTCGGCGAGGCGTGACGCGGAGATCGACCGCGAGGCGTGCAGCGACGGCTCCTCCGGCCGCAGCTGCAGCGCGTGCGCGTAGACGCGGTCGAGGGCCGCCCAGTCTCGCATCGCGCGGTCGAAGCAGACGCGACACTCCAGGACGATCGCGAGCCGGCGCAGCCGTTCCTCGGGCGGCACGTCGAAGCCCGCGCTGGCCTGGAGGAAGGCGCGCAGGTCGAGCCGCTCCAGCTCCGCCTCGGCGCGCGCGTCGAGCTCGGACTCGATCCACGCGACGAGCCGCCGGTGATCGTCAGAGGTCGGCTCCGCCTCATCACTCGACCGCGACATGCGGGGAGCTTGGCCGGGCAGAGCGCCCGGGTCGAGGCGGAGTCGAGGGGCCGTCAGCGCAAGGGGAGCAGCCGGTACAGCTCGTCGACGAGCGCGCGGCAGGCGTCCGGGTCCGACCGGTCCTCGCCGCCCCAGCGCCGGCTCCGGACGTAGTAGAGGAGGAAGTGCGCCTCACGCGGTCCGTACAGCCCGTCGCGCGCCGCCTCGACCATCGCGCGGAGGACGCGCTCCGTCCCGTGCGCGTGCGAGGCGAGCAGGAGCGCGCTCTCGCCGCCGTAGCCGATGCGCGCGGCGGCCCGGACGAGCGCCCGGAGGTACACCGCCGGGAACTGACGCCGGTGCTGGAGCACGGCCAGGGCGAACGCGGCGCGCGGCGTGGGCTCCGGGCCGAGCTCGTCGAGCGCGGCGTTCGTCCACTCGGCCACGGGCCCCCGCGCCGGCAGCGCCGTCGCCGCCCGGCCGAGCAGCTTTCCCAGGTCCGCGTGCAGCCGGTCGAGCTCCGCCGGCGCGCCTTCGTGCCAGCTCGCGTACACCGCCGCGATGCGCTCGCCGAGGGCGTGGAGCTCCTGCTCGTACGCGAGCCAGGTCTCGAGCGAGGTGGTCATGCCCGCGGCGCAGCCTACCTCACCTCGGGCCGTCGCCGTCGTTTGCTATGATCGCCCGATGATCACGGAGGCGGGCCGGCGGAACGTGGTTCGGGAGGTCCGACGGCTCGCCCTCGCCCTCACGAGCGGCGAGCGCCTCACGGCGCACTGCGAGTTCATCAACTGGGGCATGTATCTGGACGAGTGGGAGTCCGCGCTCGCTCCGTCCCATCGCTGGTGGTACTGGGACTGCTACACCCCCGACGCCGCGGTGGCGCTGCGGGCGCTGGTGGAGGCGCTGGAGCGGGCCACGGAGCGGCGGCGCGGCGGGTCGGTGGCGCGGTTCATCGCCTCGACCCGCTTCGAGGGCGTCTCTCTGGCGGCGCAGGCCTTCGTCGACGCGCTCGACGCCGAGCCGCACCCGAAGCCGCGGGGCCAGCGATGATGGCTCGTCTCCTCGTTCACCTTCGAGCTACGGTGCGGCTCCGTGGACGTGATCGCCAGCGCCGGTGACTACGCGATCGAGCGCCGGGCCGAGGGCGGCGTGGACGCGTACGGTTTGCGCCAGGGCGGCGCCCCGCTCGGCTGGCCCGGCTTCGCGCGCGGGCTGCGCGAGGAGGCCGAGGTCCGCGGGCTGCTCACGCGGGCGCTCCGCGACGCACCCGCGGAGGCGTACTTCTGGGAGTGCTGCCCCTGGCGGGCCGCGGCGCCCGAGCCTCGGCTCGAATTCGTCCTCGTGCCGACCTCGGCGTTCGCCTCTGGCCGCGCGCGCCCCGACGCCTTCCGCGAGCACTTCGGCCAGGGCGACGTCGCGCGCTTCGACAGCCTCCGCGGGGACGCGCGCCTCGTCGCGCCCTCCCCCACCGGCCGCGAGGACGCCGCCCTGCACCTCGCGCGCTTCGTGCGCCAGGCGCCGCCCGAGCGCGTCGACGCGCTGTGGGTCGCGGTCGGCGAAGAGATCGCCGCGTGGAGGCGCGCGGCGCGGGGCGATCTGTGGCTGAGCACGTCGGGCCTCGGCGTCCCGTGGCTGCACGTCCGTCTCGACTCGAGGCCCAAGTACTACACGCACGCCGCGTACCGCTGACCGCACGTCACGGGCGCGGCGGGAACCGCGTCGTCATCCGCCAGCGCCCACCGACGCACTGGGTGATGCCGGCGCAGTCCCGGCACTCCAGCGAGCGGGGCGCGCGACATCGCGTGCGGCGCGCGCGCTCGGTCAGCGGGCAACCGTCCGGCGCGTAGTCCGGGGGGTGCGTCGGCGCCGCGAGCCAGGCCGGCGGCTCGGGGCGCCGGGCCATCCCGCCCGGGCAGCCCATCGAGGGAACGCGGCACGCCAAGGTGACCCCGCCCTCCTCCTCGTAGGCGCACTCGAGCGGCGTCCGCTGTAGCACGCAGTCGATGGGGAGCGCGCGCGCCTCGGCGAGGGTCGGCGGGCACTCGGTGACGGGCGTGTAGGCGACGCACAGCTGCCCCCGCGGGTCGTAGACGCACGCGGGATCCTGGAGCGAGCAGCCATCCTCGCCCGGGGCCGCGGCGCCTGGAACCAGGCGGTCGCACGCGTCGACGACCTCACGGCACCCGACGTGGAGCTCCATCACGCACCCCTGCTCCCGGCGGCAGTCGGCCGCGGCGCGGCGGGCGCAAGGGGGCTCTTCGGGCGGCGCCTCGTCCGGCGGCGGCGGCTCCTCGGGCTCGGGTACGGCGTCGGCGCTCCCGCTCGCCACCGGCCCCGGCGCCACCTCGGCGGGTCGAGCCGAGGTGGACGAGCACGCCAGGGCGAGCGCGGAGGCGAGGAGGCAGCGAGACACCGTGGTCAGCATGGACATCGAGACGATCCAGGTCGGAGGATGTTCTACACGACCGCGCTCTGGCGGCGCCCATGCAGCTGCCCAGCGAGCCTCGGCGTGATACAAAACGTCGGCAGATGGGCACGATGGCCCGCATTCCGTATCCCATGACGAAGGACACGAAAGTCGATGAGCTGCTCCGGCTGGCGGAGGACGGCCCGGTGCGCTCGCGCGACGTCGCCGCGGCAGGGATCCCACGCGCCTACCTGACGCGCCTGGTCGACCGGGGCCTCCTGGTGCGCTCGTCTCGAGGCGTCTACCGGCTCGCGGACGCCGAGCTGACGGAGCTGCACGCGCTCTCGGAGGTGGCGGTCAGAGCGCCCGGGGCGGTGATCTGCCTGCTGAGCGCGCTCGCGTTCCACGGGCTGACGACGCAGCTTCCACACGCCGTCTGGGTGATGCTGGGACACAAGGCACGTCCCCCCAAGCTCGAATGGCCGCGCCTGGAGGTCGTCCGGGCGAGCGGACGAGCGCTCTCCCACGGCGTCGAGGCCCACAGCATCGAGGGCGTGGACGTCCGGGTGACGAGCGCCGCGAAGACGGTCGCCGACTGCTTCCGCTACCGCGGCCGAGTCGGCCTGGACGTCGCCCTCGAAGCGCTGCGCGACTACCTGAAGCCGCCGCGACGGCGCCGCGCCGAACGCACGGTCGACGCGCTCATCTCCGCCGCCCGCGCGGACCGTGTAGAGACGGTGATGCGGCCCTACCTCGAGGCGCTCGCTTGAGGCGACCTCGCAAGAACATGGCTGCCTCGGTTCGCGCCCGCCTCCTCGAGCACGCGAAGCGGGAGGGCGCGGACTACAACCTGCTGCTCACTCGCTACTGCAGCGAGCGCCTCCTCTATCGACTCTCGCGCTCCCAGCACGCCGCGTCATTCGTACTGAAGGGAGCGACGCTGTTTGCGATCTGGCGAGGCAGTCCTCACCGCGCCTCACGTGACGTGGACCTCCTCGGTCATCGCGCCTCCGACCCCGACGGGCTGCGTGCGACGCTGCTCGACGTCCTCTCCGTCGAGGTGGAAGACGACGGAGCCACGTACGATGTGTCTACTCTGACGACCGCCCCCATTCGCGAAGATCAGACCTATGGAGGCATCCGCGCCGGACTGGTCGCGAGACTCGGAGGCGCGCGGGTCCGCGTTCAGGTGGACGTCGGCTTCGGCGACGCGATCACGCCTGGCGCGACCGTCACCGAGTTGCCCACCCTGCTGGACCTGCCAGCGCCGCGCCTCCACGTCTACCCCCCGAGACCGTCGTCGCAGAGAAGACCGAGGCCATGTGTCAACTCGGGCTGGCGAACACGCGCATGAAGGACTTCTACGACCTGGTCGTGATCTCCCGGCTCTTCGAGTTCGACGCGGACCTCCTGCGCCGCGCCGTGCGCGCGACCTTCGATCGGCGTGGTACGCCCGTCCCGACAGAGGCCCCGGTGGCCCTCACAGATGCGTTCTTCGGAGACTCGAGCAAGCAGCGACAGTGGCGCGCGTTTTCATCGAAGGCGGGCGGCGAAGACCTCGGCGACCTCCCAGCGGTGATGCGCGCTCTGCGCGAATTCGTGCTTCCCATACTCGTCAGCGACGGTCTGCCTCCAGGCTCGAGGTGGCGGGACGGAGCATGGACGCCGTGGACATAGCTTCGTCCCATTCCTCCGCGCGCGACGCCTGCCCCGCTGCTGACCCAAGACCCGATCCGCCGCTCGCGCGTCCCACGCGGCGATGGGACGTCTCTCGCTCACGGCCGCGCTCCTCGCGCTCTGGCTCGCTCCCACATCGACGCGCGCGCAGCCGCCGCCAGGAGCCGGGGACGCGACGGTGGAGCGCGAGGCCGTGCCCGAAGTCCAGGTCGAGGTCGAAGTCGAGGTCGAGGTCGAGGACGAGGACGAGGACGAGCCGTACGACGGGCACGAGGAGATGCCCGACTCGCTCGCGCCGCCGGACCCGCCCGCGCTGCTCGTGGCGCTCCCGTCCTGGCGGGAGACCCGGAGCGGGGCGCTGGGGATCGAGCTGGACGCGGGGCTCACCTCCGGCTCGTTCGTCGAGGGCGGCGGCGCGTGGCTGGGCGCCTCGGCCGCGGTGTCGCTGCACTTCCAGCTGGGCCGGTCCGACTCGGAGAGCCCGTTCGACGCGCTCTTCTTCGACGGGGCGGGGCTCGGCGTGCGCGCCCACGTGCTCTCGCGCGTCGACGACGCGGCTCACGACGGCAGCGGGGGGGTCGTCGCGATGATCGGCGGCGGGATCACCCTGACCAACCGGGTCGCCGGGACCGCGCTCCGCGTGCCCACCCTGCTCGGCGCGATCCTCCCGGAGACCGGCGCCGTGTTCCGCAGCGACGGGCCCACGTCGGCCTACTTCGGGTGGGCGCTGCCGCTGTCGCTCCTCGTCGCCGAGCACCTCGCCCTCGACGTGCGGCCGCGCGTGCTGCTGACGTTCCCGGAGGCCGGCGCGGCCGGGCAGGCGGACGTGTTCGTCGGCGTGTCGGTGGGGCTGGTCGCGGCGCAGCTCGGGGCGGAGCTCCCCCCGCTGAGGCCGGGGAGCTGGCTCCCCCTCTAAGTCGGCCCCGGACCCGACAGCCGCCGAATACCGGCTCCCCGGTCTCCCCAGACCCTTCGCTCACACCCAGCCGTCGGCGGCTCCGTCGGCGTGGGGGAGAAGCCCCGAGGGCCCCGTCCCGGACGGTCGCGCCGTGACTGTGACGTCGCGCCCGCCGCCCCTCGGGTGGTGCTTCGGTCGTACATCTTGACGCTGAACTGGAGGCCCATGGTCCACTGAGGAGCTCATTCGCATCCGGTCGTCGGCCTGGCACTACGCGTTTGCTGCCGGGTCTTTCATGGCGGCAACCGCTCGCTTCAACAGAGCCGTACGGACACCCGACACATGTTTGACAATGGCGTCCTCAAGCGCGGGATCGCCATCCACATGTCGGCTCACGAGTTTAGGAGATTCAGACCCCTGCACAAGCTCGGCGAGGACAAGCTGGTTGTTCTCATTGCGACCTAGCAATACATATCCCATCTGCCTGACGCCGGGAGGGATTCCGTGACCGTCCCCCGCCACCTTGACACGAACGACCGCCCAAACGGCCTGAGGCTCTAGCTTCTTGCCCGCCTCAACCATGCTAGCGTCGGCATAATTCGCGCGAATCTGCACGAAGACAGTGCCGAGCTTCTCGTCCCGCTCGTCCGAGAAGCGCTCACGCACGAGTTGGCGACAACGCTCAACCAATGCCCGAGCCTCTTCCTGCCGGACCGCCTCGGGGCTACGGCTTAGGTCAAGCGAGAGTTCGCGAACCTCCTCCTCAACACTCTTGAGCACCGGACTCCGGTCACCCTTCGACCAGGCTTGGATGCGAGCGCAGGATTCCGCCACCGCCTCCGCAGTCATTCGCTGAACAGGCAGACGTCGAAAGCAACGCGAAAGCAGCTCCTCCACGTACTTCGCCCGCTCATCCTCGCAGCACTCGCTGATTCGCATCCCGTCAGTCATGTGAGTAAGCTTGCCGGCCTCTATCTCAGTGTCCTCGATGTATTTACCACCAGTGATGAGCTCGTAGATCAGACCGCCCAACATGAACACGTCGGACGCGGGGTCTCGTTTGTTCATGCTCCCGGACTTCAACTCGGGGGGACGCCATCGCCAGGGTCCGAACGGCTCCACCTCCAGCGTCTCGTGAGAAGGGCCGCCAGACTCGGCCCCGGCGTACGCGATCCCAAAGTCCCCGAGGAACACTTCCCCTCCAACCTCGCGCAAGAACACATTGCCCGCATGTACATCTCGATGCACGACCGGCCCCCCCTCACACTTGTGCATGAAGGCCAGGGTATGGGCGACCTGCTCGGCAATCTCTAGGACACGCTCGAGGTTTCCACGATACTCTTCAGCGTACTCCCCGCGCTCCCAAGACCGGCAGAGCCCCCCCCCGGCCAGCAGCTCAGTGACGAAATACGGCTGCCCTTCCGACGCCGCGTCGAGCTTCGAGTCGTGCACTTGAAGTATCCCCGGACAGCCGAGCTCGTTCAGCTTCTTGAGGATGTTCACCTCCGCGATAAACCGGCCTCGCTGAACAGCCTCGCTCTCGGCTTTCGAGACTCCAGAGACCCATGGGCGCAGCACCTTCGCCACGTAGCGTGTTTCGCCATCATCCTTCGTTACTTCGAAAGCGATCGCCTGAGCTCCCGTCCCGAGCACCCCGACCACTTTCCACCCATCGTCCTCTAGGCGCTTCTGGAGGGTGCTGTTACGAGGATGGTTATCCGGATCGTCTGGCTTGCCGCCCGACTTCCAGCGGTCGAGCGCAAACTGCACACCCTGGGGAGTAAAGCAAAACTCTGAGCCGTCTCCACCGTGCGGTGCGAGAGACCCGCTGGACTGCAAGTTATGCAACACTTGCCTACACCCGGTCTCGTCCATCCCGGACATCTGCCGAGCCGCATCAAACGAGAACGAGTCCGTCTTCTTGTCTTGGACCTGCTGAAACAGCTGTACCACCAGCAAGTCTTCGTGTGAGTCGTATCCCATTTCCCACCCGTTGTATCGTTATGCCTACGGGTACGTGCCGGCGGAACGCCTGCCCACACGTACGTCAGAACGCGAGCGCCCTACCGCGAAGCAGGGCCGCGAAGTCGTCCGCCAGCCGGCCGCGGAACGCCACGCCGTCAGGCGTCGAGATGACCGCGTCCATCGTGCACAGGAGCAGCTCGTCTCGCGCCTCCAACGAGAGAGCGCGGAGGGCCGGCTTCACGGGCTGCAGCTGACGACCGGCGAGCTTGCTGAGGCCGGAGTCGGCCAAGCTCGCGACCCAGAGCTCTCCCTGCCAGTGGGCCAGGCCTCCGACTGGCTCCCCGTCGTCGTACACCGCGGTCCAACCGTGAAGGCTGCCCTGATAGAGCGCACCGTCGGGTGACCCCGCGTAGATCTCCTCGTCGCTGACGACGTGAACACTGCCCAGGGTGATCTCCTGGGAGACCCCGCCCATCCGCGTCCAGCGGCTTCCGTTCCAGATGGCGACGAGCCCCTTCTCACCGACCGCCAGGATGGCGTCCGCGCGGAGGCCGTGCATCGCGATCACACGCTCCTCCAAGGGCGGAAGCTCGCGCCAGTCTCGACCGCTCCAGCCGAAGACCGCGGGGCGCGCTTCAGCAGCCAGGCCCCAGGCGAAGACGTGCTCGTCCGACAGCCCCCAGACGCCCATGACGGTGGCGTTCACGGTGTCGGTGACCCAGTTGCCGGCCACCTCCGACGACGCGCCGGGGGGCAGACGATGAACGGCGCCGTTGGCGTCGGAGAGGAACGCCGCCCCCGTTGGAGAGGTCCACAGTCCGGTGTACCAGCCGCGCTTGAAGAAGACGGTCTCGGTCTGCGCCGCGGTCTGGCGGACCAGCCACGACTCGCCGTCGGGCGGCTGAAACCCCCAGGCCTCTCGAAATCGCTGCGCGACCACGAGGCAGTCTTCGCAGCTCGCGCCGCTGGCTCGGCTGAACGTCGCGCCGATGTCGTCTTCGGTCTCGGGATTCATGGTGCTCCTCAGAAGACGTGAGTCTTGCCGGGCCCCGCTTCGGTGTGGGGCACGTTCTCACCGTCGTAGTTGGGCGCGCGGGGCGCGTTGCGTCCTTCGCCGTTCTCGATGCGCCGTCCCTGCTCCGCCAGACATGCCGCGTGGCAGGCGTTCCGCCGCTGCGTGGCCTGCATGGCCTGCCGGTGGAGTTGGGCGCACTCGCGGTCCATGTCGGCGTCGTGGCCAGGGCCACCGACGGTCTCTTTCCTGATGGCGGACGCTTCTCTGTAGTCGGCCCAGGCCTGCTGGCGGTCGGCCTCGGCCTGGTCGAGGTCGGCACCGGTGACCCCTGCCGCGTCCGCTGTCGCTTGGTTGTCGGCGGCGCTGTTGGCGCACTCCTGCCGCATGCCCTCGGCGCCCATCTTGCGGAAGTTGTCGATGCATTCGTTCGCGCTCTTGCCTTCGACCTGGTGCTCCTTTGGTGCGCGCTGGATGTTGGTGTCCAAAGGGGTCGTCTGATCGGCCGGTAGGTCCTGGGGCCGCACGGGCGGCCTCTGATCGCGCGGGCTCCGTCCCGAGTTGAGGCGCTGGCTCAGCGGATGATCGTTCTCGACGCGCTGCTTCTGAGTGACGGCGTTGATCCGCTTCCGCGCGTCTCGCTCCGACTGGGCGGCCCCTTCTGCCGGCGGCAGATTGGCGTAGGCGCCCCCCTCAGTCGCTCCGTTCGCCAACGCCTGGTTGTACTCGAGCGCGGTGACCGTGTTGTGCGTCTGGCCGTCGACGGTGACTGGGCCCTGGTGGGGCATGCAGGGATAGAGCCCCTCCCGATGCCCATCGACGACGTTGGAGCACGGATTGCCCCGCTGCGACTGCTGGGTCGAGTTCATCATCGTGTGCCCGGCCTGGAACGCGAGGGGATTTCGGACGCGAGTCCCCGGAATGTTCGTCGGCTCGCCCAGCTGATACTCGCGCCTCGACCTGGGACCCTCAGCCTGCAGCTCATCGAAGCGCTGCTGCGACATGCCGCTGGGCTTGCTCGCGCCGGCGCGTCGTGCGCGGCACTCCGTCAGATACTCACAGAGCGAGTCATACGAAGTGAACTCCGCCATCTCGTAGCCCATGTTGGTGAGCAACGTGATGCAGCGCGCGCTGAAGAAGGCGGCACCTCCAGCCTGGAGGAAGTTGACGGGGGTGTGAGGCGCCGGTGTCGGTGCGCTGCTCATGCCCAGTGCTCCGGAGCGTGCAGGCGTCGCATCCAGTTCTCGCGATCGGTCTCGGCCCCGAACGTGTGCGGGAACGGGGGCGGTACGGGTACGAGATAAGGCGCCAGCGCCGCCGAGATGTAGGCCATGGCGGACGAGTGCTCCATCATGTTCAGATCGACGGTCGCGGGCTGGTCACCTGCGCGAATCAGAACGCCGCGAGGGCCCTGGAACTCGGTGACCTCGGGGTGAGAGAGCCGAGGCAACGGAGCCTCCGCGAGCGCGCGCTGTCCGATCAAGGTCAGCCAGTTCACGCTGGGCAGCAGGCCGTCGCGAACCTCCCAGCTCATCGTGTGGGGGGTCTGCACGTCGAGGCCCAGGTATCGGCGGGTATATCGACCGATGAGGTGGAACGCCTTGAGCGGGGCAGCCGGATTCCAGCTGAACACGTACCCACCCACTCCGGAGAGGAACGGGTACTCGTGGACGAGCTCCATGGCCAAGGCTTGAAGCTCCGCCGGTTCCGAGTCGACCGGCAACACGAGCTGAAGGAAGGCGCACGGCCCGTCGCCGCGCCCATCTACTTCCCGGTACGTGATGCCCAGCCGCGGCACCGACCGGTCATCCGCCAGCCGCACCTCGAGGAGGTGGCGCGGGCGGCCGAAACGACTGGCGATGGCGGAGCGCACGTCCATGAGGTCCGAGGCGGTCCTCCACCGTGCATCCTGCGACGTCCACATCTCGCTCAGCCACGCCGGATTGACGAAGGCCAGCACCCGCTCGAGAAGCCTGCTGATCAGCTCGCTCGCCCACCGCTGGGGCTCATCGAGATAGAGCGTCAGGCCCAGGCTCGCGCGAACGACGACGTTCTCGGCGTTGCTCGTCTCCCATGCATCGGTGACCAGAAGTGGACTACGCACGTTCCCCCCTCGGGCGCGGACTATATACCGGGTCAGCGCACGGTGGAACTCGTACTGCGCAGCTGGCTCCCCACTCCTCGGGCTGGACCAGCCCGCTCCTGACGGCTACGAAGTCGGGTCGTAGAACAGGGCGTCGAGCAAGGCCGTCCGGCCACGCCAGACGGCGCTGCCGGTCGCGTCCTCCGGCTCCGGCGCCGACCACCAAGCGGATTGATAGATCCGTTCGCAGAGCGAGTCCCAGTACTCGCTGAGCCCGATGGTCCGCTTCACTCGGAAGGCACGGCAGAGCTCGAGCTGGTTCTTCGAGTCGACGCAGACGAAATAGTCCGGTCTCTTCATCGCAAGCAGCCGCGTCCCAGTGGCGATGGCTGCATCACCGCCTCCGTGGCCGCCGTGGATATCGAACGCCGCGCGAAAACGGCGCAGGTACTCCTCGTAGTGGCTGCGTGTGACCTCACCGTCCAGCGGAATCGCATCTAGCGCTGCGGACAGGCCCTCGGGATGCTGCTCGACGATGTTTTTGAAGTTGCCCGCTGCCAACATGGAACCGAACCACAGCCAGTTGATGGGGACAGGATTCTCGACGATCGTGCCCGCGACGCGCTTCCGCTCCAGAGTCGGCATCGCGCCGAAGCTCCCCCACCGCTCAAAGAAGCCCCGCGCCTCGCGAAGGACGGCAAGGCGCCCCTCTGCAGTGTGATGCGACTCGCCGAGCACCTCGTTCAGATAGGCATCCCAGGTCTTGAACAGCGTTCCCGAGGAGACGGCGCTGGCGCCGCCGTCATTCCGCCCTGGACCGAAGATCCCGGCGAGGCTGTGACGCTCGGGTGCATGGCGGCGCCACATGGCCTCATAGGCGTCCACCTCGTCGTCAGTCAGCGTTCGTCCCTTCGCCCAGTAGTCGGAGAACGCGCGGAGTAGCGCGGCCTGTGCGTCCTCCGCGCCCGCGTCTTCGTGCGTGATCAGGACCGCAACCTCGTCGTTGGCACCGAGCCCGCCCCCCGTGAGGTTCGCGCTGCCGATGATGCACTCCCACTGCCCCTCTCCGTCGGAGAACATGAACACCTTGGGGTGAAAGACCCCGCGGGTGCTGACCACGAAGCGCACGCCCTCGGCGCCATTGAAGGCGCGCACGAAGTCAGGGTCCGTCTGGTAGAAGTGGAGGCCAACAACGACTCTCCCGATGCGGTCGGCGCGTCGTTGAAGCCCCTGCGCAGCTTTGGCCGACATGGATGCCCACGCGGTCGCCCAGTCGTAGCGGGGCCACTGGCGCATCGCTCGACGAAGTTCGACATCCACGGCCTCTGCTGACGCAAGCACTCTCATCTTGGCACCCCACCGTTCGCGCAGCGCTCTACCCAGTCACAAAACCATTCTCCGACGACGACTGGGGAGGCGCCTAGCCTAGAGACCCTCGTAGACCACCACGGCGCGTTCTTCACCGGCTCCAACGGGAACCTTCGACGCGCGCCGCATTCGCACGCGAGCCTAACACACGACCGCCGCGACTCGACCTACATTGCGATCACGACACTGACACCAGCGGCGCCGCTCACAGCCAGTAGCGGGCGATGCGGAGCTCACCTGCGTAGCCGTCTCGGATGACGTAGACGCGGCCGTGGACGGGATCGAACACGACTCGAGTCACCCGGTCGAGGTCGAACGGGGGGAAGGTCGCGTCGAGCGTCCCGTCGGTGGCGACTCGGAGCAGGCGAGTCTCCGTGGCCGCCGCCGCTCGGTCGCGCGCGACGACGAGGAGGCGGTTGTCGTCCTGGAGCAGCGACGCGAGCACCACCAGGTCGGTCGGACCGTCGCGAAGTCGAGCCTGCCCACCCGAGCCGAATCCGGGCACTGGCGTACCGTCGCCCGTGAAGGCATAGACGACCGTGTACTCCGTGTCCGAGCGCGGCGTGCCGCTCGGGTGCACGCTGACCACCGCGGTCACCCAGTCCTCGTTCGCGTGTACGAACCAGACGTACGCGGACGCGTCGCGCGCCTCGCTCACCCTGAGCTGTACGGTGCCAGACCCACCGAAGCTCGAGTCCAGCGAGCCGTCGCCTACGTGCCTGGTCAGGTCGACGGAGGGATTGACGCCCACGGCCCCCGAACCGATGAGCAACCGGCTCATCGGGTCCCGCGTCGAGGCGGACACGAACGTCGCCGAGAGCACGCCTCCGGCGCCGAACGTCGTGTCGAGCTGGCCGGTCTCGTCCACGCGCCGGACCTCCCGCTGGTCGACGAGGTAGGCGCCGGCGGCGGAGGCACCGTGCAGCGCCTGGAAGTCGAACCAGGCGAACCCCGAGTCTCCCCAGCTGGTCGACAGCACGCCGCTCGGCGTCAGCGCGAACACGCCCTCGTCGTCGGTGCCGCCCCGCATGCCCTCGCCACCGACGAGGACGCCGTCGCCCAAGGGGACGACCGCCCGGAGCTCCCGTGGCTCGAACGCGGCCAAGGATCCCAGGAAGCCCCCCACGCCGAAGGAGCCGTCGAGCTCACCCGCGGGAGTCACCCGCAGCGCCAACCCATCGTAGGTGGGCCCGGAGCTCACGGTGTTGCCAACCACGACGAGGCGTCCGGCGCTGTCCAAGGTCGCGCCAGAGGCGTAGGCGAGCGCGGTCGGGTCGCCCGGGATGCTGACCGTCAGCTCCCCGTCCCCAGCGAACGTAGTGTCGAGGTTCGTCGGGAGGTCCGCGACGATGATCCCCAGCGTGGCCTCCGCCGGGTCGACACCCTCCGCCGTGGCCTGCACTCGAACCTCCGCCGCGTCGGCCGTCGGCATCGCGTCGGCGCGCGCCTCGAGCACCAACGTGCCCTCGCTGCTCCCCGCCGCGACCTCTACCGGGCTGGCGCTCAGCCCGTCCGGCGCGCCGAGCATCTGCACGCTGATCGCGCCCTCGACGCCGCCGCGCGAGACCGTGAAGCCGATGTTCAGCGCCGACCCGCGCACGATCCGCACGACCGCGTCTTCGAGCCGTATCGAGAGTGCCCCAGGCACAGTGCCGTCAGGGCCCGCGTCGCCCCCATCCGACGGAGTCTGGGCATCCGGCGCCGCCGCATCCGACCCCTCCGTGAACCGGTAGCCGTCCGCGTCCAGGACCACGGTGCAGCCCGCCAGCGCCAAGCTCGCGAGGAGCGCCCAAATCGTCTTCGTTCTCATCAGAAGGCCCCCCAGGCCGTCAGGCCACAAGCGCTCGAGTCGCAGTACGGCGCGAGGTGCGCGGAGGCGCCAGCGCTCTCCTCCTCTTGGAGCAGGAACATCAGCGCGACCCCGACGCCGGCGACCGCGAGCCCGCCGAACAGCAGAACGTCGGTGACGATGCCCATCGTCCGCAGGTCATCCACTCGGCCGCGCTCCGTCTCCGGGCAAACGCGGTCCTCGCCGCAGGCGCTCTGGAGCTCGGACTGCATCGACAGTCCCACCGCCCCGGTCACGACCCCCGCCAACATCATCGCGCCGCCAGTCGCCGCCACGATCGGGCCGACCGGAGACATCGTGCTCCCGCCGGGCTCCGCGGGCCCCTCCTCCTGCGCGTTTCGTTCGCGAGCGTCGGCCTCCTGGATGCGCAGCTGAGCCTGTCGAATCCGGCCTTGCAGCTCCGGGTCGCCGGGGTCCGCCCACTGGAGGAAGCGCTGGTAGGCCGCGCGTGTCTCGGCTTCCCGGCCCGGAAGCTCCTCGAGCGACGCGCCGATGTTGAAGTACATCAGCCCGGCGCGAGGGTTTCCGATCTCCTCGAGCAACGCTCGGGAGGCCTCGAACGCCTCGACCGCCAACGAGTAGCGGCCGTCCTCGTAGTGCTCAGTGCCCTCGTGGAAGAGCTGCTGCGCTCGCGCCGTTCGCGGATCCTCGTCCTGCGCCGAAGCCCCTGCGGCTCCGAGCAGCACCGCCACCGCGAAGACGAACGATGTCCCCTGTCTCTTCATGATGCGCATCTTCGCGAACCGTCTCCCCATTGCAAACCTCCCTCGCTCAACTGTTCGTGACTCGCCGCGTTGCGGCGTCCTACCTGGCGTCCCCGCTGCCGCGCGCGTCCGAGAGCCGGCGGAGTCGGTGACTCCGGTCATCGGTCTGGAGCTCCACCCAGAGCGGGAGGTGGTCGGACATCTGGAAGGTGCGCCAGGTGTCGTAGCGCCACGCCGCCGCCTTCGAGCCAGCCTCGATCCGGGCCGCGTCCATGCGGGGGCCGAGGAGCGCTTCGTCTTCGCTGCCGGGGTGCCGGTCACTCAGGCGGAAGACGTAGTCGAAGAAGTCGAAGACCCCGGCGCGGAGCGACTCGGGCTCGACCAGGGCGCTGGCCGCGTGCTGGTGAAACGCGATCTGGTCGTAGAACATCGTGCGCTTCACGTTGGTCCCGGCGGGGATCTCGCGGATCCCAGCCGGCACCCGAAAGCCACGGCGCTCGAGCGCGCGCATGGTCTGGTGCTCCCGGCCGACGATGTTGAAGTCCCCGAGCAGGATGAACACGCTGTCGCCATCGCTGCGCAGCTCGTCCCGGGCGCGCTGGCCCAGCAGCTCGGTCAGCCGCTCGATCTCCTCGACCCGGCGACGCATGCCGACGCTGGTCGCGCCCTTCTCGCCGTAGAAGATGTGGACGGTGCAGAGCATCAGGTTCAGCGCGCCCGCCCGGAAGCCGACGAAGTAGGGCGTCCGCGCGAACTGGAGCACGCCGTCGGCCTGCGTTGGCCGGGGCAGCTGCAAGCGGTGGCCTCGCTCGAGTCGATGGCGGATGCGGCGGCCGAGGGTCAGGCCGCCACGCCTCCGCGCGAGAGGTGTCCCGGTGGGCAGCTTGAGGCGGGTCCCGGGCGGCAGCCGGAGCAGCGCGCCCTCGGGCAGATCGAGGTCCGAGACGCGCGCGGTCTGTAGCTCCCCACCCCGCTCCCTCGTCTGGGTGCCCGGGGGCAGCACGAGCTCGTGCCGCCGCGGGAACCGGACCTCGAGGCCCTCGGGGCTGTGCAGCTCCACGCCGCGCGCGTCTCGGACCTCGCGCCCGGCCGGCAGCGTCAGCTCGCCGGCGACCCCCGCCAGCTCCACGCGGCGCCGGTCGTAGAGGAAGACCATTCGCTCGCCGTTGCCGGGGCGGCCCTCGGTGACGTCGGTGGCCAGGTAGTCCCAGTCATCACCCAGCAGGGCCAGCAACCGATGCAGCGCCTCGAGATCCCCCCGCACCTCCTGCAGCGCGACGATGTCGAAGCGCCGGAGGATCTCGGCGATGTACCAGTAGGCGTCGTCGAGTCGCCGGCCGTACTTGTTCCGCGTGGCGAGCTCGCGCACGTTCCAGGTCGCGAGCCGGATCTTGCCGCGCCCCGAACGCGCGACTGGAGGCTCGCAGGGGACCGCGAAGTGTTCGTCGAGCCCCCGCCGAAGCCTGAGCAATGACTTCAGCACGTGGCGCTTCACGCGCGCCGCGTTCTCGTCGTCTCCGGGGGTGATGGCCAGGTCCTCGTAGCTCACGGCGCCCTCCCCGCCGCGGCACAGTCTCCGCTCGCGACGTGGAGGCCTTCTCGGTCGGGCCGGCGCGCGGTTTCCTCGACGGAAGCGTTTGGAACGCGCCCACGCCCGCGAAACTCGGAAAAGACCGTTCCATACGGGGCCGCTGACAGAATGTCAGTCCTGGACCCGTTTTCCGTGATGGGGCGTCCGGAGATTGAGAACCCATGTCATCTGGGACGGAAAAACTGACAAAATGTCAAGTAATCGAGCATTTCCGCGGAAAAACTCGCGCAGATCGACAACTTTTGAGTTCTGGACCCGCAGACTGACAAAAAGTCGAAACGGTAGACCTCTGCGGACGCCAACCCACGGAGATCGTTGCCGGAATCATTTTTCTGAAATTCATCGGAAACCACGGGGCGCCCACAACGATGAAGGTCTCGTCAGCGCGGCGGAACACCTCGACACGGGGTCGAGCTGGGGCCGTCGCCGGAGGACAGACCATGGACAGCATCGATGTCACTTCCTACGTCACCCCTGCCCGCTTCAGCGCCATGCGCGGGCTCTTCATCGCGCGCGCCCTCCTGGACGCCGCCCCGCCCAACCCGAGCGAGCGCGTCCGGCTGGCGCTCGTCTTCATCCGCGAGACCGGGGAGCGCCTCAGGCTCGCGATCGACGAACGAGCCACATCATCGCCACTCAATATGCGCAAACTCGACGCCACCCTCGACGCAGGGTGGCTCGGCCTTCGCGGGGCCCTGGAGGCCTTCTCTCGCCTCACCGGCACCGACGAGAGCAACCGCGCGTCCGCCATCCTCAGCCAGGTCTTCCCGAACGACGGTGAGTTCCTGCGCTTCACCTACCCCGATCAGTGGGCCGGCAGCGACCTCGCCCTCACCCGCATCGCCGAGCGCGGCCTCGAGGAGGCCATCAACGAGCTGGTCGGCGACCACTTCCTGCCCTACATCCGCTCCGCGCACGAGGCCTTCGGCACCGCCCTCGGCCTGAACGCCAACACCCCCAAGCCCCAGGACTCCGCCGCCCTCCGCAAGGCGATCGGTG
>Ga0310345_10000988_pt1 | contig 34583 bp, 31 predicted proteins | sample HC15DNA20500_MG_FD_204667 | JGI IMG/M metagenome (GOLD analysis project Ga0310345, IMG submission 204667) | Marine microbial communities from station ALOHA, North Pacific Subtropical Gyre - HC15-DNA-20-500_MG | ecosystem: Environmental > Aquatic > Marine > Oceanic | place: Pacific Ocean: North... | reverse complement strand
GCGCTTGCCCATCGCGACGAGCGCAGCAACACGCCGGCCTCCAAGTCGGTGCCGGTGAAGGTGGTCGCCATGACGCCGGGTGCGCCGGTCTTGAGCGAGCCGGAAGTCTCGGAGACTCATCCGGAAGGAGCAGCCGCCGCGCTCGTGCCGGAGGAGGCGCCGGCGGCTTAGCGGCCAGCTGTGCCGTGCGGGCGCCAAGGCGGCGTCCGCGCAACCTACCTTGCCGCCGCGGCGGCGCGCGACCCATTATCGCATACCCTCTTGAGGCAGCTTTCGATAGTCACAAGGCTTCGACGGACCCGGCCTTGCCCGGGTGGCTTGGCCGGGCGCCTATCCCTCGGATAACCTATCAGAGCAATCGCACTGTTCTCCGCCGCCGTGCTGAGGCTCCGACCCGATCGGAGTCGCCGATCGCTCCTTTCCAAACTTGCTGTTCATATGTTTTCACTCACTTCGCTGCGCAGCGAATGGTTCTCCAATCTGCGCGGCGACATTCTCGCCGGCATTGTTGTCGCCCTTGCGCTGATCCCGGAGGCCATCGGCTTCTCGGTGATCGCGGGCGTCGATCCCAAGGTCGGCCTCTACGCGTCGTTCTCCATCGCGGTGATCGCCGCCTTCGTCGGCGGACGTCCCGGCATGATCTCGGCGGCGACGGCGGCGGTGGCCGTGCTGGTCGCCCCGCTGATCCAGAATCACGGCGTGGAGTATCTCTTCGCGGCGACCATCCTGATGGGCATCCTCCAGGTGATCGCCGGCTTCCTCCGCCTCGATCTCCTGATGCAATACGTCTCCCGCTCGGTGGTGACGGGCTTTGTCAACGCGCTGGCGATCCTGATCTTCATCGCCCAGGTGCCCCAGCTCACCGGCGTGACCTGGATCACCTACGCCATGGTCGCTGCGGGCCTCGCGATCATCTATCTGTTCCCGTATCTGACGAAGATCGTGCCGTCGCCGCTGGTCGCCATCGCCGTTCTGACGGTGGCCGCCATCTATGGCGGAATCGACGTCAACACCGTCGGCGAGATGGGCCAGCTGCCCTCGGCGTTGCCCTATTTCGCGCTCCCCGACGTGCCGCTGACCTTCGAGACACTGCAGATCATCTTCCCGTTCTCCCTGACCATGGCGGCGGTGGGCCTGCTGGAATCCATGATGACGGCGCAGATCGTCGACGATCTCACCGATACGCCGAGCGATAAGCGGCGGGAGTGCAAGGGGCAGGGCATCGCAAACTTCGTCACCGGCTTCTTCGGCGGCATGGGCGGCTGCGCGATGATCGGCCAGTCGGTCATCAACATTAAATCCGGCGGCCGGGGGCGGCTCTCCACCTTCGTTGCCGGCTCGTTCCTGCTGTTCCTCATCGTGGTGCTCGGCCCGCTGGTGAGCCAGATTCCCATGCCGTCCCTGGTGGCTGTCATGATCATGGTCTCCATCGGCACGTTCAGCTGGCGCTCCATCAAGGATCTGCGCATCCACCCGTGGCAGTCCTCGGTAGTGATGGTGGCGACGGTCGTCGTGGTGGTGTGGACTCACGATCTGGCCCAGGGCGTGCTGGTGGGCGTGCTTCTCTCCGGCCTGTTCTTCGCAGGCAAGGTGCGCGGCATGTTCACGGTCACTTCGGAGCTCTCGCCGGACGAGACCTGCCGCACCTACCGGATCATCGGCCAGGTGTTCTTTGCCTCCACCGAACGCTTCGTGGACGCATTCGACTTCAAGGAGGTGCTCGACAAGGTCGTGATCGACGTGTCCCAGGCTCATTTCTGGGATATCTCTGCGGTCGGCACTCTGGATGAGGCGGTGCTGAAATTCCGGCGCGAGGGGGCGAGCGTCGAGGTGGTCGGGCTCAATGCCGCCAGCGCGACCCTCGTCGGCCGCTATGCCACCCACGACAAGCCGGGCGCCGCCGAGCAACCGGCCGGCCACTGAGCGCCGAGAGGGAGGACACGAGATGACGCGACTTCTGGCCTGCATCGATGCTTCCACCTATGCGAACAGCGTCTGCGCGCTGACCGCGTGGGCCGCCAAACGGCTCGATGGGGCGGTCGAGCTTCTCCATGTTATCCAGCGGAAGGATTCGGCGAGCGCCCGAAACGATCTCAGCGGCGCTATCGGGCTCGGGGTGAAGAGTGAGCTTCTGGAGGAGCTGACCCGGATCGACGAAGCGGCGGGGAAGGTTGCCATCGAGCAGGGGCGGGCGCTGCTGAATGCCGCGGAAGAGACCCTCAAGGCGGCGGGTGTTTCGGAGATCCATCAGACTCACCGCCACGGCGGGATCATCGATACCATCGTCGAGCAGGAGGAGAATGCCGATCTGGTGGTGATCGGCAAACGAGGGGCCTCCAGCGCCTTCGCCTCGGAGCATATCGGCTCCAACCTTGAGCGGGTGGTGCGCAGCAGCTCCAAGCCGGTGCTGATCGCATCGCGCCATGTGCTGGAGCCCAAGACGGCCGTGCTCGCCTATGACGGCAGCTCGGCGGCGCGGCGCGCGCTGCACTACGTCGCCAAATCGGCCCTGTTCGAGGGCTTGGCGGTCCACGTGGTGGTCGCCGGACCGAACACGCAGAAGAGTTTCGGCCTCCTGGAGGAGGCATCGGAGCGGCTGGCGCGGCGCAAGCCGGCGACGGTCACGCATCTCGCGGACGGTCCCGCCGAGACAGTGATCGGCGACTATCTGGCGAAGGTCGAGGAGCCGATGCTCGTCATGGGCGCCTATGGGCACTCGCCCTTCCGCGCCTTCATCGTGGGCAGCACCACGACGACCATGGTCCGCACCGCCCATGCGCCGGTGCTTCTGCTCCGCTAGCGCAGGCGGGCGATGCGTTAAGCGCTTTGGCCTGTTCGGCTTTCTCCTCGCCTTTCAGACCCCATATCTGTCATAACCTTGTTTTTTGCAGACGATTGGAGCGATCGGTGTCTGTCCAAAGCCAGATCAAACGTCTCACGGCGCCCGAGATTGCCAAGAAGAAGGGTGTCGAGCCCATCGTGGCGCTGACGGCCTATCACGCCCACACCGCGCAGATCATCGACCCCTTTGTCGACATCCTGCTGGTGGGCGACTCCCTCGGCATGGTCATGCATGGCTATGAGACGACGGTCCCGGTGCCGCTCGATCTCATGATCCGCCATGCGCAGGCGGTCGTGCGGGGCTCTCAGAAGGGCCTCGTGGTGGTCGACATGCCCTTCGGCACCTACGAGGAAAGCCCCCAGGTGGCGTTCCGCAATGCCGCGCGTGTCCTGAAGGAGACGGGTGCGGGCGCGGTGAAGCTGGAGGGCGGCACCCATATGGCGGAAACCATCCGCTACCTCACCGAGCGCGGCATCCCCGTGATGGCCCATATCGGCATGACGCCCCAATCGGTGAACATGTTCGGCAGCTTCAAGGCGCAAGGCCGCCGCCGCTCCGAATGGGCGAAGTTCGAGGAGGACGCGCAAGCCATCTCAGATGCGGGCGCCTTCGCCGTTGTGGTGGAGGCGCTGGCCGAGCTGCTGGCGGCCCGGATCAGTCGGCAGATCCCGATTCCGACCATCGGCATCGGGGCATCGGCCGAATGTGACGGCCAGGTGCTGGTGCTGGAGGATATGCTCGGCCTGTCGCCGCGGGTGCCGAAATTCGTGAAGCGATACGCCAAGCTCGGGGAAGCGATCCGCAACGCGGTCGCCGCCTATGCCGACGACGTGCGCACCCGCCAGTTCCCGGCGGACGAGAACACCTATCCCATGCTGGAGGACGAGGCGGACGTTCAGGACGTTCCGAAGACCGCTTCCCGCTAGGAGACTGCCCCACGCTGGCCGCTAAATCCCGCCCTCCAGGGCATGCCCGAAGCGGAAATTTGCGCTTCTCGGCTTGCTTCGGACGGGCGGCTTCACTATACGCCCCCGATGGAAGGGGCAGCCGATCAAGAGAAGAATCTGCTGCGGGAAACGCCTTTAAGGTAGGGCCATGAGTGACGGTGATCTTTTTCGCGAGGTAGACCAGGCGGTCCGCCAGGAGCGGTATCGGCTCATTTGGGACCGTTACGGCTATTACATCATCGCGGTCGCCGCGCTGATCGTGCTTGTGGTCGCCGGCTATCGCGGCTGGGTCTACTGGCAAGAGACGCAAGCGAAGGAAACCGGTGCCGAGTTCGTCTCGGCCGTGGAGCTGGCGCAGGCTGAGAACACCGAGAAGGCTGAGAAAGCCTTCGAGGACTTGGCGAAGGACGCCCCCCAGGGCTACGAGACCCTGGCGCGGTTCCAGCTTGCGGCGGCTGCCGCCGATGCCGGCAAGACCAAGGAAGCGGTGGCCGAGTACGATGCCATCGCCCAGGACGGCAGCGTCGATTCGATCCTTCGCGGCAACGCGGTCATCCAGGCGGCGACATTGCGTCTTCCGGATGCCGACTATGCCGAGATGGAGCGCCGGTTGGAGCCTCTGCTCGACGACGGCAACGCATGGCGCTACTCCGCCCGCGATCTGCTGGGCCTCTCGGCCTATCGCACCGGCGACATGGAAGCCGCCCAGGAGCACTTCAACACGCTGCTCGCCGATAGCGGCACGCCGGCGAATCTGCGGGAGCGGACCACGGTGATGCTCGCGGTTATCTCCGGCGCCATGTCCTCGGGCGAAGCGCCGGGCGGCACGGATGAGGCGCCCGCGGCGAGTGAAGCTCCGGCGGAGGACGCTGGCGCGCCTGCCGAGACGTCTCCTGCCCCCGAGACCACGACGCCAGAGGCGACGGCCCCTGAGGCGGACGCACCGGCAGCGGAAGCACCGCAGACCGACACGCCGGCTCAATCGGATTCCGCTGCGGATGCACCTGCCGATGAGCCTGCCGCGCGGCTCGTGCCGGCACCCTCCGAGGAGCCCGCGCCTTCGAGCGACGGTGCCTCCGGGGAAGAGACCTCCGGCGCGGAGGAGGGCGAGGCAACAGATGACGCGGCGTCGAGCGACGAGCCTGCTGCTTCGCCGGATACGGACACGCCGGACGAGACGGCGCCAGACGAGGAGACGCCTCCGGCGGGATCCAACTAGCGGCGCGTTTTTGCGAGGGGTAGAGACGGTGGCTGTGACGGGTTTGAGACGCAGGTGGTCCGGGCGCGGGAAAAGCGCCCTGAAGCTTGCTCTCGCCTCCAGTTTCGTGGTCGGCCTCGCAGCCTGCGGCAGCGGCTCTCTGAACCCGTTCGAGAAGGAAGAATCCAAACTTCCCGGCGAGCGCATCGCGGTCATTCCGGACCAGTCCTACACGCCGGAGACATCGCGTGCGGTCTCCCTGCCGCCGGCGCGGGCGAACAGCGCCTGGCCGCAGCCGGGCGGTTCGGCCAGCAACGCGCTGGGTCATCTCGCCCTCAACGACAACATCTCCAAGCGCTGGCAGGTCAGCATCGGGACCGGATCGTCCAAGCGCGGGCGGCTCAGCGCCGTCCCGATCGTCTATGGCGACCGCATCTTCACGCTAGATGCGGCGGGCAATGTCTCGTCCTTCTCCGCCTCCAGCGGCGCCAAGATCTGGAGCGCTACGACGACCCCTGAGAATGAAAGCGGTTCGGAAGGGTTCGGCGGCGGTCTGGCGATGGATAGCGGCCGGGTCTACGCCACGACGGGCTACGGCACCGTGGTGGCCTTTGATGCGGGCAGCGGCGCGGTGGTCTGGACGACCAGGCCCGGCAAGCCGATCCGCTCATCGCCGACGGTGACCAACGGCAAGATCTTCTTCGTATCGACTGATAGCGTCGTGCATTGCCTCGACTCCAACACCGGCGCGGAACTTTGGACCGGGCGGGGCCTGCCTGAGCCTGCGTCGCTGCTCTCCAATGTCAGCCCGGCCGTCGACAACGGGATCGTCGTGGCGCCGTTCCCGGCGGGCGATCTCGGCGCCTACAACGTTTCGAACGGCCAGCAGAAATGGATCGAGTCGCTCGCCAGCAAGAGCGACAACACGGCAGCCGGTGTGATGTCCGATCCGGCACGCCCCGTCATCGACCGCGGCATCGTGTTCGGCGTCAGCCACGGCGGGAGGATGGCGGCCACATCACTCTCCTCGGGTTCGCGGAGCTGGAGCAAGCCCATCGCCAGCACCCAGATGCCCTGGCCGGCAGGCGATGCGGTCTTCGTGGTCGACGTGCACGGCAAGCTGCTGGCGCTGTCGCGGAGCAGCGGCGCCATCCAGTGGGTGAGCGAGCTCCCGAAGGCGTCGCGCTGGAGCGGGCCGGTGCTCGCTGGCGGGCGTCTGTGGCTGGTCTCCTCCGAAGGCGTGCTGGTCGGCGCGGATGCGCGGACCGGGCAGGTCGCCACGGAGATCAATCTTGGGGAATCCGTGCTCATCGCCCCCATTGTCGTCTCCGGCCGGATGTATATCCTCACGGACGAGGCCGAGCTGATCGCGCTCGGCTAGCAGCTTGCGGCTCCTGACGGCCGCCTCCATCCGGTTCATTCATGATCTTCACTGTCGCCATCGTCGGACGGCCCAATGTCGGGAAGTCCTCCCTCTTCAACAAGCTGGTCGGACGCCGCCTGGCGCTGGTCGACGATCAGCCGGGGCTGACCCGCGACCGGCGCGTGGCCGAGGCGGAGTTTGGCGACACGCGGATCCGCCTGATCGATACGGCGGGTCTTGAGGACAGCGGCAACGAGCTTCTGAGCAATATGCGGCGGCAGACCATGGCGGCGGTCGAGCAGGCCGATCTGGTACTGTTCATGATCGATGCCCGCGAGGGCGTGATCCCGGCCGACGAGATGTTCGCAGGGATGGTGCGGGATTCCGGGAAGCCGGTGATCGTCGGCGCCAACAAATGCGAGGGCAGGGCCGCTGAGCCCGGTCTGCTGGAGACCTATTCCCTCGGCTTCGGCGAGCCCATCGCCCTGTCGGCGGAGCATTCGATCGGTCTCGGCGATGTCACGGCCGCGATCCTGGAGGCGGCCGAAAAGCACGCGGCGTCCGGCGCGCCCGAGGCCTCCGAGGACGAGGACAGCGAGACGCGGCCCCTCAAGCTCGCCATCGTGGGGCGGCCGAATGTCGGCAAGTCGACCCTCGTGAACGCGCTGCTCGGCGAGGAGCGCATGATCACGGGTCCCGAGGCCGGCATCACGCGGGACTCCATCGCCAACGATCTGGAATGGGGCGGGCGGCGCATCAAGCTGTTCGACACGGCGGGACTGCGCCGGAAGATGCGCGTGGAGGGCCGGGCGGAGACGCTCTCGGTTGGCGATGCCTTGCGGGCCATCCGCTTTGCCGAGGTGGCCGTGCTGGTGATCGATGCGGAGCGGCCTTTCGAGAAGCAGGATCTGACGATTGCAGATCTGATCGTCCGCGAGGGCCGCGGCATCGTCATCGCGCTCAACAAATGGGACCTGGTGAAGGACAAGCAGGGGCGGCTGAAGGAGCTTCGGGAGATGTGCGAGCGGCTGCTGCCCCAGGCCAAGGGCGTGCCGCTGCTGCCGATCTCCGGTCTCAAGAGCCGGGGGCTCGATGCTCTCATGGCCGGCGTCTTCGAGATGGCGCGGCTCTGGAACAAGCGCCTGACGACGGGCAAGCTGAACGACTGGCTGGCCGACATGGTCGAGGCCAATCCGCCGCCCCATGTCGGAGGGCGCCGCCTGAAGCTCCGCTATATGACGCAAGCCAATGCGCGGCCGCCGACCTTCGTCGCCTTCTGCTCGCGCCCCAAGGAGCTGCCGGAGTCCTATGTGCGCTATCTGGTGAACGGCTTGCGGGAGGACTTCAAGCTGCCGGGCGTGCCCATCCGGTTCAATCTCCGGGCGGGCGACAACCCCTATGCCGACAAGGCGAGGTCCCGCCGATGAGCGACGGGGTGCCCGAGCTCTATTTCTATCATCTGGAGCAGCGGAGCCTGGAGGATGTGCTGCCCGTCCTTCTGGAGCGCTCCCTGGAGCGGGGCTGGCGCGCGGTCGTGCAGGCTGGCAGCGCCGAGCGACTGGAGCATCTCAACACACATCTTTGGACCTACAGCCAGCCGAGCTTCCTGCCCCATGGGACGGAGGAGGACGGTCCTCCTGCCGAGCAGCCGATCTTCCTCACTCTTGAAGACGACAATCCCAACGGGGCGGCGATCCGCTTCCTCGTCGATGGCGCGCCCCTATCGGAGGTCGAAGGCTACGAGCGGGTGGTGATCCTGTTCGACGGGCGGGACGACGAGGCGACGGCCCAGGCCCGGCAGCAGTGGAAGGCGGCGCGGGACAAGGAGATGACGGTCAGCTATTGGCAGCAGGACGAAACCGGGCGCTGGGAGAAGAAGGCGTAGAGCCCGTCATCAAGATGCTCTAGCTTTTCTGCCGCGTCATCGGAAGGAGCGTCGACATGAACTGGCGGGCGGCAGTTTCCATCACTGGGCTATGGGTGACGATGCTCGGCATCGGACTGGGCTTGCAGCCCGCCGCGGCGAGCGACTGCGCCCGCGACCTCTACGACCATAACGGCTCCCTCATGGAGATCGAGTTCTGCGATGGCGGCAGCGTCGTCATCGAATATGTCGAGCCGCGGCCCGGCATCGCCAAGGTCGGCGTGAAAAGCGGAACGCTGCTCTTCAAGGGCTCCCAGGCCGGGGACGGCAAGGTGAGCGGCGAGGCGACCATCTTCGACGCCAAGTGCGGTCCGATGGCCTATCCGGTGGCCGGGGAGGCGGAAGGCGACGCGCTGATCCTGAAGGGGGCGGCGCCGATCCGTGGGTCCGACTGCAAGGTCAAGCGCTACCGGGAGGACGAGCTCGTCTTCGCCTGGAAGGGCGCCGAGGTCCAGGAGCCTCCTTCAGCCGCACCCGCGGGCGATTGGTATGCCATCGCAGCGGCGACCCGGGATCGCGGGGAAGCGCAAAAGAAGGCCAACGGGCTCGGGGCCGGCTGGTTCGTGATGAACACCGACCGCTGTCCGAACTTCACCAAAGGCTACTGGATCGCCACCGCCGGACCGGTGACCAAGCGAGCCGCGGAAGATCGTGCGAAAGCGGCGGGCGGCTACATCAAGAGCTGCCATTAGCGCCCGCCTAGATAGCGATGCCGAAGCGCTTCAGCACCTGCAGCATGGCGAGATAGCCGAGCACGGTCAGTGCGATGGAAACGCCCAAGCTGAGGTAGAAGCCCATGCCGCGGTTCAGCATCGCGGGCAGGGTGATGAAGAGGATCAGCGAGGGCAGGACGAGCCAGAACACGCTCGTGGCGAAGCTTGAGATCTTCTCCACGTCCTTGGTGTCACATAGAGCCAGATCATGGCCAGCACCGAGACCAGAGGGATGGAGGCGAGGATCGCCGCCATCACCGAGCTGCGCTTGCCGACCTCCGAAATGACGACGATGAGCAGGGCCGTGACTGCGAGTTTCACCGTGGCATAGAGCATCGCCGTCTCCTCCTTGAGCCGTTTGCGCGCACCGGCAAAGGCATTGCTTGCCGGGGGCAGGTGCGACCGGTATAAGCGCCGCCAAACGAGTTTAGGGATTTCTGAGGGGTTTTGGCCATGGCCACCGAACGTACGCTTTCCATCATCAAGCCGGACGCCACCGAGCGGAACATCACCGGCAAGATCATCACCAAGCTGGAGGATGCCGGCCTGCGGGTGATCGCGCAGAAGCGCACCTGGTGGAAGAAGAAGGACGCGAAGGAGTTCTATGAGGTCCACAAGGACCGGCCCTTCTACAAGGAGCTCGTCGCCTACATGACCTCCGGCCCGATCGTCATCCAGGTGCTGGAAGGCGAGGACGCGGTCGCCAAGAACCGGCAGGTGATGGGCGCGACCAGCCCGGTGGATGCCGAGGAAGGCACGATCCGCAAGGAGTTCGGCGTGAATATCGAGCGCAACTCCGTGCATGGCTCCGACAGCGTGGAAAACGCCAAGAAGGAGATCGCCATGTGCTTCGATAAGAAAGAGATCGTCGGCTAGCTTGATTCGAACTCCCTCTTCCCGCCGGGAGAGGTGAGCCGAAACAAAAAACGCCGGGTCGAGAGGCCCGGCGTTTTCGATTCTGAAGGCGTGTCCTTCTGAAGGCGTTTTGCGCCCCGGCTAAGCCGCGGTGTCCTCGATCCGGCGGATGCGGAAGGGCAGGCCGCCCTTCGGCGTCAGCGTCACGGTCGCGTGAATCTTCGGCTCTTCCTCGCCGACATATTCCGGCGTGAAGCGGCGGAGCAGCTGCACCAGGGCCAGGGTGTTCTCGATCTGGGAGAGCGCCCCGCCGATGCAGGAGCGCCGTCCGGCCGCGAAGGGCAGGTAGCTGTACTTCACCCGCTTCTTCATGCGCTCGCGTGAGAAGCGCTCCGGATCGAACTTCTCCGGATTGTTCCAGAGCTTGTCGGAGTGGTGCAGGGCATAGGTGCAGACCACGACCTTGTCGCCGGGATTGATCTTGTGGCCGTCGATCTCGTCCTCCTCCTGGGCGATCCGGATCAGGGCCCAGATCGGCGGGAAGAGGCGCATCGTCTCCTGGATGACCATGCGGGTGTAGGTCAGCTGCTGCACCTCGTTCCATTCAGGATCGCGGTCGCCGCAGACCGTATAGGCCTCCTCGCGGATGCGCTTGAGCGCCTCCGGATGGGTGGAGAGCAGGTAGAGCGACCAGGCCAGCGTCAGCGCCGTCGTCTCCGTGCCGGCCCAGAGATACTGCTTCATCTCGTCGATGGCCTGGCGGTGGTCGAATTCCGGGAACTCCGGATTGTCGACCGCATCCTGGAGCATGCGGAGCAGGGTCTTCTCGCGATTGTCGATGATCGCGGCGTCCATCACCGAATCGGGCACCGCATCCCAGATCTCCATGGCCTTGGCCACGTCGTCCTGGCTGATCTCCTCCAGCTCGCCGTTCACCCGGCGCATGCGGATCGATTTATGGGCGCCCACATCGGTGTAGGTCTTCACCTGCTTGAAGATGAAGTGGGGGTTGAACGGCATCTCGCGGTCGAACAGGGCGCGGCAGACCATGTCGGCAGCCAGCGTCCAGGTCTCCTCCACCATCTCGATCTTCTCGCCCGACTCGGCGAGCTGATCCCAGCGCTCCATCTTCGAATTGATGGAGTTCATCAGGTAGGGGAAGTACTCCTCGAACATGCCGGGGTGGAAGGCGGCCTGCTGGGGCATGCGGATCTTCTGCCAGAGCGCACCGTCGATGGTGATCATGCTCTTGCCGAAGATCGGCCGCAGACCGTCGAAATACTTGGTGTAGTTCTCGGCGTTGTCGACAAGAACGCGCTGGGCATGCTCGGGCTTCGCTAGCATGACGATACGCTGGTTCTTGAGATTGACCGGCATCACGCCGTTGTATTTGTCGGTCAGACGCAGAAGCATCTGCATCGGGTTCTCTTGCGCCAGAAGCGGCGTGAGCTTGAACCAAATGCTCTGCTCTTCGCCCAATCCATGTGACGGAGCGTAGGTGACTGTCATATCCACCATTTACGCCTTTCCCCTATCATGAAGCTCGTCAGCGAGCTCTTTCCCCGAGGCCCCGCTGGCGGCGGCGAAGCGCCCGTTGAAGGGCGCGCGGGAACAGGACAAGTTCTTGTTCGGCCGACTCTTCTGCCGAAGCTTAGGAAAAGCGGCCTTGTTACTGAGATATTGTATTTCGTGTAGCACTGCGGGCGCCGGATTGTCCATGTCGCCAATGGGGCCTTAGGCCGCAATCTGTTGCAGTGCGACATGGCGGCCACGCTATGGCCAAAAGGGGCTCGAAAGCCGCTCGGAATGACCTATCAGGCTCGGCTATAGGGTGCAGACTCTATTTTTTCTGAATGGTTTACGACGATTTTATCGTCTTCGATGGTAACCGCGCCGGAGGCCACCAGCTTCAGGGCGTGGGGATAAAGCAGATGCTCGGCATCCAGCACCCGCGCCGCCAATGTGTCAGGCGTGTCATTATTTAGCACCGGCACGACGGCCTGATCGACGATCGGCCCCGAATCCATCTCGAAGCGGACCGCATGCACGGTGCAGCCGGAGACCGTCATGCCTGCCTCGATCACCCGCTCATGGGTGTGCAGCCCCTTGAAGGCGGGCAGGAGAGAGGGGTGGATGTTCAGGTGGCGGTTCCACCAGCTCTTCACGAAGTCTTCCGTGTGCAGCCGCATGAAGCCGGCATTGCAGAGGAGGTCGAGCTCCGCCTTCCTGAGGTGCCGGTCGAGCGCCTCTTCGAAGGCTTCGCGGCTGTCGAAGGTGCGGTGGTTCAGGGCCAGGGTCGGGATGCCGGCATCGGCGGCCTTCCTGAGGCCCGGCGCGTCCGGATTGTTGGAGGCGACGAGCACGATCTCGGCCGGGTAATCCGGCTCGTGCTGGCAGGCATCGATCAGCGCGTGGAGATTGCTCCCCCGGCCAGAAATCAGAACGCCGACCCGCTTCTTCTCCATCCGGCTCAAGCCTCGAAATCCACCGTGCCGCTATAGCGGACCGGTTCGCCGTTCTTGCGGGGCGTCAGGCGGCCGAGCTTGAAGGGCGCCGCGCCTGCGGCTTCCAGGGCGTGGATCACGGAATCCTCGGCGTCCGCGGCCACGACCACCGCCATGCCGACACCGCAATTGAACGTCTTCAGCATCTCGTCCTCGGCGATATTGGCGGTCTCCTTCAGCCAGCCGAAGACGGGCGCGGGCTCCAGGGCGCTCAAGTCGATCTCGGCCGCAAGCGCCTCGGGCAGGACCCGGGGCAGGTTCTCCGTCAGCCCACCGCCGGTGATATGGGCGAGCGCCTTGATGGCGCCGAGCTGGCGGTGCACTTCGAGGAGAGGCTTTACGTAGATGCGGGTGGGCTCGAGCAAGGCCTCGCCGACGGATTTGTCCTCATCGAAGGGCGCCGGATCGTCCCAGGCGAGGCCCGCCTTCTCCACGACCTTCCGCACCAGGGAGAAGCCGTTGGAGTGGACGCCGGAGGAGGGCAGGCCGAGGATCGCGTCACCCGCGGCAAGATCTTCGCGGGGAAGGATCCGGTCGCGCTCCACGGCGCCGATGGCGAAGCCGGCGAGATCGTAATCCTCGCCTGCATAGAGGCCGGGCATCTCCGCCGTCTCGCCGCCGATCAGGGCCGCACCCGCCTGGTCGCAGCCTTCGGCGATTCCGGCGATGATGGCTTCGGCCTTCTCATTCTCCAGCTTTCCGCAGGCGAAGTAGTCCAGGAAGAAGAGGGGCTCGGCCCCCTGGACGATCAGGTCGTTGACGCACATGGCGACGAGATCGATGCCGATGCCGTCATGACGGCCCGTCTCGATGGCGATCTTGAGCTTGGTGCCGACGCCGTCGGTCGCCGCGACCAGGATCGGGTCCTCGTAGCCGGCCGCCTTCAGATCGAAGAGCCCGCCGAAGCCGCCGATCGATCCCATGACACCGGAGCGCTTCGTCTTGGCGGCGAGCGGCCCGATGGCCTTCACCAGCGCGTTGCCGGCGTCGATGTCCACGCCCGCATCCTTATAGGTGAGGGAGGCGCTGTCTTCGGATTTGGAGTCGGAATTCGAGGCCAAGGATCGTCCTTATGGATGGCGCCGCAACAGGGGGCATAACAAGCGGGCTCGCCCCACCCCGTCAAGGACAAGCTCGCGGCCTAATGGCTGTAGTGGTGCCGCAGGTGGGCTTCCGCCACGGCCGAGACTTCGGGATCGGGAAGGTCGGCTAGACGGTGCAGAACGGGCTCCATCCCCTCGACACGCTCCGGGCGCTCGGTGGCGCACATCATGGCGACCCATGGCCGTCCGAGGTCGATGAGGCGGGTAATGAAGCCGGGATCGGTATCGTAATGCTCGTGAACGTAGAACCAGAGCGCCTGCACGTTTGGCAGGAACGGCTCGTCCTCATCGAGACTCAGGGCTTCGATGACCCATTCGTCGAGGTCGAAGCCCTGGAGGCGCTGATCGCTTACGAGACTTCCGAGGCCGCAGCATTCCGTGTCGAAGCCGCGGATGAAGGCGCCGCAGACTGCACGGCGCAGCCTGTCGCGCCGGCTGAGCGTATCGAGAAAGGCCGGCAGCGCGGGCGCCGCCTGGTCCTTAGGGAACCCGTCATCGGCGAACAGCGCGCCGATATAGCGGGCCGCGCCCGCCGCGATCATGGGGTGGGGGTCTTCCAGCAGGGGCAGCACCTCGGCTTCGCACTGCTGCCACCGTATTGGATCGGCCTTCTCCGCGAGTCGTTCCAACTCCTTGGCTTTCGCCAGGGCGGGCCGCATTCCCGGCTGGCCGAGGCCCCGCCGCTCGAGGTCGTCCAGCCAGTCATCGAACACGTCGCGGAAGACCGGGTACCCGCTGGCGGCGATGTCGTAGCAGAGCTTGAAATGGGCACAAGCGTCGGTGGCGAGGTTGCTCTCGAAGGCCGTCAGGAAGGGCGCGATCTCTTGGCGTGCAACGTCCTTGTCCCAGGGAATGGTAATGGCGGGCGGCAGATGGTTGTCGTCCAGACCTTCCGGCACCTCGTCACCCCGGGATTCGTACAGCGCCTTGGTCGACCGGATCCACTCGCGGGTATGGGCGTGGGCATCGAACAGGCTGTCTTCGATGAGGCTGATGGCGCAGGCCTGGATATGGCCCTGGTACCGGGGGTCGGCCGCGCCGAACTCCACCGCCGGCGCGTCCGGCGCGATGCCGAGGATGCGGTAGCAAAGACGGTAGATCCGGCTCAGCGTGTCGCTATCGACGTCGCCCGGAATTGCGAAGCCCCGGAAGGCGCCGGCGACCCGGTCGTAGTCGAACGGGCTCAAGCCGGCCTCAAGCTCGGTCAGCACGGAATGGGTCTCGCCTGGGCTCTCTTGCATCCTGCTCTCTGGCATCCTCTGTTCAGCCGCTCCGGGCCGGACTGCCGGCGGCCGGACCGCGGCCGCGATGCATCGCTCGGAGCGGCTATATGAACAGTATCCCGTCACAATTTTAGCGGAAAAAATGTGGGCTGTTCTGGGGGTATCGGTGGAATTCGGGCGCACCCCTTGTCATGGCGCGCCGGATAGCCTTTCTTTCGGGCGGAATCTCAATCCTTTTCGGGTAACACAACGTGCGGTCCTGCTTTCATTTCCTCTGCCTGGCGATTCTCGCTCTCATGCCCATCGCGCTTGCCGCGCCCCTGGCCAGTCCGGCCCAGGCCGCCGGCAGCCTTTACGATGTCGACAAGATCGATGTGGACGTGACGGCGGCCAATGCCGTGGCCGCGCAGAAGAAGGCGATGGCCGAGGCCCAGTCCAAGGGCGTGGACATCCTGTTCCGCCGCCTGGTGCCGCCGCAGGACCATGGTCGGCTGCCGAAGCTGAGCCCGGCTGAGGTCGAGGCGCTGGTCACCGGCGTCTCCATCGGCAAGGAGCGCTATTCGACGACGCGCTACATCGCCTCGCTTGGGATCAGCTATAGCGAGCCCGGCGTGCAGCAGATTCTTGCCAGCTACGGCCTGGCGATCGACGATTCGCGCGCCTTGGAGATCAAGCTCCTGCCGGTGGCGGTCGATCAGAACGGCGCGCCGCTGCAAGAAGGCGAGCTTGCAAAGGCCTGGATGGACGGCTGGGAGAGCGTCGATCTGCAACACGCCGTGGCGCCCGCCGATCTGGTGAAGCGGCAGGGCATGCTCGACCAGCAGCGGCTGTCGGAGATCCTGAACGGCAATATCGACGCCTACGAATTCCTGCAGAACGAGATCGGCGGTCCGCTCGTCATCGCCATCGCCGAGCAGAAGAGCGGCACGCTCTCCACCCGGCTCTTCGGTGCCGATGCGGTGAGCGAAGTCGATCTGGTCCAGGACGTTCCGATCCAGGGCGGTGTGGACGATGCGGCGATGGCCGCCGCCGAGCAGGGCTTCGCGGCTTTGCAGGATCGCTGGAAATCCATGCAGACCTCCGCGCCGACGGCAATGCCCGAAGGCAGCCAGCCGCCGAGCAATGGCGGCGGCGGATGGTTCAATTTCGGCGGGCGCCAGCAGCAGCCCCAGCCACAGCAGCCGCAATACCAGCCGGAGCAGCCGCGAAACAATGGCGGCGGGTGGTTCAATTTCGGCCGGCAGGAGGAAGCGCCGCCGCCGGAGCCGCCGGCGGAGTACATCGTGGCGCGGGTCGAGTTTCAGGGGCTGATGGGTTGGCAGGAAGCCCGTGACCGGCTCGCCAATGTGCCCGGCATCCAGCGGCTGGAAGTCAACTCCCTGTCGCCGCAAGGGGCTTCGATTACGTTCGACTATGCGGGGTCGCTGAACCGGCTGCAGCAGGACCTGGCGCAGAATGGATTTTCATTTGAGCCCGGCCAGGGCGAATATGTGCTGCGGGCGTATTAGCTTCGTCTTTCGTTTCGGCCGGTAGGATGCCGGCCTCTGTTCCTTTGGCGGATGCTGAACGGTGATCGTGAATATTCCAAATGCCCTGACGCTTGCCCGCATCATCGCGGTGCCTTTCGTCGTCTGGCTAATCATCTCCAACGAGATGGCGGCGGCGTTCGCGCTGTTCCTGCTGGCCGGTGCGTCGGACGCGGCGGACGGCTTCCTCGCCAAGCGATTCGGCTGGAACACGGAGCTTGGAGCCTATCTCGATCCGATCGCCGACAAGGCGCTGCTGGTCAGCATCTATGTGACGCTCGGCTTCTCCGGCCATCTTCCGGTCTGGCTGGTCATCGCGGTCGTGAGCCGGGACGTGCTGATCATCGGCGCGTTCATGCTCTCCTGGATGCTGAACCGTCCGGTCGAGGTACAGCCGATCCTGATCAGTAAGGTGAACACGTTCTTCCAGATCGTGCTGGCCGGGCTGGTGCTCGCCGAGCTCGGGATCGGCTTCGGGCTCGATGAGCTGGTCCGTGTTCTCGCCTGGGTCACCGGCCTTCTGACCGTGACCTCCGCGGGCGCTTATTTCTGGAGCTGGCTGGTCTACATGGCCCGCTACGAGCCCGTGCCGCGCAGACCCGCCCGCCGCACGAAGGGCGTCCGCGGCGCACAGGGGTCTGGAGTTTCGGCCCGATGATGCGCGAGCAGCTGGTCCTCGATCTGCCGCACCGCGCCGCTCTCGGGGCGGACGATTTCCTGGTCAGCGAGTGCAACCGCCTGGCTGTCGAGCTGATCGATGCCTGGCCCCATTGGAGCGCGCCCGCGCAGCTGCTCGTCGGGCCGCCGGCGAGCGGCAAGACCCATCTGGTGCGGGTCTGGCAGGCCCGCTCGAATGCTGTGGCTCTGACGGGATCGGACGAAGAGGTGGCCGCGCTGGAGGCGGCGGCGCCGGGCTCGGCCTTCGTGCTGGAAGATGCCGACCGGTCCGACGTCTCGGAGAAGACGCTCTTTCACCTCCTCAACCTCATCAAGGAGCGCGGCCATTCACTGCTCATCACGGCGCGTCAGCCGCCGCGGCGCTGGGGCGTCGACCTGCCGGATCTCCTGTCCCGGCTGAACGCTCTGCCGATGGTCGATATCGGGAGCCCCGACGGGCCGCTGCTCAAGACCGTGATGCTGAAGCAGTTCGCCGACCGGCAGCTGAACGTGGAGCCCAAGGTGCTCGACTATCTGGCGCTGCATGTGGACCGCTCCCTGGAGGCGGCGGCCCGCGCGGTGGAGGCGGTCGATCAGGCCGCGCTCGGATCGGGCCGGAAGATCAGCCGCCAGCTCGCGGCGGAAGCGCTGCGCCATACGCAGCCGACGGATTGAACGCGCATTTTGACGCTGTTGCCCTCGCAAGGTGAAAATTCACCATGGCGGGCATACTGTAACAGCATTGCAATGCGGGGCGGGCATAGGTGACCGTTGATTTTCCGCCAGTTCCGACGGAACGGCACAAAGCGACAGTACAAGAACGAGGCGGTAAATGACCTCCACGGACAATGTTCAGGCCATGAGTTCCAGCCCCGAGCCCGCCAGCTTCGGACCGGGCCGATTCTTCAATCGGGAGCTTTCCTGGCTCTATTTCAATCAGCGCGTGCTGGAAGAGGCGGAGAACGAGCGGCATCCGCTGCTGGAGCGCCTGCGCTTCCTGTCGATCTCCGCGTCCAATCTCGACGAGTTCTACATGGTCCGCGTCGCGGGCCTGCGCGGGCAGGTGCTGGCGGGCATCGAGACGCCGAGCCAGGACGGGCTCACGCCCGCCGAGCAGCTCGACAAGATCAACCAGTTCGTGGCCGAGCTCACCGCCGACCAGCAGGAGATCTGGGTCAAACTCAAGTCGCTGATGGACGAGGCGGGGATCGATATCCTCGGGGCCGACGAGCTGACGGCCGACGAGAAGGCCTGGCTGGAGGACCATTTCCTCGATCATATTTTCCCGGTGCTGACGCCGATCGCCGTCGATCCGGCGCACCCGTTCCCGTTCATTCCGAATTTCGGCTTCACCCTCGGCCTGGAGCTGGTGCGCGAAGGTTCGCTCCGCTCCATGCACGCGCTTATGCCGATTCCGCCCATGCTCGACCGGTTCATCCGGCTGCCGAAGAGCGAAGGGGAGGGCGAGGCGATCCGCTTCATCCGGCTGGAGACGGTGGTCGCGATCTTCGTGAACCGGCTGTTCCCCGGCTACCGGGTGCGCAGCCAGGGGGCCTTCCGGGTGCTGCGCGACAGCGACCTCGAAGTGCAGGAAGAGGCGGAGGATCTCGTCCGTCTGTTCGAATCGGCCCTGAAGCGCCGGCGGCGCGGCTCGGTCATCCGGCTCGAGATCGAGAACACCATGCCGCCGCGGCTGCAGCGCTTTGTGATGCAGGAGCTGAACGTCACGGAGCATGAGAGCTTCGTGCAGAAGGGGCTCATCGGGCTTTCCGATACGGAGCAGCTCATCGTCTCCGACCGGGCGGACCTCAAGTTCGAGCCGTTCAACAGCCGCTTCCCGGAGCGCATCCGGGAGCATCAGGGCGATTGCTTCGCCGCCATCAAGGAGAAGGACATCGTTGTCCACCACCCGTACGAATCCTTCGACGTGGTGCTCCAGTTCCTGAAGCAGGCGGCGGCCGATCCCGATGTGGTGGCGATCAAGTGGACCCTCTACCGTACGGGCAAGGCCTCGCCGATCATCGACGTGCTGAAGGAGGCTGCGGAGGCCGGCAAGTCGGTCACCGCGGTGGTCGAGCTGAAGGCGCGCTTCGATGAGGAAGCGAACATCAAATGGGCCCGTGATCTGGAAAGCGCGGGCGTCCAGGTCGTCTACGGCTTCCTGGAGCTGAAGACCCACGCCAAGCTCAGCCTGATCGTGCGCCGGGAGCGGGGCGAGCTCGTCACCTACTGCCATGTGGGCACGGGCAACTACCACACGGTGACGGCGAAGATTTACACCGACCTGTCGTTCTTCACGGCGGACCGGACGATCGGCACCGACCTCTCGCGCGTGTTCAACTTCGTGACCGGCTATGCCGAGCCGGCCGATCTGGAGGCGCTGGCGCTCTCGCCCCACGGTATCCGGGCGCGCATCCTCGATCATATCCGCGAGGAGATGTATCACGCCAAGGAAGGGCGGCCCGCTGCCATCTGGATGAAGATGAACTCGCTGGTCGACAAGGAGATCATCGACGCCCTCTATGAGGCGAGCCAAGCGGGGGTGGAGATCGATCTCGTGGTGCGCGGCATCTGCTGCCTGCGGCCCGGCATCGCCGGGCTCTCGGAGCGCATCCACGTGAAGAGCATCGTCGGCCGCTTCCTGGAGCATTCGCGCATCTATTGCTTCGGGGCCGGCCACGGGCTGCCCCATCGCAAGGCCGCGGTCTATATCGCTTCGGCCGACATGATGCCGCGCAATCTCGACCGGCGGGTGGAGGCGATGACGCCGATCTCCAATCCGACGGTGCACGAGCAGATCCTCGATCAGATCATGATCGCCAATCTGAAGGACAACCTGCAGAGCTGGCGGGTGCTGCCCGACGGGAGTTCGGAGCGTATCCGGCCGACCGAAGGCCAGGAGCCGTTCAGCGCCCAGAGCTACTTCATGACCAATCCGAGCCTCTCGGGGCGGGGTGCGGCGCTGAAGGAAAACATGCCGCCGCGGTTTGCTCATCTCGTACAGACCGGGTAAGCGTTGGACATCTTGAGTCTTTTCCGGGTGCCCAATCTGCGTCCCATGCCCCGTCGCAACGATCTCTCCCCGGTCGCGGTCGTCGATATCGGCTCAAACTCCGTTCGTCTGGTGGTGTACGAGGCTGCGACGCCCGCACCGACGCCGCTCTTTAACGAGAAGGTCTTGTGCGGTCTGGGCCGGACGGTCGCCTCGACTGGCGAGCTCGATCCCAAATCCGTCGAACGGGCCTTGCGGGCGCTCCGTCGCTTTCGCGGCATCATCGACCAAATCGGCGCCGAGAAGATCGAGGTGATCGCGACCGCGGCTGCGCGCGATGCGGAGAACGGTCCGGATTTCGTGGCCCGCGCCGAGGCCATCCTGGAGGCGCCGGTCCAGCTGCTGACCGGCACGAAGGAAGCGGAGCTGGCAGCGCTCGGTGTGCTCGCCGGGCATCGGCAGGCCGACGGCCTCGCCGGCGATCTCGGCGGTGGCAGCCTGGAGCTCGTCGACATCTTCGATGGAACGACGGGCGATGCGGTGACCCTGCCGCTTGGCGGCTTGCGGTTGATCGATGTCTCCGGTGGCAGCCTGAAGAAGGCCCGGGAGATCGTCGACGAGGAGCTCGGCAAGATCGATTGGCTCGATAAGGGGCAGGGCCGCGACTTCTACGCCATCGGGGGCACGTGGCGTGCCTTCGCCCGGCTTTATATGGCGCAGATCGAATACCCTTTGAGCGTCATGCAGGATTTCCACATCAAGACCGAGGATGCGCTGAAGTTCGCCTCCGCCCTCGATCTGCAATCGCCGAACTCCCTGGCGGGGATCAGCGAGATCTCAACCGCCCGACGGGAGACCCTGCCATACGGCGCCCTTGTGCTGGAGCGGCTGATCCGCCGGGTAAAGCCGAAAGCCGTGGTGATCTCCGCCTACGGCATCCGCGAAGGGCTGCTCTACACGCTGCTCGACGAGGAGGAGCGGCGGCAGGATCCGCTGATCGCGGCGTGCGAGGACCTGGCGCGGCGGCGCTCCCGCTCGGTGGAGAACGCCTACGAGCTCTGCGACTGGACCGATGCGCTGTTCTCGATCCCGGAGCTTGAAGAGACCCCGGAGCAGCGGCGTCTGCGCTATGCGGCCTGTCTTCTCTCCGATATCGGCTGGCGGGCCCATCCGGATTACCGCGGCACCCAGAGCCTCAATCTGGTGGCGCAAGGGAACTTCGTGGATCTCGACCATGCCGGGCGCGCCTTCCTGGCCCTGACCGTCTATTTCCGCGCCGAAGGCTATGTGAAAGACGAGTTGACGGAGTCCCTGCGCGCTCTCATCGACGAAGACATGGTGCTCAGGGCCCGGATCCTAGGGGCCGCCATGCGTTCGGCCAATATGGTGACGGCGTCGCTGCCGGGGGTGCTTCCACACACGCCGCTCAGCTATGAGGGCGACCGGCTGATCTGGACCCTGCCGGAGCCCTACTGCAATCTGGAGGGGGAACGGGTGGAGCGGCGGTTCAAGAAGCTCGCCGCGCTTCTGGAGCGTGACGGCGAGGTCCGCACCGGGGTCGCGATGCAGCAGGCGGCGGTCTAAAGGCCGGATTTCGCCCGGCGCGCACCCTCGGACCTTGCGCAACCCGCGATATTTGCCCAAATCATTGTGACATCCGGGATCATGGTGTCTTATCCCAATCCAACTCAAAGCGTAGAAGCGAAAGCCCAGTCGTAAATGGCAGACGACCTCTATTCCGTGCTCGGCGTGTCCAAGACCGCGAGCGCCGATGAGATAAGCAAGGCCTACCGGAAGCTCGCCAAGAAGTATCACCCGGATCTCAATCCCGGCGACGATTCGGCTGAGGCGAAGTTCAAGGAAGCCTCGGCGGCCTACGCCATCCTGAACGACGCCGAGAAGCGGGGTCAGTACGACCGCGGCGAAATCGACGCGTCCGGCCAGGAGCGGCCGCAACAGCGCTACTACCGCGAATATGCCGGCGGCGAGGACGGCCAGCGCTACTATTCCAGCGCGGGCTTCGAGGATATGGGCGACATCTTCTCAGACCTGTTCGGCCAGCGCCGCTCCGCCGGCGGCGGGTTCGGCGGCGCGCGGGGCTTCGGCGGTGCGGGCGGCCACGGCTTCGCCATGCGCGGCCAGGATGCGAATTACCGGCTGGAGATCGGTTTCCTCGACGCTGCGAACGGCACCAAGAAGCGCATCACGCTGCCCGATGGCGGGACCCTCGACGTCACTATTCCGGCCGGCGTGCGCGACGGCCAGGTCCTCCGTCTGAAGGGCAAGGGCATGCCGGGAACGGGCGGCGCCGAAGCGGGCGACGCCCTGGTCGAGATCACCGTCGGCGCGCACCCTGTCTTCAAGCGGGACGGGCGCGACATCATCGTGGACCTCCCCATCACCTTCGACGAGGCGGTGCTGGGCGGGAAAGTCGAGGTGCCGACGATCCACGGCGCCGTCTCCATGACCATTCCGGCTGGCGCCAACACGGGCCAGACGCTCCGCATGAAGGGCAGGGGCATCAAGGCCAAGGCCGGTACGGGCGACCAGCTGATTAAGCTTCAGGTCATGCTGCCGGAGACGATCGATGGCGATCTTAAGGAATTTGCGGAAAAGTGGCGTGAGACGCACAGCTACGATCCGCGGAAGAAGCTGAGAGAGCAGACGTGATGCTGGACGAGCGGGACCTCGTCTCCAAGGTGGAGCAGCTGACGGTCACCCGGCTTCGGGTGTGGGTCAGCGAGGGCTGGATCCGGCCGGCCGATACGGAAGCCAAGGGCTACAGCGAGGCCGATCTGGCGCGTGCGGCGCTGATCCGCGATCTGGTCGATGAGCTCGGCGTGAACGAAGAGGAAGTGCCGGTCATCCTGAGCCTGGTGGATCAGATCCATGGTCTTAGGACGGAGCTGCGGGTGCTGGTCGAGGCGATCGGCGAGCTTTCCGAGGAAAGCCGCGCGCAGCTCAAGGAGCGGATTTCGCTCCGGCGCAGCAAGAAGATCGGCTAGGGCGCAAGACTGCCCAGGTCAGTCGGACGTGCCGTCCCCATTCACGGGGAGCACGGATACCTCTCCGTCGCGAACGGCGAGAGACAGCTCGCCCCGCTTCAGCTTGAGCGCCTGCTCTCCGAACAGCATTCCACGCCAGCCCTTCATGGCCGCGAGATCGGGCTCGTCCTGGCGGGCGATCTGCTCCAGATCGTCGGATGTGGCGATCAGCTTCGGCGCGACGCCGTGATGGCCGGCGGTCGCCTTCAACAGAACACGCAGCAGATCGAAGATCGCCGTCGCTTCCGGCGTCATCGGCTCGTTGCGCTGGATGCGCGGCACGGATTTCGGGTCCCGCTCCAGGCCGCGCTCGACGGCCTCGATCACGCTCCGCCCGCGGGGCGAGCGCACGAAGCCGTTATGGATGCTGCGCAGCGCGCCGAGATCGTCCAGGCTGCGCGGCGCCTGGTTGGCGATATCGTGCAGCGCGTCGTCCTTCAGGATGCGCGAGCGGGGCACGTCCTGGTGCTGCGCTTCCCGTTCCCGCCAGGCCGCCACCTCCATGAGCACGGCAAGCGCCTTCGGCGTCTTGGTGCGCATCTTCAGGCGCTTCCAGGCGTTCTCCGGATGAAGCTCGTAAGTGCCCGGGTCGGTGAGCACGGCCATTTCTTCGCGCAGCCACGATTCCCGTCCCGATTCGTCGAGCTGGGAGCGGAGCTTCGGGAAGAGATCGCGCAGGTGGGTCACGTCGCCGATGGCATAGGTGAGCTGCTTTTCCGAGAGCGGCCGGCGGCTCCAATCGGTGAACCGTGAGGTCTTGTCGAGATTGCGGTTCAACAGCCGCTTCACCAGCATGCCGTAGCCGACGGATTCGCCGAAGCCGCAGACCATGGCCGCGACCTGGGTGTCGAAGATCGGCTGGGGCACCTGGCCGGCGAGATGGTGCATGATCTCCACGTCCTGGCGGGCGGAGTGGAAGACCTTGAGCACGCTCTCGTCGTTCATCAGGTCGAAGAAGGGCGCCAGATCGATGCCCGGCGCCAGTGTGTCGATCAGCAGCTCATGCTCGCCGGCGGCGATCTGAATCAGGCAGAGCTTCGGCCAGAAGGTCTGCTCCCGCATGAACTCCGTATCGACGGCGATGAAGGGATGAGAGGCCAGTTCAGCGGAGGCTGAAGCAAGCTCCTCGGTCGTGGTGATGAGGCGCATGATCAGGCCGGATATATCTCACCCGGAGCCCTTCCGCAAAGGACTTGCATGCCGGAACGGGGAAGGTTGCCGTCCTGCCGTGGCCATGGGGACACGGCAGGGAATTGCGGCGATCATTTCGCGAGTCTTTTGAGCCGATTGCCGCCGCGGCTTGAGGGCCTGTGGCAACAGCGTACAGCGGTCGTAATTTCCAGGCTGACCCGGGATTTTGCGCTATTTCGGCTGCACGGTCGGGTCGCCGCCAGGGCTGCCCGGCGGTGGGATCACGATGGTGGTGCCGGGATCGGGGTCCGGCGCGGGCACATCGATCTCCGAATCGCCCACGGGCGGCGGATCGATGACGCCTTCGTCCTCGTGGAGCTGCTCGCTCAACGGCTCGTCCGGATCGACGCCGGGGATTTTCTCGTCAGCAGCCTCACCGGTCTCCTCCGTCATCCCGGGATCCGCGGGCGCGGCCTGCTCCCCAACGCTCTCATCGGCCGAATAGGACGCTGTCGGCATGGCGGTAGCGGCGAAGAGCGCGACAAGGGCCGTGGGTATCAGCGTCGGGAGCATCGAGATCTTTGGCATGACGGTCTCTCCAATCTGCCGGGGAGAGGTGGAACCTTCCCGCGACGAGCCCGGTTCCCGTATTCCCGAGCGTTGGCGACTGTTGCTATAGTCGCGCAAAAGGAGAAACCGATGCGGATTCTGACATTTCTTGCGGTTCTGACGGTACCGCTGGCGCTTTCCGGCGGGGCCTTCGCCGCACCGCATGACACGCGGCTGGCCGCTTCGAGCGAGCAGTGCCTGCGGGTGATGGATGGCTGCAAGGCGGCCTGCTTCGGCAAGAAGGCGCGGCTGCGCGGCCATTGCTTCGCCGCCTGCGAGGCGCGCTACAACAACTGCAAGGCCGGGCGCTCCTAAGCCCGCCTGCTCCCGTTTCTGGCTGCGTGGCCATTTGCGCGGGCTGTCTGCCGCCCGAAATGATGCGGGCGCTTGACAGCCGGACGCTCGCCATGCGCTCTACGCCCGATTTCCACGCTTCACTCACGGAATTGCCATGCATCCCTTCCGCACCACGACCTGCGGCGCGCTGCGCGAGCAGAATGTCGGCGAAACAGTCCGCCTTGCGGGCTGGGTGCACCGCCTGCGCGACCATGGCGGGCTGCTCTTTATCGACCTTCGCGACCATTACGGGCTGACCCAGTGCGTCGCCGATCCGGAATCGCCGGCCTTCGCCCAAGTGGAGAAGCTGAAGGCGGAATGGGTGGTCAAGATCGACGGCGAGGTGGTCGCCCGCGAGCCGGAGACGGTAAACCCGAACCTGCCGACGGGTCAGGTCGAGGTGCGCATCAAGGCGATCGAGGTGCTGTCGGAATCGGCCGAGCTGCCGCTCCCCGTATTCGGCGAGCCGGATTACCCGGAAGAGACGCGGCTTCGCTACCGCTTCCTCGATCTCCGCCGGGAGAGCCTGCACGCCAACATCATGAAGCGTCAGGCGATTATCTGGTCGATGCGGAACCGCATGCGCGAGGCCGGCTTCTTCGAGTTCCAGACGCCGATTCTCACTGCGTCCTCGCCGGAAGGGGCGCGGGATTACCTCGTGCCGAGCCGCGTCCATCCGGGCAAGTTCTACGCGCTGCCCCAGGCACCGCAGCAGTTCAAGCAGCTGATCATGATGGGCGGGTTCGACCGCTACTTCCAGATCGCGCCCTGCTTCCGGGACGAGGACGCGCGCGCCGACCGCTCGCCGGGCGAATTCTACCAGCTCGATATCGAGATGAGTTTCGCCACCCAGGACGACGTGTTCGAGGCGGTGGAGCCCATGCTGCGCGGGCTGTTCGAGGAGTTCGGCGAGGGGCTGCCGGTCACCCAGAAATTCCCCCGCATTCCTTATGCGGAAGCCATGCGTAAATACGGCACCGACAAGCCGGACCTGCGCAATCCCATCGTCATGGAAGACGTCACGGATCATTTCCGCGGCTCCGGCTTCAAGATCTTCGCCGGCATGATCGAGATGGACCAGAACACCCGCGTCTGGGCGATTCCCGCCAAGGGCGGCGGGTCTCGTGCCTTCTGCGATCGGATGAACTCCTGGGCGCAGAGCGAGGGCCAGCCGGGGCTGGGCTATATCTTCTTCCGCGAGGGCGAGGGTGCGGGGCCGATCGCCAAGAATATCGGCGAGGAGCGCACCGCCGCGATCCGCGAGCAGCTCGGACTGACTGACGGGGACGCGGTCTTCTTCGTCGCCGGCCTACCGGTCGAGTTCGCCGATTTCGCCGCCAAGGCGCGGGTCAAGGCGGGTAACGATCTGGAGCTGACCGACAAGGAGCGGTTCGATTTCTGCTGGATCGTCGACTTCCCGATGTACGAGCTCACCGACGAGGGCAAGATCGACTTCTCCCATAACCCGTTCTCCATGCCGCAAGGGGGCATGGAAGCGCTGGAGGGGCCCGATCCGCTGGAGGTGAAGGCCTTCCAGTACGACATCGTCTGCAACGGCGTGGAGCTATCGTCGGGCGCGATCCGGAACCACAAGCCGGAGATCATGCAGAAGGCGTTCGAGATCGCCGGCTATTCACGCGAAGAGCTGGAGAAGGAGTTCGGCGGAATGCTGCGGGCGCTGCAGTATGGCGCGCCGCCTCATGGCGGCATCGCGCCCGGCGTCGACCGCATCGTGATGCTGCTTTGCGGCGAGGAAAATCTTCGCGAAGTGGTGATGTTCCCCATGAACCAGCAGGCGGAAGACCTGCTCATGGGTGCGCCTTCGGAGGTCTCACCGGAGCAGCTGAAGGAGCTGAACATCAAGGTCGTGCCGCCGAAGGTGGCAAAGAAGGCTGAAAGCTAGAAATCTGAGTCGCGAGAGTCGGTTGGCGGCTCTCGCTTCTATCGTGCTTTAGGGCAGGCGGCCGGAGCGGATCGTCCGCACCGTCTTCTTCGCGCGCTCCACGATCTCTTCCTCGTCCAGGCTCTCCTTCATATCGTCGAGCACCGCTTCGGCATGGTGCAGCAGCACCACGCGTTGCTCGGGCGCCGAATCCTCCGCCAGCTGCTTCAGGTTCTCGATCAGGCGGAGCTGCACCGAGGGCGTGCCCTTCGAATGGTGGCGGATCTTCAGGAAGGCGGCGTCGACCATCGAGGCGAAGTCGTATTTCGGCGTGATCATCCGAAGTTCGTCCTCGTCGTCGTACCACCGGTTTCGCGGCTCAGGGCGCCGCAGGATCTTCTCCAGCGAGGTGGAGAGCCGGTTGAGCACGGCAATGGCCGTGAAAGGATCGGCGATGGAGGGCGACAGGGCGCGCAGGGCGATCTCCACCAGCTGGTGGATGTAGAAGCTTAGATCCTGCACCGAGTTCTGGCCCGTGCCCTGGACGAGGGCCGACTGCATGCGCTCGATGAGCTTATCGTCCACCGCATCCCGGGGCGTGACGCGGGCGAAGGCGGCCCCTTCGATGCCGTGGTCGCCGGGAACGATGTCGAGCCGGATGAGAGCGTTCGCCTCCTTGGCGGCCCGGACCAGCCCGTGATGGTCGATCCCCTGGATGTAGCCGCTGCGCGGCAGGGCAATGTTGGTTGCCTCGTCCGGAAATTCGGGATCCTCCGGACCGTTCTCCTCGTCCTTCTTCGGCAGCAGGCGGTCGATCTCCGCGTCCAGGATCGTGCCCACCTGAGCGACCACGTTGTCGGCGATGATCGACCGGGCGAGGTGGTGGACGAAGATGAGGAGGGCGACGACGTTGATGAGGATCAGCGCGGTGCCGATGGCGACGGCGAGGTTCGGCGCCTGGTCGCCCGAGAGGTAGGAGGCCCGCAAGGTCAGGATCAGATAGACGACCGTCGCCACCATCAGTCCGAGGGAGACTTGCGTGCGCCGGTCGCCCATGAAGCTGCGGATCAGCCGCGGGCCGAGCTGCTGGGCGGCCAGGGTCAGTACGACCATGGTGATGGAGATCGCCAGGGTCGCCATGGTGATAATGGCCGCGACGAGGTTCGACAGGAAGTGGGAGGCGCTCTCCGCGCTGCCGCTATAGAGGTACCAGGGCGGGGTGTCGCCAAGCTCCCAATCGACGCGCACGGCGAGCAGGGCCGCCACGATGGCGACCACCACCATGAGCATGGGAAGCGCCCAAAGGCTGGAGACGATGCTCCGCCAGAAAGCGAGCAGGCGGTTCATCACGGGCGAGGCCTTAACGAGACCGGAGCGTCGCAATCGGGCCGGCGCTGCACTGGTTTAGAGAATCGCGTCAAACTGTTGGGCCGCTTCGCTGCAATATCGATTCACCCTCGATTTCGGGCTTCGCCGAAGAGGATAGCCGATGAGGCTTCGGAAAATGCTAACTTCGGCAGGACGCCGGGCTTAAGGGGTTGGTTCCGTGGCGCTGTCGGACAAAGTCTATAATTACTGCGAGCGTGGACAGGATCCGTCGGTCTGGGCGGAGCCGCTGAACGCCGTCACCAATGGCGGCTTCCTGATTGCGGCCCTCTTGGCACTCGTCTTCCTGCTGCGCCGGCCAGCCGCGACCCGAAGCGCCGATCACTATCTCCTGATCGCGCTCGTCTTCATCATCGGGCTCGGCAGCCTCTCCTTCCATGTCTTCGCCAACAAGGCGACGGGGCTCGCCGACACGATCCCCATCGGCCTCTTCATGCTCGTCTATCTGGCGTTCGCCCTGAACAGGCTCCTGAACGTGCCGCCGGGGTGGACAACGCTCTTGGTGATCGCGTTCGCCGCGACGGGGGCGGCGACTATGCAGCTCCGCTGCTACGGTGGCGCCATCGGTTTTGCGGGCGAGGGGGCGGAGGCCGGCCCCTGCCTCAATGGCAGCGTGGGTTATCTGCCGGCCCTGTGCGCCATGCTGATCGTCGGCGGGATGGTCTGGGCGAAGGGCATGGCGGCGGGCAAGCTGATCTTATGGGCGGCGCTCGTCTTTACGGTCTCGGTGACCTTCCGCTCCCTCGACATGGCGCTTTGCGACACGATCAGCTTCGAGGGGCAGCCGATCGGGACACATTTCCTCTGGCATCTTCTGAACGCTGTGACGCTGTTCCTCCTGCTGCTGGCGAGCTTCCGGGCGGGGGAGGCGCGACACCCGTCCGCCGTTGGAAAGTCAGCGGAGGAGCCGGAGAGCGAAAGGCTTATTTAGCCGGCTTTACGGTACCTTTGCGCCACCGACCAATACTGAAGGGCGAAACCCATATGACCTCTGACGCTCCCAAGCCATCCTCGCCCATCCGCCGGATCGTGACGGGCGAGCGGCCCGACGGCGCCTCAATCCTGGTGAGCGACGAGGTGGTGGATGCGATTCAAGTGCCGCTGGTGCCCGGCGCCCAGTTCTTCGGCCTGTGGGGTTCCGATACGCCGCCGACCTTGCCCAATGCGGGCGGTGAGCCTGACTTCTCGAAGTGGTTTCCGCCCGCCGGAGGCTTCCGCTTCCAGATGATCGTGCTGCCGCCGGCGGGGACGAAGCCGGACCCCGATCTCGACATGAAGCAGGCGCTCCGCGAGACCGAGGCGAAGCTGCCGGGGATGATCGGTAAGATGGACCCCAAGGATCCCGGCATGCACCGGACCGACAGCATCGATCTGATCTTCGTGACCCAAGGCGCGTGCGAGCTGGAGCTCGGCGACGGCACCAAGGTGCCGGTCGGCACCGGCGAGGCGGTGGTGCAGAACGGGCCGCGCCACGCCTGGCGCAATCCCCATGCCGGGCCCTGCAGCCTCCTCACCGTGACCTTAGGCGCGAAGCGAAACGGTTGAGCGTGTCGCCAAAACCTGCTTCTCAACAGCGCCGCTCTCGCCTGACGTCGTATTCCACGAATCGTTCGGCGAGTGCTTTGCGCATGGCCGCGAAGCAGGCATGGTTGGTGGCTAAGCGGACGTGGTGGAACTGGTAGACACACAGGACTTAAAATCCTGAGGGCGAAAGCCCGTGCGGGTTCGATCCCCGCCGTCCGCACCAGCGCTTTGCGCCTCCTCAGACGTCGCTCTGATAGACCCATTTGACGGCGACGAAGAGGAGCGCCGTCGACCAGCCGAACAAGAGAAGGCCGTTCGCCGCCTCGAAGGAGGAGAGCAGGCGCCATTGTTCGTCGAGGGTGATGTCGCCGAAGCCGAGGGTGGTGAACGTCACGGTGGAGAAGTAGACGGCGTGCTCCAGGGTGTCGAAGGCACCGAGCGCAAGATAAAGCAGCGCCCAGCTCCAGACCTCGGTGACTGTCGCCAGGAACAGCCACAGCACGAGCGCCGCCAGCTCCAGGGTGGCGCGGGGGATGGACTTGGTCGGGTGCAGGCGGAGATGGTCGCGCAGGCGTTCGATCCCGTAGACCGTGTAGAGACCCTGGATGAAGGTGGTGATCACGATCATCGCCGCGCCCAGAAGCATCTGTGTCAGCATCGGCTCCTCCTTCGATCGCGCCGGCGTCAGCTCTTCTGGGCGTCGGGTGCTTCGATCCGGCCGGGTGGAGCATCTTCCTTCCAGCCGCGCTTGGACGCCTCCCGCAGGCGCTGGAACTGCACGTAGAGGAACGGCACGAAGATCACACCGAGCAGGGTGGCGAGCAGCATGCCGCCGAACACGGTGAGGCCGACGGAGACACGGGCTGCGGCGCCCGCGCCCGTCGCCAGCACAAGGGGCAGCACGCCGAGCACGAAGGAGAGCACCGTCATCAGCACGGCGCGGAAGCGCAAGGAGGCGGCCTGCTCGGCCGCATTCACGATGGTCTCGCCGGCCTCCCGCCGCTCCTTGGCGAACTCCACGATGAGGATGGCATTCTTGGCCGCCAGGCCAATCAGCAGGACGAGGCCGACCTGGGCGTAGGTGTTGAGCGCGATGCCGGAGAGCTTCAGGGCGCCCAGGGCGCCGAGCATGGCGAACACGACGGAGAGCATCACCGAAAGTGGGATGCTCCAGCTCTCGTACTGGGCCACCAGGAAGAGATAGGCGAACAGGATGGAGAGCAGGAAGACGGCCGCGCCGGCCTCGCCCGCCTTGATCTCCTCATAGGACATGCCGGTCCATTCATATGTGTAGCCGTCGGGAAGGTTCTTCGCCGCGGTCTCCTGCATGGCCGCGATGGCCTGGCCGGAGCTGTAGCCGGCCGCCGCATTGCCGTTGACGGTGGCGGAGCGGAACATGTTGTAGCGCTCGATGGTCTCCGGGCCGAGGATCGACGAGACGGTGATCAGGGTCCGCAAGGGCACCATGTCGCCGGTGCTCGAGCGTACATAGAGCTTGCCGATGTCCTCGGGGCTTGAGCGCCAATCGGCCTGCGCCTGAACGAAGACCCGATAGACCCGTCCGAACTTGTTGAAGTCGTTCACGTAATAGGAGCCGATATTAGCGTTCAGGACCGTGAAGATGTCCTCGATGCTCACGCCCTTGGTTTTGGCGAGCTGGCGATTGATGTCGATGAAGAGCTGCGGGGAGTTGGCCCCGAAGGTGCTGAACACGCCGGAGAGCTCGGGCCGGCCGTTGGCGGCGAAGATGAAGCCGTTGAGGACGGCGGACAGGGATTGAGGCGAGCGGCTTTCGGTATCCTGGAGCACGAACTCGAAGCCGCCGGTGCTGCCGAGGCCCGGGATGGGCGGCGGCACGAAGGGCGTGATGACGGCACGGGAGATGGCGGCGAATTCCGGCGCCACCTTCTGGATGATCGCCTTCAGCCCGAGATTAGGCGCATCGCGCTCGTCCCAGGGGTCGAGCACGGCGATGACGAAGGCGCCGTTGGGCACCACGGTCCCTTGCAGCATGCTGTAGCCGCCCACCGCGATGACGTTGGCGACGCCGTCGGTGTTCTCCAGGATGGTCTCCACCTCGGTCAGCACGCTTGCGGTCCGGGGCAGGGCGGCGCCGTCGGGCAGGCGGATGTCGACGAAGAAGGCGCCCCGATCCTCCGGCGGGATGAAGCCGGTGGGGAGCGTCGCGCCGAACCAGGCGGCGCCGGCGAACACGACCGCCACCAGGGCGACGCCGATCACCGTTCTGCGGATCAGCGCGCCCACCACGCGGTTATAGCCGTTGCGGGTGCGGTCGAGGCCGCGCTCGAACCAGGCGAAGAGGCCGCCTCTCTCCTTGGGCGGCCGCAGGATGGTGGCGCAGAGCGCCGGGCTCAGGGTGAGGGCATTCACCGAGGAGATGGCCACGGCGATGGAGATGGTGGCGGCGAACTGCTCGAAGAGCCGCCCCGTAAGCCCCGGCGTAAAGGCGACGGGCACGAAGACGGCGAGCAGCACCAGGGTCGTGGCGATGACGGGTGCGGTCACCTCTGCCATGGCCTTGCGGGTGGCGTCCGGCGGCGCCAGACCGTTCGCCATGTGGCGTTGCACGTTCTCCACCACCACGATCGCGTCGTCGACCACCACGCCGATGGCGAGGATCAGGCCGAACAGGCTGATGGTGTTGATGGTGAAGCCCATGGCCAGAAGCGCTGCGAAGGTGCCGATCAGGGAGACTGGAATCGCGATGGCCGGGATCAGGGTCGAGCGCCAGTCCTGCAGGAAGATGAAGACCACCAGCACGACAAGGACGAGGGCCTGGAGGAGGGTGATCACCACCTCGCGGATCGAGGTCTTCACGTAGAGGGTCGTGTCGTAGGTGACCTGATAAGCGAGGTCGTCGGGGAAGCGTTTGGAGAGGCGCTCCATCTCGGCGCGCACCGCTTCCGCCACATCGAGCGCGTTGGCGTCGGGAAGCTGATAGACGGCGAGTAGCGATGCTGGCTGGCCGTTCAGCTGGCCGAACCACCCGTAATTCTCCGCGCCGAGCTCGACCTGCGCCACATCCTTCAGCCGGACCACGGAGCCGTCCTCGTTGGCCACCAGGATGATGTCTTCGAACTGGGAGACGTCCGTGAGGCGGCCTTGGGCGGTGAGGGTGTATTGGAATTGCTGAGAGGCGGGCGCCGGCTCCTGGCCGATGGCGCCGGGGGAGGCCTGGATGTTCTGATCGCGGATCGCGGCGATCACGTCCTTGGCGGAGAGCCCCAGCGCCGTCAGCCGGTCCGGATCGAGCCAGATCCGCATGCCGTAATCGCGGGCGCCGAGGATCTCGACGGAAGCGACGCCCGGCACGCGTGATAGGGAGTCCCGCAGATTGATGCCCGAATAGTTGGAGAGGAAGATGTCGTCGAAGCTGCCTTCGGGCGAGAAGACGGAGACCACCATGAGCATGCTGGTGGACTTCTTCTCGGTGTTCACGCCCTGGCGCTTCACCTCCTCGGGGAGCTTCGGCATCGCCTGGGACACGCGGTTCTGCACGTTCACCTGAGCGGTGTCGGGATCGGTCTCGATGGAGAAGGTGACGGTCAGGACGTAGCTGCCGTCATTGGCGCTCTTGGAGGACATGTAAGTCATGCCTTCCACGCCGTTCACTTCCGCCTCGATCACCGCCGCCACGGTCTCCGCCACGACGCCCGCATTGGCACCGGGGTAGTTTGCCGAAACCTGCACCTGGGGCGGGGTGAGCTCCGGATACTCCGCTATAGGCAGGACGCCCAGGGCGAGCAGGCCGGCGATCACGGTGACGATGGCGATGACGAACGCGAATTTCGGCCGGGTGATGAAGAACGCGCTCAGCATGGCTTATGGTCCCGCTTGCGGGCCGGCGTCGGGCTCCGTGCCCGGCGTGGGATCGGGGTCGCCGGCTTCCGTCTCGGGACTGGCTTCGTCGTCGACAATCTCGGGCGTCTCTTCGGGATCGCGGAACTCCGTCTCGACCTCGGCGCCCGGGCGGACTTTCTGAATGCCTTCCACCACGATGGTCTCGCCCTCGGTGAGACCCTCCAGCACGACGATACTGTCTTCGATGCGGTCGCCCGTCTTCACCGGGCGTGACTGGATTCGGCCTTCGCCGTCGACGATCAGCACGAAGGGGCCGGCCTGGTTCTCCTGGACGGCGACCTGAGGAATGACGATGCGCTCCTCGGGCGTCGCGCGCGAAAGCAGCACGCTGACATATTGGCCCGGCACCAGTAGGCGATCGGGGTTGGGGAACTGCAGGCGCACGGCGATGGTGCCGGTCGCGGGATCGACCTTGTTGTCGATGAGATTGACTGTGCCCTCATGGCCGTAAAGCTGGTTGTTGGCGAGGCGGATCTGCGGCTTGATGGGCGGCACATCGCCCGCCTTCTCGGCCTCCGCGAAATTCAGGTAGTCCCGCTCTCCGACGGAAAAGATCACGTTGATGGGATCGAGATCCAGCACCGTGACCAGCACGCCGCTGTCGGGGCCGATGAGGTTGCCGACATCGACGCTGGAGATGCCGCTGCGCCCGGCAATGGGCGACGTGATGGTCGCATAGCTGAGGTCGAGCTCGGCGCGCTCCAGTTCCGCCTTCGCGGCTTCCACCTCCGCCTCGGACTGAGCGGCCTGGGATTTGGCGATGTCGTACTGGGCCTGGCTGGCGGTCTCCCGCTCCAGCAGCGTCTCGTAGCGCTGGCGGTTGCGTTCGTTCTCCTCAAGGCTCGCCTCCGCCTTGGTGAGCTTGGCCTTGGCGGCAAGCACGTTCGCCTTGAACTCGGCCGGGTCGATCTTATAGAGGAGGGCCCCCTTTTCGATTTCCTG